>Ga0155958_119_pt1 | contig 62225 bp, 80 predicted proteins | sample RifCSPlowO2_02_FD_107612 | JGI IMG/M metagenome (GOLD analysis project Ga0155958, IMG submission 107612) | Candidatus Schekmanbacteria bacterium RIFCSPLOWO2_02_FULL_38_14
CCATGGAGAAGGAACTGAGGTTTGCAATAAGAGAGGGAGGAAGAACAGTGGGCGCGGGAGTAATAAGCGAAATAATTGCTTAAGAAGGAAATATGATAAACCAAAAAATCAGAATAAGGCTTAAAGCCTATGACCATAGGGTACTGGATAAATCTACAAAGGAGATTGTTGATACTGCTGTAAGAACAGGTGCAAAGATAGCAGGACCAATACCTTTACCAACTACAATAAACAGATATACTGTTCTGCGGTCGCCCCATGTTGACAAGAAATCAAGAGAGCAGTTTGAGATTAGAACTCATAAGAGGGTAGTTGATATTTTAGAGCCAACACCCCAAACAGTTGACGCTCTTATGAAGCTTAATCTGTCAGCAGGGGTTGATGTGGAAATTAAACTGTAAGGCAGGAGAAGATTTTGGCAGTAGAAGGGATTTTTGGAAAGAAAATAGAGATGTCTCAGGTTTTTACCAAGGACGGTGAAGCTGTTCCCATTACTGCTATTGAACTCTGTCCTTGCAGGATTACTCAGATAAAAAATGCAAAGACTGACGGGTACAATGCGATTCAGATTGCTCTGGGTGTGGTGAAGAAAAAGCCATCAAATCCCATCAAAGGGCACTTTAAAAAAAGCGGAGCAGTCCCAGCTAGATATTTGAAAGAGATACGGGTTGCTGATTTGACAGATGCGAAGCTGGGAGATGAGCTTAAAATCGATATATTTAAAGAAGGTGAAAAGGTTGATGTTACAGGGGTTTCAAAAGGGAAGGGTTTTGCAGGTGTAATTAAAAGATATAGTTTCAGCGGTGGTCCTGCTACCCACGGCTCAAGATTCCATCGCACTCTTGGTTCAATAGGAAGCCGTAAACCCAAAAGGGTTTTTAAGGGCAAAAAGATGCCCGGAAGAATGGGCGGGGAAAATGTTACTGTTCAAAATTTAGAGGTTGAAAGGATTATTCCTGATAAGAATCTGATTCTGATAAAAGGAGCTGTTCCCGGAGCAAAGGGAGGCTTAATTTTTATAAAAAAGGCTGTTAAGGTATGAGTTCAATAGCTGTATTAAATTCAGAAAACAAAAAAGTTAAGGAAATTGACTTTCTGCCAAAGGTTTCACTGGAAAAGGTGAATCTTTCTGTGGTGCAGCAGGCAGTAATAAACAGGCTTGCCAACTCCAGGAAAGGAACAGCATCAACAAAGGACCGTTCAGAGGTAAATTACAGTACTGTTAAACTCTACAGACAGAAAGGAACAGGCAGAGCAAGAGCAGGCTCCAGAAAGTCTCCTGTGAGGGTTGGAGGCGGAACAATTTTCGGGCCAAAGCCAAGGGATTACTCTTACAGCATTCCAAAGAAGGCAAGGAGAAAGGCTGTACGCTCTGTTATATCTGAAAAATACAGGAATGGGGATATTTTGGTTGTAGAGGATATAAATCTTGGGGAGATCAAGACAAAGGCTTTAAGAAAGATGCTTGACGGATTTGGAGTGAGCAGTTCAGCCTTGATTCTGATGGGAGAACGGGATGAGATTTTGAGAAAATCGGCAAGGAATCTCCCTGATGTCAGGGTTTTAAATATTAATAATATAAACACCTATGATCTTTTAAATCATAAGAAATTAATCATAAAAGAAAAAGACCTTGCTCATTTAGAGGAGATGTTAGGCTAATGAAGCTCAATCCCCATAATATAATTAAGTCACCTATAGTAACAGAGAAGAGCAATATTATTAAGGACAGTTTAAATAAGGTTGTATTTGCTGTTGACAAAGGTGCAAATAAAGTTCAGGTAAAAAATGCTGTTCAGTATCTTTTTAAAGTCAAGATTGACAGGGTTCATCTGATGAATGTTAAGGGAAAAACAAAAAATTTCGGAAGATTTCATGGGAAAAGGCCTGACTGGAAAAAAGCAATTATAACTCTCAAGGAAGGGGAAAAGATAGAGCTTTTTGAGGGAGCGTAAGGGTTAATCACTGCAAAATCAAAAAATTAAAGATTTAAGTTTTGATATGTAATTTTGATTTTTGAACTTTGAATTTAATAAACTTTTAAAATTTATTACAGGAACAAGATATGCCATTAAAATCATATAGCCCGACTTCTCCTGGCAGAAGATTTCAGACTTCGGTTGATTTTGGTGAAATCACCAGGAAAAAACCTGAAAAATCATTGCTTCTTCCAATAAAAAAGACTGGCGGAAGAAACAGTTATGGAAGAATAACGAGCAGGTATATAGGAGGAGGGCATAAAAGGGCTTACCGCTTAATAGATTTTAAAAGGGATAAAGCAGGAATACCGGGAAGGGTGGACTCAATAGAGTATGACCCTAACAGGTCATGCTTCATTGCTCTTATTGTTTATAAGGATGGGGAGAAGAGGTATATTTTGGCTCCGCTAAAACTCAAAGTCGGAGAGGGAGTGGAATCAGGCTCTGATGCTGAGGTCAAAGACGGCAATGCAATGCAAATTAAAAATATGCCTCTTGGATCTGTCATCCATAATATAGAACTTACACCCGGAAAAGGCGGACAGATAGCAAGAAGTGCCGGAAGCTATGCGCAACTTATAGCAAAAGAGGGAAAATTTGCACATTTGAGGCTTCCCTCAGGAGAGATAAGGCTTGTAAATGCTAATTGCTGTGCAACTTTCGGACAGCTTGGAAACATAGACCACGAAAATGCTTCTATGGGTAAAGCAGGAAGAAACAGATGGCTTGGCATAAAACCAAGAAACAGGGGTGTTACAATGAATCCTGTTGACCATCCCCACGGTGGTGGCGAAGGGAAAACTTCCGGAGGAAGGCATCCGTGTACACCATGGGGTAAGCCAACAAAAGGATATAAAACTGTTAGAAAGAAGAAGACAGATATTTATATTCTGAAAAAGAGAAAATAAGGAGAGTAATGTCTAGGTCAATAAAAAAAGGTCCATATATTGATGAAAAGCTTCAGAAAAAAATTAAATCTCTGCAGGATAGCGGGGAACAGAAAGTAATAAAAAGCTGGGCAAGAAATTCTACAGTCGTGCCTGAGTTTGTTGGTTACACCATTGCCATTCATAACGGCAAAAAATTTATTCCCGTCTATGTGACAGAAAATATGGTTGGACATAAACTCGGTGAGTTTGCTCCAACAAGGATTTTTAAGAGTCATAGCAGCACCAGCAAAACTGAAAAAACAACAAAGGTAAGTTAATATCAAGGGATAGAAGAGTTTCTATGGAGAATAAGGAAAAAGTTAATATCGAGGCAAGAGCAATACTGCGGTTCATCAGGGTTGCTCCAAGAAAAGCAAGGCTTGTTGTGGACCTGATAAGAGGGAAGATGGTAAACGAAGCCCTGGCAATCCTGGATTTCTCACCTAAGTATGTTTCTCCTTTGCTTAAAAAAGTACTCAATTCGGCTGTATCTAATGCTATGAAAATTGCAGAAAACAAGAATTCCAAGATTGATTTGGATAAATTATTTATAAAGAGTGTAAACGTTGATGAAGGACCTATGCTTAAACGCTATATGCCAAGGGCAATGGGCAGGGCAACTTTAATAAGAAAAAGGACAAGTCATATAAAAATAGTTTTAGGGGAAGTTTCCAGAAGTTCTTAATTTTAAGAGGAGTTTTGCTTGGGACAGAAAGTTCATCCTATAGGTTTCAGATTAGGAATAAACAAGACTTGGGACTCAAAATGGTTTGCTAAAAAGAATTATGCCAAGTTTTTACACGAAGATTTAAAAATTCGTAAATTCGTAAAAAACAGGCTTGAAAGGGCCGGGGTTTCCAGAGTTGAGATTGAAAGAGCTTCTGACAATTTAAGAGTGAATATCTACTCTGCAAGGCCTGGGATAATTATTGGGAAAAAGGGTTTAGAGGTTGACAGACTTAAGGAAGACCTCAAAAAGTTTATTTCAAAAAGCATAAGCATAACCATAAACATTAACGAGATAAAAAGGGCTGAGATAGATGCGCAGCTTGTTGCTGAAAATGTTGCCTTACAGCTTGAGAGAAGGGTTGCTTTCAGAAGGGCAATGAAAAAAAATGTTTCATCTGCCCTGAGGTTTGGCGCTCAGGGGATAAAGGTGACCTGCGCCGGAAGACTTGGAGGGGCAGAGATAGCCAGGACCGAATGGTTCAGGGAGGGAAGGGTTCCGCTTCATACAATAAGGGCTGATATTGACTACGGAGTTGCTGAAGCAAGAACAACATACGGTGTTATTGGCGTGAAGGTGTGGATTTTCAAGGGAGAAATATTGTCTGAATATACAAAAGAGCCAAAGGTTAAACCCGGTAAAGGAGAAGCCTTTCAGTCTTGATTGGAGGTTTAAAGAGGTAAGATGTTAATACCCAAGAGAACGAAATACAGAAAACAGCAGAAGGGAAGAACACGGGGGAAGGCTTCTTCAGGGGCAACACTGAGTTTTGGTGAGTTTGGACTGAAAGCCCTTCAACCAGGAAGAATTACAGAAAGACAGATAGAGGCAGCAAGAATTGCAATAACCCGCTGTATGAAAAGAGGCGGGAAGGTATGGATAAGAATTTTTGCTGACAAACCTATGTCAAAAAAGCCTGCTGAGACAAGAATGGGAAAAGGAAAAGGAACTCCGGAATTCTGGGTTGCTCCGGTCAAGGCAGGAAGAATACTCTATGAAATGGACGGAGTTGAACTTGAAGTTGCAAAAGAGGCAATGAGATTAGCCTCACATAAACTATCCATAGCAACCAAGTTTGTATCAAGGCACTCAAAAACCCTGTAAGCTATAGAAGAATGAGGTTTGAAACCAGATATGAAATCAAGCGAAATAAGAGAACTGACTCTTGATGAGATGAAAAAGAAAGAGAAAGACATCAGGGAGGAGATTTTTAACCTGAAGTTCAGATTATCTTCAGGACAGCTTGAAGACCCGTCAAAGATTAAATTGGCAAGAAAGGATCTTGCAAGGGTTCTTACTATAATGGAAGAGAAGCAAAAATCCAGTTAATATGGATTAATGATAAAGCTCAAAGGACAAAATCCAAATTACAGAAAATTTGAGCCTTGAATTTTGAATTTTTTAAATCAGGTGAATAAGTGGAAAAGACAAAAGTTTTAAAAGGGAAAATAGGATTAGTTGTCAGCGACAGGATGAATAAAACTGTAGTAGTTGCAATAGAGAACCGTGTAATGCATAAAAGGTATAAAAAAATTATTAAAAAGACTTCAAAGTTTAAAGCCCATGATGAGAAGAACAAATGCAAGGTGGGCGATAAAGTTCGTATTGTAGAATGCAGACCTTTAAGCAAGGGAAAAAGAACTAGGGTAGTTGAAGTAATAGAAAGAGCCAAGAGAAATGGGTAATCTGGCTTTGAATGGAGTGTTTTAATGATTCAGTCGCAGACTAATTTAGTTGTTGCAGATAATTCAGGCGCAAAAAGGATTCAGTGTATCCTGGTTCTTGGAGGCTCAAGAAGAAGGTATGCTCAGATTGGAGATGTGATAAGGGCTTCAGTAAAAGAAGCAGTTCCTGATAGTACTGTTAAAAAGGGAGAAGTGGTTTATGCAGTTATTGTAAGAACAAGCAAAGAGTTGGGAAGGCCTGATGGTTCTTATATAAGATTTGATGATAATGCTGCAGTTATAATAAATGTCCAGAAGGAGCCTGTAGGTACAAGAATTTTTGGACCTGTTGCGAGAGAGTTAAGGAAAAAAAATTTTATGAAAATAATTTCCTTGGCTCCAGAGGTACTGTAAGTTTTATTGAGGAGAGATTCATGGCAGTTAGTGCGCCTGTGAGAAAGAATGATTTTGTTGTGGTAATAGCAGGGAAAGAAAAAGGCAAGAAAGGGAAAGTTTTAAAAGTTTTGCCAAAGAAAGAAAGGGTTGTTGTAGAAAAAGTTAATTTTATAAAAAGGCATACCCGTCCAACTTCTCAGCAGAAACAGGGTGGAATAATTGAGAAAGAGGGACCTCTTCACTGGTCAAAGGTTATGATTCTTTGCAATAAATGCGAGAAACCCGTAAGAACCGGAAGAAAAGAACTTTCTGATGGAATAAAGGTGAGAATCTGTAAAAAATGCGGGGAAACAATAGAGGCTAAGTAATGGTGTTGAAAAGATTATGGCAGTGTTAAAGGAAAAATATAAAAAAGAAATTGTAAAAAAAATGATGAAGGACTTTGGTTACAAAAACATTATGGAAGTCCCAAGGCTTGCAAAGATTATTATTAACATGGGTTTGGGTGAAGCCATTCAGAATGCAAAAGCTGTAGATGCGGCTACTGGAGAACTTACGGCTATCAGCGGGCAGAAACCAATAGTTACTAAGGCAAAAAAATCTATTGCCACTTTCAAGCTGAGAGAGGGAATGTCCATAGGATGTAAAGTCACTCTAAGAGGAAAGAGGATGTATGAGTTCTTTGACAGGCTTGTAAATGCATCACTTCCAAGAATCAGGGATTTTAAAGGAATTTCAGGAAGGTCTTTTGACGGGAGAGGTAATTTTACTTTTGGACTGAAAGAGCAGATTATCTTTCCTGAAATAGATTATGACAAGATAGACAAATTAAGAGGTATGAACATAACGATTGCTACTACAGCCATGAACGATGAAGAAGGAAAGGCGCTTCTAAAATATCTCGGGATGCCTTTCAGGAATTAATAAGTTTACAGAGGATTAAATCTTTAATGGCAAAAAAATCATTGATTGCAAAGTCTAAGAGGGTCCCGAAGTTCAAGGTCAGGTTATATAGCAGATGCCGTATATGCGGAAGACCGCGTGCCTATCTTAGAAAATTTGAAATGTGCAGAATATGCTTCAGAAAACTGGCTCTGCAGGGACAGATACCAGGGGTGATAAAAGCAAGCTGGTAATTGTTGCATTTGTAAATCTGTTTTATATAGGAATAAAGAAGAAATGGTAACAGATCCAATAGCAGATATGCTGACAAGAGTAAGGAATGCCCTAAGGGCAGGCCATGATAAGGTGGATATTGATGCTTCAACTCTAAAACTTGAGATTGCACGTATTCTTGAAGAGGAAGGGTTTATTAAGAAATATAAATTCATAAAGGACAACAAGCAGGGATTAATAAGAATAAGCCTCAAATATGATGATGAAGGGCTTCCGGTAATTTCAGGTTTAAAAAGAATAAGCAAATGCGGACGCCGCATTTATGCTGGGAAAGATGCTATACCTAAAGTTCTTGATGGATTGGGAGTTGCTATTCTCTCCACTTCTAAAGGAATAATAACTGATAAAAGATGCAGGAAAGAGGGGGTTGGCGGAGAGATTTTATGCGAGGTCTGGTAAATAGGGCGATTACAGCAATCAGAAAATTTATATTAAGAGCGGGAAAGTAAAAATGTCAAGGGTAGGGAAAAAAGTTATTGTATACCCCAAGGAAGTTACAATTGGGATTTCAAAAGACAGGATTGATGTTCAGGGTCCGCTTGGAAAACTCTCCTGTGAAATTCCTTCAAAAATAAAAATTGAAAAGAATTCTGAAGGGCTATCGATTACTCTTCTCAGTCAGGAAAGGACTGACAAACCGATTCACGGATTACTAAGAAGCCTAGTTAATAATATGGTTACAGGCGTTGTTAAAGGATTTCAGAAAAAGCTTGAGATAAGAGGAGTCGGATACAAGGCACAGATACAGGGAGGAAAACTGGTTTTAAATCTGGGTTTTTCTCACCCTGTTGTGTATGAAATCCCTGCAGGGATGAAAATTGATGTGGAAAAGCAGACTGAGCTGACAATCAAGGGGGCGGATAAACAACTTGTAGGTCAAATTGCAGCTGAAATAAGGGGGTTTTTTCCTCCTGAGCCCTATAAGGGTAAGGGCATAAGATATATAGATGAGGTGGTAAAAACCAAAGTCGGAAAGACTGGCGCTTAAACTGCTTCATATGAGATTTTAAAAAGAGGGGATTCATTTGGCTATAAGATTGAATAGAAGAGAAGCAAGGGTATCAAGACACAAGAAGATAAGAAAAAAAATCAGAGGTACATCTGAGGTTCCAAGGCTATCAGTGTTTAAAAGCTCAAGGCATCTATATGCTCAGATTATCAATGATGATAACGGAAACACAATGGCTGCTTTCTCCACTCTTAAACCTGAGTTCAAAGAGAAAATGAAAAAGAGCAGTACCATTGAGTCTGCAAAGGTTGTTGGGGAATTTATAGCTGAGCAGGCAAAAAAGTTAGGCATAGAAAAAGTAAGATTTGACAGAGGAGGATTCCCTTTTCACGGAAGAATAAAAGCTCTGGCTGACGCAGCAAGAGAAAAGGGTTTAAAGTTTTAGGAGTCATATGGATTTGAATAAAGCAGATATGATTGATGAGATTAAACTGGTAGACAAAGTAGTTCACATAAGCAGGGTAGCCAAGGTTGTAAAGGGAGGAAGAAGGTTTAGTTTTTCTGCCCTTGTTGTGGCAGGAGATGGTGAGGGGCATATAGGAGTTGGACTTGGGAAGGCAAATGAGGTCCCTGATGCAATAAGAAAGGGGCTTGAAAGAGCAAAAAAGAATTTAACTAAAATTGTATTAAAAGGAACTACAATACCTCATAAGGTACTCGGTTGTTATGGCAGCAGCAGGGTGCTTTTGAAGCCTGCAACTAAGGGAACAGGTATAATAGCAGGCGGGGCAATAAGGTCTGTGCTTGAGAGTGCAGGAGTTTCAGATATTCTTACTAAGTCTCTTGGCTCAAATAACCCGCACAATGTTGTCAAAGCTACTCTGGACGGTCTTAAAAAATTAAAAAGTGTTGAAGATGTGGCAAGAAACAGGGGAATAGAAATAGAAAAAATCTTATCTTAGGTGATTTGCTGTGGCTAAGGAACAGAAAAAAAAATTGCGGGTAACACTGATTAAAAGTGTTATAGGAACGACAAAAAACCAGAGAGCAACTGTAATAGGGCTCGGGTTAAAAAAAATAAACCAGACGGTTGAAAAAAAAAATATTCCGGAGATTAGAGGGATGATAAATAAGATTTCTCACCTTCTTGAGGTAGAGGAAATTAAATTAAAATAGAGAGGTAATATGGAACTTTCATCGCTTCCATGTTCTTATGGAAAAAAGAGAAAAAGAAAAAGAGTAGGAAGAGGTCCTGGTTCAGGCCATGGAAAAACTTCCTGCCGTGGTCATAAAGGACAGAAGGCTCGCTCAGGAGGAAACATTCGAAAGGGTTTTGAGGGCGGACAGATGCCACTTCAAAGGAGGCTACCCAAAAGAGGTTTTACAAATATCTTCAGGAAGGAATATGCAATAGTAAACCTTTATGATTTGGAAGATTTGGAAGACAGAAATGAGGTTACCCCTGAGATTCTTTTACAGGAAAGGAAAATAAGAAAAATCAAAAGCGGTCTAAAAGTTCTCGGAGAGGGAAGTTTGTCAAAACCTCTTACAATACATGCGCACAAGTTCAGCCAGTCAGCATTGAAGAAGATTGAGCAGGCAGGCGGCAAGGCAGTGGTTTTAGGGCAATAGTGTGATAGAAACATTCCAAAATATTTTCAAAATACCGGAGTTGAAGAAGAGAGTTATATTTTCTCTTCTGATGCTAGGAGTATATAGGATTGGGAGCCATATTCCTGTACCAGGCATTGACAGCCATGCTCTGGCAGAGTTTTTTACAAAGGCTCAGGGAACAATACTTGGCTTTTTTGATATGTTTTCAGGAGGAGGATTGAGCAGACTGACAGTTTTTGCTCTTGGGATAATGCCTTATATTTCCGCTTCAATTATTCTTCAGCTTTTAACAGTTGTTATTCCGGCCCTTGAAAGGCTTTCTAAAGAGGGTGAGGCAGGGAGAAAAAAGATTACCCAGTATACAAGGTATGGGACAGTGGCGCTGAGCATTATTCAGGGACTGGGTATAAGCTATGGTCTGGAACAGATGAGAAGCCCTTCAGGAGCTCCTGTTGTGCCTGAAGGAGGGTGGGCTTTCAGACTGCTGGCAATGATTACTTTAACCGCAGGAACAGCTTTTATAATGTGGCTTGGAGAGCAAATAACTGAGAAGGGGATAGGGAACGGAATATCCCTTATTATATTTGCAGGTATTGTGGCAAGTATGCCTACTGCTGTCGTGCAGACAATTCAATCGGTAAAGTCGGGGGATTTAAATGTAATTTTAATAGTATTTTTAATAATCGCAATGATAGCCATTGTAGGATTAATAATCTATGTTGAAAGGGGACAGAGAAAAATACCTGTACAGTATGCTAAAAGAGTTGTTGGAAGAAAAGTATATGGCGGGCAAAACACCCATATTCCACTGAAAATAAATACAGCAGGAGTAATACCTGTGATATTTGCTTCTTCGATAATAATGTTTCCGGCAACTATTGCAAGCTTCTACAAGAACAGTATAACACAGGCAATAGCGGGTAGCTTATCTCCGGGTTCACCTCTTTATGAGGTGCTTTATATAGTTTTCATAGTTTTTTTCTGCTACTTCTATACAGCTATAGTTTTTAACCCTCTGGACCTGGCTGACAATATGCAAAAGTACGGAGGTTTTATTCCGGGAATCAGACCGGGCAAGCGTACCTCTGATTATATTGATAAGGTGCTGACAAGAATTACCTTTGGAGGAGCAGTCTATTTATCAGCAGTTGCAGTTTTGCCTGATATTTTAATCAATTACGGAAGGGTTCCATTCTATTTTGGAGGAACAGCATTGCTCATTGTTGTAGGGGTTGCAATTGATACAATTTCACAAATTGAATCCCATCTCCTGACAAGGCATTATCAGGGATTCCTGAAGAAGGGAAGAATGAAGGGAAGAAGGGGATAGTAGTTAGCCAACAGTGAAAAGTAAAAAGTCAGGGAAAATGAAGAATGTGATTTTGTTGGGAGCTCCTGGAGTAGGGAAAGGGACTCAGGCTAAAATGCTTTCTGAAAAATTTCTGATTCCACAGATATCAACAGGAGACATACTGAGGAAAGCAGTTAAAGACGGAACAACTCTCGGGATTGAGGCAAAGGGGTTTATGGACAGGGGAGAACTTGTTTCTGACAGGATTGTGATAGGGATAATAGATGAGAGGATTGAAAGTGAAGACTGCAGAAAGGGTTTTATTCTTGACGGTTTTCCAAGGACTGTTATACAGGCAGAAGAGCTTGACAAGATTTTAAAAAATAAGGGATACCCTTTAAGTGTTGTTTTATCAATTAATGCTTCTGAAGAGAAAATTGTCAAAAGGCTTGGAGGCAGAAGAAGCTGTAAGGAATGCGGAGAGGTTTTTCATATAAATTTCAATCCTCCTAAAAAAGCTGGTATCTGTGATAAGTGCGGAGCCGGACTTTTTCAGAGAAAAGATGATAATGAGGATACAATAAGGGAGAGGCTCAAGGTCTACAACTGTAAGACATTACCGCTGATTAGCTATTATAAGAATAAAGATAAATTAAAGAGTGTTAAAGGGGAGGGAGATATAAAGGAGATATTCTCATCGCTTTGTGAGATGATTGAGAAAGGTTAGTGATGATTGTGCTCAAGACTCCGGGAGAAATTGAACTCCTAAGAGTTGTTAACAGAGTTGTAGCAGAAGTTTTGAAAGAGATTGAATCAAGAATTATTCCGGGGATAACAACTTTAGAGCTTGATGAAATGGCAGAAGAGTTTCTGTGTAAAAAAGACTGTACTCCGGCTTTTAAAGGTTACAAGGGATATCCCAAAAGCATATGTGCCTCAGTAAATGAGGAAGTTGTTCACGGAATTCCTTCCAAGAAGAGATTAAAGGAAGGAGATATAATAAGCGTAGACATGGGGGCAAAGTACAAAGGTTTTTACGGGGATATGGCAATTACCTGCGCAGTGGGAAAAATTTCCGAGCAAGCAGGAAAGCTCATAGAGGTTTCAAAAAGAGCGCTTGAAAATGGAATAACAGAAGCAAGGAATGGCAACAGGCTTGGAGACATATCAAGCGCTATTCAGAGGACAGTTGAGAAAGAAGGTTTTTCGGTGGTGAGGTTCTTTGTAGGGCATGGGATTGGAAGAGAGCTTCATGAGATGCCTCAGATTCCAAACTTCGGAGTCCCGGGCAAGGGAGTCAGACTTAAAAGCGGGATGGTTTTTGCAATAGAGCCAATGGTGAATGCCGGAGGAAGCGATGTTGAAATTTTAGAAGATGGCTGGACAGCTGTTACCAAAGACAGAAGTTTATCAGCTCATTTTGAGCATACTGTAGTGATAAAAGATGGTAGCCCTGAAATTTTAACAACAGCTTAAAAAGAGATTTCTGGAAATGTGATTACACTGATTAAAAGCGGGATTACGGAGATTAGATATCTTAAATGGGAGAAATAACCGGATGCCAAAAGAGGCAGCAATAGAGGTTACAGCTACTGTGGTAGAACCATTACCCAATGCAATGTTCAGGGTTGAGCTTGATAATGGGCATAAGATTCTTGCCCATGTTTCAGGAAAGATGAGAATGAATTTTATAAAAATTCTTCCCGGAGATAAGGTTACAGTTGAACTGTCTCCATATGACCTTACAAGGGGAAGAATAATTTACAGACAGAAATAACTGCAGGGCTGAGAAAAAAACATGAAAGTAAGATCATCTGTTAAGAAGATTTGTGAAAAATGCAAGGTAATTAAGAGAAAAGGTGTCGTAAGAGTCATCTGTGAGAATCCTAAACATAAACAGAGACAGGGATAAATAGTGATTGCTGTAATCTTTATTAAATCTCAGTAATCAAAAAATATAAGAGGTGAATTAATGGCAAGAATAGGTGGCGTTGACCTGCCAAAAGATAAGAGGATAGAAGTAGCTCTTACTTATATTTTTGGTATTGGTCATTCAAGTTCAAGAAAAATACTGGAAAAAACAGGGATAAATTCTGACAAGAGAGTAAAGGAGCTGACTGATAATGATGTTAATCTTCTTCGAAAGGAGATTGAACAGAGCTATCAGATTGAGGGAGATTTGAGAAAGGAGATCTCCATCAATATAAAAAGGCTTATGGATATAGGTACGTACAGGGGATTGCGCCACAGACGTTCTCTGCCGGTAAGAGGGCAAAGAACCCATACAAATGCAAGGACAAGAAAGGGCCCGAGAAAGGGAGGAGTAGTAAGAAAAGCAAGTCCGAGCGAGAAATAGAGAACAGACATCGGGTCAGGAAACCCGGTGCTATCCTGATAGTAACAGGTTTTAAGACCTGCTATTTTCAGACAAAATCCTAAGAGAGGAGAAAGATGGCAGAAGAAAAGAAAGAAGAGAAAAAAGAAGAAAAGAAGGAAGAGAAGAAAATAAAGAAGAAGAAAGAAAAGAGGGTTCTTAAAAACGGTATAGCCCATATTAAGTCAACTTTCAATAATACTATTATATCAATTAGCGACACTGACGGCAATGTTGTTGCCTGGGCAAGCAGCGGAAGTCAGGGTTTCAAAGGCTCAAGAAAAAGCACACCTTTTGCTGCAACAGTTGCAGCTGAAGTAGCCGCAAGAAAGGCTTTGGAATTCGGTCTGAGGCAGGTTGAGGTTTTTGTGAGAGGTCCGGGCTCCGGAAGAGAGGCAGCAATAAGAGCCCTTCAGTCAGCAGGTTTATCAATAACAGTTATTAAAGATGTAACTCCTATTCCGCATAACGGGTGCAGGCCACCCAAGAGAAGAAGGGTGTAAATAAAAGGAGAGAAATTTGGCAAGATACAGAGAATCAGTTTGCAGGCATTGCAGGAGAGAAGGAATAAAGCTCTTTTTGAAAAGTGAAAGATGCTATACAGAGAAATGTGCTTTTGAAAAAAGAAGCTATGCGCCGGGACAGCACGGACAGTCAAGAAGAAGCAAGCCTTCAGACTACAGAATGCAGCTAAGAGAAAAGCAAAAGGTAAAAAGAATTTACGGAGTTCTTGAAAGGCAGTTCAGAAAGTATTTTCAGATTGCAGACAGAGAAAAGGGAATTACAGGGGAAAACCTTCTGAATATTTTGGAAAGAAGGCTTGACAATATTGTTTACAGGTTGAATTTTGCTGGTTCAAGAAAACAGGCAAGACAGCTTATAACACATGGTCACTTCATGGTAAATGGGAAAAAAGTAGATATTCCTTCTTTTCTGGTCAAAAAGGGGGATGCGATTGAAGTAAAAGAGAAGAGCAAAAATCTTTCAGCAATACTGTCTTCTCTTGAGCTTGTTAAAAAGAATCCACCTCCTTCATGGCTTATATCTAACATTGATAAACTTGAGGGAAGGATTGCAGCTATGCCAAACAGGGCAGAGATACAACTTCCAATTAACGAAAAGTTTATAGTAGAAATTTATTCGAAATAGTAAAAAATTAAAAACTCTCTTTAGGAGAATTTATAATGAAATTTCAAAGTTTACACAGACCTAAAAGGCTTGAATGCGATTTGGAAACTCTTTCTGGCACATATGGAAAGTTTTTCGCGGAGCCATTTGAGCGTGGTTTTGGGGTCACAATCGGGAATTGCCTGCGAAGGATTCTCCTATCCTCTATAGAAGGCGCTGCTGTTACTATGGTAAAGATTGAAGGAGTGAACCACAAATTTACTTCTCTTCCGGGAGTCATTGAAGATATTGCAGATATAGTTCTGAACCTGAAGCAGCTTCGTCTCAAGGTTCATTCAGATGAGCCAAAGAAGATATCTCTCTCCTCTTCAGGAGCCGGAGAAGTAAAGGCTTCAGATATCGAACATAACGGAGATGTTGAGATACTGAATCCTGATTTGCACATTGCAACTCTGGACTCAGACGGAAAACTGGAGATAGAGATTGAAGTCAGAAAAGGGAGAGGGTATTGTCCTGCAGAGAAGAATGAGGATGAGAGACATCCGATAGGAATGATTGCTGTTGACGCTATTTTTTCACCTGTCAAAAAAGTGAACTTCAATGTGGAGAGCGCAAGGCTTGGACAGGAGACTGATTATGACAGAATTATATTTGAAGTATGGACTGACGGAAGTGTCAAGCCGGATGATGCAGTTGCTTATGCTGCCAAAATATTAAAGGACCAGATGTTAATTTTTATAAACTTTGAAGAAGAACCTGAAGCAGAGGAAGAGGAGAAGGTAGATATTGAAAAGGAAAAAGCTTATTCTAATTTAATGAGAAGCGTTGATGAGCTTGAGCTTTCTGTGAGGTCCCAGAATTGCCTTAAGAATGCAAACATAAAGACAATCGGAGAACTGGTTCAGAGAAGTGAAGGTGAGATACTCAAGACAAAGAACTTTGGAAGAAAGTCTTTAAATGAGATTAAGGAAATACTTAAGAGCATGAACCTGGCTCTCGGAATGAAGCTTGAGGAATGGCCTCCAAAAGAGCCTGTGAGTGTTAAAGAAGAAACTGTTGAGGAATTCGATTAATTCCTGGAAGATTTAAATTTTTTTTAGTTTAGAGGATTTTAAAGAAAATGCGACATAATATGAAAGGCAGAAAACTCGGAAAAACTACAAGCCACAGACTTGCCATGTTCCGCAATATGGTTACTTCTCTCTTTGAGCACGAGAGGATAGAAACCACTGTTGAGAAAGCAAAGGAGATTAGAAGTATTGCAGAGAAGATGGTTACTTTGGCAAAAAAGGAGACACTTCATTCAAGAAGGCAGGCAGCCTGCTGGATAAAAAATAAAGTTGTTCTCAAGAAACTTTTCAATGAAGTTGCAGGCAAGTATTCTGAAAGAAAAGGCGGTTATACGCGAATAATCAAAACCCGCATCCGCCACGGCGACGGCGCAAAAATGGCGATAATTGAACTTGTGGAGTGATATAAACATTGAAAATTGAAAATTGTAAAATAAAAATTTTAATTTGAATTCTTTCCAGTTTCCAATTAAATTCTCTACTGTTCCTGTAATGGTTTTTCAGAGCTTTCCTTTTTAAAACTATCCACATTAAACCTCTCCACAGCCTTATACCATAAAAGCTTTGTGTATTCATAAAAAAGGTTTTTTGCAGAGGGTCTTTCCCGCCACCATTTGTCAGGATTGTATTCACGGTCTTTTGAGGGATGGGAAAGTATTTTTATACCAGTTCCGTTGAGAACTTTTGAAAAAATCCACTTAGCCCTTCTTGTGTGGTAACTTGAACTTACAAGAATAAAACTTCTGAAATTCTTTTTCACAAAAATATTTCTGTTGGTTTTTGCTTCTTCTATTGTTGAATTTCCATCGATTCTGACAGGGATTATGGCAGAATGCGGTACTTTAAGCGAGAGAGCCTGCTTTTCCATGATATCTGCTGCATAGGTGTTCCAGCCAATTTCATTGCCGTTAAGAACCAGATATTTTCCATAACCCTCTTTGAAAAGTTTAGCTCCTTCTTTTACCCTTTCTCCTTCACCATTGTCTCCTGCAAGCACAAGAATTGCATCACACTTTTCAAGCTTGTCGCTGACAATCAGGTAGTTGCCGATTGCCTTTAAGATGTTTGGATAGAAAAAATATAATCCAATAATAATACCAAGAATTATAAGCCATTTTACCAATCGAAACATAATTTTAACCTTTCTATCTTTTCTTTTTAAGCTCTTTCCAGCTTTCAAGCCTTTTCTTTATCTCTTCTTCAAAACCCCTGTCAGTCGGACTGTAATAAACTCTTCCTTTTAATTCATCAGGCATATAATCCTGCTCAACAATTGCATCTTCGTATTTATGGGCGTATTTATAGTCTTTCCCGTAGCCTGCTTCTTTCATAAGTTTGGTCACAGGATTTCTTATGTGCAGAGGAACAGGAATCGTTCCTTTTTCCTGTACATCAGCCTTTGCAGAAAGATAGGCTTTATAGACCGCATTGCTTTTAGGCGCACAGGCAAGGTATATGGCAGCCTGCGCAAGAGATAAATCACCTTCAGGCATTCCTATAAAATCCACGGCATCCTTGGCAGCAACAGCAACCTGAAGCGCTTGCGGGTCTGCATTGCCAACATCCTCTGAGGCAAACCTTACCATCCGCCTTGCAATGAAAAGCGGGTCTTCTCCTGCTTCAAGCATTCTTGCAAGCCAGTAAAGCGCAGCGTCAGGGTCGCTTCCTCTGAGGGATTTGTGGAAAGCTGAAATGATGTTATAATGCTCTTCCCTGTCCTTATCATAGGCAAGGGTTTTCTTCTGCATTGCCTCTGAAGCCAGTTCCCTTGTTATAATCCGCTTCCCTTGCCCATCTGGGGTACAGCTAATTACAGCTGCTTCAAGGGTATTGAGGCAAATCCTTGCATCTCCCTGGCAGTTGCTGATAATGAACTGCAATGCTTCTTCTTTTATTTCAGGGTTATAAGCCTTCAATCCCCTTTCATCTTCAATCGCCCGCCTTAAAATAGTGGCAAGCTCTTCTTCTGCAAGCTGATAAAAAATATAAACCTTTGTCCTTGAGAGAAGGGGAGAGTTGACTTCAAAAGAGGGGTTTTCTGTTGTTGCGCCAATCAGGATTATTGTCCCGTCCTCCACGTGAGGGAGAAAGGCATCCTGTTGGGCGCGGTTGAAGCGGTGGATTTCATCAATGAAAATTATGGTTTTTTTATTGTATCTTTCAAGTTCTTTCCCTGCCTGAAAAATCACATCCTTTATCTCCTTGATTCCTGATGTAACAGCGCTGAAGGAGATAAAATTTGATTTGGTCATATTAGCAATTATCCTTGCAAGGGTTGTTTTTCCTGAGCCCGGAGGTCCCCAGAAAATCATTGAGCCAACCTTGTCCTCTATGATTGCCCTGCGAAACATCTTGCCTTCGCCCAAGATATGCTTCTGCCCGACAAAGTCATCAAGGGTTTCAGGGCGCAGGCGGTCTGCAAGGGGTGCAAACTTTTTCTTCTTTCTTTCAGGTTTCTGGTCAAAAAGGTCCATAGGTGTTTTGGATTTAAACTAAGTTTGTCAGCAAAATAATACACCACCAAAGGCGTTATTGTCTATGTAAAACATTTGTCCTCAGCCTCTTTAACTTTAAATCCTTTCTTGACTTAGGGAAGATTTTAAAATAAATTTTAAATTATAAAGATTTTGAATTTTAATTCAGCTTTTTAGCTAAAACAGAAAAAATTCCATGATGGATATTCCTGATGAAGAGAGAAAAAGGTATTTTTATAACCATAGAGGGAATCGAAGGGTGCGGGAAATCAACACAGGCAAAGATGCTCGGGAAGTATTTAGGAAAAAAAGGTCTTGATGTTATCCTGACAAGAGAGCCTGGCGGTACAGAAATAGGAAATCAGATAAGAAAAATTCTGCTTGATAGAAAAAATAAAAAAATTCTCGCTGTTACAGAGCTTCTTTTATATGCTGCAAGCAGAGCACAGCATGTGAATGAGGTTATTGCTCCGGAACTTGCAGAAGGAAAAATAGTAGTTTGTGACAGGTTTAGTGATGCGACAACTGCATATCAGGGTTATGGAAGAGGGCTTGATAAAAAAATGATTTCTGTATTGGATAAATTCTCAACCGGAGGGTTGGTTCCTGACCTGACAATTATTTTGGACCTTCCTGAGAAAGTTGGTCTGGAAAGAGCGAAGAGGCGTAACAGAGAAATGGGTATTTCCAGAGGCGAAGGAAGGATTGAAGAGGAGGGTTTAGTATTTCACAGAAAGGTCAGAAGAGGGTATCTGAAAATAGCAAAAGATGACCAGAAGAGAGTGAAAGTAATTAATGCTCTCAGAAGCATGGAGGAGATTAATGCTGAAATATGCAAAGAAGCAGATAAACTGATTAAGAGAAATTTTCAATAGGCGCTTTTATGGGAAAAATCACAAAAATAAGATATGGAAGCTTTAAAAAGCTTGGAATCTTTTTAAACAATGAGATTGAGCTTAAAAGAGATGATGTTTGTATAGTTGAAGGTGAAAAGGGAGAGGAACTGGCTGGTGAAGTTGTTATTCCTCCTTTTGAGCCGCCTCAAGGCTCGGGTTTGGCGCCGTTTAAAAAAATATTGCGCAAGGCGACAAAAGAGGATTTGGATAAAATAGCAGCGAATGAAAAAAGCGAAGAGGAGATTTTAAAGAAATCAGTTCAGAAGATAAGAGAAAAAGAGCTTAAAATGAAGCTTATCAAGGTTGAAAAATCCTTTGATAGCAGCAAGATAATTTTCTATTTTACTTCTGAAGGAAGAGTGGATTTCAGAGAACTTGTAAAGGACCTTGCTTATGAGTTCAGAGCCCGCATTGAGATGAGACAGATAGGAGTGAGAGATAAGGCGAGGATTATTCAGGGTTATGGTATTTGCGGAAGGGCATTTTGCTGCTGTTATTTTCTGAATGAATTTGACCCTGTTTCTATAAAAATGGCAAAGGTTCAGAACCTTACTCTTAATCCATCAAAAATTTCCGGAGTATGCGGCAGACTGATGTGCTGCCTCAAATATGAGTATGAAACCTATAAAAGTATAAACAGGGATCTTCCCAAATACGTGGAAAAAGTTATTCTTAAAGATGGCAAAAGCGGAAAGGTGAGAAAGGTAAATACTCTTGGACGAACTGTTATAGTAGAGCTTGAAGACGGAACAAATGTCAATGTAAGCGCAGATGACCTGACTTTTGACAAGACTCAGCACAGTCCCTGCGAGGAAGAAAATGAAGAAATATTGGAAGATATACCAGAAGAATTAAAGGAATGACAGAGCAGTTATTTTTATATTTTATTATTTTTCTTTTTGGGTCTTCAGTTGGCAGTTTTCTTAATGTTTGCATTTATCGCCTTCCAAGAGAGGAATCAATAATCTCTCCGCGTTCTCACTGTACAATATGCAATAAACCGATTCTGACAAGAGACAATATCCCGATATTGTCTTACATTTTACTAAGAGGGAGATGCAGAAACTGCGGAGAAAAGTTTTCTGTTATTTATCCTTTTATAGAATTTCTGACAGGAATTATTTTTCTGTATTTTTTTTATTTCTTCGGGTTCAACCTGAAGATTGTACCATACCTTGTTCTTACATGTTCTCTTATTGTCATAAGCGTCATAGATATTAACTGCCGTATAATTCCAAATGAAATATCAATTCCATTCATATTTCTGGGGATTTTATTTACCCCGCTCCTTCCAATAAAATGGTCTGACTCGCTTCTTGGAATTCTCTTTGGAGGAGGAATCCTTTATTCAATAGCTGTCATCTACGCCTTGGTTGCAAAAAAAGAAGGAATGGGAATGGGAGATGTGAAACTTCTGGCAATGATAGGTGCATTTCTTGGAATAAAAGGAGCCGTTGTTACTCTTCTCCTTGGTTCTTTCCTTGGAACTATCGGAGGTTTTGCAGCTATACTCTTAAGCGGCAAGGGAAGGGACTATCCAATACCTTTTGGTGTCTTTCTTTCAATAGGCGCAGTCATTTCCTTATTATGGGGAAATGACCTTTTGGATTTTTATCTTGGATTGATGGGTGGAGTAAGGTGAGAACAGATTTAACTTTTATCACAAACGAGAAAGACAGAAATCTACTTGCTCTTTATAAATCTGCTGATGAGCTTCTTAAGAGCCACTTTTCAGAAAGTGCAGCACAAACCACTGGTCCACGAGAAGTTATTCTTTCTGAATATTTATTGGGTAAATAAAAATGGAAGAAGATAAAGCTAAAGGTAATAAAGGAGAACTTGTTATTTATCGTTCAAAGGACGGGCAAAGTTCTATATATGTTCATTTGTTTGAAAATACTGTGTGGTTAAATTTAGACCAGATGGCTGTTCTTTTTTCCAGAGATAAATCAGTTATTTCCAGACACATTAAGAATGTCTTCTATGAAAAAGAATTAAATAAAAAATCAGTTGTTGCAAATTTTGCAACAACTGCATCTGACGGCAAGACATATCATGTTGATTATTATAATCTTGATGTAATTATTTCAATTGGCTATCGTGTAAAGTCTCAAAGAGGAGTGCAGTTCCGCATTTGGGCAACAAAAATACTCAAAGATTATCTTGTTAAAGGATATACATTAAATCAAAAAAGGATTGCTGAATTAAAAGGAAAAGAATTTAAGGAATTTGAAGAAGCAGTTTTTCTAATTAAAAAGATCATAGAAACAAAGCAGTTAAGCAGCAGTGAATCAACAGGGCTTCTGCATGTCATCACTGATTATGCCAATACATGGTTACTCCTTCAGAAATACGATGAAGACAAGCTTGAAATCAGCAGGAAAACCAAGAGTCTGTTTGTTTTTGAATATGATGAGGCGGTTCAAGCTATTAATGAATTGAAACACAATTTAATAAGTAAAAAGGAAGCAGGCAATCTTTTTGGGATTGAAAGAAGCGATGGGTTGAAAAGTATTCTTGGTAGTATCAGCCAGACCTTTGGAGGAGAAGAACTGTATCCAAGCATAGAAGAAAAAGCTGCACACCTTTTGTATTTTATCATCAAAGACCATCCATTTACTGATGGCAACAAACGCATTGGTTCATTTCTTTTCATAGTCTTTCTTGCACGTAACAGGTATCTCTTCAAGAAAAACGGAGAGCGAAAGTTTAATGATAATGCCTTAGTAGCACTGGCTCTGCTTATTGCTGAAAGTGCGCCAAAACATAAAGATATAATGATAAAACTGATTATGAATTTTTTGGTGAGTTGAAGTTAATATGGATAAAGAAGAGGTATATTAAATAGTTTGTGGAATCTTGAACAATTCTTTTGCTACCAAGAAGTTCTTAAAAGCATCAAACCCCAAATCTTCTTTCCCCATCCATGCTTTATGTGCAGGGATTGCAAGTACGGGGAGGATTGCAGGGAGTGGGAAGGGAAATAAATCCTTTTAATGTAATAGAATAGATTTAAAAAGATAATCAGCTTTTGATTATTTTTAACAATATTTCTTCTGCTTCTTTTATAAACTCTTTTGCATTTTTAATTTGTCTTTCAGCATCTACTTTAGACACCACAAAGAAATCTTCATAATCTCCGGCTTCCCTGAAATCTTTTGCTTCACTCAACTTTTTACCAATTTTTCTGTCCATTATATCTGTTTTTAAAAATTGCTGATTAAACTAAGGATATGACTCCTGAATGTTTGCTGCTATCAAGCTCTTTAGTTGCAAGCAGTGCCCTTGCTGCAGAAAACATGGCATAGTAGGATCTTGAGAGGGAATCTTTAAATAATTTTTCTCTCAGAAGCACTTCAGCTGAGTTCAGTTTTTCTTTTGCGTTTTCCAATCTATATCTGGCATAATCTTCCCTTGTTTTCTTCACAAAGAAACACCTTCTTTTGTAATATTCTTATAGAAGAAAGTTTCATAATCTTTTATGCGGTTAAACTCTGCTTCGGAATAGATTTTCAATGATATTTGTGAATTATGTTCAATCTCAACATCTATTAACACATCATAAATCTTATCTATTAAATCCCAGCTCTTTTTCTTTAGGACTAAAAGTATATCAATATCAGATTCTTTTCTGAAATCACCCCTGGCCTTTGACCCAAACAACCTTATATTTACAAGATTTTGTTTTAAAAGAATTTTCATCTTTCCACAAAATTCTTTAACAGCTAAGGTCTCTTTTTTATTTAACTGTCCTATCTTCATAAAATAAATTATACTGTCTAAGAATATAAAAAATCAAGGAGTAAAATACATATTTTATGCTATAATTATTTTATCCTTAACATACCTATTCAAACTGCATGATTGTGTTTCCCTTCTGCCGACAGCAGAGAGGCTTAATTCCCATAGCTTATTTGGAGTTTTAATAAAAAGAGAGGTTCTAAGCATCAAACCCCAAATCTTCTTTCCCCATCCAGGCTTTATGTGCAAGGATTGCGAGTATGGGGAGGATTGCAAGGAGTAGGAAGTGAATTAAAACCTTCTAAAAAACTAAAAGGAAGCAGAAAAAACTGCTTCCTTTTTGATTTTAGATTGATATTCTATCAATAAACTTTCCAAATTGACAATCCAGTATGTGATGATATAAAGTCATTTCACCTATCTTTAATATAAAAATAAAAATTATGCTGAAATCATATCTTAAACGAATAACTGAGGTTTCAAAAAGAGGAGATGCAAGAGAGGAAAGTTATTATTCCTGCCTTGAGGAACTTTTAAATAATTATGCTGACTCAATAAATAAAAAACAGATAAATGTTACTACCCTGCCTAAAAAAACTGAGGCTGGAAATCCAGATTTCAGAATATGGGATGGAAAACAACATATTGTTGGTTATATTGAAGCCAAAGCGCCATCAATCGAATACTTAGACCAGATAGAAACGACAGACCAGTTAAAACGGTATCTGCACACTTTTCCAAATTTGATATTAACCAACTTTTTTGAATTCAGGCTTTATCGCGATGGTGCTTTGACAGATAAGGTCAGTATTGCCAGACCTTTTGTTCTGCATAAGCTAAAAACTATTCCAACAGTTGAAAGAGAATCTGAATTTTTCAATTTACTGGAAAGATTTTTCTCCTTCTCTCTCCCAAAGGTTTATGATGCCAAAAGCCTTGCAATTGAATTGGCGAAACGTACACGGTTTCTAAAAGAAGAGGTCATTGCAGAAGAACTAAAAGAGGAAGAAAAAAACGGCAGAGGATTTATCATTGGTTTTTATGAAGCATTTAGAAAATATCTTATAAATACCCTTTCAAAAGAAGAATTTGCTGATCTCTATTCTCAAACAATAACCTACGGTCTTTTTGCTGCAAGGACACGAACTGAAAATGGATTTAACAGAAAGCTTGCTTATTATAAAATCCCAAGGACAATTGGAATATTAAGAGATGTTTTTCAGTTTATCTCACTTGGTGAATTACCAAAACAAATGGAATGGATTGTTGATGATATTTCAGAGGTTCTGGCAGTTGCTGATGTGAACAGTATTCTTCATAAATATTTCCATGAAGGAAAGGGAAAAGACCCAATAATTCATTTCTATGAAACTTTTCTTACAGAATACGATCCTAAAACCAGGGAAAAGAGAGGTGTTTATTATACTCCAGAGCCGGTGGTGTCCTATATTGTTAATTCTCTGCATAATATTTTGAAAGAGCATTTCAACAAGCCTGATGGATTTGGAAGCGAATCAGTTACTGTTTTAGACCCTGCCGCAGGAACGCTTACTTTTTTGGCTGAAGCAGCCAAACTGGCAACAGATGAGTTTATTTCTAAATATGGCGAAGGCGATAAAGAAAATTTTATTAAAGAGCATATTCTTAAAAATTTCTATGCTTTTGAGTTGATGATGGCTCCTTATGCAATAGGGCACTTAAAGATGTCATTTTTATTAGAAGAACTTGGTTATAAGCTTCATGATGATGACAGATTTAAACTCTACTTAACTAATACCTTAGAAGTGGAAGACCTTGAACAAACAGAACTCCCTGGAATGGCTTCTCTTTCAAAAGAATCTCATTTGGCAGGCAAAGTCAAAAAAGAGCAGTCCATTTTAGTAATTCTTGGAAACCCTCCATATTCAGTAAGTTCAGTGAATAAATCTGAGTTTATTGAAAAGCAAATGGGAATTTATAAAGAAGATGTTCGCAATGAAAAGAATATCCAACCTCTTTCTGATGATTACATAAAGTTTATCCGTTTTGCTCACTGGAAAATAGATGAGTCAGGTAAAGGTGTCATTGGAATGATTACCAATAACTCCTATCTTTCTGGATTGATCCACAGAGGAATACGTAAAAAATTGTTGGAGAGTTTTAATGAGGTTTATATTTTAAATCTTCATGGGAACAGCCGTATTGGTGAAAAATCTCCTGATGGAAGCAAAGATGAAAATGTCTTTGATATACAGCAAGGAGTTTCAATTGCATTATTTATAAAAGATAAAAAACAGAAAGGACTAGGAAAGGTCTTTTATCAGGATTTTTATGGACTCAGAGAAAAAAAATATGAATATCTGATTAAATATGCTGTTGATTCAACGAAATGGATAAAATTACAACCAACTGACCCCTATTATTTCTTTGTAGAAAAGGATTTTAGTGGAGAAGTTAAATATAAAAAATTCTTTTCTGTAAAAGATATATTTCTAGAATATAATGCTGGAACTGCTACGGGAAAAGATGAAGTATTAGTTGATTTTCAAGAAGATAGCTTAGCAAGAAGGTTGTCAACTAAAGATAAAGACAGTTTCTTAAATCTAATGGAGAATTATGGAATAAAAAGTGAATTGATAACTAAATGGTATGAAGAGTTAAAAGGAAAAAATATTAATGAACAAATTATTCTATACACATATAGACCATTTGATAATAGATTTATCATCTATAATGCAGGCATTATACAACGATTAAGAGATAACATAATGAAACACTTTTTGAATACTAATTTAGGGTTGGTTTTACAAAAAAATACTAAGAGTGAATTTTTTAATGAAGTTTTCATTACCCAAAATGTATCTGATAAACATCTTATAGGTCATCAATCATTCATTTTTCCTCTCTATCTATATCCATCAAAAGACAATCCTAAAAAACGCTCTTCAGGGCATATTATGATGCTCTTTGAGTCAGAGGCAGATTATAAAAAGAAAAAACCGAATTTGTCGCTACAGTTTATTGAGAGATTAGTTAAGACTTTTAATAAATCAATATCACCTGAACAAATTTTCTTTTATATCTATGCTGTCCTTTACTCAAACATCTATCGTACTAAATATGCTGAGTTCTTGAAGATAGATTTTCCAAGGATACCTTTTACCAATAACTACAAACTATTTAACAAGATAGCTGATTATGGGGAAAGTCTTGTTGAGTTGCATCTACTTAAATCTAAAAAACTTGATTCACCTGTTGCAAGATTCCAAGGCAAAGGTGATAATAGAGTTGAAAAAGTAAAGTATGGAAATGGGAAACTTTATATAAACAATGACCAACATTTTGAAGATGTAGAACCTCAAGTTTGGGAACACCAAATTGGTGGTTATAGGGTTTGTGACATATGGCTGAAGTATAGAAAAGGAAAACCATTGTCACATGATGATATAAAACATTATTGCAAAGTTGTGACTGCTTTAGGGAAAACAATAGAGATTCAAAAAGAGATAGATACGTTATATCCAGACATTGAAAAAGAACTTATTGAATTTTGAATATAGTTAGAATTTAAAGGGCCGTTTCTCTTTAACCCCACACCACCAAATAAAAACCTGAACTCTCTGAGGTTTTGATTTTCAGAAAAATCTACCGGTTTTTTTATTTTTAATTCTAATATCTTTTTAATTCCAATAAATCTCTTTACCATTCTTTCATGCTTTTTCATTGACCTATTTTCTTGTAAGCTTATTTTGAAATAAAAATATAAGAAAAGAGAGAAATTTTGAAACTTTTGCCTTATTTCCTTATTCAATATTCTTAAAAATCTCATTCAACGATTCAAGAATCTTTTGAAGATTAAACGCCTTTTTTTCTTCAAGTGGCAAAACATCAAGAAGTTCTGCTTCTATCCTGGAACTCATCTCCTTAATCTCTGTATCCGAGCGTCCCATATTAATGCGATATTTCTTAAGAGCATTGCCGAAGCCGTCTTCTGCAAGCTTCTGTTTAAATAGTTGCCATAGCTCTTTGTCTCTGAAATTAAATCCTGCCCTTAGCAAATATCCCAAATCATAAAAATCCCTGCCCGCAATATCCTCTCTTGTGGCAGAGGCTCTTAATTTCTCAGCAACAAGCTCTTTCAGGGCAAGGCAATTGACACTTCCACAATCAAAAAGCGGTTCTTTTGTGAAAGGGTGAAGAAATTTATGATTAACCTTTTTTGTCACAGCAGGCAAAACAGGATTAAACCTTAAACCGATTTCGAGCTTTATTGACTGTTTATTGCTTAAAACTACTGAGTCATAATCAATATAATAGATATACTGGGTAGGCTCACTGTGTCCGGATTTTTCCACATCTTCTATGTTCATCCCAAAACTTCTTACGAAGGACTTAATTTTTTCTTTGACAGGTTTGATCGTATTCCTGCGAATAGTGCGGGTGATTTCACCAGCCGGAAGCCTTAATGAAAAATCCAAATCTTCGCTGAGACGGTAATATGAAAAATAAATCTTGCTTAAACATGTCCCGCCCTTAAAAATGAGGTTATCGTTAAGCGTATTGATACCAGAAAGGATGAGTGTTATAAAATAATCCTTCTCAAGAAGAAACAAGGGAAATCCTGTCTGTGCAGAAGTCCTTTCCAGAACTTTTAAGAATTCATCCTTATTGCTGTGAATCATTTAAAATAACCTTCCACTTATTGTTGATAGTACCTTTGCGGGATTTTGAGCTGTAAAGGGTGGTTAATGATGCATTCCTGACGCATTTTATTAATGGAGCAAGCAAGGAATCATTTACTCTGCATTGCTCCAGAGCAAAGCCAATTCTTTTGCGCACTGCCATACATGGAAAAAGTATTGTATACTTAATGAGTTTCTTAACATCAACCTTATTAGAGGTAACCTGTAACCTAAGTATCTCAAGCGCTTTTTTTAAACCGCCCACTGGATCAGAAAAATAAATCAGGTCAACAAGAGTCCTTTCCCTGTCGCTAATAGTTATTTCCGATTCCCTGATTTTTACTTTTTCAATGCCGTACATCCTCTTGGGAGAAATTTTTAGTAACTTAAATGGAATGCCACAGATGATACGTTCTCTTTGAAGTGAGGTATTTAGAATATAAAACGTCTGGAATATTTGATTCGTGAAGCGATAGTAGTTATACATTGTTGAGTAGCCAACATAGTAGTTTCCTGAGAGAAAAAGAACAGGAGGAATTAAAAACTCATTTATATGACTGCCCGCTGGCCCAGCCTCAAGAGGAGAATAGTAATAAATCCCTTTTGTAATTGGCTTAAGAATACCTTTCTTCCTGAGCTGATATATAATTTGCCTTGTTAAAACAGATTGCCCAAAAAGCCTGTCAAACTGCTTTCTGGTGATAATAGTGGTTTTCTCGTAAGATAGGCGAGAAATAACCTCTGTTTCTTTGGGTCCCAAATATTTTGTCATTGTCTTATATTTTACGATTATCGTTTAATAAACGATTATTGTAAATTATTATACATTGCTATTGGCACTTGTCAAGATAAGTGTTTCTTTCGAAGTGTTAATTAATTAAACCGGTTCTCTTTTCTCCCACATAGATGATATTATAACATTGCATTAAATAGAAGATGGTTTTGAGATCAAAAAGAAAATAGTTTGAAAAAAGTCTGAAAGTTGATAATAGTGAAAAGGGAACGGCAGGTTGTCCCCTTTATTTTATTCTATATGAATGAGTTACAAAAATATATTGTAATAATTCCTGTAATTGAGTTGAAGCAAAATTTATGCAGATTCACTGAGCATAAATTTACATGGATTTCGTTTTGGAATGATTTAAATAAGCTAGATAAAAAAGTTGTATCAGGAACGTATAAGTTCTTTGTTAATCCTAATATTTCTTTAGATTCGCCAACTAAATTGTTTATATGTGTAATAGTAGATACGAACAGTAACGATGAGGCATACAAAATTGGAGTAGAGAAAATATTAACCTTAGTCAATGAACTAGTGTGGGTATTTCTAACTGGATTCCGGATTATCTATCACGAAGCAATAACAATACCTCTTGTTTCCATAGCTTCTTCAACAATTAAAATAGACAACGTCGACCTTATAATAGAGAAAGGAATCACAAAGGCAGTGGTGACTCCTTACGAACAACATAAAATTTTATCGCCGTTTTCTATAACGCTTCGAAACAATGGATTTATTACTGCTTATGGCAAAATTCCTCAGTTTGAAGGCAATGTTAATGCACAAAAACCATTAATTCCTGAGGAAAAAGTTTTAAACCTAGAAGCATATCTTGAAAAAGTAAGACCTAATAAACCTAGTATTAATAGTGAGTTGATAGATATGATGGCAATGCTTTATAGTGCTGCTGTTACGACAGAAGATATAGCTATATCGTATTTATTATTATGGCAAATATTAGAGTCCTTTGGATCCGCCAAAAAAACAACTAATAAATTAATTACTCATGGAACACTCAAAAAGGTAAAATGCTTACTGGATGAAGAAAAACAATACAATAAAGATATTGTTAATAGAGTTATCAATTTATTAGGGAATGCAAAAGAAAAAGGAGATGTTCAGCAAATATCAAAAACTCTCAAGGAAAATTTATATATAACCCAGGACATTAGAGATATAGAGAAAAAAGTTAAAGAATTTAGAAGTATAAGAGGTTCAATTACCCATCCAAATCCTTCAAAGAAGCTGGGGGTAAGTAAATTAATGGGAAAATATGTAGAATTATTCGAAATCGTAGAACGGTTATTTAAATCATTATTAGAAAAGTAGTACTATATTAAATGGATGGTATGAAAAATTAGGGGACGTTGGTGCAGAGAGTGCATTCATTTCCTAAGTCCCTTTAATATTTCATCGTAGGATTTATCCACCTCTCCTGAAGAGATTATTCTGTGCTAAGCTTAACTGTAACTGATAGAGCAGGTGCAGGTTTGAAGTAATTTGTCAGGCAACCGCATTAATATCTGATGGCAGTTTATGTAGAGTAAGTGAGTGAATTAGGGGACGTTGGTGCAGAGGATGCATTTATTTCCTAAGTCCCTTTAATATTTCATCGCAGGATTTATCCACTCCTCCTGAAGAGGCTATTCTGTGCTAAGCTTAACTGTAACTGATAGAGCAGGTGCAGGTTTGAAGTAATTTGTCAGGCAACCGCATTAATATCTGCTGGCAGTTTGTGGAGAGTAAGTTCTTTAAGCTGAACTTTCTTGCTGGCATTGTCAATGTCAATACCCACCAAATTGCCTTCGGCATCGTAATCAAGGTTAATTCCTTCAGAAATTTCTCTGCTCTCCACGCTTGTCTTCTCAGAGAGATCAATATATAGAGAGTCAGTATTTGGGTAATAATTGAGTTTCATTTTTTAAACCCCCTATCAGGAAAAGCATTATGAATCGTCTTTTTATCATCCAAGGTGATAACTCGTAATACATGACCTTCAATCTCAGCGATTACTCCCCAGAACCGAAAACGATTATGTTCTTGTGGTTCGGTCTTGAGCGGGTTTTCGATGACTTGAATGCACCATTCTTTTTTCAGATAAGGCCGTTTTCTTAGCACTTCTTTTTCAAAGTATTCAGTAAACTTATATTCACCCATTTTGTAATGATGCTCGGTTTCTCATCAAATTTACTTTCAGTATAACATTTTCTCTAATATCTTAAATGTATTGAGTGTTTTGAACTTTGTCAATGTAAAATTCAAGGGAAAAGGGGATGGCTTGCCGTCTACGAAAAATGGAACTTTACAAATTCCCAAGTTCATACTGGATTATTGACAGCACAGAAATTGCAGCGGTTTCAGAGCGCAAGATTCCTCCTTTTAATCCTGTTATGATTAAATTGTTTTCTTTTGCAAAGATGAGCTCTGTTTTTGTAAAGCCTCCGGGGGGTCCTATTATTACTGATATTTCACTGAATGGCATGAAATTTTTTATTGTTTCACTAAAACTCTTTTCCCTGCAATCTTCAGATAGAAGAAGATTTGGATTCTTAGAATTTAGCTCAAGTATGGCTTTGCTGAAGAGCTTTGGGCTGTCTATGGAAGGAATGAAACTGCGCCTTGACTGAGAGGTTGCAGATTCTGCAATTTTTCTCCAGTGTTCCAGTCGGGAGTTAATTTTTTCCTGCGAGAGCTTTATCTCTGACCTTTCTGTAATGAGTGGAATAATCCTGCCAACCCCCAGTTCAGCAGCCTTTTCTATGACCAGATCCATCTTATCCCTCTTCAGCAACCCCTGAACAAGAATAATCTTTGAGTCGGGTTTATTTTCTTGTTTTATTTTCTGGCTGATTCTGCAGGTGATTTTAGTTGCTGAGATATGCTCTATTTCCGAGAGATATTCATCTCCTTTGGAGTCGTAAAAAGAGACCCTGTTTCCTGCTTTTGCCCTTAGAACTTTTGCGAGGTGTTTATAGGATTTGCCGGAAAGTACTATTTTTCCGCTTAGAGGCTGACCATCAGGTAAGGGAAAGCGCGGAATAGTCATTTGTTAACGGGATATAGGGGTTTTATTTTCTAATTTTTCTAACTGTAAAAGCAACTCGCGCTGAAAGGATGAAAGGTTAACAGGTGTTTCTACAAGAATTTTAACATACTGATTTCCCCTTATGTATGAAGCAGGGTTGATGATTCCCTTACCCTCTAAGGTAAAAACTGAGCTGCTTTGGGTTCCTTCAGGTATTTTTAAATTTGCAGTTCCTTCGAGTGTTGGAATTTCTATTTCTGAACCGAGTGCAGCCTGTGTAAAGGTGATTGGGATTTCACAGCTTATATCAAAGTTTTCCCGTTCAAAGATATTGTGCTTTTCAACTCTTATAATTACAAACAGGTCTCCGCTTGGACCTCCCTTGATGCCTGTATTCCCTTGCTCTGAGAGCCTTAATTTGCTGCCTGTGTCAACCCCGGGAGGTATTTTCACTGTTATTGTGTTCTTTTTTTTCTGCCTCCCGTCGCCGTCACATTTTAAACAGGGATGAACAATGATAAACCCATTTCCTTTGCATTGGGTACAGATTCTTTTAACAATGAAAAAACCGTAACTGTAACGTTTCTCTCCTGTTCCATTGCAGGATGGGCATATTGATTCTCCTATTCCTGCCTCAGAGCCATTTCCATTGCAGGTATTGCATTTTTCAAGCCGCTCTATTGTAACTTCAGTTTCTTTTCCGAAAGCTGCATCTGCCAGTGAGATTTTAAGCTCAGTCTTAATGTCACTCCCTTTTTTTATCCTTGTCCTGTCTCCTGAATATCCTACATCAAAGAAGTCGTGAAATATCTCTTCAAATATATTTGTAAACCCGCCATAGCTTCTGTATCCGGAACTGAAGTTGCCACGGAAATCGCTGAAGGTTTCTGAGTTTGAAGTGCTGTCATAAATTCTTTTCTTTTGATGATTAATCAGTGTTTGATAGGCAACGGAGACCTCTTTAAATTTGTTCTCTGCAAAATGGTTGCCTGGGTTTTTATCGGGATGGAATCTTAAGGCAAGTTTTCTATAGGCTTTTTTTATTTCTTCTGCTGTTGCATCAGAGTTTAAGCCTAAAATTCTATAATAATCCTGTTTTTTCATTCATTCATTACACGTCTGTAAACAGGTTGCTCATCAGAACGGCAGTACAACTGACCAATGGAATTATCTGGGAATAGTCCATCCTTGTTGGACCAATAATCCCAAGGGTTCCTAAAACTCGGTCTCCGCTTTTATAGACCGAGGTTACAATGCTTAAGTCCTGAATCTCTTTTACCGGGTTTTCAGTGCCAATGAAAATCTGCATTCCTTTGCTGTTAACACATTTATCCAGCAGTTGAAGAAGGAGATTTTTCTGCTCAAAGGCAGCAAATATTCTTTTCATTTCTTCAACATCTGAGAATTCAGGCTGGTTTAAAATGTTGGCTGTGCCGTCAAAGTAGATTTCCTCTTCTTCAGCGTTTGAAAAAGCCAGACTGCTCAATGTCAATGCCCTGGCAACCAGTTTGTCATAAAGCCTTTTTTCTTCTAACATCATTTCCCGCAGTTTTTCTCTGATTTCGCAGAGCGTCATTCCCTGAAACTGTTCATTCAGGTACCTGGTAATTTTATCAAGAGTATCCTGAGAAAGGTCTTCATCAAATTTGATTAATTTATTCTGAATCATCCCTGATTTTGTCACAAAAATTGCAAGAACCCGCTTTTCCCTTAAATTTATAAACTCAATATGTTTAAAAGTAGTGAAGGAAAACTTTGGTGCAAGTATTATTCCGACCTGATTGGAAATCTGAGACAAGCGGTGTGAAATCCTTTTCATTATATCTTCAACGTTTACTGCTTCGTTGCTTTCCTTTAATTCATCACCAAACTGAAACTGGATTGGTAATTGGCTGTTAAAAGCATTTTCGCTCAAAATCGAATCAACATAGAACCTGTATGCTTTATTTGTAGGAACCCTGCCTGCTGAAGTGTAGGGATGGGAAAGAAAGCCCATTTCTTCAAGGTCAGACATAATGTTTCGTACAGTGGCAGGACTTAAGTCGAGCTTGAATTTTTTTGTAATAGTCCTTGACCCCACCGGTTCAGCAGTTGATACATAACTTGTTATCACTGCTTTTAAAATCTGTTTGTTTCTGATGCTTAGTTCTTCCATAGTTTTATATTCTTCATGTTATAGATATCATTTTTAAAATAGCCACAGAAATATAATTTGTCAAGGGGAATAAGCTTTTCCAATAACCTTGACTAACAACTCAGGTTCATAGTAGAAATATTAAATAAAATCAGGGCACTATTCGCAAATGATAAAAATAAAAAATCCTGTTTCTCGCATTATAATTCTTTTAGCTGCAGCGTTATTTGTTTTCCAGTTCCTTTTCTGCTCAAAGCCAGAAATCACAAACCGGAATTCCATTACAATAGCCTTTGAAAGCGCTCCTACAAATCTTGACCCGAGAAAGGCAACTGATGTTCCTTCATCAAGAATTGCCCAGATTATATACAGTAGTCTGGTCAAATTTAATGAGAAAAGCGAAATAGTTCCGGACCTTTCTTATAAATGGGATATACCGGACAGCAATACATATATCTTTCATCTTAGAAAAGGAGTTAAGTTTCACAACGGAGAGGATTTAAAAGCAGAGGATGTGGAGTATACTTTTAAAAGTATCATGGATTCAGGCTTTAAATCTCCTCTAAGGGGGTCTTATACTTTTTTAAAAGAGGTTAAGGTTTTGGATGATTACACAATCAGGTTTGACCTTAATGCGCCTTATGCTCCGTTTCTTTCAAGCATGTGTGTCGGAATAGTGCCGAAAAGATATGCGCAAAAATCAGGAGAGGACTTTGGCTTAAAGCCTGTTGGAAGCGGTCCTTTCAGGATAGTTGAGATTTTACCTGATGAGAGGATAATCCTTGAAGCCAATGAATCCTATTTTGGAGGCAAGCCGGGGATAAAGAGAATAGTTTTCAAGGCGGTGAAGGATGAGACTGTCAGGGCGCTTGAGCTTGAAAAGAGGGAGATTAATTTCCTTGAGAATGCCTTTTCACCTGATACAATTGAGATATTTAAAAACAATTCCGAGATTGAAATTTTCCACGGTGAAGGAACAGACTACTATTACATAGGACTGAACCTGAAAGATTCTGTTCTTGAAAATAAGAAAGTAAGGCAGGCAATAGCGTACGCAATTGACAGGGATATTATAATAAAAAGCATTGAAAGGGGAATGGCAAGAAAAGCCACTGGAATGGTTCCTTCTTCTCACTGGGCATACGAAAAGGAAGTGAAAGATTATGATTATAATCCTGAGCGGTCAAAGAAATTGTTGGATGAAGCAGGGTTTGGCGACCCTGATGGTGATGGTCCAAAGGCAAGGTTCAAGCTTGTGTACAAGACAACTTATGAGGAAAGAAGCAGAAAATTTGGAGAGGTGCTGCAGGAATTTTTAAGAAAAGTCGGGATAAGCCTTGAGATTAAGATGTATGAGTGGGGAACGTTTTATGATGATATTAAAAATGGAAATTTTCAGATTTACAGATTGAAATGGGTGGGTATAACTGACCCTGATCAGTATTATGAGGTTTTTAATTCAAAAAATTTTCCTCCAAACGGAAAAAACCGTGGATTCTACAGCAATTCTGAAATAGACTATTTAACAAAGCTTGGCAGAAAAACTATGAATATTGATGAGAGAAAAAAGATTTACAGCAGAATCCAGAAAATCATCGCTGAAGAACTTCCGTATATAAGCCTGTGGCATTCAGATAATGTAGCTGTAATGAGCAAAGGGCTTAAGGGGTTTATTCTGTATCCAAGAGGAGAATTTAATTCAATAAAAGATATGTGTTGGGAGGGAATAAAATAATGGAAAAATTTATTGAAAAGGCAAATACCCTGATAGAGGCGATTCCTTATATAAGGAATTTCTACGGGAAGACATTCGTGATTAAGTATGGCGGAAATGCCATGATTGATGAGGACCTGAAGGAAAACTTTGCCCTTGATATAATACTTTTAAAATTCATTGGAATTAATCCTGTCATTGTTCATGGCGGTGGTCCGCAGATAGGAAGTTTTTTGAAAAAAATCGGCAAGGATACGAAATTTTTTGAAGGCTACAGGATAACGGATGATGAAACAATGGATGTTGTTGAGATGGTTCTTGGCGGGATAATAAACAAGAGCATTGTAGCGCTGATTAATAAACACGGAGGAAAGGCAATAGGGCTTACAGGGAAGGATGGAAATTTTATCAAGGCAACCAAGATGGTGATGAAGAAGAAAAAACCTGATAAAAACAACACGGAGCTAATTGACCTTGGCAGGGTTGGAGAGATAGAAGAAATTGACCCGACAGTCATTGATGCCATTGACAAGAGTTTTATTCCTGTAATCGCTCCAATAGGAGTTGATTGCCACGGGAGCTCACTTAATATCAATGCAGACCTTGTTGCAGGAGCAATTGCATGGGCTTTAAAGGCTGAAAAGCTTGTTCTGCTGACAGATGTCAAAGGAATTATGGACAGGAAAAACAAGTTAATCAGGACGCTGACTGAAAAACAGGTGAAAAAGCTCATAAAAGATGGAGTCATCAAGGGTGGAATGCTTCCAAAGCTAAGGTGCTGTCTTGAAGCGCTTGACCAGGGTGTTTCCAAGGTACATATGGTTGACGGCCGCGTAAAACACGCCCTTCTCCTTGAAATTTTTACTAACAAAGGGGTAGGAACAGAGATAGTAAAATAATGTCAAATGCCAAAGCTCAAAGTTCAAATGAAATCCAAAGCTAAAATAATAAAAACAGTTGTAAGCTTATAGCTTAAGGTTTACAGCTTATAACTATTTTATGCTTTGATCCTCGATATGTGAATCGACCAGTCCTTTACTTTCCCCGCCCTCATATTCAATAATAAAATTATATTCAGGAAAAAGTTTTGGAAGCCTCATGATGCTGAAAATCATGACTCCTATTGAAGCCCTGTCTATCCATGATGACATGGGCCAGCCAAAGTGGACCACAATTTTTTTATCAGGAAACTCATACTTTACAGTATAAAGAATACTCAGGATTTCGCTGTACAGGTTTCCTGCGCGCTCCATTGTAAACCGGAAATGGTTTTCTGCAATTTTTTTTGGGATTCCGGTTCGCGGAGAAAAAAAGCTGATAAAGGCTTTTGTTGTTTCCTTATCCTCTAAAAGATTTTCCTGAGGACGTATGAAATACAGATGATATTCGCTTGTATCTTTTTCCGCCATGTAAAAAATCAGTTCCATTGGGGTATCGGTTTGTTCAATGAGTTTTATTTCAGGCGCATGTTTTTTTGCTATCCTCAACCCTACAATCAGAACTGAAACAGTTGAAAGTGCCCAGAGCATTGTTCCGTAAGGTTTATGTGAAGCAAGGTATATAAAACAACTCAGAAGGATGACAAATAGAATTGCTGTTCCGGTTCTTGATGTGTAATATGTGTAAATCTCTTTTGTTCCCTTGAAATAGCGGTATATCATCAGACTGAACATATTTATGCAGAAGCTTGCAAGAAGCCCGATTGCATACATGTCAGCAAGAGTTTTCTGGCTTCCTGAAGTTATAAGGATAATTACTGTAAAGAGTATTGCATTGCATATGTGGATGCGGTAAAGAGACTGTCTGCGGTTGACTTTAATAAACCATTCAAATTTATACCTGTGAGCTATTCTTTCCATCAGCTCACTTGAAGCAAAATAAGCAGTGTTTACTGCCATAATCAGCGCAATGCTTGCCAGCAGCCCGACTATTAATCCGAATGGCGCACCGTTAACGAGGGTTGCATAATGGGTTATGAGGTCGCCTTCATGGGCTGCAAAGTCAATATTCTTAGATGAAAGCGCAAGGGCTGTGACCAGTGGTGTGGCGATTCCTACTGTGAGAGCGAGAAACAGATATGCTTTGGCAATTTCCTTCCAGCTTTTTACAAGCCCTGCTGTTTGAATAACAGATTCAATCCCTGAATAAGCAAGCACGCAGCTTGCAATGCTGATTACGATAATTCCGTAACCTTTAAATATACCAGCGGTTGCAACATCTTTACCTATAGTTTTTGCGCTTCCGGTTATGACATTCAGGTTTTCCATTTTGAAATCGAGTATTCCTGAAGCTATTAGGGTTAAAAACACTATTGCAGCGACAAAAAATACTCCAAAAGTAAATTTTGCATTTTCTTTTATTCCAATTATATTAAGCAAGCAGACACCCCAGATGATGGCGAGCTGAAAAATAAAGGTTGCAAATCCGGATAGATTAATAAAGGACATTCCGTTTGATACTGCGCTTACTGTTGAGATAGATGCTGTAAGAATGTATGTTACATAGATAGAGGCAACTGCAATAAAGGAAGCTGTGGGACCAAGGACAAGGTATGAAAATGAATAAACCCCTCCTCCTTTGATTCCATTAAACTCCAGTATTTCTGCTATTTCAACCATTCTTGTAGAAAGAAACCGCATAATAATGGATGTTACAGCAATAAAAAGTATAGCATTTGCCCCAATGAACCTGAAGGCTTCAATTGGTGCATAAAAAATGGAGGTGAGTTCATCCATCAGGGTAATAATTGCAACAGAAAACCAGGTGAGCCACCATTTCCCGCCACTGAAATAGGAAAGAGTGTTTTTCTTTCTTAAAATATGGATGAATATAGCTGCAATAGCTATATTCATAATTAGAAGCACAAAAAATTTCACTTCTTATCTGTTTCCCTCAAGCCTTGAAAGAAAAGCTTCTACTAATATTTTTTAATTGTATCAGCTATAAAATTTTCAAGAAAAAATTATTTGTAAACTATAAAAGGTTGGTTGATTAATGTCAAATATCAAAACTCATTATACTAAGAACAAATTTTAGAGTTTGTCATTTTATTTGACATCTGGTATCTGAACTTATGACTAATTTTTCACTAATAAGGATAATTTTCTGTGTATAATCCCAGGGATTCCTACTGGCGCAGGGCAAAAAAAGAAGGATACAGGTCAAGGGCTTCTTATAAATTAATTGAGCTTAATGAAAAGTTTAAACTTTTGAAGCGCGGAGACAGGGTTCTTGATGTGGGGTGTGCGCCGGGAGGCTGGATGCAGGTGGCACTTGAGATTGTTGGAGAAAAGGGTTTTGTATATGGCGTTGATATAGAAAAGGTTGAGAGTTTCCACAAATCCAATGCAGAGATTATAATTGCTGATATTTCAAAGGCTGAAGGAAGAGAATTGATTTTAAATAAAGCAGACGGAATGCTTGATGCTATAATATCAGATATTGCCCCGCATACTACAGGAGTAAAAATTGCTGACCAGGCTAAATCCCTTGAGCTTTCAAAAGAGGCTTTTCGTATTTCAAAAATTCTTTTAAAGGAAAGCGGGAATTTTCTGGTAAAAATTTTTCAGGGAAGTGATATCAAAAAATTTCTGGAGGAATTGAAGTTAAATTTCAGAGAAGTAAAAATTACAAAGCCAGAAGCTACAAGAAAAGGCTCTGCTGAAGTATATATTGTTGGAAAGGGATTCATGGGTAATAGTAAGTGTATAGTGAACAGTGAATAGTATTTAGCAGAAAAGAAAGATTTTGAAACTATTGACTATTCACTAACGACAAGTGGCTAGCGAGCAGAGACAACGGTTTTATCATTATGGCATTTGACGCAGTTCTCGGTTTTTATTGGATGTTTTTTGCCAAGAGGTTTTTCTTTATCTTCATTCTTGTTGTGACATTCTAAGCAGGCTTTATCACTTGAATAAGATTTGTGGGTTTCATCAATTGGTATTTTTGTCGGATGCTTTTTGGGAAGATAATTGAGTATTACAAACAAAAGAATAACTCCAATAATCAACACATAAGTACTCTTTTTCATCTGCCTTAAACTCCAAAAAAAATTTTGTAATTTTTATATTATATAATTAATAAAGTAAAGAGTTTTCAAAGGAAATTTTAATTTTGTTGAAATATTATTTATAAGTTGTAGATTAAATAAATAATCTATCAGGAGCTTACCTATGGCATCTGTTAAAGCCTTAAATATTTTTATTTTATTCTTTCTTTTAATTCCTATTGCCTGTTCCAGGGGAGCAACCTCAAACCAGCAGAAAATCCAGGAACCTGTCATAAGCGGCTCTTGGTATCCGGCAGATAAGGAGGGGCTCAAGAGAGAAATTAATTTATTCCTCGATAGTACAGAGCCTGAAAAAATTGATGGCGACATAGTTGCTTTAATTGAACCTCACGCCGGATACAGTTATTCAGGAAAGGGCGCTGCTTTTGGTTACAAGGCTATAAAAGGAAAGAATTACAAAAGGGTGATAATGCTGGCGCCAAGCCATTATGCATGGTTTAACGGCGTAGCAGTTCTTGATGCGACACATTACAGAACCCCTTTAGGGCTTATCAGCATTGATACTGATGTGTGTAAAAAACTTTTGCAGGAGCCGTATTTCAAGACAGTTCCGGAGGCTTATAAAAAAGAGCATTCCATTGAAATCCAGCTCCCGTTCATCCAGCAGAGTTTAAAAGATGTCAGTCTGGTCCCATTGCTCGTTGGAGAAGTAAACGGAGATGAGTACAGAAAAATTGCTTCAAGTATCAAAAAGTTTATTGATAAGGAAACTTTAGTAATTGCAAGCTCGGATTTCACCCATTACGGATTTAATTTTGGCTATATCCCTTTTAAGAAAAATATCAGGAAGAATTTAAAAAAGCTTGACAGCGGAGCAGTTGAGAAAATTCTTAAGATAGATTCTGAAGGATTTATAAAATACGTGGATAAAACCGGAATAACTATCTGCGGAAGAAAACCCATAGCAATTCTCCTTGAAATTCTTCCAAAAAATATTAATGCAAGACTCATAAGCTACTATACTTCAGGTGACCTTATTGGAAATTACTCAACATCAGTGAGCTATGTGACAATGGCTTTTTTTAAAAAAAAAGAGAAGAATAATTTTCAGGCTTCAGATGAAGATAGCCTGAATAAGGAGGAAAGAGAAACCCTTGTAAAGCTTGCAAGAAAAACTCTTGACAGTTTTTTAAACGGAGGGAATCTGGATGATGTTACCAAAGGACTAAACCTGACTCCAAAGTTGAAGGAAAAGAGGGGAGTTTTTGTTACAATTAAAAAGCACGGAAATTTAAGAGGCTGCATTGGTTATATTGAAGGGATAAAACCCCTTTATGAAGCAGTTATTGATAACACTATAAATGCCTGTTCACGGGATTATCGCTTTGTGTCAATGGTAAAAGGCGAGGATAAGGAAGTAGCGCTTGAGATTTCTGTGATGACTCCATTAAAAGAGATTAAAAGTGTTGATGAGATAGTTGTCGGGAAACACGGGCTTGTAATACAAAAAGGATTTAGCAAAGGGCTTTTGCTGCCGCAGGTAGCAACTGAGTACGGATGGGACCGCGAGACATTTCTTAATCAGGTTTCTCTTAAAGCCGGATTGCCATATAATGCATGGAAAAGCGGCTCAACTATCTGGACATTCAGCGCACAGGTGTTTGGGGAGGAATAGAAGAGTTTAAAAATCATTTTTTTATTTTCCTTGAACCCTAGCAGATTGTTGAAATAGTCCTTTTTTGACCGTCATTGCGAGGAACGTAGTGACGAAGCAATCTCAGTTTTCTCCCCCTTTACTTGCCTACCGGCAGGCAGGGAAAAGGGGAATAGAGGGGAATTTGAGATTGCCACCTGCCTGCCGGCAGGCAGGTGATCCCGGAGCCTGTCCTGAGCAATGCCGAAGGAGTCGTTCGCAATGACAACATGAGAATTGTGACACAGGCGTAATGACATTTATTGAGCTTTTTATCATTCTGCTAGAATCCTTTTTTTATATGTTATGTTCAGAAGAAAATTTTTAAAAAGATTTTTAGGAATCGGAGCAGCTCTTTTATCTTTTAATGGCTTTAAAAAAAATGCCCATGGTGAACTTCCTGAGTGGTTATGGGGAAATAAAAAGAACACGCCCTCAAAAATTAAAAAAATTTCAAAATCTGGAGCAAAGGCTAAGGTCATTATTGGACAGGATAAAGAAATACTGGATAAAGAGGGCAGGGCAAGAAAAGATTTAGCAAGAAAAATAATTTCAGAATCCATAAAAGCCCTTGCAGGAGAAAAAGATGTAGCAAATGCATGGAAGGCTCTTTTTAATAAAGACGATACTGTTGGAATTAAATTAAACTGCCTTGCAGGCAGGGGATTATCTCCCAGAAAAGAGGTTGTTGATTTAATAATTGAGGGGTTAAAGCTTGCAGGATTAGAAGATGAGCAGATTATAGTCTGGGACAAGGTTGACATAGACCTTCAAAAGGCAGGCTATGCCATTAACTATTACAGCAAGGGTGTGAAGTGTTTTGGCACAAACAGAGATTATGAGCCAGAGCCTGAAATAACCGGTTCAGTTGGAAGCTGTTTCAGCAGGATAATTTCAAAAAGATGTTCAGCAATAATCAATGTTCCTGTGCTAAAAGACCATGACCTTGCAGGTGTTTCAATCGGGATGAAAAATTTTTATGGAGCAATTCATAATCCAAATAAATATCACGACAGCAACTGCAACCCCTATGTGGCAGACCTTAATTCCCATCCCTATATAAAAGATAAATTAAGACTAATAATCTGTGATGCAATCACTGCCCAGTACCACGGTGGACCTGCATACAATCCTCAATGGGTATGGAATTTTAACGGAATAATCATGGCGACTGACCCTGTTGCGCTTGACAGAATTGGAGCAAAGATTATCGAAGATAAAAGAAAGGAAAAGGGTTTGTCTTCTTTTAAGGAAGCTAAAAGAGAGCCAAAATACATAGAAACTGCAGCGGATTTGAAGCTTGGCAATTGTGATTCTGGAAAGATTGAAGTGGTGAGGGTGTAAGAAGAGTGAATAGTGAACAGTGAATAGTAGATAGTAGCTGCCTGTCCCAGCCTGCGGTTGGCAGGTGCCGAACAGGCAGGCAGAGCCTTGCTCTGCTCTTTTCTGTCATTGCGAGCGAAGCGAAGCAATCTCAATAAAGAGATTTTTTATATGAAAAGCAGAATCTCAAGAAGAAAGTTTTTAGCAAACACAATCAAAGGTGGCTGCGCATTAAGTCTTCTCTCTTCTGTCCACTCTGCCTCAACACCATCTTATGCAGGGATATTCGGCGAGGAGAAGAAGAAAGAGATAAAGCTTAAGGAGTGCATGTTCTATGACAAGAAACCTGAAATGAAGGTTGAGTGCCAGATTTGTCCCAAAAAATGCTCGATTGCAAACCAGGAAAGAGGTTACTGCGGTGTCAGGGAAAATCACAAAGGAACATATTATACCCTTGTCCATTCCTATCCATGTTCAATCCATACAGACCCCATAGAGAAAAAACCGTTTTTCCATTATCTGCCGGGCACTCTTGCCTATTCGCTTGCTACGGCGGGTTGCAATATTGAATGCAAATTCTGCCAGAACTGGGAGATAGCCCAGTTTCGGCCTGAACAGGTTGACAGCATCTATCTTCCACCTTCTGAAGTTCACAAGAACGCAAAGGCTGACAATGCATTAACTATTGCCGGAACTTATTCTGAACCTGTTGTCTTTTATGAGTATATGTATGATATTGCAAGACTGAGCGCAAAGACCGGGATAAGGACAGTGATGGTCTCCAATGGCTTTATTCAGGAAAAACCTCTGAAGGAAATATGCAGGTATCTGGCTGCCATAAAAATTGATTTAAAGGGCTTTACAGAGAAGTTCTACAAGGAAACCTGTTCAGGCGAGTTAAAGCCTGTTCTTGAAACACTTGTCAGGTTGAAAAATATTGGCATCTGGTTTGAAATTGTCGTACTGATTGTCCCAACCTTAAATGACAGCGAAAAAGAATTTAAAGAGATGACAAAATGGATTGTTGCAAACCTTGGGAAAGATGTGCCTGTACATTTCACAAGATTTCATCCAACCTATAAGATAAAAAACCTTCCTCCAACCCCTGTAACAACCCTTGAAAAGGCAAGGGAGATTGCATCATCTGCAGGGATAAATTTTCCCTATGTTGGAAATGTCCCGGGACACCCTTGGGAGAACACCTACTGCCCCAAATGCAAGAGTATTGTTATAAACAGGGTTGGCTTCTACATAAGAGAGAATAATCTTAAAGCTGGCAGATGTGGCAAATGTAAAGAAAAGATTCCGGGTGTGTGGAGCTGAAAAAGGAAAATTTGTCTGCCATAAACTTCTTAAATTGACCATCCTGCATTTATGATATAAGGTTACATCACCCATCCTTAAATGTAATTAAAAATATAAATTATGCTGAAATCATACCTTGAACGAATATTAGATGTTGCAAAAAGAGGAGATGCAAGAGAGAAAAGTTATTGTTCCTGCCTTGAGGAACTTTTTAAAAATTATGCTGAGTCAGTAAATAAGAAACAGATAAATGTTACTACCCTACCTAAAAAAACTGAGGCTGGAAATCCGGATTTGAGAATATGGGATGGGAAACAACATATTGTTGGGTATGTTGAAGCTAAAGCGCCTATTTTTTCTGTGAAACCAACCACATCCCCACTGCCACAAAGTTCAAGACGGCTATAAAGAGGCAGGTTTTTGAAATTCCGAAGATTGGCACGAAAAATACTCCTGTGAGAATGGCGCTTAAGAATGCTCCGAGATGGTCAGCACTGTTAATAATTCCTGCGGTTTTTCCTGTATTTCCTGAGGCTGAAAAGTAGGTTTTTGAAGCACACGGGAAAGCAGTTCCTGTTAAAAGCCCTGCAATAAAAAGGAATGCTGAAAAAGAAATCTCAACTGGCAAGAGGCTTCCTGCCTGAACTCTTGTGAAAAACAGTATGAGAGGGGAAAGAGACAGGGAAAATATTATAATGAGGATGAGGTTTGCAAAGAGAATCCTTTCTGCTTGAATCTTTTTTGTTAGCAGGGTTTTAATAAAATAGCCACCAATTGCAAGACCGAGCATGAAGGTTGCGACTATCAAGCCAATCTTCTGATAGACATAGCCAAAGATATTCTGAAAGGCGAAAATTAAAATTATACTGAAAGCCATTCCTGCAAAACCAGCAGCAAATATAGAAAATGCAGAGTTAAATTTTTTAATATCTTCAGTGCCTTTCTTGGAAACAGAAAGATAAGCAAGCCTTAGCATAAGGAAAAAGAGCAGAGGAAGCAGATACCAGTAAAATTTTATTTTGCTTAAAAACTTCACATAGTCTGCAAACTGAAACTGAGATGATTTTTTCCAGCCAGAGAGCCTGTCCCATAAGAGCAGGCTGTAAAAATATGTCACAGGCTTTTCATCTGTGTTTACAGGGATATCTTTCAGTTCAGAAAGTTTCTTTCTTGCAAACTCCACCCTTTCCCTGGGCAGGAGCAGTTCAAAGTGAAATGGGGTGAAGTAGTATGAACTGATATTTTTTGAAGAAAACCGCGAAGCAAGGATTTTTCTATCAAAGGTTATTGACCTGTTACTGTCAGAAGAAAAAAATATATTTTTTTCACCCGGAGAAACAAGGACAAATCTGAATGCTTCTTTCAGGGTTTTATAAAGCGAGCCGGTATAGCTTAAAATCTCTTTTCCAAAATAATTTACTTCAGAGGTTATTGATGTGACAATTACTCCTTCAGGGGTTAAGAGCTTTTTTAAATCAGAGAAAAATTCCCTTGTATAGAAGCGGTTAATCATTGCTGTTGATGGGTCAGGAAGGTTCAGGATTATCAGGTCATAGGTTTTTCTGCAGTTTTTTACATAATATCTTCCATCAAACGGGAAAATTGCAAGTCTTCTGTCTGCAAGGGCATTTCTGTCTTCTTCAGGAAGGAAGTCTTTTAGAGATTCTATCTCTCTGAAGTCAAGCTCAAGATAATCAAGTCCTGTAATCTCATATCTTAGAATATTTTTAATTATCCCTGTTACTCCGCCTCCAATCAATAAGAGATTTTTGGGATTTGGATGCTCTGCCATTGCAAGGTGCGCAAAGAGAGCCTGCTGATACTCATCAGGGAATGAAGAGGTATAATTGCCATTTAAAAAAAGGCTGTACTGGTTTTCTGATTTGCCAATTGCAATATTCTGATATTTGGAATCAACAGATGATAGAAGTTTTAAGCCGCTGGTAAAGGAGGTCCATCTTTTTTGAACAGTAAAATCTTCTATCTTTTTTATCAGTCCAAAGTTAAGGCACAGGAGAAGTACAATGCAGAGCGAGGCGGGTATTAAAAAAGCTGAAACCCTGGAAGATTTTTTTTGAAATTCTGCTGATAAAACTGCAAGTACTGCAAACGCAATTGAGTTGGCTATTGTTATTGTTGTAAATGAGGAAAAGTAGGGGACAAAAAGGAATGTGAAAAGAAGCCCGCCAAGGATACTTCCAAAAGCCTCGAAAATAAAAACATTTGCAATTCCATCTGCAGGCTTTCCCTCGTCATTTGCTTTTGCAAGGCAAATGAGCGGGAATGTAAAGCCTATAAAGGCGCTTCCGGGTGAAACAGCGAGGAATATAAAAAGAACCATTTTTAAAAAAGGCATATATTCTCCGGGAGGCACTTCCAAGATGGTTCTGCCTGTTCTTATGAAATATATTAATCCTGAAAAGACAAAAGTTAACAGGATTGCTAAAAAGAAAAATAATTTTAAAGGTTCTGAAACCCTGATGGAGATTTTACTGCCGCCATAGGCGCCTGCAGAGATTCCAAAAAGCCAGAAACCGAGAATGAGACCAAGACAGAGCTCATTGCCATAGCAGACTACAAGAATCTCTCTTATGTATGTAACCTGCATTATGAGAGCATAGAAACCTGTAAATGTGATGGCAAGGAAGAGAATCCCTTTTTGCTTGATCATAAATTCATATTACTCCCATGTGGCAAGTTTTACTCTGTCTATAAATTATCACAATGATTAATTTATTCCTTCATAGTATCATTATGATTCTTTCCAAAGAAAGTTAGCCACAAAAAGATCAAAGAAAAAATTCAGATGAATTTTATATTGTATTTACAGGTTTATTATTATAAATAAAGTCCAAAGCCGCAGATTATCAAGGAGATTTTTTATGGAAAAAGTCTTTTTCTCTTCATTAGAGGAAAAAATAAATCCACTCCACACAGCAATACTGGTAGTTGATGTCCAGAATATTTTTTGCCATCAAAAAAGCGCAGTTTAAAAAAAGGAATCTAAGTGACTAAGAAAGTTATAGAAATATCTTCAGGGGGTGTGATTTTTAAAAAGAGCGGGAACTCTTTTGAAATAGCCCTTATTTCAAAAAGGAAAGGAAAAATCTGGTGTCTGCCAAAGGGGCATGTCGAAGAAGGAGAGCATTTAACAGAAACTGCTGTCAGGGAAGTAAAGGAAGAAACAGGGTTGACCGGAGAGGTATTGGATAAAATCGGAGATATTATTTATTGGTATTCAAATAAAGATAAAAAGGGCGATTTGATAAAAATTTTCAAGAGAGTATATTTCTTCCTTATTAAGTATATTAATGGTGAGACACAAAACCATGACTTAGAGGTTGAAGATGTTCAGTGGGTTACTATTGAAAAGGCATGCAAGATATTAAGTTATAATACTGAAAAGGGCATAGTTGAAAAAGCAGAAAAGATTCTTAAGGAAAAGTTTAATCCTTAATCAAAATGATAAATGAAGGGATTAAAGAGAGGCTGTTTGTTAGGGGATGAGCAATCTCTTTATCTCCCTTCAATTTATCAACTAAACCTGAATGATTTAAAATTTTTAATTCCATTTTGTTTCTTTAATCATTTCGTTTACGCTGGATCTTACTGCCTTCCAGGCAAACTGAATAGACCTTTCTTTGTTGCCCTTATACAGCGCCCATGCAAACTTATAGGCTTTTTTATAAACTTCAAGGGCTACATCTGGAAGGATTTCCCTGAACCTTCTTGGAATATTAATGACTCCCGGATAAGACATTCTACACCTCCTTTTTTTATCTTTAAAACGTTCTGTAATTATATATAGCAAAATCTATGCCAAAATATTTCTTCTGGATTGTGGAAGAGGTTTGCAAAGAAGTTTTGCAGGTTTAAATTCAGGAATTAATGAATGAATACAGAAAGTTATAATTTTTGAAAGGGTTTCAAAAGAGGTTTTTATGCTAAAAGTAATTTTTATTTTTTGTATCTAAGTTAAGCATTAAGTTGAAAACTTTTTTACACAAAAAGACCATATCGACAAATAATTGCCGGTTGAAAAATTCTACAAAACAAGGATATCCTGCCTGTAAATATAGACGGGGGTTTTCTGCCCCGCCTACTAAAAAAATTACTTCCACGTTTCAATAAATTTTTTAAAGGATCTGTCCCATGTTTTTTCAACCTCAGGAGGAAAAAAGCAGGCTGGAATTTCATTGCGCTTCCTGTGGTACTGGATGCACTGACAGCACAGACCATGTTTTTCACAGCCTGAATAGGAACAATTGCATTTAATGTTTGAGTTTAAGTTAGGACATTTTTTTTTCATTTCATCAAAATTCATTTGTTTTTCTCCTTTTGCTAATCATAACTCCATATAAATCCAAGTCCAAATGGACATTTGATTTTAGCCCGCTTACTGATTAGCGAAACATTCCTGTAACAGCTAAAACCTATCCATCAAAACTAATACTGGTATTTTATGAAATGTCAAGGTTTAAGCCAATGCTTCTGAAAGGTTTTTATTCTGAGTGTTTTTATTTAAGAAATCTTAATAACTATAATAAAAACAGTATATTATAGTTTGGAATGTTTGTGTAAAACTTGTTTGACAGGCTGTTGAAAATGCGTAGCGAACGCAATACCCACAGCAAGTTGTGGGTATTGCGATAGAATCAATAACATTTATGCTTAACTCTTCGATTTGCTGATAGATATATCAACTCAGCTATTTTTTGCACTCGCGCAATATTCAGTTTCATCGCAGAGTGTTACAATAGTTACATAGTAAGATGGCAACAGCTTGAATTAATTAATCATTACTTTTTTTCAGGTTTTTTCCTGTGCCAGGCACCAAGGTCTTTTCCTGTTTTCTTTACCAACCAGTCTTCCAAAACTTCTTCCAGAATTCTCCAGTTTCTTCCAACTCTTATAGCAGGAATTTTCCCTTCTTTGGAATACCTGTAAGCAGTATGCATGTTGATTTTTAATATCTTGGCTGCCTCTCTAATTGTTAATATTTTCATTTCCTCCCTCTCTAAAAAAAGTGTTTAGTTTCCATTATTGTAAAAGTAGTTTTTAGACTTTAACAATGCATTTTTAATCAATAATGTGAGATAGTCCCTTCCTTTAGTTGAAGTAGAAAGGACCCTTTGACCATATCTTAAGCAACCATCTCCTTTCTGTCAAGAGATTTTTGTCCTAATGCAGCAACGAGTTTTGGTATTTCTCTCTCTGTAGCCTTAACCCTCTTGGACTTCTTCTCTGCCCTTAAGAGAGCTGCTACCGCCCATCTTTGAACCATGTCTCCACCGCTCCACCTTTTGACCCGTCCAGTGATAGTCCTGGTTACGGAGAAACAGGACTCAATAGGGTTTGTAGTGGAAAGGGTCTTCCTTAAAAGCCCTGTTACACCTAAGTGATGCACAGTAAGGGTTTCCTCAAGACCTTTCCTAAGACTCGCTGCAGCAGAGGGGTTTATCCTCTCAATATCATCCAGCAGATTGTTGCAGACTGTGGAGTTCTCAGTTGCCCCTTGCCATAGCCCAAGTATATGCTTCTTGTCACTCTTACCTGCCTGCCGGCAGGCAGGTCCCGCCTGTCCTACTTTCATGTCCCTATGTGAGCCAATGGTTTGTAGTGATTTTCGCGAAAAGGGGAATCCAAACTTTTTCCCGAACAGTTCTGAAAGTTGTCATTTTTAGAACAGGGCTTAACCAATTGAGAAATTGGTTAGCTTTATATTTTTTAAATCACTGTTTCCAAGGCCTAAGTCCTGTGCAGCTTTGATGTGCAAGGCAAATTCCGCTGCTAAAGTCTTTCCCATCTCCTTAGCTTTTTTATCAATGATGCTGAGCCCTACAGCATCGTGGGCTACTAAATCCCTGCTTGCAATAATCTGGTTATTTATAAATTGTGGAGGTCCAAAAGGACCGTTTTCACAGATTCCCATAATGGCGTCGCATAGAACCAGCTTGGTTTTATTTTTTATTTGAGGGTGAAGATTTAATTCAGCAATCTGAGGATTTGCCGTATGGTTATGCATTTTCTGGATAACTATTCCTGCATTTACTTCATCAGGTTTAAAGAAAAATGGTCCGTCTCCAAGGGGAATATAACCGTAAGCGCTCTTAAGAGAGAGAGTTACACCTGCCTTGGAAGCTCCGCTGCTTGATTGATTCAGGCAGTTTTTCAGGACAGGGACATTTATGATATAGTCGCAGTACTGAGTTAAGAGTTTTGAAAGGTAAAGCTCAAGGTCAACGCTTGGAATCTTGACTTTAGTATTTTTATCATAGCCAATATTGTTATGGTTATGCCCAAAACATCTGTAACCATCATTCCCGTCATTGATAATATAGCCTGCTTTTTCCAGACTCCGGTCAAGCTTGTCCCATATCAGAATATTATTTTTCTTTATCCCTGATTCTGACAGGCTGTCAGCAATTGCATAGGCAACTTCAGGGTGGGTTGGAAGTTGGTGGTTTGTTACATTTACCTTAAACCCTATAATTTCTTTTTCTTTAAGGTTTGGGAATATATTGTGCCATGCATCTTTGATATTTTTTTCACCGGTCAGGCTTATTACAGCCTTGTCAACCATTTCCCTTGCAATGGCAGGGCTGATTTTTCCGGCTTCATTCATCACCTTTGAATGTGTGATTGTAAATACATCAGAAATGGTTATTGCGCTTTGTTTGGCTGTTTCTGCAAAGGCATTTGTGACAGAGTTTTTAAGTGCTGAAGAAAGAGGGATAGAGGCAGTGGCAAAACCTGCTGCCTTTATAAAAGAGCGCCGTGAGATTCTTTTCTTTTTGTTAAGCATTAAAGTTTTCCTTTCATTTTTTCAGCATTAAGTAAAAAGAATTAAGAATTAATTTTTTGCTTAATACTTACTGCTTAATCCTTAATACTGTATTTATGTTTCTCCAAAAAGCTTGACTGCGTTTTTGTAAAAAATTTTATCAAAGTCTTTTGAATGAATCTTAAGCCTATTTATGAACTCCAGATATTCTCTGTGCGACACAAGCGAGTAATCCGTGCCAAAGAGAAGCTTATCAGGTCCAGCATAATATATCACATCTTCTATCTGTTCCAGCAACTTTTTCTTCAGCTCTTCTTTGTATGGAATATTTTTTCCGGGGAATAAGCCTGAGAGGTCAGCATAGACATTTGGGTTTTTTGCAATGATTTCTTTTGTGTCAGTTATCCATGGATTTCCAAGATGGGAGATGACTATCCGCAGTTTCTGGAATTTGCAGGCAAGCTCATCAATGTTAAAGGGATGGGCATATTTAAGCATTGCATTTGGAAAGGATGTGTCGCCTGAATGAAAATAGACCGGAATTTTATATTTTATCGCAAGCTTGTATATGGGGCTGCATATTTCATCTGCCGGATAGAACTTAAGATAACCGGGGTATAATTTTATAGCTTTGAAAAAACCATTTTTAAAATCATTATCCAGTTTTTCCAAATCTTTTTTTTTGTAATCAAGAGGATTTATTGTTGCCGCTGCCCAGAAATATTTTGAATTTTTTCTTACGAACTCTTTGGCAAAGTCGTTGCTGAAGGTGCTCATAATAACCGCTTTTACTATATTGTTCTCCTTCAGGTCATTCATAAGCCCTTTAGGAGAATAATTAATCCCTATTTTTTTTGCATCCTTGACAGAGCGGTTAAAATTAAAGTGAATGTGAATATGTGCATCAATGATTTTTTGTTCCTGTTTCAAATGAAAATCCTTTTGCTTGCAGGTCAGGAGACCTGCTGCTACCCGGGTAGAATCAGGTCTCCTGACCTGCTGCTACTGATTGTCAAATTGCGGGATTGGAAAATCCCGCCTATCGATTAGGAGGGAGATTCCTCTCCTGCTGATTTTTCTTTTTAAATGAGTAATAAAAATAAATAGTTTAGGCAAGAAGAAAAATATGAGGAGTATAAATTTACAATTCTAAGTAGGTTATTTTAACCTACATGGATGGAAAGAGTCTGAAACTTACATTTAAATTGACATATGTAAAGTTATCAAATAAACTTTACATATAAAAATCTTAATGTAATAAAACCATGCCAAAAATATTTTTCAAAACAGGGACTTTTAAACAGCAGCGTAGCTATAAAAGTTTCTCGCCATCTTTTATTAATGTTCCCTTCAGATGGAATGACAGGGAAATTGATATCCTGTTGGAAAATGCAACAAGGCTTTTAGGTGAATTAAACGCTTACTCCCTCCTTGTTCCTGATGTGGACTTTTTTATCCATATGCATGTGATGAAAGAGGCAACAACTTCAAGCAGAATTGAAGGGACAAAAACGGGTATTGATGAAGCAGTCCTGCCTATAGAAGAGATAAAGCCTGAAAGAAAGGATGACTGGGTTGAGGTACAGAATTATACAAAGGCAATGAATTCTGCAATTAATCAATTAAAAAAGCTACCGCTTTCAATTAGGCTGCTCAAAGAGGCACATAAAACCTTACTTGAAGGAGCACGAGGCAAACATAAAAACCCCGGTGAAATCAGGAGAAGTCAGAACTGGATTGGAGGTGCAACTCTCAAAGATGCATCTTTTGTTCCACCTCACCATAACGAGGTTCCAGCTCTGCTGAGTGACCTTGAGAAATTCTGGCATAATGATAATCTTAAAATACCACATTTAATAAAAAATGCTATCAGCCATTACCAATTTGAAACAATTCATCCTTTCTTAGATGGAAACGGACGTATTGGGCGCCTGTTCATTACTCTTTATCTTATTGAAAAAGGTATGCTAAGCAAGCCAACGCTCTATCTATCAGATTTTTTTGAACGTAATAAGGGAACCTATTATGATTCTCTGACTATGGCGCGTGTTTCAAATAACATTGAGCAGTGGATTAAGTTTTTTCTGGTTGGTATTACAGAAACCGCTAAAAAGAGTAAAATGACCTTTGAGCAAATCATAGCATTACGGCATAAGTGTGAAGCTGAAATTATGACATTGGGAAGAAAAGCTAAAATTGGACAGAGTCTGCTAAGATTTCTCTATTCAGAACCCATTATGAGTGCAAAAAAAGTTGGGGAAAGATTACAAATTACTCACCCTGCAGCGAATCAGCTTATAAAGGACTTTCAGAAAATAGGTATTTTAAAAGAAATAACAGGTTTCAAAAGAAACAGACTTTTTGTCTTCAAAGAATATCTGAGGTTGTTTGAGAAATGAAAAAAATGAAAAGTAAAGATAAAGCATTAGTGACTCTTAAAGGTAAAAAATCAGAAGTAACTGGTCAGATTTTAATAGATATTCGCTTAATGATAGAGCAATCACGTCATCGCTTTTCACGGATGATTAATACTGAGCTGGTGGTGCTTTACTGGAATATTGGCAAGAGGATTCAACAGGATATTCTTAAAGAAAAACGAGCCGAATACGGGAAGGCAATTGTGCAGACACTATCTGCACAATTATCTACCGATTACGGCAAAGGCTTCACAGCACGCAACCTCTTTAGTATGATACGTTTTGCAGAAGTATTTTCGGACAGGCAAATTGTGCACGCATTGAGTGCACAATTAAGTTGGACTCATTTACGGGAAATAATTTATCTTGAAGATTTCCTTAAACGAGACTTCTATACCGAGATGTGCCGGGTTGAGCGCTGGAGTACCCGTACCCTGAAAGAGAAGATAAACAGTCTGCTTTTTGAGCGCACTGCCATTTCTAAAAAACCTTCCGAACTCGCTCGACAGGAACTTCAATCTTTGAGGGAAGAAGACAAAATGACCCCTGACCTTGTTTTCCGTGACCCATACCTGCTTGATTTCCTCGGACTGACTGATACATACAGCGAGAGCGATCTTGAACGTCCTGATGACTGACGAGTGCCACTGTATCTTAACAACATACCTAAAACTGATTTGCATATCTTAAAACAATGCATCCTAAAAAAGCGTCGTATGGCACTCGTTCACTCCAATGACTTGTTATATCTCTATCTCCTTCTTGTAAGAATGACCTTTCAGTAATTCTCTTATAATTTCTCTGAGAAGATTTAAAAATTTGCTCGTTTCTTCTATAGCTCTTTCCTGAATCCAATCTATCTTGTGTTTTTCTGGAATATCTGGAACAATCTCAGCGATATATAAAAACTCAAAAGTATATGGTTCTGTCAAAAGAAAATCTATGTAACGTTTATCATCTGCTATGCCAATCAGTAGGTCTTTAGATTCAGATCCGTTTTTTATGTAATTTTTGTATATATGTGGTTTCAAGTGAAATCTTAGGGAATTGCGTATCCTATCAACCACTTTTAAGTACTCGTCTTTTTTCCAATTCGATAGCCATTCAGTATATTGTGAAATACGGCTCTTTAGATCATTAGAAAGGTTCATATCTAAAAGGAGCGTTGCAAGGTGATTATCGAACTCTTTTATCGACTCTTTATAAATGCTTATCAGCGCAAAGTACAGTTCCATACGGTTTCTGAAATCAAATACTTTATTTCGCTCTTTGGGTATTAAGAGATGTAATCGCATCCAAAACTCAAGTGAATTAGTTATCCGAAAAATCTGGAAGAGCACAACTGTCTCGTCCTCAGACATCTGTGATAATAAATCACTCTGTATGTATATGCCGGTAGTTTTCATTCAGTGATATAACGTTCCGGATGACCGGCGACAAAAGCGCCAGCTTTTGGAGTCCGAGTCGATCCGGTAGTTAGGCGAAAGCCCCATGTCATGGGGTGTACCCACTTTGATGAGTGCATTCTCACATCAACTACCTTGAATCACTTTCGTAACTCCGCCTGCGAAGTGTTAATAGCGATATGGGTCTGTTACTATTCTGACATTGGTAGCTTCCACATATGGGTCATCCACTTCCCGGACATTATCAGCCTCTACATATGGGTCGGTAGCGAGACGAACCTCCTCCGCTTCTACATAGGGATCAGTAACAATTCGGATATTCTTAGCCTCCACGTATGGATCGGTTACTATTCGGATATTTTTCATTTTGCTACATCTCCTGTCATTTGTAGACCTCGCCTAACATTTACTTTTAAACTTATTCTACATATAAAAACATTTTATATTGAAATAATTTAGTGTCAAGATTTTTGTCGCAAAAATTAGCAAAAATTATATTATTCTTTTCAAGATGGACTTTTCTGTTTTACCCAAGTAAAATAAAATCAAAATTATTTGAAGTTTTTCATTTATTATATTTCGCTCGCTAAACCCTGCATTGAGTTGCAGGGAATGCGCTCGTTTTGCATTTTCAATAACAATAATGACATTTAGAATAAAAAATCTTTTTTCACTGATATTCATTCTTTATCTGCTCCTGATTTTTCCAATTTTTTTATCCCCTGTTTTTGCAGAGAACACCTTGAGCGACATTAAAAAAAGAGGCTATATCCTCCTCCCTTGACCCTGAGCTTGCAGTTGAAGTGCTTGAGGTTATCAGGAATCTTGCAACAGAAGGAAAGACAATGATGATTGTCACACACCAGATTTCGTTTTTAAAAAATATCTGCCACAGGGTTCTGGTTTTTGACGAGGGGAGGATAATTGAGGATGGAAGCCCTGAACAGGTTTTCTCAAATCCCAAAAACCAGAGAACAGAAAGCTTTCTGAGGCATCTGAGGGGTTAAGTATACTTGTTTGCTGTAGGTTGCTCGTATGCCGTATTCCAAAACTCCGGGCTAAAGCAATCCCTTGGTTTTAAGATCTTCGCAGGTTTTTTTTATTTCACTGGCTACATTTTTGTCATCCGAAACTTTAAACTTCTTTCTTATCTCTTCTTCAATCTCATCAAATGAGCAGTTTTTTTGAATAAGTTCAAAGACGAGTTTTGCTGTGCCATTCAGAAAATGGGCATTATCAGATTGTGAGTCATAGATAAGCAGTTCATCTCCAAGGTCCTTGAAAACGAAGCGTTCTTTTTTTTCTTCTGTCTTTTCCATATCTTTTCTAAAATATCAGATAGGGTTCAAGGGGTCAAGCAATCAATTCGTCGTTCGTGATTCGTTGTTCGTATCACGAGCCAAGAGCCACTATGTTTTGGATTTTGAATTTTATTTGAACTTTGAGCTTTGTCATTTGACATTATTTTTTTACCCTGTCAACAACTCTTACCGCCTCTATAAACCTTCTCATCTTTTCATAATCTTTTTTCCCGGGTTTTGATTCAACACCACTGCTTACATCAACTGCGTAAGGGTTTACCTTTAAGATTGCATCTTTTACATTTTCAGGATTAAGCCCGCCTGCAAGAATAATCCTGCCATATTTTTTTGCCCTTACTGCTAAATCCCAGTTAAAGGTTTTTCCTGTGCCTCCCGGTATCTCTTCAGAGAAGGCATCAAGAAGAAATGCTGACACTTTATATTCTTTGATTTTTTCAATGCTCTTTTCATCACTCACCTTTACACTTTTTATAATCTTAGTCCTGAATTTACTGCAAAATTTTTCATCCTCATCACCGTGAAGCTGGACAATTCCAATACCACACTCATCAACTGTTTTCTGGATGTTCTCAAAGGTTTCGTTTACAAAAACTCCAACAGTTGGAATAAATGCTGGGAGATGAGAAATTATCTCATGCGCCTTTGAAATTTCAACATATCTCGGGCTTTTTTTATAAAAGACAAATCCCAGCGCATCAGCTCCATATTTTACTGCTGCCAGTGCATCCTCTGAGTTTGTAATCCCGCAGATTTTGATTTTAGTTAGAAGATGGCTCATATTTTTATAATTAAAAACTAAATTGTGTTAAATTTTCTTCCTATTCTATTTCCTTTAACATGCCCTTTCTGGATTTAAGGAAGTTTTTCTTCTCGATTTTTTCCTCTATTACTTCCTTGTAAAGAGAGGCGCGCTCTCCCTTATTTTTTATCCTTTCCACCCTTTCAAGTTCATTGTTTAAAAGGTTGATAGAGATATCTATAAATTTTCCCTGAATATATTTTCTCACAAAACTTGCTGATTTCAATTTTTCTTTTTCTTTTAACAATCCTTCTCTTTTTATTTTTATTTGATATTTATCAAAATACTGATAGTTGTTTAATACATCTTTTACGAGTCCCTCTGTTTTGATATAGTCAGAAAACTTTCTGCCAAAACTTGTTTTTTCAAAATATTTATAAAAAGTTCCGGTTATCCTCGCTAAACTTTTATAAACAAAAGAAACCTTGCTTCCATTCTCGTTGTCTTTTTTTAAAGTTTCAGAATAGAGAAAATAAAGGATGAAAAAAACCACTATAAATGCCAAAATTTTTTTCATAAGCCTTTTAAAAATACTTGTAAATCAATTTTATAAAACAATAGTAATCTGTGTAATCTTTTTAAAATTTCTTTAATCTAAACATACACTATATTCCTTTTCAAAAATTCTCAACTTTTTTCCTTGACTTTTTTCCTCAGAGGTGGTGAGAAAAGCCTTATTTGAAAGGTGAGTTCAGAGCTTTGACATAACCTTAGCATTGAAGCTTCTCAGAAATATTTTTTAAAACTACTCCTTTGGAGAATATGATTATGAAGGCTGCTGTATGGTATGGTCAGAAGGATGTGAGAGTTGTTGATGTGCCGGAACCAAAGGTTGCTGCCGGCACAGTTAAGATAAAAGTTACATACTGCGGAATCTGCGGTTCGGATTTGCATGAATATCTCAAAGGTCCTGTTATCATCCCGTCAAAACCACACCCCCTTACAGGGAAAATGCCTCCTGTTACTTTGGGGCATGAATTCTGCGGGCCTATTGTTGAAGTTGGGGAAGGCATTAAAAACTTTAAAACAGGTGACCGTGTAACCGTTGATGCCTGCCTTGTGTGCCATGAATGCCACTGGTGCAAAAAGGCGCAGTATAATCTCTGCGCAAAACTTGGAAGCACAGGGCTTTGTGCAGACGGGGCATTTGCAGAATATGTAGTTGTTCCTGCCTATACCTGCTATAAGCTCCCTCAGGAGATGTCAGATGAGGCAGGGGCGTTTGTTGAGCCTTTGGCTGTTGCAACACATGCTGTAAAGAGGGGAAAGATTGTACCCGGTGATGTTGTGGCAATTGTGGGAGGAGGTCCTATCGGGCTTCTTGTAATGCAGGTTGCAAAGGCGTCAGGCGCAAGCAAGGTTTTTGTTATTGAGCCAATGGAAAGCAGAAAAAAGCTTGCTGCTGAGCTTGGAGCAACAAAGGTTTATGACCCGGCGCAGGGTGATGTTGGAAAGATGATTCACGAGGATACAAACGGTCTGAGGGCTGACCTTGTGTTTGAGTGTGTTGGGAAGGCTGAGACAGTTGACTCTGCAATAAAGCTTTCAGGCAAAGGCGCAAGAATTGTAATTGTTGGAATCTTCTCGGCTCCTGCACAATTCCATTTTGCAAGGATGCAGGCGCACGAGAAGGAACTTATTGGCAGCTCTGCATATCCAAATGAGTTTCCTGCGGCAATCTCTTTTCTTGCAGACGGAAGGGTGAATATAAAGCCTTTAATAACCGGAAGAATTAAACTGAGTGAAATAATAGATAAAGGATTTAATGAGCTTATTTCTCACCCTGAAAAAAATATAAAGATTCTGGTTTCAATGTAATCAGCTATAAAAAAGTCTTTGGCATTTATTTAAAAACTGGAGGAATTAATGGCAAAAAAACCAAGTGAGAAAGTAAAAATTCCCACCTGCTGTCCGGTCCCACCATATCCGGGAGAAAGAGAAAAAGGAAAGGAGAGCCTTATAAAAGTTGCTGCCCTTCAGATGGAGCCAAGAATTTCTGACAAGGATAGAAATGTGAATGAATCCCTGCGGCTCATTCATAAGGCTGCTGACAAGGGGGTTAAGCTTGCAGTCCTTCCCGAGCTTTGCAATACAGGCTACATTTATAATTCAAGGGAGGAAGCCTTTGCAAATGCGGAATATGTTCCTGACGGGCCAACAACAAAGGCATGGATGAAGGCTGCAAAGGAAAGAGATATCTATATCTGTGCCGGAATTACTGAAAGAGAAGAGAACAGGCTCTATAACAGCGTTGCTGTTGTTGGACCAGACGGGTTTATAGGAATATACAGGAAAACTCATCTCTGGAATGAAGAGAAGATGTGGTTTACTCCTGGGGATGCAGGGTTCCCGGTATTTGAGCTTCCTTTCGGAAAAATTGGCAACAGAATCTGTTATGACGGATGGTTTCCGGAGGTAACAAGAATTTATATGGCTCAGGGTGTTGATATCATATGCGACTCGACAAACTGGGTTATTGTTCCAGGAATCCAGACGCCTGAGAAGCCTGCTGCGGCACATACTGCAAGCGCCCTTTCGCTTATGAGCAGTGTTTTTACAATATGCGCTGACAGAATCGGGATTGAAAGGGGATGCACCTATCTTGGAAACAGCTGTGTAATTGATACTGCAGGAAACTTTGTGGCAGGTCCTGCATCTTTTGATAAGCCGGAGATTGTTGTTGCTGAAATAAATGTGATGGCTGCAAGATACCGCCACTGGTCTGAATTTAACAACCCCTTTGCTGACAGAAGGACTGATGTGTACGACAATTTGTTAGGATACAGACCAAAGGAAAAATAAAACAAAGTGCAAAACTGAAAGCATAACACTTTATATTATAGGAGGAAAATATGACAGAAAAAATACAGGAAGACCTTCCCCTGAAATATATGAAGGAGACAGGTCGGGAAAATTTTGAGGATTTCTGCCTTGATGCAACAAGGGCAATTTTTGCCCATGTCTATTATACATGGAAGACTCTGAAAAGCGCTCTTGGGCCAAAAGAAGCGCTTGAAGTCTACTGGAAGGTATGGGAAGGGCTTGCAGAGGTTTCATTTGCGCAGGCAAAGCAAGTGCTTGGGATAAATGAAGTAAAGGATATTCCAACCCTTGGAAAAATCTTTCAGTTCTGCTGGCTTGCATATCCGTGCATATACAATATTCAGGAAGAGAGTCCGGACAGCCATGTGGGGATAATTGATTTCTGTCCAAACCCAGCCTATGGGCCCACGGATAACCACCTCGACAGGCTTGATTACTACAAGCAGGAAGCAGAACTTTCAAGGAAATTTGTGTGGAAGCTTGTGGATTTAGCCGGAATGACAGGAAAGGTTGATGCAGACCAGGATTTGTTTCTTTGCAGAGATGGCTGTACAGATGTATGCAGAGTCTTTGTAAGAAAGAAAAAGGAGGCATAAAAAATGTCAAGATTTTTAGAACCATTCAAAACAATCGAAGGCGAAGAAGAACCTCTTTTTGGGGCTTTAAAGAGGATAAAAAGAAGCATTGAAGAGCAGGGGAGAGCAAACTTTAACAGCTTCGTGGCAGTTGATTACTTTTTGTATAATGGAATGGAAAAGGGAGTTGGAAAGGAAAAGGCTCAAAAGCTTCACGCTAACCTCTGGAAAAATTACCCTCCGGAATGGGTAAAGGATGCAAAGGTTATATTAAAGATTGGAGAGATTAAGAAGCTATCTGACCTTGGAAGGATTATTGAATATTGCCAGACTGCGAGGTTCTGCAATTTCAATGCAAGGAAACAGGCAAAGACAGAACTTGTAGGCAAAATAACTCTTTGCCCCTTTGTTGAAGTTGCGCAGAAGACATTCGGAGCAAAGAAGAAGGAGAACTATTTCGAGTCGCTCCACGGCGTTACCAAGGGTTTTATTGAAGGGATAGTTAAAGCAGCAGGAATGGCAGACAGCGTGAGCGTAGATGTTCCAAAAGCAATGTGTAGAGGGGACAAATACTGTCAGGTTATCTGCTCTAAAAAGAAGTAATCTTTGGAAGAATATAGAGGTGCATTCCAGATTCTATTGGAAATGCGGGTGTATATAAAAGAGATTTAGTTCATTATATTTGTAGATTTCCATGCAAATTACAGAAAGCTGCAAAGGAGTTAAGGAATATGGTTGTAAAAAAGGCTAAATCAAAGAAACTCTCAAAGTCCAGAAAGGCTAAAAAGAAACCTTTAAAAAAAATTAAGAAAAAGGCAGTATCAAAAAAAGCATCAGTAAAAGTTAAGAAAAAAGCAGTACAAAAAAAAGTATCAGTTTCAGCAGCAAAGAAGGGAATGGTTTCAAAAGCTGATTATGAAAAGCTGAAGGCTGAATACAAAAGGATGCAGAATGATTATGCTGAATGCCTTTGGGCTTTTGTAAAATGGTGCGGAGTTGCTTTTAACTATGTTGGCAAAGAACTTGGTGAGGAAGAGGTAAAAAAATATTCTGAATACATAGCTGAAGTTTTTGCAAGACCTATGTTTGAAAAAGGTGGAGTCCATACGCTGAAAACCCTTAAATGGTTTGTTGATGTCCTTGGAAGCGACTTCAAATGGGTTGAGGATGATGAAAAGATAATTCTTAAAGGGGTTTGTAATTCAGGCGGAAGGCTTGAAAGAGAAGGGATAAGCAAAAGGAACAAAGAGGGAGTATCCTATTATTGTTCCCATTGCAAGCAGTGGTATGAGGATTTGGCAAAGCAGTGGTATGACCTTGATATCAAGTTTCAATATAAACCAGGCGGACAGGGGTGTACTTTTACATTTATGAAATAATAAACGGTTAAATGGTTAATCAGGGGAGGATGAAGATGGATTTTAAACTTACTGAAGAACAGCAGATGCTCAAGGATATGTGCAGGGATTTTGCTGAAAAGGAGATAATGCCAAAGGCTGACACATGGAATAAGACAGGAGAATTCCCAACAGAAATTTTCAAAAAAATGGCAGAGCTTGACCTGATGGGGCTTCTGATTTCTGAGGAATACGGAGGAAGCAATGCCGGTATGGTTGCCTATGTTGCGGCAATGGAAGAGATTGCAAGGGCTGACCAGTCGGTTGCGGCAACGTGGAATGCTCACATTACAATAGGCTCTGTTGCATTTATGATTTTTGGGACTGAGGAGCAGAAGAAAAAATATCTTATTCCTCTTGCAAAGGGTGAAAAACTTGGGGCTTTTGGTCTTACAGAGGCAAATGCCGGCTCTGATGCAAGGGGCATAAAAACAAAGGCTGTGCTTGAAGGGAATGAGTGGGTTATAAATGGGACAAAATGCTTTATAACAAATGTAGGAACTCCATTGAGTTATGGCGTAATAATACTCGCTGTTACAGGAGAGGATGCAAAGGGAAACAAAAAATTCAGCGCTTTTATTGTTCCAAAAGAAGCCAAGGGGTTTACCGTTGGCAAGAGATATGAAAAGATTGGATGGCATGCTGTTGATACAAGAGAGCTTGTGTTTGAAGATTGCAGGATTCCAAAAGACAACCTGATTGGCAAAGAGGGGGAGGGACTGAAGCAGTTTCTTGAAGCCCTTGATGTCGGAAGGATAAGCATTGCAGCGCTTGGTATTGGACTTGCACAGAGGTCTTTTGAGCTTGCCCTTGCCCATAGCCAGCAAAGGGTGCAGTTTGGCAAGCCTATTTGCAAAAATCAGGCGATACAGTTCAAGCTTGCAGATATGGCAACAAAGATTGAGCTTGCAAGGCTTATAACATACAAGGCTGCATGGCTTTGCGACAACAAGCTTCCATTTGCAAAGGAAGCCGCAATGGCGAAGACCTTTGCCTCAGAGGCTGCGGTAAGGGTTTCAGAGGAAGCAGTCCAGATTCATGGCGGCTATGGATTTACTGAGGAATATGTTGTTTCAAGATTTTATATGGATTCAAAGGTTTTGACCATTGGCGAAGGTACCAACGAGATTCAGAGAATGGTTATTGCAAGATTGATTGGATGCTGAGTGGGGTAATAGTAATAGTGCCCCGTGCCTCGTGGCTCGCTAATTAAATACGAGTCACCAGTCACGAGCAACGAGTCACTTTCAAGATTGTGAGGGAAATTATGAGCTGGGAATTTTTTAATGTTGAAATGGTTGAGGAAGGGATTTCACTTGTAACAATCAACCGCCCAAAGGTGCTCAATGCGGTTGACTTTCCAACAATAAAAGAGCTTGGAAAAATTTTTGATTCACTTGAAGAGGATAAAAGTGTGCGGGCTGTGATATTTACAGGGGCAGGCGAGAAGGCTTTTATTGCAGGTGGAGATATTGCTGCCATGAATTCCCTTAAATGGCCCGATGAGGCAAGAGATTTTGTTGCAACAGGACATAGGGTAATATCAGGTATTGAACGGAGCAGCAAAATCACAATAGCTGCAATCAACGGGTTTGCGCTTGGCGGAGGGACCGAGATAGCCCTTGGATTTGATATAAGAATCGCTT
>Ga0155958_125_pt1 | contig 57183 bp, 50 predicted proteins | sample RifCSPlowO2_02_FD_107612 | JGI IMG/M metagenome (GOLD analysis project Ga0155958, IMG submission 107612) | Candidatus Schekmanbacteria bacterium RIFCSPLOWO2_02_FULL_38_14
TACCATTAAAGTCAGTATAGTTAACAGTATCTGTAGTTTCGCCTGGATCTATAGTACCATTCACAGCACTGTCTTTTATCCCATCTTTATCAGTATCCTTGAACCAGTATGGATGGGCACTTGCATCATAGGTAATACCAAAACGGCCAATATCATTTGTATATTTCTTAATCTCTGCAAGAAGTTTTTCTTCCAGAGTTTCTATTTCTCCTATAAGACCTTCCTCTGTATCACCATCGCCATCATAATCTGGAGTAAGAATTGGCCTTATATCCTCAAAATCGCTAATGCCTGTGTGGCATTTTGAGCAATCACTGAGTTCAGGTTCAAATTTATGGTCATCCTCGCCTCTCATGTGACATTTCACACAGGTATTAAGATTTCCTTCGTGGTTAGCAAACTTGTTTGCAAGACCAGCATACTTTTTGCCTGAATACTCATATCCGCCCTGTACATCAGTGCCAAACAGAATTGCTGCAACCGGGAGATAGTGGATATTCGAGAAACTGCTGATATGACCATCTTCACCTTTACTTGTTATGGAAGTATCCACATCCTTTTTAGATGCCCGTCCTCCATGGCATACCATGCAGAGGTTGCTGTCATCGCCAAGGTCAGCAGTTAACCCTGACGGGAATGTAACACTGCTGAGTGTCCTTCTTTCAAATGCGCTGTTTGTATGGCAGGCATTGCAGTAAAGAACCTCATTCTGAGACCCTGTTAGATGAGAGAAGTCGTTGTTGGCTGCGTTATATGTAGCAGGGTCAGCAACATAGTTGGCAAAACCAGTAGCAGTGTGGCACTTCTGGCATGACTGACGATTCGTTGCCTTCCAGTCATAATGGCTCCATGCCTCACCGCCTTTATCACCATGCGGAGATTCTACCCATTGTTCGTTGATTGTAAGGTTGCCACTGTGTTGATTATGACAGTTTAAACACGCAGTTTCACTATCCTTATCTATATTATAGCCCTCAAGAGCAGTTGTAGATGGATCGTCGAAATGGGTATCAGTTATCACCCTTACATCACTACCATAAGTGGTGTTTGCTGTTGAATCATGATATGCAGTAATCTTGGCATCACTTGAATCAAGCAGTTGATGGCAGTTAGTACAGGTGTTGAACTGGGATGATCTTGCCTTTGCTGTTTCTGTGGCAGCAGTTGCTGGCTCTAACAATTCTTCCGTGTTATGGGCATCATGGCATGTCCTGCACTGGACAGCACTAAAATCAGTAAGATTTGCTGCTCCATCAAGTGCGGTAACAAGAGCAGTATAGTCTCCATCTGTATCCTTATACTGTCTTGCACCCTCATCTGTATGGCACTTGGCACACAATGCCTTTACCTCTTTTTTCTCAGCACTTGCATAGACATCATCCTCTAAGGATTTTGCATGTGGAGAAGCTAAATAGGCTTCATAAACACCAGGATCACCTGCTCCACCTGCACCAGCAGGATGATATGTAAGATGACCTTCAGGAAAGTTTTTGTTATGGCACTGTCCGCATTGTGAAGCTGAAGGGTCTTTATAAGGTATTTCTACGGAACCAGGAGACCCTTTGTGCAGGCTTCCAGCACCATGGCACATCTCACATCCAATTACAGGCCTTGCTACCTGCGTAGAATTTGCGGAATCAATCTCACCCGAAGAATTGACAAGCGAAAGTCCTGCAACCTTTTCATTGTCAGTGGAAAATGGTCCATGACAGGCAAGGCAGTAATCTGCGGTTTTACCGGCAAACTCTTCAGCCTGAAGCTCTTCCTCAATTTTCGCTTCATCAGGAAACCCTATGAACTTTGTGTAATCAGTCGGATATGTAAAGCTTGCAGGCGTAAGGAAATCACTGTAGCCATTGTTTTTAAAGCTGGTATCAAAGTAGTTGAAATTTCCATGCGGTCCTTTAAGCCAATTCACATATACTTCCGGAGTGCTTGATTTATGACATGTAACACAGTTATCCATACCTATCTTTTCAAGGACTGGAACTTCAGTTGCAGTAAAGGTAGCAGTTAATATTTTTTTTCTCTTAAAAATAATCTCCTTTGTCTCAGGGGCAAAGGTATAGCCTTCTTTTGTTGGTGTTACAGTGTAAGTCCCTTTAGCAAGCTTCAGGAATTTAACAATACCACTCACAGGAGTAGTTTTTGTCAGAGGTGTTGACAACTTACTACCACTCAATTCAACTGCAACACCTTCCTTTATATCCCCTTGGATTTTGACTACAAGCGTATATTTTATCTGGGCATTAGCTTCTTCTGCGGAAAAAAACACTGCAGAAAGAACGAAAAGAAGGGCTACGAAAAAAGAAACCTCTTTTCTTTTTAATATTGAAATAACTTTTTCCATTTAATTTTCTACCTCCTTATTATTTAATCTAAATTTTAAATATTGAAACGACCTTTTCTATCTATTTTTTCACCTCCTTAATCCAATAAATTTAAAAAAGCCAAACTCACTTTTTTCATTCACTTTTATGAATATGCAAATTTTATGCCAAAAAAAGAAGTTTTTACTCAACTTGCTATAACTAATTGATTTTAAATTAATTCTATATCATTTTTATTATTTTTTTATCAGACATAGAAATCAACTTTTGTCATTTTTGGAAATTATTTATGCCATACTGTCAGCAATGACAATATTCAGAAGAGAAGGGGGACGTTGTTGAAACCTTGCACTTTACTGACAAATAAAGCTTACAGGGGAAAATGGGAATTGTTAAAAAATATCGCTTAGTAAAGGGAAGAAAAGGAAACGGAAGTTTTTAAAATTCATAATAATGTCTTCCAAAGGACTAAATAAGTTAGGATAAAAAAATTTTTTGATACTCTTTCAGAAAGCTATTTATCCCCACATCAATTAGTATTCCATTAAGTTTCTTCTTTGATTTCTACCTTGACATGCAGCCATAAAATGATATATTCTTACTGTAAGATTGTAAGGAGGCAAGGAAATATGCTTGCAAAGAAAACATCAAAAAATCAAATTACACTGCCAAAAGAAATTGCTAAAACATTTCCTGATACTAAATACTTTGATGTATCAGTAAAGGATAAAAAGATAATTCTAATACCAGTCAAAATAATCCCTGCGTATATGACACTTGAAGGCATCAGAGAGAAAATAGAAAAACTTGGTATTGCTGAAGAAGACGTAACCAGGGCAGTGGAATGGGCAAGAAAAAAAAACGCTAAAAAGGATAGTTCTTGATACCAATATACTAATATCCGCACTGCTTTTTAGAAAAATTCAAATCTGTAAGAATTGTTAAGGCTTCAGATTTTTTAAGAGATTTCTGAAAAGTCTTTCTTTGTTACTCAAACTTCTTCAGTATTATCTCTGCCAAATCCGTGATATTGAGGTCGTCTTTGGGTTTTTCACGTGACCAGAAAAAAGCATCATCCCATGTGTGCATTCCTGCAAGTTTTGTTTTCCCGAAAACTTCTTTCTTTGCAACTGAACCCTTGAGGTCAAAACCCGGTTTTGATAGGACAACAAGGTCAGGTCCCTGTCCAACAAAAGGTCCGGAATAAACCTCGTCCCTTAAAAAAACCTTCTCGATAATTTTTTCTCCCTCAAACTTAAGTCCTTCAAGCCTTGCTTTTATCTCATTTTTCAAACCCTCTGCTTCTGCCTTATCAACAGAACCCTTAGGATATTTGCCTTTTATATTGATATAGATTCTGCTCGGGTCAAGGACAAAGGCTTTTGTTTTTTCTGAAATCTGTTCAACTGATTCCGGATTAGGGGAGGTAAATTCAAGGTATCCCTGCTCCTCAAGCCACCTGTTGAGATAGACCTCTTTTTTAATCAGTGTGAAACCATGGTCTGAGAGCATAAAGAACTCGCCCTGCGACGGGTCTCCTCCGGTTTCTTTTTCAAAACGGTCGTAAACTTTCTTTATAAATGAGTCTATCTTCCTGTAGTAATCAATGAACTGATGATGATAAGGATGCCCTTCGTCAAGCAAAGAATCCCACAGGAAGTGGTGGAGCCTGTCAGTTCCTGTTATCACAACCTGAAAATAATCCCATTCCTCCTTTTCCCAGAAAAACTCAACAGCCTTTTCCCTTGCTCTTGTGGTTCTGTCAAGCTCCCTGAAAAGGAAATGGTGGTCTTCCCTTGCCCTTTGAGTGTCTATGTCAATCTGATATCCAATGCCCTTTAATTTTTCTACATATGATACAGGAGTGACTGCCTTAGCCATGTCAATTGCTACAAAGCCTGAAACAAGAACACCATTGATTGCTTTTGCAGGATATGTTGATGGCTGGTTTATCACAATGCACTTTTTGCCTTTTTCTCCCAGCTTATCCCAGAAGGTTGGCGCCCTTAAGTCCTTAAAGGAAGGAAAGGTCATCTTATAGGAGTTTTCCTTGAGGTCAACAAATCCAAAAATCCCGTGTGTTCCCGGATTAGCGCCAGTCATGAAACTTGACCAGCTCACAGAAGAAATCTCAGGCAGGGTTACTTTCATCTTGCTAAGACTGCCTTTAGCTGCAATATCTGCAAAAGCAGGCATTGTTCCATCTCTGACAAAACGCCTGAGAAGCGAGTATGGAACTCCGTCAATTCCTACAACACAGACGCGCTTTTTTTTCTTTCGCTTGAAAAATGCCATTTTTATTTAAATCCAAATTTCAAATGAATGAATTTCAAGAAATAATTATTTTTTAAAAATGTAGAAACAGGTCTTTAGACCTGTTAACAACAGACCTGAAGGTCTGTTTCTACAAAAAGATGACATATATAATTTCTTGTTTCAGCTCTTCAGAACTTCTACTCTTAAAACAGCTTTGAACTTTGAACTTTGTCATTTGACATTTTATATTATATATAACCAAGGTCTTTCAGCCTTGCCTTTATCTTTTCTTCCTCATCTGTGCTATATTCGCTCTCTCCTGAATTTGGAATATAATTCATCAGTTCAAGGGTTCTTAATATCTTTGCAACGCTTTCATCTTCTTTTTCCTTATCTGTCTCAATAAGTATTTCAGGATTAAGCGGCTCTTCGTACGGGTCCGAAACCCCTGTAAAATTCGCAAGCTCGCCTTTCAATGCTTTTTTATATAGACCCTTTACATCTCTTTCTGCCAGAACAGGTATTGGACATTTGCAATAAACCTCAACAAACCTCCCTATGAGCTTCCTGTTGTAATCCCTTATATCTCTGTAAGGAGAGATAGCTGCTGATATTGCCACTACATCGTTGCGTGTAAGAAGATGGCAGACAAAGCCTATGCGTTTTATGTTTGTATCCCTGTCCTCTTTTGAAAATCCCAATCCCTTGCTAAGGTTAGTCCTCACCACATCACCGTCAAGAATCTCAACCCTCATACCTCTTTCAAGAAGAATCTCTTCAACCCTCGTTGAAAGGGTTGATTTGCCTGAACCTGATAAGCCTGTGAACCATAAAGTAAAACCTTTCATTAATTCATTCCTCCTTTAAAATTAACTAATAACCAATAAAATTAACCAATAACTAATAACATATGATTAATGACTAATAACTTCTTCTTCATTTTCTCTCGTAATTATCCACTTGCTGCAACAATCCCTCATAAGTTATATGTTATATATTATTAGTCATATGTTATATGTTAGTTAAATCATTGTCTTCCCAATCATTTCTTTGGGAACTGTTATTCCGAAAAACTGGAGTATTGAGGGAGCTATATCATAGATAGAGTAAACCTCCTTTATCTCCCTGAAATCTTTCTTTGGCAGATTCCAAATGATGATTCCTTCCTGGGCATGGTTGGCATCATCAGGACCTGTGTCATTTTCATAGCTGTAGATTGAACCCATTCCAACTGAACCTGCTGACCGCCAGTCCAGATTTCCAAGATATACTACGAGGTCAGGAGGAACATTGTTGCATTCTTTATATATATCCTCAGGCCTGTGTGCTATCGTATCTATGCGGTTTCCCTTCTCATCAGTCATCGCTTCAAGTTTTGCTTTTATCTCATTGCGGAATTTTTCATAATCCTCCTGAGGTATAATTCCTTCAGGTTCTCTTCCCTTTACATTGAAGAATATTCTCGAATAATAACCGCCTTCTCCCCACGCTTTTGTTCTGCTCCAGTCAATCATGTTCATTTTTAATGAGGTCTGTTTTTTTGGTTCTTCCTTGAGAGCCAGATAACCGTTTTTTATAAGCCACTCATTGATACAGATTGCGCCATGCATTGTCTTTGCGCCGTGGTCTGAAACAATAAGGACAGATGTATCCTTATCTATAAGTTCAAGGGTTCTTCCAATTTCACTGTCAATTGCCTTGTAATAATCAAAAATTGCATTCTCAAAAGGGTTGCCGGGTTGATAAAGTCTGTGTTTTTTATCAGAAAATCTCCAAAATCCATGATGAATTCTGTCTATTCCCATTTCAACAACCATTGCAAAGTCATAGGAATCTTTCTTGTAGAGATGTCTGAATGCCTTGAAGCGGCGTTCTGTCATAATATATATAGACTCAAGGAGTTTTTCTTTCTCATTGGTCCTGAAATCCTCAACATCAATTATGTAATTTCCGTCAGCGGCTTTATCCAGTTCATATTTCAAATCATCTGGATATGTATACTGCACATCTTTATTGGGTGTTAAAAAACATCCCACTATGGCGCCGTTTAAAGGCTTTGGAGGATAAGTCTGCGGGACCCCAATAATCAAAGATTTTAACCTGTTTCTTGAGAGGTGGTTCCAGACAGTTTTTGCCTTTACATAGTTGGCATTTGCAAAATATAAATCTTCATATCCATAACTCTTTCTGTTTCTAAACCCGTAAAACCCGAGCATTCCCGGGTCATAAGAAGTCATCATTGCTGTCCATGCGGGAACTGTAATTGGAGGAATTGTAGACCTGAGCTTTCCATAGATTCCTGATTCAGCAATTTTTTTGATATTTGGCAGAGAATCAAGCCACATATCAAAAAGAAGTTCGGGTGTGGCGCAATCAAGCCCAATCACTAAAAGTTTTTTCATCTATTCATCTCCTGTTTTATCCTCTGTTATTTCTTCATGCTGTCAATCAGAATCTTTGCAACTTCAGGTCTTGTAAACTCAGGAGGAGGTATCTCTCCTTTAGCAAGCATTTCCCTTACTTTTGTTCCGCTTAAAATCATGTGAGACTCTTTACCGTGCGGACAGGTCTTTGTTGATGCCATGTTGTTGCAGGTTTTGCAGAAAAAGCTGTGGTCGAAAAACATCGGTGTTATATCAATTTCAGCAGGATCAAATTCCCTGAATATATAATGCGCATCATAGGTCCCGTAATAATTGCCAACGCCTGCATGGTCTCTCCCCACTATGAAATGGGTGCATCCGTAATTTTTTCTGACAAGGGCATGGAAAATAGCTTCCCTTGGTCCTGCATATCTCATTGCAGCAGGAAAAACTGAAATAGCAACCCGTGTTGAAGGATAATAGTTAGAAAGAAGAACCTCGTAGCATTTCATCCTTACATCAGCAGAAATATCATCTCCCTTTGTATCACCAACAAGGGGATGAATCAGGAGTCCGTCAACTATTTCAAGAGCACATTTCTGCAGGTATTCATGTGCCCTGTGAATAGGGTTTCTTGTCTGGAAAGCAGCTACTCTCTCCCATCCCTTTGCCTTAAAAAGGACCCTCGTTTCCTTAGGGTCAAGGCGATGGTTTAAAAATTTTGTATGTTTTGGCCTGTGCAGAAGGGTTATCATGCCACCAAGATAAACAGTGCCAATTGAATCTAAATACTGAACTCCGGGATGTGCCTTGTCATTTGTCAGCAACACCGCTTCAGCTTCATGTTCTTTATCAACTTCATATTTCTCTTCAAGATGAAGAATTCCAAGAAGATTTTGGTCAGAATCGTACATTGCTATATCTGAACCCTCTTTGTAATCTTCTCCTTTTCCATTTTTGACTGAAAGATTTACTGGAATTGTCCACGGAAGGCCATTGCCAAGTCTTTTCAGGTCAAGTACGTTTATATAATCATTCTTTGTCATGAAGCCTTCAAGGGGGCTCATTGCACCGGTTGCAATCATCTCAAAGTCGCTTATTTCCCTGCTGTTCAAAACGATTTTTGGCATACCGGAAGCCTTGTCCTCAAGTATGTCATGTTCCTTTTCTTCAACAATTCTGTTTACCAGTCTTCCACCGTGGGGTTTAATCATTTTTCATTCTCCAAGCTTTGAGTTTTAAGCTGTCAGCTGTCAGCCATCAGCTTTCAGTTATAAGTTATAAGTTGAATTTATAGGTATCCTAAATTCTTAAGCCTTCTCTTTATCGCCTGAAGTTCATCTGGAGTTAGTTCTTCCTTATCCTTGTTGATTTCCTTCTCGCCTACAAGGTCTCTTAAAACATAAACTATGAAATCAGTAGGAGAATTAAATCCAGAACCTTCAATAAGGCTTTTAATCCTCTTATAAATCACCTCAGGAATCTTTATTGTAACCTTTTTTACCATATTGGACTCCATTAAGACTACATTAATACTCTTATCAGAGTGCTAATGTAGTAACATAATCGGATTTTGTCAACAACAAATTAAAAAAATCTTCTCTCTTGACAAAACCAAATCTGACAAATAATCTTTAATAAAATAAGTAAAAGTAGGCTTTGAAAACAAATGAACTTACCCAATAAAATAACTCTTTCAAGAATCTTCTTGATTCCTCTTGTGGTCTTTTTCCTTCTGTATTCTCCAAAATTATCCATGCATATTATTGCTGCTGTTATTTTTCTTCTTGCATCCCTTACGGATGTAATAGACGGCTATATTGCAAGGAATAAAAATCAGATAACAACTCTTGGAAAGCTTCTGGACCCAATTGCTGATAAGTTATTGACTTCTGCTGCATTAATTTCCCTTGTCGCATTAAGACGTATTCCTGTCTGGGCAGCATGGATAGTGGTTATAATAATCGGAAGGGATTTCTGTGTTTCAGGACTCAGAGCTATTGCAGCAACACAAGGGTTCGTTATCTCTGCAAGTAACCTGGCAAAATATAAGACTATTATAGAAGTCGTAGGCATTCTCATTCTGATTCTTTCCGGAGGGAAAAAGAATTTTTTCTATTTCAGGGAGTGCGGACTGATAGTAATATCCCTCGCTATGGTATTTGCAGTAATATCCGGATTTGAATACTTCAGATGTTTCTGGGAAAAAATTGACCAGAATATTGGGACATGAGTTAAGTTTTTTGGAGACAACATCCGGATTGCTTCGCTTCGCTCGCAATGACGGTCAAAAATGGACTGTTTCAGCAAACTGCGAGTTATATTATGAAAGTAATAAAATCAAAAAAACAGATAAAAAAAACTGTTGACGGGATTAAAAAATCTCATAACACCATCGGCTTTGTTCCCACAATGGGGTTTCTTCACAAAGGGCACATGAGCCTTATCAGCGAGGCAAAAAAGGACTGTGACAAAGTTGTGGTAAGTATCTTTGTTAATCCAATACAGTTCGGGCGGGGAGAAGATTTTAAGGCTTATCCGAGAAAGACAGATTCAGACCTTTTAAAATGCAAAAAAGCAGGAGTTGATATTGTGTTTCTTCCGGAACAGAAAGAGATGTATTCTGAAGGTTTCCAGTCCTACGTAAATGTCCCGAAACTCTCAAACCATCTTTGCGGGATTTCCAGACCCGGCCATTTTGCCGGTGTTGCAACAGCCGTATTAAAACTCCTTAATATAGTAAAACCTGAAAAGGCATATTTTGGAGAAAAAGACTATCAGCAGCTGATAATAATAAAGAGAATGGTCTCTGACCTTGACCTTGACGTCAGGATAGTTAATATGCCAATTATCAGAGAAGAAGACGGGCTGGCAATGAGTTCAAGAAATAAATACCTTGGCAACATTCAGAGAAAAAAAGCAAACATCCTTTTCAGGGCACTTGAAAAAGGAGAAAACATGGTAAAGAAAGGCGAAAAAAATCCTGAGAAAATAATTTCTGTTTTAAAAAAAATGATTCTTTCAGAAAAGACAGGAAAGATTGACTATATTAACATCTGTAATCCCCATACATTGGAAAACCTTGACAAGATAAGCAGTGATGTCCTCATTGCCTTGGCTGTAAAAATTGGCAAGGCAAGGTTAATAGACAACCGCCTTGTAAAAAGATGAACATCCCCCCTATGGATAACTTTTCAGTAACTGTTGCAATTCCCTGTTTCAACGGAGAAAAATATCTTTCAGATAATATTGTCTCTATCCTCAAGCAGTCAAGAAAGCCTGATGAGATTTTAGTGGTTGATGACGGCTCAACAGATTGCTCTGCTGAAATTGCAGGAAATTTTCAGGAGGTAAAGTTAATCAGACACCTCTCAAATCTCGGGCTTGCTGAAAGCCGCAACACAGCTTTAAAGAATGCCTCAGGGGATATCATTGTCTACTTAGATGCAGATATAATAGCTCACCCAAAGCTTTTAGAATCTCTTCTTAGCCAGTATTCATCAGATGATATAGCCGGAGTCGGGGGAAGAGGGATAGAAAACAAATGGGGGATGGGGGGATTTTCAAGAAAAAATGAGGCAAATAATATTTACAACCAATGGAGAAGCCTTCACGCATCTCAGGGGTTTGGTGAAAAGTTCATTGACGGAGTTAGTATGTTATGGGGATTATGCTCATCATACAGAATAGAAGTTCTCAGGATTATAGGAGGGTTTGACAAGATTTACAAAACAAACGGTGAGGATGTTGATATTGGCATTAAAATAAATAATCTCGGATTAAAACTCGTATATACCCCTGATGCAATAGTTTACCATAGACGCGATGATGATTTTGATTCCCTCAGAGAAATGCTCTTTCGTTGGTATTTCTGGGGTTACAAAGCAAAAAGAAAAAACAGAAATCCGGCTTTTGCCAATTATATGAAAATCATATTATTCGCTTCCATAAAAAATATCATCTACGATTTAATAAATAAAAAAAACCCTTCTTTGGCTCTTCTCAGCCTGAAGGCCTCAGGGATTGAACTCAAGGCAACTTTCAGGGCTCTTTGGGAAAACTTGAAAGAATAAAAAAATATGATACCCTTGCAGATAAGCGTAATAATTCCTACTTTTAATCGCTGGGATATTTTACTTCAGTGCATCTCAGCTTTAAAGGAACAAACCCTTGACCCTTCAAGCTATGAAGTCATTGTAATAGATGACGGCTCTACAGATGACGCTTATAAAACATTCATATCCCGGGAAGGGACAAATAACTTTAAGGAAATCAGATTCCCAAATTTAAGGTATTTCCATCAGAAAAAAAATGGACCGGGCAGTGCAAGAAACTTAGGAATCAGGCAAGCAAGAGGAAGAATTCTAATATTTTTAGGCGATGATATCATAGCTTCTAAGAATCTCCTTGAGGAACATCTGCTTTTTCATAAGGAAAAATTTCAAGGAGAAAATTTTGCATGTTTGGGTTATGTTACATGGCCATCAGAGTTCCAATCTACTCCGTTTCTTCATTTTATGGAAAACTGGGGACAGTTTCTTTATGGAAATGTAACCCATGGAGAAGAACTTAATTACAATTATTTTTATACCTCTAACATCTCTTTAAAAAAAGAATTTTTGGATAAAAAGAATCTTTTGCTTGATGAAAACTTCAAATATGCTGCATGGGAAGATATTGAGTTTGGCTACAGACTGGGAAAAGAAGGGCTGAAAATAATCTTCAATAAAAACGCCATAGCCTTTCACAACCACATTCCAACCATAGAATCTGCAATGAGCCGTATGGAAACAAGCGGAAAATCGCTTTTTATTCTTTTGAAAAAATGGCCTGAGTTTGCTAAAAATTTCGGTTTTGTAAAAGCTGAAAAAGGATTTATCCCGCGTCATAGGTTAATAAAATATATTATAAGAAATAAGCTGTCAGTTTCAGCTATGGTTGGATTATTAAAATTATTCAAATCAATCCCTCTTAGTCCCCCTTTACCAAAGGGGGATTTAGTGGGATTTTCATATATAAAGAAAACACAAAATAGGCTCTTAAAAGAGATTTATAAAAACATCCTTTTATTTCACCTTCAGAAAAATTTTGAAGAGGCGCAGAAAAATTGTCAGCTATAAATTTATCAATTGTAATCCCCAACTATAATAACATGGAAATTCTTCAAGGATGTCTGAACGCCATCTATTCCTCCAAAACAAATTTTCCTTTTGAAGTCATTGTCGTTGACAACGGTTCCAAAGACAGCATCAGTGAAATGGTAAAGGAATATTTTCCAGCGGTTAAACTCATAGAAAATGAAGATAATCTCGGGTTTTGCAAAGCTACAAATCAGGGAATTGCGGTCTCAAACGGAGATTTCATTCTTCTTCTTAACAATGACTGTTTTCTCAAAGAAGATTCCCTGAATATAATGCTTGATGTTATTAAAAAGGACCGGACAATCGGCGCGCTGGGATGCAGACTCGTTTACCCCGGCAAAAAACTTCAGCCATCCTGTTATCATTTCAGAACACTTTTCTCAACCTTTGCTGAAGAGTTTTTTTTGAACAGAATTTTTCCCAAAAGCCCTCTGTTTTCAAGACACCCGATGACATACTTTGACCATAGCATAACCAGAGAAGTTGACTGGATAATGGGTTCCTGCATCCTCACAAAAAAATCAATCCTTGACGAGGTTGGCTATCTTGACGAGATGTCATCCACAGGGGATGAAGAACTCTGCTACAGAATAAAGGAGAAAGGGTACAGGATAATATTTTCTCCTGATACGGAAATAATTCATCTCCACAGGCAAACAGCCTTCCCGTCAGGTGAAAAAATTTCCAGCAAATGGATTGCAAAAATGACATTTGAATTTTATAAAAGCGCCTGCCTTTCTTTTGCGCATCGCTATAAAGGAAAAAAACTCGGCTTTTTCATCTGCATAAAAAAAACAGGAGCAATTTCAAGAATAATCCCCTTATGGATTCTTGCCTTTTTTGGCAACGAAAATGATCCACTGCTTTATGGAAAAATAAAAGGGTTCTGGAAAATTATCAAAACAGAAAAAAAATTCTTAAAGGATAATATCTTAAATCAAAAACCGCAGATTCTGATGCTTGGACCTGATTTCAGAGTAAAGGGAGGAATATCCCGCCTTGTTCCTAAATATTTCAATTCAATTCTGGCTGAAAGTTTTAATCTTAAATATCTTCCAACTCATATTGACGGGACTAAAATTCAAAAGTTTTTTATTGCAGTTGAAGCAGTTTTTAAATTTTTCTTGATTCTTTTTCAAAATCCCCCTTCAATAATACACATCCATTTTTCATCAGGTCCATCTTTTTACAGAAAATCGGTATTTGCTTTCATCGCCCGTTTATTCAGAATAAAAACAGTCCTTCATTGTCACGCTTTTGATTTTGATGACTTTTATCAAAAATCCCCTGTTGTCTCAAAACGCTACATAGAGAAAATTCTGAAGTCTGCTGACAGAATCCTTGTTCTCTCCTGTTTCTGGAAAAATGTTTTTGGGCGGATTTCCGGAAGAAATGACATTTCAATAATACCTCCGGCACTGCCAATTCCCCTTCCTGATAAAAGAGAGAAACAGAAAAACTATTTTAAAACTGTTCTGTTTCTCGGAAAACTTGAAAAAAGAAAGGGAATATATGACCTTATTGAAGCTGCAAAAAGTATTCTTGATAAGACACCGGAGACAAAATTTCTTTTTGTTGGAAATGGAGAAATAGAAAAGGTTCAAAAGATATGCAAGGACAAGGGAATTGAAACTCAGGTTATCTGCGCTGGTTGGGCAGAAGAAAATGAAAAATCAGCGTTTCTGAAAGAATCTGACATGCTGGTCCTGCCATCCTACAATGAAGGACTGCCAATGGCAATTCTTGAAGCAATGGCGTATGGTCTTCCTGTTATCAGCACAAGAGTCGGAGGGATCCCTGAAATCATAACCGAAGGAGAAAACGGCTTTTTAATTGAACCGGGGGACATTACCGCATTAAAAAACTCAATTGTCAGCCTTCTTGACAGTGAAAAACTGAGAAAAGAAATGGGTGAGAAAAACAGAAAAAAAATAGAAGAAAGTTTTAATATAAATGATGTTTCGCTGAAGATAAAGAATGAGTATGAAAAGCTTTTAAATTATGAAAAACAACTTAAATAAGATATCGTATTTTATTTATTATCTATAAAAATTTTTACATGGCAACCTTTGAGCAATAAAGTAAATATTTGTGGAGTTAATTTTGATAATATAACAATGGAGGAGTCCCTTTCTCTGATTCAAGGTTCAATAGAAAACAAAACTCCTTCAACACTATTCCACCTCAGTGTTGACTGTGTATGCATAGCAAGCTCTGACAAGGAACTTGATGGAATTTACAGAAAATCCACTCTTGTCTTGCCTGATGGAATGCTTCTTGTATGGACAAGCAGGCTTCTTGGTACTCCTTTAAAAGAAAAAATTTCAGGACCTGACCTTCTCCCGAAAATTTGCGAAATGTCTGCAAAAAAGGACTACAGAATATTTTTATTAGGCGGCAGGGAAGGAGTGGCAGAAAAAGCTGCCCGGGTTTTGCAAAACAGGTATAAAGGATTAAAAATCGCAGGATATAGCCACGGATACTTTAACAAGGAAGGAGCTGAAAATTCCAGAGTCATTGAAACAATACGGGACAAAAAACCTGATATACTTGTAGTCGCGTTCGGAACACCTTTACAGGAAAAATGGATTTTCAATAACTTGGATAGTTTCAACCTGCCCCTCTGCTGTATCGGAGTTGGAGCAGCCATTGATTTCATATCAGGAAACATTCAAAGAGCTCCGGAATGGATGCAGAAAAACGGGCTTGAGTGGCTTTTCAGGCTGGTTTCAGAACCAGGGCGATTATGGAAGCGGTATCTTGTAAAAGATATGAAATTTTTCTATTTGATTTTAAGACATATCATTGATAAGAAGAAAATATATTTATAAAAGAAAATTATGCTAAAACAAGAAAACTGGCTTATAAGCCGTACACTGCAACTTTTTGATTTAATTGTTATCATTGCTTCATTTTTCGTTTCATATTATCTGAGAAATTTTTTGCTCAACAGAGTCTCAGGTGAAATTCTCCCTCTGGGAGCGTATCTTTGGATAATAATTATAATCCTTCCGGTCTGGATAGCTCTGCTTAAAAACCAGAAAATTTTTGGAAGTTTTCACATTGAATCCCCATATATCTTTTCAAAGAAGATATTGAGAATTTCATTTCTCGGAATACTGATTCTCGGAGCAATAATATTCTTATTCCAGAAAAAATACTTCAGCCGTACTTTTATAGTCTCATTCGTCTTTTTAAGCTCACTATCCCTGTTTGCCCTGAAAACTATAGTTCACCTTGTCTTCTCAAGGCTTAAAAGCATTGGCTTTAATCCACGCCACATAATAATTGTTGGAACAGGAAAAGAGTCAAAAGCGCTTGCCAGAATAATTGAAAACCATAAGAAATGGGGGCTAAACATTCTCGGTTTTTTAAAAATAAAAGAAGAAGAAGAAATCGAAGAGAAGGAAATGAAAATATTGGGAAGCGCCAGTGACCTTTTGAGCATTCTTCATAAAAATGTGGTTGATGAAGTGATATTCTGTGTTCCAAAGGAATGGCTTCCTGAACTTGAAGATAAACTCGCGCTGTGCGAGGAGGAGGGGGTAAAAACAAGGCTTCTTGCAGATTTTTATCCAAGAATAATTGCCAAACCGGAATTTGAGGAATTTCACGGCATACATCTTCTCACATTCTCAACAACTCCACAGATGAATTCCGAACTGCTTTTGAAAAACATAGCTGACCGCGTTCTGTCTTCAATTCTCTTAATTTCCCTCTCGCCCATTTTCCTTATTGTCTCAATCCTTATAAAGCTGACAAATCCGGGACCTGTTTTCTTCAGGCAGGTAAGGGTCGGGCTTGCAGGAAGAAAATTCATTCTCTACAAGTTCAGGTCAATGATAGTTGGCGCTGAGGAGAAACTCCCGGGAATTCTGCACCTGAATGAAAGAAATGGACCTGTGTTCAAATCAAAAAATGACCCGAGAGTTACAAAGACAGGCAGGTTCCTGAGGGCAACAAACACTGATGAATTGCCGCAGCTTATAAATGTTTTAAAAGGCGATATGAGCCTTGTTGGACCAAGGCCTCCTCTTCCTGAAGAAGTGGAAAAATACGAAGGATGGCAGAGAAGGAGACTGTCTATGAAGCCCGGCATGACATGTTTCTGGCAGATATCAAGAAAAAGAGAAATGGATTTTTCCCAGTGGATGAAGCTTGACCTCTACTACATTGACAACTGGTCTCTGCTAACAGACCTGAAAATAATACTCTGGACAATCTCAAAAATAGCCTTTGGAATCGGGATTAAACAGATAAAATAGTTTAAAAAAGGATAGTTAAAAAAAGCTTGACAAATATCTCTCTTGTAAGTTAACTTCTCGAAATATTAAAATATTTCTAACATAATCTTATATTGATTTATATAAAGGATTTACTATGCAAAAAAAATTATTTTTTTTATCTTCAATTCCTGCTCTAATTATTATCTTAGCTTCTGCCCTATTGATTTCTTCCTGCTCATCTAATGATGGAAGTGGAGGAAAAGCAAACCTTGCGGAAAATTACTCATCAAGCAAATCAAAAAAAGCAAGCAATCCAGAAGAAAAAGTCATCCAGCCTTTATCACTCAATATAGACGGAGATGCCCAATTCAGATTAAATGCTCTTGGCGGAACCATTGAAGTAGTAGATCCTCAAAACTCAATTTATGGAGCAGGCTTAATAATACCTGCCAATGCCTACAGAGACAGCAACTCGCCATATATAACAAAACAATGGTTCGGTGGAACAATTGAGTTTGTTGGAGTTGCAAGTCTTGAAAAATTGCCTGAAGGGTTAAAGTTTCCGGAATCAGTCGAAGGAAAAATAACATATATCAATAAGAGTAAAAATTTAATCTTCTCAGGGATTATGACAAGCGATATGAAAAATGATTTGCGAAGAGTCTCATCTAACGAATCATTCAAAACAGCAGTAAATGAACTTTATCAGAGTTCCCAAAACGGTGGAGAGCCTCGTGTAATAGTTCCATCAAATCCGGACCCAAGCTTTAACCAGAGCAGAGATCTGAACTCTGCAGTCCTTATAGTCCAGGCAAATGACGGAAATAAAGATAGTTATCTCTCTTTCTTGGTAGACGGAAGTTTGGGAGATAAGATCATTTTAAACACAAATCTTACGGACTTCACAGAAGACACAAACGAGTTCACAGATACTGATGTTAAGATTGGGAAATCTTACACATATTTTGTAAAAGCCAGAAACGCAAATGAGTCAACTCCATCAGGTTCTGTTGATTTCAGTTTAACTGATAGCTGCTCATTCACTATCACAACTGCTAAAGCCGCGTGTGGAAAATCAGGCAAAAATCCTCAGATAGAACTTGTCTGGAAAACAGACAACAATGCTACTTCTTATGACATTTATCGTAATGATAAATTATATAAAAGCAAAATCGAAAATACAACGTTTACTGACACAAAAGTAACTGCTGATACAGAATACACTTATTTTATAAGAGCAAAGAGAAAGAATGACACAATTGATTCAGACCCTGTGTCAGTAACAGCAACAGTATCAGCGCCTGGAGCTTTTGCCCTCACTGCTCTCACTGCTACCCCTTCATGCAACGGGAAAGATAAGAAGGGAAACGATAAGATTCAAATAGAACTTGTTTGGGAATCTTCAACCAATGCAACCTCTTATGATATCTACCGTAATAACAAAGTCTATAAAAAGAAAGTAACAGACACCGAGTTTACTGACAGCAAACTAAAAGCTGGTAGCACATATACCTATTTCATTAAAGCAATCAACTGCAGTGGTTCAGCCACATCAGATACTGCGACAGCGTCTGCAAAGGTAGACGCCCTTGAAGCACCTACTCTCAAAGCAACAACTGCTGGATGCAATGGCACCAGTCCGCAGATAAAACTGGAATGGGAAGCTGATATTGATACAATGGATGCTACAACAGGATGGTCAGGAACATCTGTAACAATTTCTTCGGATACAACTAACATAAAAGAAGGAACTGCTTCTCTTGGATGTGTAGTTGATGCAACCGGAAACGGAGAGATCAGCAAGTCTTTTAGCTTAAGCTTTAGTACCACTACTTATACTATGAGTTTTTATACAAGATGTAGTGCTGCTTCCTCTCCTATTAAATTTTTCCTTCGTGATAACGCAGGAAATGAAAGTTATTGGAACATTACCACAGCTTCAACACCCGACACTTTTCTTCAACATACGATTAGCTTATCATCACCTAATAATAACAATAATGAAACAAAAGCTGATCTCACCAATATTGCTTCATTGGGATTTAAGTCATTGGCAGCTTCAACAACATATAATTTCGATATAATTACTTACGAAGATACGGCTACAACTTATGATGTTTACCGTGATGGCAAGCTTTATAAAGATGAATTAACAGCTAAAGAGTTTACAGACAAATTTGTAAAAGCTGGAACAGAATATACTTACCTTGTTAAATCTGTTAATTGTTCTGATACAACTGATTCTGCTCCGGTTTCAGAAACCGCTTCTGACTTATGTAAGGATGCTCCTGAATCATTTACTATTGATTCTACTTCAAGCTGCAATGGAAAAAATCCCCAGATTAAATTAGAATGGAAAGCATCTGAAGGAGCTGCTTACTATAATATTTACCGTAATGATGAACTCTACAAAAGTAACATAACAGGAACACAGTTTATAAATTCTAACATCGTAGCAGGAACTCCATACACATACTATGTTAAAGCCATAAATTCTTCTGGAGAAACAGACTCTAATACTGTTACTGAAACAGCATTATCCACTTGTACAGCCACTATACCAGAGGCTTTTACCACCTTTACAGCTGAATCCGACTGCAGCGGCAGCAGCACTAATCCTCAGGTTAAATTAACTTGGGATAAAGTAAGCGGAGCAACTGCATATGATGTGTACCGTAAAGGAGCTTTATATAAAAGCAATGTAACAAAATCTGTCAAGACTATAAAGCTTGTACAGCTTTTAGAACCACCCCAGTTCACAATAACAACAGTACCGAATGCTAGTATTATTGGGGCTCCAATAGCAGGCATAGCTCTGAGTTTGCAAATCAGTTTTGACATCTCAGACTCATTGAATTCAGGTCTTCCTATTGTTGGCGGATTACCTACAAGAAAATTTAAAAATCCTGTAACAATAAAAATCCCGTATTCAAAGGAAGTTGTAGATAAACTTAATATAAAGCTAAGCAAACTTAAACTATACGAGTTTCATGGGTCTGCGTGGAAACCTCCGCTGACAATTGACAGAATTGATGAAGATAATGGATTGATTTATGCAAAAGTCAAAGAGTTCTCCATATTTCAGGTCTATGCACCTTATAAAATAGCCAACTCGCTTCCATTAATAATTGATGAAAAAAATGTAGAAGAAGATATTAAAGGAGTCAAGGTTGAAGGTGAAAAGGGAATCATTAATATCACATATAATTTGAAGGATACGGAAGGAGATTCATCAGATATAACCATTGAATACAGAAAAGCAAATGCAATTCCTGATTTAGATCAAGGCTGGACAAAAATAATAAAAAAGAAAAGTATGTCGCCCGGAAATAACAGTTTTTCATGGAACAGCAAATCTTCAATAGGTGCTTTATCTGGATATTACCAGATTAGGGTCACACCATATCAGAAAATCGGGGGAAGTCTTTTTAAAGGAGGAGCAGGCTATTCAGATGTTTTCAGAATTGATAACTCTAAAACAGAAATTAATGCTCCAACCAAACTAATAGGCACTGTTATTGACGATGATGATAGTTCCACAATTCCACAAGTTTCCCTGACATGGACTGCAAGCACATCAGATGATGTTTCAGGTTACAATATCTACAGACAGGCCCGTTTTGATGCAGGCTATGAAAAAACTTTCAGAAAGGTCGGAGAATCAAGCTCAACTTCTTTTAACGATGATACACTTGTATCATCGTTCTATGAGGCAATCTACAAGCTGACAGCCTTTGACTCTTCAGAAAATGAAAGCAATTTTTCCAGAGATATCAGATTAGCCAGTGTAGTGCTGGGCGCTTATTACTATTAACCATGATAGAGACGCTTTCTGTCTTTCTTTAATTTTTTTACAGCCTTCGGTAGCCTCAGGGTGATTCGGAATGATTTTCAGGGCTTCCTGATAATCAGACATGGCTTCATTATATGATTTCTTTTTCAGGAAAACATTTCCCCGATTATAGTACGCATCAGCAAGTTCCCTGTCAGTAGCAGTTATTTCAGCAGGGGTCAGTTTAAAAGTCTTTCTCTCCATAAGAAGTTCTATAACAATATCAAGTTCTTTTAAAGACGAATCCATTATCTCTTTTGAAAAAATCTCCCTCCAAACCGCATTATGGGCAATATAGAGGGAATAATTTACACCTTTCATCAGAGGTGCGATATTAGAGGCTACTTCAGGATTTGTTTCGCTGAGCGATTTAATCTTCTCAACGGCTTTTACTGCATAGGGATGAAGCGGAATTATTCTCAATGTGTTCTGATAATCATAAAATGCTTTTCTGTACTGTTTCTTTCTGTAAAAGATATTTCCCCTGTTGTAATAGACATTAGCCATTTCTCTTTCCAGAAAGGAAACCTCATAAGGCCTTAGTTTGAGTTTCTTTCTCTCATCAATAAGCCTGATAACCTCATCATACTCTTTTATAGCTGAATCCGTTTCCCCATCTTTAGCATATTCATTTCCGATTTCATTATGGGAAAAACATAAAATACGGTTAACATCAGCCACATAAGGGTTGAGTCTATGGGCTATTTTTCCATTCTCAATGGATTCCCTGAATTTGCCTGTTTTGTAGAAACTCAGGGCAAAAGCATATCTATACTTTGGATTGGCAGGCTCAAGTTCATTTGCTTTTTCCAGCAAAGGCACTGATTCCTCCCATTGCTCTCTCATTGAGGACCTTTCAGCTCTGCTATAATAAATATCTGCCATCAGCGGTTTCAGTGAATCAATATATCCGATGGAGAAAAGGACAAAAACAGCGATACCTGCAATTATTTTTAACGGGACTTCCCCGTATTTTTTGATGATTTCAGGATATGAAAACTCAAACCTGAACTCCTCACCATCCCGGGAAGCCATAACCAGCCCCATGCAAAGCCATAACAGCATTGTTGGAACTATCTGATAAAGGTTGAAACTGAAAAAGCTATGTGTCAAAGTGGCAGGCAGACTTGAAATGAGTCCGATTGCGACAATCATCAAATTTTTTTCCATAAGCCTGAGAGACTTTATTGCTTTATAGAAAAAAGTTGCCAACAGGAAAAGAAAAGCAGAAATTCCGAGGATTCCTGTTTCAGATGCAATCTGGAGATAATCATTATGTGCCCAAAAGGGAAGGTCCTTGTTAACTTTTAGCTCATTTGTTGTTCTGAATTTTGGTGACTGAACTGAGTAATTGCCAAGCCCCACTCCAAACACCGGATATTTCTTTATCATCTCAACAGCGCTCTTCCACATTTCAAGTCGCAAAAGAGCAGTTAAAATCTTATATTCGAATTCCGTATTTTTACCTGCATCAGGGTTTATTGTTTCAATAGATTTTTCTGAGCTTATAAAAATTGTTTTAAAAATATATGACTTTGATGATAAGAGTATTCCTCCAATGACAAGAACGATTATAAAAACTATCGCTATCCTTTTTTCTTTAACAGAAAAAGCTTTTTTCTTTTTTTCTTTTATGTTAAGATTGTATAGTAAAAAGAAAACTACAGATGAAACCAAAAAACCTAACCAACCACCCCTCACAAATGTAAGAATCAGGCAGGAAAAAACAATCAGGAAACCGCCTCCCCAAAAAACTGCTTCTTCTGTTTTAGAGCTTTTTATAAAAAGAGACAGGCACAGAGGGAGTACTGCAATCAGGTATTGTGCTAAAAAGTTGCTGTGTCCAAGCGTAGAGGTTACAGTTGTATTAAGATTAAAACTTATAGCAGTGATATGCTGGTAAATACCTATGCTTGAAATCCCTATTGCCGCGATTGCAGAAAATGACAGAACAATTTCAACCCATTCTTTTTTTATGTTGTTGAGCACAAGGTAATAAAAAGAGAGGAAAAAAATTGTATTTATAATCGAATTTTCAAAAGCGGAGATGTTCAGAGCATTTTTAAAGGAGAGAAAACAGCTAATTAAATATAGTATAATTGGCAAATCCAAGCCACTTTTTCTGAAGATAAATTTCTTTTCTGTAATTATCCTGAATGCCCACAGGTTCAATGCCACAAGCGCGAGGATTTTGAAAACAGTGGCTTTTGGAATTGGATGGCGGTCAATAAGGTCAGGATGAAAAACAAGAGGGACCCCTATTACTGCTAAAACAACACAGATTAAAATTGCTGTCTGGAAAATATTTGCCAACCTATTAGTCATAATTTCTTTTGTTATTGAGAAGAGCTTTTCTTCAGGACTATACTAATTTAAACTTCAACTGTAATCAAGCCTTTTAAGAAGCGCCTTTGGAATTCTTTAAGCGGAAAAAACCGCCTAATCCATTAACCATGCGGAGCAGATCTGCGAGGTATCAACTTCCAAAACTGTTCGGGAACAGGTCTGTCATTCCGCCTGCCTGCGGTAGGCAGGCACTTGATGCGGAATCAGTGTTTCCAGTAAAAATGGAAATCCAGTTCATTTTAATAGTTCCCCGTTTTTGTTGGGACGACGTCTGGATTCCAGCTTCCGCCTGCCTGCCTGCCGGCAGGCGGGAATGACAGCCATTAATGTTATTTTTACCACAAGGCTACATGAAATGTAGCCAGTCTGTTGGTTTTTATATCACTTCCGCTGGAATATGCTTATGCAGCAATATGTTCTTAAGAGGCAGAGGTATTCTTTTGTTCGGCAGGAAGACAAATTGTAAAGACTGTTCCTTTGTTATGCTCACTTTCAACCTTAATATCCCCATGATGTTCTTTAACAATACCATAACTGATGGAAAGGCCCAATCCTGTACCCTCGCCTATTTTTCTTGTGGTGAAAAACGGGTCAAATATTTTCCCGAGATGTTCAGGAGCAATACCGCAACCAGTATCAGAGAATTCTATCTTTACCATATCTACCCCGGAGCCATTCCCGTTAATATATTTTGAAGAGATAGAAAGTGTGCCACCTTCTGACATAGCTTTCTTGGCATTTATTATCATATTTGTAAAAACCTGCTGCAGTTGTGCGCTATTTCCATAAATCTCAGGCACACCTTCATCAAGGTTTTTAATCAGCTTAACATTGCAAAGTTGAAGCTGATGCTCTGTAAAAGTAACTGCTTCATCCAGCACTGTATTGATGTCAACAAACCCAAACTCCACTTTTGATTTTCTTGAAAATTTTAAAAGGTTTTGCACTATTGTTTTGCAGCGGATTGATTCCTTCTCAATACATTTATGGTAATCTACTATTTTCATAATATCCTCTTTTGCTATATTTTCTATACCCTTTTTTTCTATTTTCTGGTTTATAAGCTGTGAATACCCGAGTATTCCTGCAAGAGGGTTATTAAGCTCATGTGCAACTCCTGCTGCAAGCTCACCGATTGCTGCGAGCTTGTTTGTCTGAAGAATTTGTGATTCAAGCTCTTTTCTCTGCCTGATATCCCTCATCATACATACAGAACCAATTACCTCTCCGTTTTTATCATATAAAAGGCTGTAACTTCCTTCTACAGGAATATAGTTCCCGCTTTTAGTTTTAAGCTTACACTCGTAATTTGATATATATCCAGTCTTATATAATTGCTCAATAAGACTTTCTTGGTTTCCTTCAGGATTTAATATGCCAATATGTTCCCCTATTAATTCTCCATCCTCGCGTTCTACAAGTTTTTTAATGGCTTTATTTACATTTATAATTATTCCGCCTTTATGAGTTATTACTATTCCATCTGCTGAAGTTTCTATAACCTTTTCCAAAAATTCCTTCTTTTCTACTATCTCTTTTTCCATACGTTTTCTTTTTGTAATATCCTTTGCAATAATTAATGAACCGCAGTATTCATTGTTATCATTCAGCACCCTTGTTTTTGAAACATTAACAGCCTTTGTATTTTCCGAACCTGAACTCCCTGACACAGAAGAAGGATTGGTAATTATATAATCAAACTCTGTCTCTTCTGCTTTAATCCCCTCGCTTAATCCCTGGTAACAACTAAAAAAATCAAATATATCTTTATTTAAGACATCTTTCGTGAAGCCAAAAATATTTTGTGAAGCCTGATTAAATTTCAGTATTCTCCCAGACTTATCAAGAACAATCAAGCCGTCTCTCATATTCCTTATTGCCTGTCCAAGCCCGGCTTCAATTGGAGAGAACATCCTGTGTTTTATTATGAAATAGGTGAAGCATAATGTCAAAGTCAAGGTTGCAGAATCCACAAAAATTCTTCTCATCAATTGGTTTGAAATACTATGTGTAACACTAAGTGTCATAAAAGTAATAAGATATGCAATGGAAATCATTACAATCTGCTTCCTTTTTGATGCACTGCCATTTTTAAACCCCATTGAAAGCAAGAATATCATTAAAATCATGCTGACAGCATGAAAGGTAAGGATTACAAAACGATATTCACCTATTATTATAACATAAGCAGAATCCTCTACAGCAACGCCTTTTGTTATAAGGTTAGTTCCTGCACAATAATCTATTAAAGGTAAAAGGGGAAAAACAATGGCAAATACCATGAAAGGAACAACATATTTTGGTGTGCTGATAAAACGCGGATAATAGATAGAACTTACCAGCAGTATTAAAACAGATGTAAAAATAAAAGCAAATCCAAGTATTGCAGGGTTAGCCATTGCAGCAGTTTCAGCGGTTTTTGCAGTTCCCTGACAAAAGGTGCTTATGCCTACAAGCACAGTAGCTAACATCCAGAGGCCAAAAATCTTATTCGGAAGAGCCTTCCTATCCTTAAAATAGACAAAGGTTCCAAGAAAAACATGCAAAATTATAGAGATAAATAATATTAGAGTCATCTTTTTTCCTTATATTATTCTTTCGCCTAATATTTTAAGCAATTGTCATGCCATAATAAAAGGTTTTTAAATAAAAAAAATAACAATCCAATATTTCAAATACTTATTATAATTCTTTCAGATAGTTTAAATAAAAGGGATAAAGATTTGTTTGTTTTATAACAGAATTCGTCAAAACAATAACGCAGCAGAAAAGATTATCATTACATTCCTCGCTCTATTTCTATTCTTAATTGCCGGAGGGGGGAATCGAACCCCCATGGAGCTAAGCCCCGCGGGATTTTGAGTCCCGTGCGTCTACCAATTTCACCACTCCGGCATAAAGTTTTTTCAGGGAATTAATTATATTAAAACAGAGTTCAAGTCAAACTATTTTAAATTACTCTAAATATCCCCTTTACAAAAAATATCTAATATGATTAAGAAGACCTTTCTATAGAAAAATAGATTCCATCTGGAGTTTACCCTCACAGAAATAGTGGCTGGAATCATCATGAGCCAAAGGCTCACAAAGAGGAATGAAAATAATCAGGCGTCCCGCCTGTCCGAGGATATTCTCGGGTCAATGAGAGTAGTAAATCATAGCAAAATACATGAAGGAAATTAAAATTTAATTTTTTTAGGAGAAGAAATGGTAGTAGGAGACATTGTAAGAAACAACGCGAGAAATTACCCAAATAAAACCGGTATCATATCAGGCGGAAAGAAATTTACCTGGAGCGAGACAGACAGAAGGACAAATAGTCTCGCAAATGCATTGCTGAAACTTGGAATGAAAAAGCAGGAAGGTGTTGGTCTTTTAGCCCCTAACTGTTCTCAATGGCTTGAAACTGCTTTTGGAGTTGCAAAAGCAGGACTTCGTCTTGTACCTCTTAACATGGCTTTTGTTGGAAGAGAACTTGCCTATATCATAAATAATGCAAAAATCAAAACGCTCTTTGTAGATGCCAGCAAGGCGACTTTGATAAATGACATACGCTTTGAATTAAAGGAAGTTGAGCACATAATAGGCATAGGAGAGAAGCACGGATTTTTCCTTGACCATGAGGAGATGGTAAAATCAAATTCCTCAAAAGACCCTGAAGTTCCGGTAAGCCCGGATGATATATTTCTTCTTCCGTACACAAGCGGAACAACAGGACAATCAAAAGGCGCAATGCTCACCCACGCAAATAATATCGCAGAAGCCCTGTGCGCAGGATGGGAGTTCAGGCTTCAGCCGGATTATGTTGCCCTCACAGCCCTTCCGCTTTACTTCATAGGAGGCTGGGGAGGCTCTGCCATTCCGGCTCTGATAAGGGGATGCACACATATCTTTATAAATTTTGATCCTGAGCTGTTGCTTAAAACCATTCAAAGTGAAAAAGTTAATTATACCCTTCTTGTCCCAACAATGATTAACCTGATATCCAATCACCCTGATGCCGGCAAATATGACTATTCAAGTCTTAAAGTAATACCTTTTGCTGGTTCTCCTCTTCCGGTGCAATTATGGAGAAAGGCTGCCAAAATTTTTGGTAATGTATTTCAGTCTATCTATGGGTTGACTGAGGTATGCGCTACCATAACAGTTCTCCAGCCTGAAGAAGTCCATGTTGACGGAGATGAAAAACAGCAGAGAAGACTCGCATCAATCGGAAAGGCAATGACAGGGTCAAGCGCAAGAGTGGTTGATGAAAACATGAATGATGTCAAACCCGGAAGCGATGATGTAGGTGAAATCGTTCTAAGGGGAAACACTGTGATGAAGGGTTACTGGAAAGACCCTGATACAACAAAGGAATCCTTTCGAGGCGGATGGTTTCACACAGGAGACCTTGCAAGGGTTGATGATGAAGGAAACATATATATCACTGACAGACAAAAGGATATGATTATAAGCGGAGGCAAAAATGTCTATCCAAGAGAAATTGAGGAGGTCCTCTATACCCATCCGTCAATTCTTGATGCCTGTGTCATAGGAATCCCTGATGATAAATGGGGTGAAACCGTAAAAGCTGTTATTGTTTTAAAAGAAGGCAAGACAGCAACCCATGAAGAAATAATCGAGTTCTGCAAACAGAATCTTGCCTCATATAAAAAGCCGACTTCTGTGGACTTTGTTGCTGCGCTACCAAGGACTTCAACCGGAAAGATCCTGAAACGCGCTTTGAGAGAGCAATACTGGGAAGGAAGAGAGTCGAAGCTGGTATAGGTTGTCACAGACAGATAAGTTACAAGTTCAAATGACAAAATCCAAATGTCAATTGAATGTCAAAATCCAAATATCAAAGGTTTCAGGCATTTGGGTTTTGAATTTCATTTGAACTTTGAGCTTTGACATTTGAGCTTCTTCCCTCAACTTAATCCTTTACTAACTTTAGGAATTTTTTAAATAATGGAGTGCCTGCATTTTCCATCAACTCATACATTATTGCTTCAGTTGTGGATATAACAGCGCCTTCTGTTTTCATTCTTTCTATTGCGATATCGTGGTCAACACTGTTTCTTGAGCTTACACCATCTGCCATCACAAAAATCTTGAACCCGTTCTCAAGCAAATCAAAAACTGTTTGGGCTACACATATATGAGTTTCAATACCGCAGACAATTATCTCTTTTTTCCCTATTGATTTCATGGAAAATCCAAAATCACCTGAACCGCAGCAACTGAATGTTACCTTTTCAATTATTGGGATTTCCTTAATAACATTTGCAATCTCATCTATAGTTTTCCCGAGCCCTTTAGGATAATGTTCTGTTATAACCACAGGGATAGAGAATAGTTTTGCTGTCTTTAAGAGTTTAATAATTTTATTTTTAATCTCATCCTTATTTTCCACATACGGATAAAACTTCTCCTGTACATCTACAATAACAAGAGCGGTATCATTTTTGTTTATAATCCGACTGCTGCGTTTCATAGTCTGCCAAACTCCTTAACCAAGAAATTTTTGGATAATCTTTCCGTCAAACAACCCCTTTGCTAAAAACATAATACCAATTCCTATGATAATATATAAAAAATTCTGAAAACTTCTTTCCCTGTGAGTCTGAGGGATGAGGTCTGAAGCTGCAATGTAGGTAAAAAATCCTGATGAAAATGCCAGAAGCGCTCCAACAGTTTCAATGGATACGTTCTTTACCCAAAGAATCGTAAACAATGTTGCAATGGGTGTTATTAAAGAGATAAGAATGCTATAGTTAATCACTGTTTTTCTAAGCTCCTTTGCAAAGAAAAGAATGCTTGCAATTGCAATCCCGTCAGGTATTTTATGGGCAAGAACACCAAAAGTAGCAAGATAACCCAATCCATCGCTCACTTCAAAACCAACTCCGATTGAAAGCCCGTCAAAGGCTGAATGGAGAGAAAGGCCAATAACAGCCAAAGTGCCGAAGCTATGGTGTCTCTTCCCTGTTTCCTCCTCATCAGTATGTGAATGGACCAGCATAACTGACTCAAGGAGATAAAAAAGCAAAAATCCTCCTAGCGTAAACCACAGGGCATTATGATTCAGAGCAATTGCCTCCGGAAGAAAATGCAGGAAAATCAAGCCAAGGAAAATGCCTACTGACAGAGAGATTAGTTTGATTGAATTCTTTCTTGCCCATTTCTCGCTGATTATGAGAATGGACATTCCAATTATCCCGCCAATCCCTGCAAGCAGGCTATAGAAAAAGATGGTGAGCTTCATATCCAAACTCTATCCTGTTAAAGTTTGATAAAAACTTAAAACTCTATTAAAATCCAGGCATCCCCGAAAACCACTTCTCTTATTAAGGCGCCCCGGGGTGTATGCCACGGCTCTTTGTGGAAATTGAACAATTTAATTCCTTCCTAAAGATTTAAAAAATTAAATAGCTGAGCTTAGTCCAAGAAGCAATGAAAAAAATCTTAACCTTTTTTATAGAAGCAAGGCATTTCAGTGGATAACTATGTTGATACTTTAAAAAAAGAGTGGCAGTTTTTTTAAGTTTTCAGAATAGGACTAACGTTCGTGTTCAGCCGCGTTGTGCAGCGCAGCAACGTCAACTGCAACACGATGTTAGGCGCGCCACTAATGTCATTTTTCCGTATACTTCCCATACTGCTTGACATCTACAGGCAATTCTATTGCGAATTGCCTAAGGTTTTGTATCAACTCATCGCTTACTGACGGATCAACAGCATACAGCGAAACGGTAACACCACTAGCAACTACATTATTAGAATTGCAAGTGTACCGAATAACAAGTTAAGGATTAGTGGCGATCTCTCGTTTACTCCAAACGCCAGATATGTGATGGCAAGTAGGAACGTCCAAAGTGGTGATGAAGTAGAAGATGTAAACTCATATCTTGTCACCCCAAAAACATGGTGAAGGACGACGTTCTTTGCTATAGACATATGGATATATGTATCATCAAGAGGGTAAATCAGGTGACCTTCATTCAAATTGGTTGAAAGGATTACCAGCACTATCACCGTTACCCAGTACACACCCATGATGCTAAACAGTGGCCAATGTTTTCTAGTCAATGCATTCATTTGATTTCCCAATAGGTTAATGCGCCAAACATATATTAGACTGCCTAAATATTTTTACAAACACTGCAATTTCTGCAATCTAAGCCTATTTTTACGAAACAGACTTACTGGTACAAATCGTTCAGAACCTATCAACTGGACTAATGACACCTTTACCCCCTCGGTTCAACACGTGGGTGTATAACATCGTTGTCTTTACATCACTGTGCCCAAGAAGCCCCTGGACAGTTCTGATATCGTAACCATCTTCTAACAAATGGGTTGCAAATGAGTGCCGAAATTTATGACAACTGGCAAATTTTGTTATGTTGGATAAGTTCAAAGAATATCTTTGAACTCTTTTCTAATTTCAATCTTATTTCAATCCCAAAACCTTTTTAGAAACAATTACTCCTTTGTGCTGGATTAAAACCTTAAATATCTCACCCATCCCGTCTGGTAAAAGCAAATTCTTGATTGCTTCAAGCTCAGAAAAATATCCGGCAGTAAAAGCCTCTTTCCCCACTGCAAACTTTGAAACGTAATCAAGAATCCCGCCTCTTAGGAGAAAATCCCTCTGTGTAATAAAATCTGCAGGCCGAAATCCGTTGATGGAACCATGATAATCAAGATCAGAAAAATTCACATGCGAAGTTATGTCCTTCATACCAATATCCTCATAGGGATTGTTGTCAACCTTATGCTTCCTGTAACAGCGCAGTGTCCCGTCAGGAAAAATCCCTGAGTAGAGTTTATCAGCTAAATCTCCATAGTCAATGGTTATAAGAAATCCTCTTTTTAGAATATTTGAAACTTCCTTTAACCAGTCAGATATCTTTAAATTAATTTCTGCCTGACAACCTTCCCTGAGCTCTATCCCGTAGCGTTTGATATATTCTTTAATCTCCTCTTTTGAGATTTCTCCGGACCCCTCTATAAATTTAGTTCCGTCTCATGAAACATATATTTCCTTCAATTCTCCTTTTTCTTTTCTTATCCTGTGGACAGGAAAGCTGTCAATCAGTTCATTTGAAATTACGCACCCTTCAATCCCATTACCCTCAAGCTTCTTTAAACCTGAAGCAAGCATAACCTTTTCGCCATGCTCAGCCAAAGCATTCCCAACATCAATAAGCAACCTTTCATTTCTCTCAATCACAATAAATTCAAGTCTGCTGTATAAATCTTCATTCTCCATTTTTAAATGCTTCAATATATCCTTCGCAAGTATGCCTTTCCCAGAGCCTATTTCTAAAACTGTAAATTTTCTGTTTTTAATAAAATCAGCAGTCCTGCTAATCTGGTTCGCCATCGCCTGCCCGAAAACCGGGTGAAGCTCACAGCTTGTGTAATAATCAGGTATTGCGGCAGGTTCTCTTTTTTTCGTGTAGTATCCAAGTTCGGGATAATAGAGAGCCATCTCCATAAAGTCAGCAAATGTAATGGCTCCCTCTGTCTCTATTTTTTTAATTATAAGGTCTTTGAGAGATGAATTTTTCAATTACTAATCCTCTTATGCATAATAGGACAGCAGAAAGAAGCTGTATCGTGATGTCATTGCGGGGAGCAAAGCGACTGAAGCCTGCCTACCGGACAGGCAGGCAATCCTGGAGTCTGTCCTCTGTTTCTTATTTAACTTTTATTTTTAGAGAAAAATGAAAAGGGCAGGAATTTCCCACCCTTTCCCCTGAGGTTTGGGTTAATTTCTGGACGGTAGCCAAGCTCTCCTTTCTCAAGAGAGGGACGGTTCATCAAAAATTCTTTTTTATAAACTGAATCAGATATTGAATAGAATGAACATTCATATTCCTTGCTCATTATTATTGCCTCTTCAGGGCAGGCATCAACACACAACCCGCAAAACACACATCTGAGCATATCGATTTCAAACCTTACAGGGTATTTCTCAATTGACTTGTCAGAAGACTCACCTGCCTCAATAGTAATACACTCTGCAGGACAAACAGTGGCGCACATATAACAGGCAACACATTTTGGACTTCCATCCTCCCTTTTGTTTAATATATGCACACCCCTGAGGCGTTCTGAATATTGTCTTTTTTCTTCAGGATACTGAATGGTCGGTTTATCACCGAGAAAAATATTTCTGAGAAGCGATGTGATGGTCAGAATCAACCCTTTAAGAATTGCTGTCACATGGGCTTTTTCTTCTGAAATTCTTTTTTCCATAAAATTCTATCCTTAAAACTCCTGACTTTTTAATACCATCCCTGAATCACCTATGTTGCCGTAAGTCATGCCTTTAAACGAAAAAACTTCCTCTGATAACATACAAAAAACATCCTCTGATTTTAAAGTTTTTAAAGGATAATCCATTCTTTTCATAAGCTCTGCTATTATCTCCCAGTCACCTTTTGAATCAGCGGAAGGGTTTAAGGCTTTGTTGAGCTTCTGAACTGTTCCTGAATAATTTGTAAATGTCCCTTCCCTCTCGGCAAATGTTGATACCGGAAGGATGAGGTTAAAATATTTCAATCCCTCTTCCATGTGGGTTGCATGGGTTACTGCAAACTCAACTTTTTTCAAAGCCTCCTTTATTCTTTCATTCCCGTTCCTTCCTGCTATTATTCCTGAATTCATAAGATACAGGGCTTTTATTTTCCCCTGATTTATAATATCCAGCAACTTTTCTGAATCTGCAATCTCCCGGACCCCGATTTCGATTGCACCCCTTGTATTTGGATTCTTGTCTTTTCTCCTTAAAAGACTATCCTCCATCTGTAAAGCGCTTTCCCTGCCAGATGTCTCGCCAAGCAGAATGTTTGGGGTCTTTATCACTTCCTTGAAATACTTTCTGAATAAGAATATGTCTTCATTTGTCCTCTGCGGAGAGGCAACAGCAACTATGCTTTCAGGACCATATTTCTCTTTGATGCTCTTCAGATTCCCGTGGAGCATCGTGAGTGATTCGCCATATTCAAGTGTTTGCAAATCATCCCCTGCCTTCCTCAAGGCATTCCCCAACCTGTTAGAGGCATTTATGGATTTATATGAAAATCTCCCTTCATCGCATAGCCAGCTTCTGTTTACTGAAGGATTGTAGCGCGATAAAAACCTGTGAACAATCTGGTCATCAACTCCTCCTGCAGGATAGGAACCCATACTCTTGTTAGTACTGCATATAAAAATATTGCAGCCTGTACTGCATACAGGACAGACCGATTCTATCTTTTTTAAAAACCATACCCTGCATTTGAACCTGAAATTCCTGCTTGTTAGAGCACCAACAGGGCATATTTCAAAAAGATTTCCTGAATATGGATTATCTATAGGTTTGTCAAAAAAAGTGGTAATTTCTGTTTTGCTTCCTCTTTTTACAAACTGCAGTTCCCTTGTCCCGGTTACCTCCTCGCAAAAACGGATGCACCTTGAACAAAGAACACATCTCTCTGTATCAAGAACAATATTATTGCCAAGGTCAATCTTCTTTCTTTTTTTTAGCTTGTCATTTATTTCAATCCTGCTGTCGTGGAGCGCAAAGCTCATGTAATAATCCTGAAGGAAACATTCACCTGCCTGGTCGCATATAGGGCAGTCAATCGGATGGTTAAGAAGAAGAAACTCCATAACACCCCTGATAGCCTTCTTCACCTTTTCACTCTTTGTGTGGACTACCATCCCTTCAGCAGCAACGGTCGCACAGGAGATTACAAGCTTTGGAGCCTTCTCAACCTCTACCTGACACATCCTGCAGTTTCCAGCCCAGCTTAAATCCTTATGGTAACAGAAATGAGGAATAAATATTCCCAGCCTCTCAGCAACCTGAAGAATACTTGTCCCCTGCTCTACTTCTATCTCTCTTCCGTCTATTGTTAGTTTTGGCATAGTTATAATCTTTACAAAAATCCAAATTCCAAATGTCAAATGAATGTCAAAATCTAAATACCAAAAGTTTTAGTGATTTGAGTTTTGGATTTCATTTGACCTTTGGGCTTTGACATTTGCCATTAGCTTAAATTACACCTTTTCTCTCTTATATGGTATTCAAACTCATTCCTGAATCTTTTTACAAAACTTTCAACAGGCATTGCGGCAGCATCACCAAGAGGACAGACTGTCTTGCCCATAATATTGTCACAGATATCAAGAAGCATATCCACATCAGATTTTTTCCCTTTCCCATCAAGAATCCTATGTATTATCCTTGCCATCCATGCAGTACCTTCCCTGCAGGGACTGCACTGTCCGCAGGACTCATGGGCATAAAAATCTGCAAGAACAGAAATGCTTTTTACCATGCAGTCTGTCTCGTCAAAAACAATTATAGCGCCTGAACCCAGCATTGACCCTGCCTTTGCAACAGCCTCATAATCAAGATTCAATCCTTCAATATCAGAAGCTTTTAAAACAGGAGTCGAAGAACCTCCGGGTATTACTGCTTTTAATTTTCTTCCTTCCTTAATCCCTCCTGCATATTCATCTATAAATTTTTCCAGCGGGAAACCAAGGTCAACCTCGTAAACACCGGGTCTGTTCACCTTTCCGCTTATGCTGAAAAGCTTTGTTCCCTTGCTCTTCTCAGTGCCAATCTTTGCATAAGCCTCACCACCATTGAGAACTATCCATGGAACTGCTGAAATCGTTTCAACATTGTTGATTATTGTGGGCGACTGAAATGCTCCAACCAGCGCAGGAAAGGGGGGCTTCAGTCTTGGATAACCCCTTTTCCCTTCAAGTGATTCAAGAAGAGATGTTTCTTCTCCGCAGACATAAGCGCCTGCTCCTCTGTGTACTGTAATCTCAAGGTCATAACCGCTTCCAAGAATATTTTTGCCAAGGTAGCCAGCCTTTATAGCCTCTTCTATAGCCTTTTCAAGCCTTGTTGTGCTTAAAACAAATTCACCTCTGATATATATGAAAGCCTGTTTAGCCTTGATTGCGAAACTGGAGATTATTATCCCTTCAATAAAAAGATGAGGGTCTTTCTCCATAAGATATCTGTCTTTAAATGTTCCCGGCTCACCCTCATCAGCATTGCAGACAAGATAGATTGGGCTTTTTGTATCCTTTGGCAGGAAACTCCATTTGAGCCCTGTCGGGAACCCTGCGCCCCCCCTTCCGCGAAGCCCTGATTTCTTAACCTCCTCAACAAGTTCAAGCGGAGACATCTTAAATGCCTTATGAATAGCCTGGTATCCGCCACTCTTCATGTATGTCTCAAGTTGGTACTGTTCAGGAACTTCTGTGTTTTTTAAAAGTATCTTTTCCATTATTTTACCTTTCCAGTTCTCCTGCAATTATATTCAAGCTCCCGAGGATTGCTATTGCATCTGAAACCATTCCTCCCTTGAGCATATGAGGAAAAGCCTGGTAAAGAGGAAAACAGGGAGGCCTGAGCTTTAATCTGTAAGGGTTTTTACTCCCATCGCTTACTATATAATATCCAAGCTCGCCATTGGCAGCCTCTGTATAGGAATATATTTCTCCTTCCTGAGGAAGGATTCCCTCCATTACCAGCTTGAAATGGTTCATCAGGGCTTCAATGTTTGTATAAACCTGCTCTTTTGCTGGAAGTGAAACCCTCTTATCATCACTCTGAACAGAGCCTTCAGGAAGATTATCAATAGCCTGTCTTATTATCCTCAAGCTCTGGCGCATTTCCTCCATCCTCACCATATACCTGTCAAAAGTATCTCCATTTGCCCCTGTCGGGATATCAAATTCAAACTTGTCATAATCATAATAGGGATAGGCTTTACGCACATCATAGGGAACCCCTGCTGCACGCAGGCACGGTCCTGTAAAACCCCAGGAGATTGCATCCCCTCTTGATATTGCTCCAATACCCCTTGTCCTGTTCTGGAATATTGGATTCTTTGTGTTGAGCCTGTCAACATCATCTATAAACCTTGGCAGTTCATTGAGAAGTTTTTCAACCCTCTCCCTGAAATCAGAAGGAACATCATTTGAAAGCCCTCCGATTCTTGTATAATTTGTGGTAAGCCTTGAGCCGCAGCAGGATTCTATCAGGCTGTAAACCTCTTCTCTTGGTCTGAATAAATACCAGAAATTTGTAAGTGCTCCGATATCAACAAGGTTTGCGCCAATGCAAACCATGTGGTCAATTATCCTTGAAAACTCACTTAAAATTACCCTTATGTACTGAGCCCTTTTTGGCACTTCTATCCCCATGAATCTTTCAACAGCCATTACATATCCAACATTGTTTAAAAAAGACGAGCAGTAATTGAGACGGTCAGTATAGGGAATAACACCTGTATAGGTATGGGTCTCGCACATCTTCTCAAAACATCTGTGAAGGTATCCTATCTCTGCCTCTGCATCTACAATTGTCTCCCCCTCAAGAAGAACCTGTAGCCTTAAAACTCCGTGCATTGTTGGATGGGAGGGACCAATGTTGAGAACAGTTCTCTCTTTGCTCAATTCCCTGAATTCTTCTCTAAGATACTCCCTGACACCAGTACACTTGTGCCTTTTTGCAGGGTCGTAGTCTTTTCTCAACGGATAACCCTGAAACTGGTCATGTGTTAAAAGCCTTGTCAGATTAGGATGACCTTTAAACCTTATTCCAAACATCTCATAGGTTTCCCTTTCAAACCAGTTTGCGCTATTCCACAGACGGCTGACTGTCTCTACCTCAGCCTCCTTTTCACTAAGGGGAACCTTGAGCCTTACCCTCTGTTTTTTATCAATTGAATATAAATGATAGACAACCTCAAAACGTTTTTCCCTTTTTCCTAAATAATCAACACCGCAGACATCAAGAAGGAGATTATAGGCAAGTTCGCTGTTGTCTCTGAGGGTCTGACAAACAGGAATAAGAGAACCTTTTTTTACTGTTACTGACAGGTTACCTAAATAGTCATCAACTTTTATTATTGAATCAGGATTATTTTCCTTTAAAATCCTTACTGTAATCTTATCATCTAACATCTTTCACAGATTCCTTCTCAATCTTTTTCTGAAGCATCATTATGCCGTGAATCAGATTTTCAGGTGTAGGAGGGCATCCGGCAACATATATATCTACAGGAATTATCTCATCTATACCCTGAACAACATGATAAGACCTGTAAAAACCCCCTGAAGTAGCGCATGCACCCATGGCAATTACCCATTTAGGCTCTGGCATCTGGTCATAGATTTTCTTAAGGACCGGTGCTATTTTATCATTAATTGTTCCGGCAACTATTAAAACATCTGCCTGTCTTGGAGAAAATCTCACAACCTCAGCGCCAAAACGGGCAAGGTCGTAATGAGAGGAAACAACAGCCATGAATTCAATTCCACAGCATGCTGTCGCAAACGGAAAAGGCCATAAAGAACTCTTTCTCGCCCAATTGACAAGCAGGTCGAGTTTCGTTGTCAGCCACTGCCCCGGAATTTTACTTTCTATTCCCATGATGGCGCACTCTTAGATTATTGGAAATAATTTTGCAAGAAAAAAATCATCAATTTTAATATTTCTTTAACAATACTTGATACGGGAAAATCCATGGTTTTGTGTGAAAACAGATTAGAGCGGGACAAGAATGTCCCGCCTACCTGCCTGTCGGCAGACAGGTCGATAGGCGGGGTTTTCTAACCCCGCATCCTGAGTCTTGAGCCAGTCGAAAGGTCGAAGGGCTGGATTCCTGCTTCCGCCTGCCTACTATGGCAGGCAAAGCTTCGAGAAATTTTTTGATTGAAACTATTCTGCAGAAAAAATGTGAAACGCCTTTTTATAAGCTTCCAAAAGTTACCAAATTATTGAGATAGTACAACGGTTATCTTTTTTCATCTCTTTTGGAGTCAGCTAACTTTTCTAACCCTGTGTTTTGGTTTTTGCTCTTCGATTAATTTGTCAAACTCTTTGGCTTTTTGATGATAATATTTGATCAACTCATTAGTAGATAAGTTTTTGGCATGGTAATAATCTTTTGTTCTAATTTTTCTTATTGAGCTTAGCATTTTATCTTTCATAATTTTGCTCATTTGATTTTTCAACAACGTCCCTCTTCTTCTCTTTGTTATCTGCTGTTGTGGGCAGGGTATTGTTGTTTCCAAAGCTTTTTAGCCCTTTTAAATATATCCTCTATTGTCTGTCCTTCATAAAGACGTCTGGATATTTCTACATAATCAGTAGGTTCGCGATGAAGAAGGGTAAGAAATCTGAAAGCAGCAGTAGTCCCAAGTGTTTTATTTAATGCTTCTATGCCCTTAAATTTAATTTCCGCGTCATCCATTGTTTTTGTCTTCATTCTTTTTAAACCTCCCTTATGTAATCTACTGGATTCAAAACCTTTATATCAAGATTCAATCTTTTAGCTTTTCTTATCAGTTCGTCATCGCATGTTAGAAAAAAACTGCATTTTGTATTATAGGCACATGCCAAGTGTATAGCATCTTTTGCAGATAATTTTCCTTTATGCTGAAAATCTTTAGCAAGATTGTATATTTCTTTTTCCGGGCATATTCTGATTTTACAGAGTGCCGAAAGGCGATAAACTTCAATCTTTCGTTCAAGAAAAGGACATAGGATATTTTCATCTTCATGCATGAAAGACCACACCAACTCGATTTCTTTCTTTTCGGCTTTTGAAAAAATCTCTTCGCATGCTAAAGCTTCTAGTTGAATCTTGATTTGACGAGGGTCATCAAACCCGCGCTGAAAACAATTGTAATCAAGATAAACCAAATTCCTAATCCTCATACTCCTTGCTTATAAACTATCATATATGTCAATTATAAATGTTCAGTAAGTATAAATAAAAATCTTTTAATGTAAAGGAGAAAAGATGATGGGTTAGAAGGAAGTCGTTTTAAGGAAGTGGAAGAGGGTGAACTCTGATTCCAGAGATTTCTAAATATTCTAGCTTTTTCAGAAATCTCTGAAACACCTTTTGATAAGCTCCAAAAAGTTACCGAATTATTGAGATAGTACGACAACCCCTTTAATTTCATCTAATTTATCAACAATTATTATGTGTTTTTATCTTGACTTGTTTGCTTATAGGTATATTTTAAATTTGCGTATTCTATTTTCTAATCTCGCGCAGGAGACATTTCATGCGTAAAGTAAAATCCGTTCTGGTTCTGTATGTTGGTATCATATTAGTTTTACTTTTTATTAGTAATAGTTTTGCGGCTACATTTAATGTAAAAAACATTTCTGAATTCAGACAGGCTCTTGAAAATGCTGCAGTAAATGGAGAAGATGACACAATTATTTTAGATGCCGGAACTTATAAAACCACAGATGACGGCATAGGAACTTTCAAGTTTTCAGACACTGAAGCGTACAATCTTACTATCAAGGCAAAAGATGGATTAACCTATAATGACGTTATTCTTGATGGAGGGAATATACATCAGGTGCTTAACTATATAAATACAAAAGCTGCTACTTTTACAATCGACAGCATTACTGTTAAAAATGGAAAGGCTTCTGGCTACCGTAGTGGTGGTATTTACAGCGGTGGCTATAGTAGTAGCATAACAGTAACAAACTCCACCATCTCAGGGAATAGTGGCGGCAGCGGTATTTACAGCGGTGGCGATGGTAGTGTAACAGTAACAAACTCAATCATCTCAGAAAATAGTGGCGGCAGCGGTATTTACGGCGGCAACAGCGTAACAATAACAAACTCCACCATCTCAGGAAATACTAATAATGGCGACAAAAGCTACAATGGTAAAGGTGGTGGTATTTACAGCGGTGGCGGCGTAACAGTAACAAACTCAATCATCTCAGGAAATACTGTTCAAGACTACTATATCGACAATGGTAACGGTGGTGGTATTTACAGCGGTGGCAGCGTAACAGTAACAAACTCAATCATTTCAGAAAATAGAGCTTATGATGACGGTGGTGGTATTTACGGCGGTGGCGATGGTGGTGTAACAGTAACAAACTCAATCATCTCAGGAAATGATGCAAGTTTCGGCGGTGGCTATAACGTCAATGATGGTGGTGGTATTTACAGCGGTGGCGGCGTAACAGTAACAAACTCAATCATCTCAGAAAATAGAGCTTATAGCAGCTATCCCTTCGATTACGGTTATGGTGGTGGTATTTACAGCGGTGGCGATGGTGGTGTAACAGTAACAAACTCAATCATCTCAGGAAATACTGATAATGGCTACTATAGCTACAATGGTCACGGTGGTGGTATTTATGGTAAAGGTAATTTTATAAATAATATTTTTGCGGATAATTCATCAGATATTTATTTTGGAGGAAATAGTAATGTCTATAACAACTATATTGATTACACGAATCTTTTAAATGAATCGTCTTATGTTATTATCAAAAAGGACAACATTCAGCCCAGTGCAGGGAACCTGAACTTTACAGACTCTGATTTCAGGTTAGGAGCTGGTTCGGTTGCTATTGATAAAGGACTTGACCCTAACTCTGATATATTTAAAGGACTATTTACTACGGATAGCAACTTACTTGCAAAAGTTCTGAATTCATTGCAAAGCGATAAAGATGGGAACCAAAGAATTGCAGGCATTGCTATTGATTTAGGAGCTTATGAATACGGCTCAATACCAACCACCACTACGACAACTACAACAACTTCAACTACGACGACATCAACAGATGCAGGTACAACAACGTCAACATCAACAACTACGACAACATCCTCTACCACCACCACCACAATCCCCTGTTCTAACAAAAGTCCTGAGATTTCAGGAATCAGCCCGACAAAAGGAACTTATGCTGATGAGATAACAATAAGCGGGATTGATTTCTGTGGTGAGGAAGGGATTGTGTATTTTGCAAGACTTGGAACAAAGAAAATGGCAGATGTTGAAAGCTGGAATGATGATGAGATTGTTGTTTCTGTGCCGTGGGAATTAAAGCAGGGAATTTACAAGGTTAAAGTTGCCACAGCTTTGGGGAATGAGAGCAATCAGATACCTTTCAAATTCTTAAAACCTATTCCCCATATTACAGGTTTATCTATTTAGACAGGTGCAATTGGTTCAGAGGTTGTAATCAGCGGAGAGAACTTTGGGAAAGAGGATTATGCCAATGTGGTAATGTTTGGCGATACAGAAGCTGATTATTATGAATGGAACAATGATAGCATAACAGTTGATGTTCCTGATATGTTTGTAGGTAAAAAAGGGAGAACTGTTTCAGTCAGGGTGATGACAAGGTACGGAAGAAGCAATATTAAAAAGTTTAAAGTATTAAGGGCACAGTGAATCGGTGAGTGATAAGTGTAATTTTAAAAATCCTTGATAAAAATTACAATATTTACATCCTTCTGTAAGTCTTCCAAGAATGCATCTATTTTACCGTAGGATACGATATCAATTAGAAAATATTCATTACTGTGCTTCTTGGATAAATCTAAATATGCATAGTTTACTTCTAATTGAAAATTATCATTAATAATAACCGGTTCATCACTAGAGCCTATATCAACTCTGTACAAGTTATTAAAGTCGTTACATATAATGACTGGGTAATCAAGTTTGAATTTAATAGATTCTCTATTTTTAGGAATAATTGATTCGCTTCCTCTGTAGTAAACCATTGAATTGAGACTTTGATTTAGAGCTTTATAAAATATCTCATTTTCTGTTTTTTGCTTTTTTTCATCAGCAAATAGTTTTGCAACGCTATCATCTCTTAGGTAATGATGATCCTTTGTGTATATATTGTTTTTTTGAAGCGGAGTGATTTTTAAAACTAAATGCTCGGCTTTTACTCGATCTTTATCGTGAAACCATAATACAATCTTTTGAGGGATATATTTACACTCAATAAATAATTTAACATTTACAGTGTCAGTACCAATTAACTTCCCATCCGATCTTTTTATATCAAACGCTTTTTCTGCAATTAAATCTATTTCTCTTGGTTTGTCAGAAACGTTATCATTATAATAAGGACTTATTAAGACAGTCCATCCTTTTTCTTTCAGGCGGTCTAAAACCGTACAGTGAAAGTTATTGCCACTGTTGGCTATTATCTCCTTAACTTGTTCAATATCTGTTTTCTTCATTTTCTTAATTGAGTAAACCTAACGATTGAACTCTCAGGTGCGGCGGTAGTTTCTCCACATCCTGCGGAGTGTTTTGTTAAGCTCTCTTTTTCTCTAATAAATATCCTGATACATATTTATGAATGATGCTGGATATCAGCGTCTGGTAAGGAATGCCCTCCTGAGCAGCGATAACCTGTACTTGATTCAAATCCTTTGACGACATTCTAATATTTATTCTCTTGTCTTTTTGCAGTGTATTCCTTGCATATTCCCGCAGCTTCTTAATCTCAGCCTTTGGATTTTTGATGGGTCTCCATTCTCCGCGCTCGTAAGACTCTAAAATATCTTTTTCTTCAGCGCCTAAAACCGTTTTTTTCATTTTTGTTCCCTCGCATATTTGTTTGTGGCTTTTCTGCTGGGGATAATGGTTTTTAAGAATATTTCATCACTTTCTTGAACATAAGGAACGAGGTAGGCATAATCATCAACCTTGACTGTTGCGATCTTTTGACCCAAATACTTATTTTGATTTGGGTGTTCAATTGTTTCAAGAACATCCTCACGTTCCATCAGAATAACGACTTGCTCAAAACTAATTCCTCGGTTTTCCTTTAACCATTCATTCTTCTCATTATCCCATCGAAAAACCTTCACATTATAAATTTACGACATTGTCTGCCTTTTGTCAATGCTTTTCATGGCAGAGTTTGTTAACATGAAGAAAGGGGAAGGTTGATGAATACTATCACTTATCAATTTTGGTTTCCGCGCGTTTTGGATAGCCTTAACAATAAGAATTAAATGGGACGGTTGTCCCCTTTAATTACCAGCCTGTTTATCCCTCTTATTCCAAAACTTAAAAAATATTGCTATTTTTCAGACATTGATGTAATAAAAATTTCTTATGAATTTAACAAAAGCAATTAAATTTTCTTTTCTAATTCTTATAAGTTTCTCCCTTTTTCTTTTTTCCGGTTGTTTTAATAGTGTCAGATACCTAAAGTCCGGAACATTTAAAAAACCTAATATATGGGAAAAGGTTATAATAAAGGAGTCAAAGCTAAGCCCTGACCAGAAAAAAATTTTCTCTGAAAACGGAAATCCTTCCTACATACTGATATTCCCTGAGGCAAGGTCAGATAATGAAAATAAGAAGCCTGTTTATGAGTGGGTGTATGAAAAAGAGGAAAAGTTTTTCTGGTTTGTGGACGGGAGCCTTGTGGACTACATAGCAGTTACACCTCCAAAGGAAAAACTTATTAGACCGCCGGGAATGTAAAAAGAAATTACAATAATCAAATCTGGATTTAAAAAACTTTAAATTTCTCTTCAGAAATTTCTCTGTTTACTATGCTAAAAATTCTGGCAACAGGATTCTTTTTATCAAGAAAAGAAACTATCAGATAAAGTTGCTCATTGTAAAATGCCTTTTCTATATCTTCCATTGATGGATAGGCTTCATTATTGGGGTGTGAATGATAAATAGCAAGCATTTCAATCTGTTCCCTTTCAATCTCTTTGAGCATATTCAATTGTTCAAAAGGGTCAGCCAAATAAGCGGTAGGGCTCTTTTTTGTATTTGTCAACCTGATTAATTTTTCAACCTTATTCCTCTTCCCTGCCAAAACCCCGCATCCCTCAAAGGGAAATTCTGACCTTAGATGTTCAATCATTTCTTCAAAAATCTTTTTTGGAATTTCAAGCATTTTTCAGGAAGGGCTCAGGGTTCAGGGTTTTGACTTTTGATTTTATTCAACAACGTCCCCTTCAATCGGGTCAACTCTGATGTCAAGTTTTTCCAGCCATTCAATTGCTCTTTCTATCTCATCCATCTCACCTGTCAGCTCAAAGTCAATCCATCCGCTCCTCTCCTCAATCAAAGCCCTGCGGATATTTGTTATTACTTTAAATTCGTGACAGAGGCGGTATATGACAGGCTCTTTTATTATATCCCCTGAAAACCTTAATTTGACTTTTAAGTTAGACATCTTATTCCCCTGCTGCCTCCTGCAATTGCCGGAACAATGGATACCTCATCACCGTCTTTAAGCTGGGTATCCTTCCCTTCCATAAAACGGATATCTTCATCATTAAGATATATGTTAATAAATCTTCTGATGTTTCCATCCTCCTCACACAGCCTCTGCTTTATTCCCTTGAAGTTTTTTTCAAGCTCCTCAATCAACTCACCTATGTTTTTCCCATCACATTCAACCAGAGATTTATCTCCTGTAAGTTTTCTTAAAGGAGTTGGAATCCTAACCTTAACACTCATAAATCCTCCTAAAAATTAACTTATAACTTATAACCTATGACCTATGACCTAACTTTCCAGCTTATTCAACTTCTCCTGAAAATCACTCAGATGCGGCTCTATTTTTAAAGGCGATGATAAAGAGTTTACAACCGCTTCCTGTGTCTTAAGACCATTACCTGTTATGTACGCAACTGTCATATCTCTCTTTTTTATCTTCCCCGCCTCTGCAAGTTTTTTAAGGGTTGCAACAGTTACACCTCCTGCTGTTTCTGCAAATATTCCCTCTGTTGCAGCAAGAAGCTTAATTCCCTCAACCGCCTCATCATCAGTTACTGTCTCAAAAACTCCCTTGCTCTCCTTTACCGCCTTAAGCGAATAGTACCCATCCGCAGGGTTGCCGATTGCAATGGATTTTGCAATTGTATTTGGTTTGACAGGTTTTATGAATTCAGTCCCTGCCTTAAATGCTGCAGCAACAGGAGAGCATCCATATGCCTGCGCTCCATTGACTACTGTATGAAGTTCTTTTATTATCCCGAGCATCTGAAATTCCTTGAATCCCTTCCATATCTTTGTAAGAAGAGAACCAGAAGCAACAGGAACAACAACCTGGTCAGGGGCTCTCCAGCCAAGCTGCTCTGCTGTTTCATAGGCAAGTGTTTTTGAGCCTTCAGCATAATATGGTCTTATATTTATATTTACAAATGCCCACCTGTACTCTCCTGCTATCTCACTGCATAACCGGTTTACATCATCATAGTTCCCGTTAACCGCAACAAGAGTTGGATTGTAGACCAAGCTTCCAAGTACTTTTCCTGCTTCCAAATCTCCCGGGATAAAAACATAGCATTTAAGCCCTGCCTCAGCAGCATGCGCAGCGACAGAATTCGCAAGATTTCCGGTTGAAGCGCAGGCAACTGTATCAAAACCAAACTCCTTAGCTTTTGTCAGAGCTATTGCAACCACTCTGTCCTTGAATGAAAGGGTCGGATGGTTTACTGTATCATTCTTTAAATAGAGTTCATCAAGCCCGAGTTTATTCCCAAGGTTTTTTGCCTTTACCATCGGGGTAAATCCGGCGTTGGAACCAACCAGAGCATCTCCCTTGACTGGCAATAGGTCTATGTATCTCCACAGGCTCTTTGGACCCTTTTCAATTTCTTTTCTCGTTAATTTCTTCTTTATATTCTCATAATTATAATTTACCTCTAATGGTCCGAAACAGAATTCGCACACGTGGATTGGGTCTGCAGGATATTCACTGCCGCATTCCCTGCATATCAATCCCTTTACCTTATCCATTTTTACTCCTTCATAAACCAAAAAAAAACCTCTTCAGGGTATGAAGAGGATTTTTAAATAAAAACTCCTCTTATCTTCTCCCGAATTCTTCTCGGGATCGGAATTAGCACCAGCATCCTGTTTTTTTCAGGACCGGTTGCTGTGGCTTCAGCGGGCCGCTCCCTCAGCCACTCTTGATAAGATCTATGCTAAAATCTTAGTCTCTATATTCTATTAAAAAACAAATAATTGTCAATACAAAAATATTGTAAATTCTTCTATATTTCAATTTTCTCCAAACGCTTCATCCCAGCCCTGAGTGGAAAATACGCAGTTATTATGCTCAGAATAACAATACCAAGGTACGAAAAATAAACCCACATACCTCCTACATTTCTGTAAAAAACCTTGTAATTAAAGTATGAATATACAGGACCTGCCTCAAGAACAATTGTCAAACCAACATATACCAGGCTTATTATCATAAACAGGATTCCGCCTGTACTTGCTGAAACCTGTGCAGGGTCTTCAAACCTGAACTTTGGATATATTGCGCTAAAACCAACACCCAATCCAACAATTGCCAGAGTTATGAAAAACATCGTAACTACTGAAAGAAGCATCATGTAACTGTCAACCTCAAGGATAAGGTTGGATATCACAATAAGACTCTCTGATATGAGCAATAAAGGGACAAAAAATATAAAAAATTTCCCCCATATGTAGCTTTTGTAATCAACAGGACCTGAAATAAGTATCCACATTGATTGTCCCTCAAGGCTTATTGCAGGATATACAAAGCGAACAGCAAGGGCAGAAAGCACAAACCCTGCAAGCCCGAGATTCATGAAGGAAACAAGGTTTTTCAAAAAAAATGTATCAAGAGGCAGGTTGTAAATATTAAAAAAATAAATTACTACCAGTCCAAGAAGCATGAAAATCTGAGACCATTTGGTTGGGTCCCTTAAAAACAATTTAATATCTTTTTCAAGAAAGTTCCCCCGTATTGAATTATTTTTTCTGAGAACTTTTTCTTTTATTCCATTCTGTTTTAACCCATCAGGCAACAGCCTGAAGCTGTTTGATTCCCTGGATCTTATCACTCCATGAAAATAGATTTTTGATGCTATGAAAACCACAACAGCAAATGTAATGATACTGGTGGCGTAAAAAAGCCATAGCATTTTATATGTTCCTATATACCTTCCATCAAGAGAGTACCTGATTGCCTCAGTTGCCCATGTGCTTGGAAGAAACCAGTAGTCCGGAACCTCAAGGCTTTTTAAAAACGAAACTATCATGTCATCTGTAACTTTCCTCCCCAAAAGTTTTTCAGGCTCAGAAAATCTTATTAAAAATATAAGCCCTATGGCAAATATCCCCCCAAGAAATGTCATAATCTGGTAAGTCTTCCTGACAGGGAAAAGACGGACGAGAAACATTGTAATCAGAATTCCTGCGTTTGCTGAAAGCATTGCAAACGGGATAAAAAGAAAAAGAAGGATAAAATAAAATTTTAATTCCATTCCATATATTCTTCCAAGCGCAAGAAATATCGGGAAGCCGAACATTGCTATCATCCAAGAACTGTTAAAAAGAGTCTGAATGAACTTAAAAATGAAAGCTGAATAGCTTGGAACCGGCAAGTTCATAAGAAGTTCCAGATCTGATGAAATATATAATGTAGACAGTGAAGCGATAATATTGGAGAAGAAAAGCATTGAGAGAAAAGTAATGAAAATTACTCTCAGCAGTTGTAAGATAAGAATACTTCCTATTGTATCTTCAAGAGAAAAAATATATTTTATAACTCTGTAAAAAAAGAAATAATCAAGTACAAGAAACAGAAATGCAACAATGAGCAGAAAAGAAAATTTAAAAACCCCTTCTTTTGAAAGGGTTTTAAGGTTATTTTTTATTGATAATATCTTAATATATAAGAGAGGGATTAAATTTAAACGAGTCATACAATTTAACTTGTGACAGTGTCTGTAAGCTCCAGAAAAATCTCTTCAAGCCTGCCATCTTTCTGGTTTGATTTTTCCCACAGCTCTTTAATTGTTCCGCCAGCTACCAATTCTCCTTTAGCTATGATTCCTATTCTGTCGCACAGCTTCTCTGCTTCCTCCATTATATGAGTTGACATGAATATGGTTGTTCCATTTCTGCTAAGCCCTCTGAACAATTCCCTGACTATTTTTGCCCCCTGAGGGTCAAGACCAACCATCGGTTCATCAACAACAAGGACCCTTGGTTCGTGGATTAATGCCATGCTTATTGCCAGTTTCTGTTTCATTCCATGGGAATAACTCTCAATAAGCTCATTTCCGTACTGAGACAACCCAAACATCTCAAAAAACCCCTCAGATTTTTTTTCAATATTAACATTATTCATCTTATATATAACTCCGACAAGCCGCAGCATTTCCCTTCCTGTTAATTTTTCATACAGATATGGATTATCAGGAATATATCCAACAATGCTTTTTGTCTTTAATGGTTCTCTGACGACATCAAAACCACCTATTGTAACTCTGCCATCTGATGGCTTTGCAAGCCCTGTTAATATCTTAATTGTTGTTGTTTTGCCTGCACCGTTAGGACCTAAAAACCCTAAAAACTCCCCTTTTGAAATATTAAGGGTGATTTTCTTTAAGGCTTGAAAATTTCCATAATACTTTGTGAGACAGTCAAGGCTAATCAATCCTCTCGCCTTTCACAAACCAATTCATAGTCCTCAAGTGCGGTGATTGTTGGGTTTTCACCGCATACAGGGCAGGATTTATTGGGATGGATTTTAATCTTTCTCAATGTCATTCCAATAGTTTCAACTATCATTATTCCGTCAATTAACTTTCCTATTCCAAGCAACATCTTTATAACCTCAGTAGCCTGAATCATACCCACTAATCCTCCAACAGCGCCGATTACGCCGGCTTCACGGCATGAAGGTATAGAACCGGGTTCAGGCGGTTTCTCAAATACACAGCGGTAGCAGGCAGATTTTCCGGGGACAACGGTGAGAATCTGTCCCATAAAACGCAATATGCCTGCAATGCTCAAAGGTTTTTTTTTCATAACACAGGCATCATTTATCAAAAATTTAGTAGGGAAATTGTCGCTCCCATCAACTACGATATCATACTCATCAATAATATCAATAATATTTTTTGAATCTATTCTGATATTTAAAGGAACTACTTCAATATCAGGATTAATCCCTTTTAAAGTATCCAACGCCGAATCAACTTTCTTTCTGTTAATATTTTCAGTTTTATGTAAAATCTGCCTCTGAAGATTGCTGAGGTCAACAACATCACTGTCTGCAATTCCAATCTTTCCAACGCCTGCTGCTGCAAGATACATTGAAGATGGCGAACCGAGCCCTCCGGCACCTATTATAAGCACCTTCGAATTAAGGAGCTTTTTCTGTCCTTTGCCTCCGATTTCAGGAAGGATAATTTGTCTGCTGTAACGCTCTATCTGTTCTTCACTAAAATCCATAAAATTTCATTTTTTCTTTACTGTAAATACCCTATATCTCCGGGGGGTTTCGTGGGAACTTTAATCTCTCCAAAATTATTTTCATACTTTGTGATATTCTCTTGTAAAGCCATCAGAAACCTCTTTGCATGACCAGGGCTTGTTATAATCCGGGATTGTAATTTTCCAAACGGAGGGTCAGGGTTAATATAAATGAAGTCTATTGTAAATTCATCTTCTGTATGAGCTATCTTCGCAAAGTTTGAATAAACCCCCTGAGAAATATGCTCATCACAGCGAATATTTATCTGGACGGGTCCTCCATCCTTAGTTTTTGAATTCCCCATTTATCAGACTCCTTTTCAGTATAATTATTTTCTTAAGAAGTGGTTAAACCGTGCATTTGAAATAAATTATCAACTCTCTCAAAGCAAAAGTCAATTTAAAAGCTGCAGAATATTTTTGAAATAATCTGGTGATTTTATTTCTGCAAATCTAAAAGATTGTCATTAACTTAATCCATTGTCATTGCGAGCAAAGCGAAGCAATCTAACCTTTTCACAGGTTGCTAAAATTTCTTTTATCTGAATTCAGGGATTTTTAAAAAAGAAAATTGGCAAGAACTATTTTTTTCGGATGGAAACAAGCGCTTTTACTGCTTGAAGCTTTTTCTTAAAAGTTTCTTTTCTGTAAATAATTAGAGCTAAAATCCCCAACGCCATAAGATACAGAGTTGATGGTTCAGGAACAGCCATTGCCTCAGCAACATATTCAGCATCGTGAGATGGAGGAACAAAATCTGAATGGGTTTTAATAGTGGTAGAAGTCTTTTTCCCTGTCGCTACATCATAAAATCCGTAGGCATCAAAATGGACCCAATCAAAACCTGCTACAACTATATCAAATGTTAAAGTTTGTGGAAGAGAAACTAAACCTCCATTGTTAATCTCTTCTAAAGCAAACCATGTAGGAAAAATATCATGAGATGGATATTGTGATGTTCCTACATCGGCTTCATCGAATAGGGGAGTGCCCCAGCTATAAGCTGATGAAGAAATTGTAGTAGCGCCACCATCAACAGAAACAGTACCATTATTCATTGATGATTCGCTTCCAGGTACAGCAATAACCAGATTAAGGCCATAAAGCGCATTTTCATTTGGTCCGGCAGTTAATATTAATTTCAAAGTAAATTCTGAACTACTGGTTACCCACGTCTCTGTTACATTATCATAATACCCGCCTTCTATCTCCAAAGATACAGTTGGGGTAGCAGAAGCCACACTTCCGGCAAGCAAATATACTATTATTGCCAATATTAAATAATTAAATACATTTTTATACACTTTATTCATATACACCATCCCACCAGTATATTATGCAAAATTTGTGCCATTTTATTTATAAAGCTATCCATAATCCGGAGTTCCCTTAAAACTATCTGTTTTTTCGGCAAATAATTACTTCATATTAAATTAAAATAAAATCTGATAGCCTGCTTGTCAACACAATTTGTTCCAATTTGCATAAAAAAATGTCCAAAAAATGAACAAAAGATTACTATTCTTTTTTTAAAGCTCATTTCTATCTTTTTTTCAATAAGTTATACCATATTGCTTCTGTTCAAAAAACCGACATCTTGTTCTCTTCTCTTGACTCAGAAATAAAATTGTTTTATCTGATTTCAAGAAACAGCTTATAAAAATCTTACTATTATATGAAAATATGTATATTATAATAGCTACTAATAATCAAGGGAAAGCAAAAGAAATAAAAAAGTTTTATAAAAATCTTGGAATAAATTTTCTCTCCCTGAAAGACTTTCCGGAAATAAAAAAAATTCCAGAACAATTTAAAACATATAAAGAAAATGCACTCAAGAAAGCCAGAACAATTTCTGAATTGACAGAAACAATTGCTTTGGCTGATGATTCAGGAATTGAGATAGATGCTCTTGATGGAAAACCAGGGGTTCATTCTGCAAGATTTGGTGGCAAAAAAATTTCAGATAAAGAAAGAAATCAGAAAATCCTTAAGCTTTTAAAAAATATTCCTGTAAGTTCAAGAAAAGCAAAATTTATCTGTGTTATTGCAGTAGCAATGCCCGACAGAAAATTTTATATTGTAAAAAGTATTTGCAGAGGAGTTATAACAAAAGAGTTAAAAGGAAAATCCGGCTTTGGCTATGACCCGATATTTCTTATCCCAAAATATAACAAAACCTTTGCAGAAATGGATGTTAACCTAAAAAACAAAATCAGCCACAGGGGAAAGGCATTAAAGAAGGCTGAAAAGATTTTAAGAATGCTGTCTGAAAGATGACAGAAACTTACGCAAGAATTAAAATCAACCTAATCTAATGGTATCTCTTCAACACTCAACTTATCAATAAACCATCCCCTGAATCCGTTATACATACTATCAACAGTATCAAATCTAAAACGCAGCATAACATACTGGCCAACGTATTCTGAAAGATTTGCTTCATAAAAAGTCCATACAGGGGCTTTAAAAAATCCTGCAGAAGTATAGGGTTTATCATTTCTGTTTTCAACCACAGGGTCAGAATAGGGATTCAATTTAATTAATTCAGCAAATGTTTCCCCTCCATCTGTTAAAATTTCAACTGTCATCAAATCAAATCCTGTATCATTGGGATTAGCCCCCTCTATTTCCCACCACGACCAGAACCTCAAAACAGGATTTATTGCACTTGCAAGGTCTATTTCAGGCGATGTCAAAGTACCTGAATGTGGTATAGTTGATGTTCCTCCTGATTTTATTGAATCAGTGTCATCCTGTACACCTAAATAACTCCCAACAATATCCCTTCCAAACCAGTATAAATATTGTCCGCTAAAAGCATTAGGAATCGCTCCATTAGAAGTATCATTAGGAGACAATGTTACGAACTCCGGAATAAGGGTATTTACTATTCCTGAGCCATTTTGCACCCTATGCCAAAAAACTCCTAAATCAGGATAAGCAACCCATCCTGTGTCTTCTTCAAAATCATCTTCAAAGTACGTGGTGAAAGTTGAAGCTGAACTTAAAATAAAATCTACATTAGCTGTATTTTTATTTTCCGCAACAACAGGTAAAATTTCAGAAATTCCATATCCTTTTTTTACTGCCTTCGCAGTATAGCTTGTTATCTGAGCGCCATTTGTATCTTTCAATGGAATTGAGTCGATTGTGTAAGATCCGTCACTGTTTGTAATTGTTGATGCAAAAACTCCGTTTGTCTGTAACCCTCCACTTATCTGAACTGTTGCTCCCTCAATTGGATTTCCGCCACTATCAGTAACTCTGCCTGAGATACTGCCAACAGAGATTGTCAGTGTTGTTGGAGAAATGGCTGCATTAAGCAGAACTGAGTCATTAGAAACAACTACATTATCTGAGGCAAAGGGGTCATATTGCAGTTTCTGGATAATGACATTATAATTTCCTGCAGGGACTGCAATGCTATATCCACCATCTGTATCTGTCAATGTATCTCCGACTCCTTCTACACCTACTGTGGCGTCAGATATTGACTGCTGTGTCTGAACGTCAGTTACTTTTCCATAAATCAAAAAGGTTGCAACTGTTGTAGTCGTTGTGCTTGTCGTTGTAGTTGTAGTAGTCGAAGTTGTTGTGGTAGTAGTCGTGGTCGTTGTGGTAGTCGGAATGGGAATTATAATTATTGAGGCAGTTGCAGATTTAGTCGGGTCTGCATCGCTTGTTGCCTTAATGGTAACAGTTTTTGTTTCTAAGGTGTTTGGTGCCTTATATTTCCCACTGCTGCTGTTAATTATTCCTTTAGAATCATCATCTCCAACAATTGACCATGTTACAGATGTGATAAAAGCCCCTGTAACTGTTGCTGTAAAATCCTTTGACTCCCCTGCGTTCATTTCTGCTGAATCAGGAGTAACAGAAACCTCAACATCCCCTCCGACAACCGTCATATAGATTACCGCTGGTTCAGAATTATCCCCGGGAGCTGTTGCTTTTACATCTTCTTGTACTCCACGATACACCACATTACCCGATGAATCCAACCCCTCAAGGGTTACAGTATAACTTCCTTCAAGCGTGACATTTCCAAACTCCAAGACCCTGTCATTAACATCAACCGTTACAGGACCATAACTCTCATCTGTTAAATTGTTTACTGCCGTCCCTCTAACGTTTCTCACTTCTTCAGGAATCCCGCTTTCGCTCTGAAAAACCCCAATCTTATTTCTATTGACCCATTTTGCTTTAAGAGCAAGTTTCCCTTTCTTAAGCTTTTTATAGACAAATACTGAAGCAAAATCAGCGCTCCCATTTTCTCCTTTAACAGAAACTTTTACAGGATTAACAGAGGGAACTCTTTTTGGAGCATAATAAACACCATTTTTATCAATATTCCCATATGTATCATTCCCGCCTTGAATCCCATTCACGCTCCATGTCAACCCATTTATAGCCCTGACAAACTTTCCATCTTTTTTCTCTTTCACATAAAACTTTTTCTTTTTCCCAACCTTAATTGAAGTCTTATCAGGGTTTATCCGGAATGAAATGTTTTTTGAACTGTCTCTAAGAGATTTGTCCGCATCAGCATATATCTTTGTGCTAAAAATACTCAGCAGTATTCCTGCAACAGCTATAAAAGACAGAAAAGAAGAGAAAGTTTTTTTCATTTTTATTCCTTAAAATTTCTGGTTAAAACTTTATTATAATTTTCCCTTTTGGCTTTTGAACTTCAGGTGGTGTTGATTCCCCTTTGTTTTCTCCTTCAGCAGGAGTACTTATAATTTCCTGTCCCTTGGTATCTCCGGTATCACCTGTTATACCTCCTATATCTCCAGGAGTTCCTCCTCCTGTATCCCCTCCAACAGTACCAGTATCGATAGTTCCAGTAAACTCGTCTGTTCCGCCACCTGTATCACCACCTGTGCCACCGCCACCTGTGTCACCGCCACCTGTGCCACCGCCACCTGTGTCACCGCCTGTTCCTCCACCACCTGTACCACCTGAAATATTAGTATCCTGAAAAAGTTGTTTAATATCTTCTACAGTTGCAGGTGTTGGCTGGCTTGGAGGAGCACCTGCCTCAACTAAAGTGGAAAAATTTTCTGATACTGTTACTGTCACTCCGGGTATCTGAAGGTTTTCAACCACAACCTCTTTGCCGGGTTCAACATCAACAACAAAAACCTGCGTTGATGTTTCAGATTTAACCCAGACGAAAAACTCTGTGCCTCTGACAGCAGCCAAAGCCGTAGGAGTTTTGACCTCAAACCTCGATTCCTCACCGCTTACTTTTCCAACAAGGACCCTGACTTTACCGCTAAAAACATTGTACAGCGAAACCCTTTTCTTCCCGGGCTCATAATTCTGCTCTGTAATCTCCATCTTTGAGTTTTCACCAATGTTCATAAGGCTTTCATCAAGAAAGAGTATCTTTGCCTTTGATTTATCCTTTGTCTCTATGGTATCTTTTTCATATACCTTGCCCCTTAGAAGAATCTCCTTCCACTCATTCTCTCCTTCATGCAGAACAAACACCTTCCCCTGTTTTGAGATAACAGTCCCGGCAACCTTTGCAGCGTAAGAAAGCGGTGACACTGCCACCAAGAATAAAACCAGCATTATCGCAATTTTTGTTTTAGTTCTCATTCTTATTCTCCTATCAAATCTAATTACAGTAATCTGTGTAATCTCTTTTAAATCGCTGTAATCATAGGCAAAGATTTTTGCCTAAAACCTTGCAGTAAAATTAAAAGAGGTAACTTCTCTATCATAATTGTAGAAAGCAAGCGTTGAATCATTTACAATTCTGTTAAATCTTATTGAAAGAGTATAATATTTTCCCAAGTCTTTTGCAACCTCAACAGACCAGTCATACTCCTGATCCTTCCTTCTGTCACCAAAAATTGAATTAAAATGGTTATAATCTTTTTTATCCCAGTTAAAACCAAGAAGAACTTTTGTGTCAAAAATCATCGGAATCTGTATATCTGTACCGAGACTGTTGCCAACATAGTCCCAGTCCCTGCCTCTTGTTTCTTCTCTTTCTGTTACATAGTTTAATTTAATATATCCCTTATTGCTCATAAAAAAGTAATACTGGTTTAGCCCAAAGGCATAATTTCTACCTCTTCTGTCAGAAGGTGTGTGATGTGGGTCCTGAAGATAATCCTTATCCTGAATACGATAAAACGCCTGCAATAAAGCTGACTTTGACAGGACCAAATTAATGCTTGGGAAAAAGGTGTGAGACTCCAAATACCTTGCTTCGTCAAGCTCAAAATAATCAAAAATATAAGAAAAGTTTATTCTTAATGGCCCTGCTATTCTGTAAGAAACAGTAGGAGCAATCTGGTTTCCGGTAATGTTATAAGCCCTGAGCCTTCTGTGCACTGACTGATAAAGACTATACCTTCCGGAAAATGTGAAATCTTTTGTATCAACAAGTTTATATTCCCCGCTAAGATTAAAGGTTGCACGCCAATCACCTTTATCTTTAATTTTACCAAGGGTTATTCCTTTTTTTGCTTCATCTCTTGCCTTGTCTAATGAAGACGGCTTTAAGGTCACATTATCATCATACTGCCAACTTATAGATGCATTCACACTCCATCGTTTTTTCGCATTAATCCGTTTTGTAATGGCATCAACAAATTTTTTAGCTGATTCTCCAATATCTGAGCCTGCACCCAGTTTTTCGGCTTCTGCAAACTCCTTCAGGGCTTTCTCATTTTCTTCAACCCTTGAATATGAAACTCCAAGATAATAATGGATGGAAAGTTTGTATTCAGGAACCAATTCAAGGGCTTTTTGTAGATAGGTTATTGCATCGTTCCATTTGTCCAAACGGAAAAGAGATAATGCCTTATAGTAATAACCCTCACCTCTTTCAGGTTCTTTTTCAATTGTAATATCAAACTCATTCAAAGCCTTCTCAAACTCTCCTGTATTAAAATAAGCAACCCCTGATTCATAATTAATACCTTTAATCTGCGGGTTGATTTTCAATGCCTTTTCAAGAGGCTCTACTGACTCATCAAAACTTTTTAATCTGTTATATGTTTTCCCAAGCTGGAAAAGAATGTTTGGGTTTTCAGAATCTATCTGTAATGCTTTTTCAAATTCTATTGCCGCCTCGTCAAACCTGCCTTCATCAAAGGCAAGCAGTCCTTTTGAAAAATAAAGTTCAGAATCATTAGCGCTGTTTGCATTTGATAAAAAAATAACCAGGAAAGAAAATGAGAGCAAAACAATTAATGTAACCTTTAAATTCTCTATTTTCCCTCTTAATTTCATCATTGACCTCCAGCTAAAATATTTATACCAAATTGGAATTAAAGATTTTTGAATTAAAGCGCTGAACTTATTATCTTTTATTATCCTCAGGCAAGAGATAGTGTCAAGCTTTTTGTTGAGGGTTTCAGGCTTATTTGATTGCAGAGCTTAAAACTAAATTACAGTGAATTAGTATTGCTAACTCAGGTAATATTCCTAAAATCTGTTTAATCAGAAGGGAAAATTCTCAAAGGATTTCTTCGCCCATTCCTCTCCAAACAATGCCTTCATGGGACCAAATCCCGGGTCTTTTTCTTTATAAGTCTTTCTAAAAGTGTTTTTAAATTTAATCATATCTTCTTTCACAGCAGGAGATAAAATCTTCTTCGCCTCTTTAACTGTATTAACAAAAAATTCTAGATAGTTTTTGAAAATTGATTCAATTTTTTCCTCATATTCCTTTGAATACCTTAAATATACTCCTGCCCCTGATTCATATTCCTTTGCCCAGTCAACCATTGTTTGTTTTGCGCCTTCAACAAAAGGAATTTTCAAAGACTCCTCATGGAAACTTTTAAGAGGCTCAATGTACTTCCTCATATAATCAGGATTTCTTGCCAGAGGATGCATATCAAAAATAAAGAAAATATATTTTCTGGCTTCGCTGTTGTCATAGCTAAAAATCGGAAATTCATAGTCATCATTGGGGGCTATCACACATGTGCGGATATAGATGCGGTCTTCAGCGTTTATCTCAGAGAACTTCACCTTGAAAAGTTTATCAGTGTGATATTCGCAATGTTTTGCCTCAGTAACTTTACCCTCTTTTTCAACTTTCTTGTATTTCAGGTCATCAGGAAGCGGGTCTTCTATGAGATTAAAATTTTTTTCAAGATATGATTTTGTTATTTCATTAAGTCTTAATTTTGCTTCTAATGGCATGATATTACCTCTCTTTTAAATTATATACATATTAACATATCTGGCTTAAAGTAAAGTTTAATTTTGTAAATAAACTGTAAAAAAAAATACTCTTGACTTTTGCCCGCAATTGAAGGAAAAATTCATTCAAAATGCGGGCGTAATTCAGCGGTAGAATGCAAGCTTCCCAAGCTTGACGTCGTGGGTTCGATCCCCATCGCCCGCTTCTGATTAGTGAATAGTAGTCAGTGAACAGTCGTTAGCCAAGAATTAATTTGAAGCTTTTATATATCCGCTCGCTGAGCATTTTCAAATGAGATAGGATTCTACTTCTTCTCTTTCAAGCGGTTTAACAGATATCTCCATTTTCCCTTCTTCTAAATTTTTTTCCCAAAAAACTATTTTGATTTTATCTCCGTTACTACTATCACAGTA
>Ga0155958_107_pt1 | contig 31596 bp, 26 predicted proteins | sample RifCSPlowO2_02_FD_107612 | JGI IMG/M metagenome (GOLD analysis project Ga0155958, IMG submission 107612) | Candidatus Schekmanbacteria bacterium RIFCSPLOWO2_02_FULL_38_14
AAGGTTCCGCGGAATTCAGCCTTGAATAAAAGGAAGAGAAAAAGAATAAGAAAAAATGCTTGGGAAAGTCTCCTTGCAGTCTTCAGTATGTAAAGTTTAGGATTCTTCATCTTATATACTGATTTCTCTTGTTCTGACTTTGCTTAAATCCATTCTGCCGATTCCTCGCGAGGCTGCCAGTCTGATGAAACTGAGGTCTTCAGGTTTTTTCCCAAAAAGCGTTGCTCCAAAGGCATCAACTGCTACCTGGTCAATTCCTGCTGCAACAGTATTTATCTGTCTTACATCAGCCAGGTCGCCTCCCTGAGGACCGTTTGCCACAAGGATTCTGTAAGCGTCGAGGATTGTCAGGGTTGGTTTCATAAATGTTGCAAGGTCGGCAATGCTCTCGTCAATTTTCTGGTGAAGCACAGACCTGTGTCCGCCTAATATTCCATACCAGTTTTTAAGGGACATTGTAAGTCCTGAGAGGTTGTGGTGTTTTGCAATCGGTATATTTATGACCTTATCAGCTTCAATGAAATCCCTGTAAACAGGCCATTCATCAAGAACCTCTCCCTTTATTTTAAGGACACGGAATTTTCTTTCTGAAGGCAGATTGACTATTGCACCGGCAGATAGTGCAGCATTTGCAATGCCGCTTCTCTGAAAAGAGCGCCTTGGGTCGTTACAGGAAACATCTGTGACAATTACAGTTTTGGCGCCTGCGCTGTAACAGAGTTCAACAACTGCCTTGACAATTTCAGGGTTTGTGTTTGCTGCCTGAGCAGGAACTCTGTCCCATCCAATATTGGGTTTTATAACAACCCTGTCTCCTGTTGAAATAAACTTTTTTATCCCGCCAAGCTCTTCTATGGCAGTCTTGACAATCTTTGAAGGACTTTCTCCCCGGACAATTACCATTTCAGGAAACTCTTCAGAGATTTTTACTGAGTAATCCCTTACCTGCATCTTTAAAGAAACATCTTTAGATGAGACATCCCTGTTGTAGAGCCAGTAGGCAAGCGAGCCTGTTGCCGCTATGCTGATTCCTGCCTTCAGTGATTTTTCCAGAAAATTGCGCCGGTCCAAATTTTTTTCCAAAGTTCTTCCTTAAAATTTTAAATTTAATTATCAAAATCTTAATATCAAATCAAGACAAATAAGAAAAGAGATGCTTTTTTAGGGAGAAATATTTGACTACTGTGCTACATTAGCAACAAAACTAATGCTGAATTTCGTGGCTGATTTTTGTATCCCTTGTAATCTTTGGAACATGCTTCCATTTTGAAATAACATAAATAAATGCAATAAGCTCTATTGCGCCTACAAGAGAGAAGGGGCGTGAAAAGCCGACATAGTCAAACAGAAACCCTCCAAGCTGAACAAAGAATAGGGTTCCCAGAAACCCTATAGCGTTGGAGATGCTGAATACAGAGCCGAGAATCTTCTTTGGGGCAAAATCTGCTGTCAGGGACGAGGTTGAAACAGAAACCGCTGCAACACCAAGACCTGTCAATATCCCGCATAATTTTACTTCTAATGAAAATGGATTTGAGATGATTCCGATAAGGGAAAACCCAATTCCGCTTGAGAGCAGTCCAAAGGCAAGGACCGGCATTCTTCCAAATCTGTCAACAAATATTCCCCAGAACATAGTTGAAACCAGGGCAACCATGCTTGACAGTCCGATTATTATTCCACACATTGCTGTTGCTTTTGCAGGAGTTATATTAAAATCCCCTGCAACGCGTACAACCCATATATTAAGAAAAACTCCAAGCATAATGCGGTCTGAGGAGGCAGCAAAGTGTGAGAAAAAGCAAACCTTGAGACCCTGGGATTTTTCGATTACTGATGAAACTTCCTTCCATGTTTTTATTACGGAATTTCTTTTGACTGGCATTTCTTTGCTCTTATGTGGCATATGGTCAACAATAAAAAATTTGACAACTATGAGGGTTAAAAACATAAAAAACGCTCCAATGAGAAAGACATTGGCGCTTCCTATTCTTTTCTGGATAAGGGAAAAGAATATAAAGGAGAGTGTAATACCTACTCCCATCATAGTACTCATGATTGCCATAGACTTTCCCCTGCTTCTTCTGTCCGTGTAGTCTGCGACCAATGTTACAATCTGGGGGAATGCAAAGGTCATAGAGAGTGAAAGAAGAAGACTAAAGAGAAAGACCAGCCATAAGGGATTGATTCCAAGAAAGTTTCCAATCACCGGTGAATAGTAATATAGAATGAAGGATAATGTTGCGCCTGACAGTCCTGAAAGCAAAAGAATTTTTCTTCCGTGCCTGTCTGATAATGACCCTATAAGAGAGAGAAAAAGAATTGATGTTATAGTGCCAATGTTTTGAATGGCGGAATTAATCTCTCCAAAGCTTTTTTGCGGCACTCCTATTACTTCCTTTAAAAACCTTGGAAGTACTATTGTTGGAATCATGTAGACTGCCATTATAAAGGCAGTGGAGAGGAAAAGCGCATAAAAATTGCTTTTCCTGAGTCCTTCAGGGATATCAATGCCAAGTAGTTTTTGAGACAAAATATTCTCCTTTAAACTATTCTTCTTCCATATCCTTTTGGAGTTGCGCTGTTGTCGTAAACCTCTTCTACATTGAAGATATAAACAGGAAGATGGAGTTCGCTCGGGTCCTCTCCGAAGTAAACGTCATGCACAGCGTGGGTAAAATCAAAATATGGTCCTTCAGTATGGATTTCAATTGAACACCTGATTTCATAGCTTATGACAGGCGGGGTAAAATAGAGCAGAGTGGCTTTTTTGTTTTTCTGCGCGAAATTCCACATGTGGGCAGGTTTTCCAGGATACTGGTTTCCGAGTTCAATAGTGCAAAGTTTTGTGAAGTCTATTTTCTGGCCTGCAATTTCTTTGTCAAAATACATGTTGTCTATGAGAATCTTAAGAGATTTTCTCTGGAACTCCCTCATTTTTTCCTTGTCTTCTTTCGAGGCGAGTTCGTGCCTTCCGAAGGCTTCGGTTTTATCAGCAGCCATTCCTTCTTTTTTAATGTGGTCTCTGAAAATCTTTGATACTTCAGCAAGGCATTCCTGTTTTGGAACAAAACCTGCGCCTATTATTTTTGCGTTTGTTGACATTGAACCGTCAGAATTTAATTCAGCGCTGCAAAGGGCGGGAAGGATTCGGGTTGTATCAATGAGCATTTTGAACATATTATCGGGAACCTTTCCGTCAACCATTTCTTTTGCCCATTTTTGTCTCCAGAAATAAGCATAATTCAGAAACTCATCCGGTAATCTTATTGCCATACAGTCCTCCTTTAAAAAATTATTTATATTTATAAAATAATTTTTTTTATTTGCCTTAGTCAAGATAATTTATGTTTTATTTTAAAATTCTATGCTTGACAGTGTTTTCGTTCAATGGTAGTTTTAAAAAAAATTTGTTAATAAAATATTCTTATTTTTAACTCTTTTATAATTTAGAAAAGCGTTGATGAAAAAAATGCTTTTCATGAAAAAATTTTATGGAGGATCTATGAGGAGGGAATCAGTTTTTAAGATTACAGTCATTTTCATATCTTCTTTCCTGATTTTCGCTTTAACCTGTGCAGGCTTGTTTGCTGCAGAAATGGGATTTGTAAATGGTAAAGTTGCAGACAAGAAAAGCAAATCGCCTCTTCCTGGTATCACCATTACTGTTGAAGGGAAGGATGCCATCGGATTTACAGATGATAAGGGAAATTATTCTCTTACGCTTCCAGAAGGAACATACACGATAAGGGCTGAACTTCTTGGGTATAAAACAGCAGAGGCAAAAAAAGTTGTTGTTGAAGCAGGCGAAACCAATAACGTAAATTTTGCTCTTGAAGAGTTTGAGGCTATAAAGGGTGAAGAGGTAGTTGTTACAGGAGAAAGGACAGGTGTCCCCCTGTCAAAAACAACTGCCTCAGTTTCTGTAGTTTCTTCCCAGCAGGCAAAAGACCTTGCCTCTTCAGGGAATGCCTCAGACATGCTCGCATATACACCCGGAGTTCAGATGGAGGGTGGCGGAAGCGGAGCTAGCAAAACCATAAAAATAAGAGGCGCAACAATTGCCCCTCCAAAGGTTACAACCGCAGGAATACTGATGCTGGTGGATGGAGTTCCAATGAACGACCCTATCTCGGGATATGCATCTCTGTACATGATTCCTTCAGAGAATATTGAGAGGATAGAGGTTCTGAAAGGAGCTTCTTCAGCCCAGTACGGAGGGCAGGCTGCGGCAGGAGTAATCAACATTATTACTAAAAAGGGAAAGAAAGAACCAAGAACAAGCTTTGATATGTCCTTTGGAACATATCAGTCAAGAGCTAACGCTGAGGATGAATATACTCAGAATTACTCATTTTCCCACAGTTGGGGAAATGACTGGATTGACTACAACCTAAGCGGAAGTTATGGAGTAACTACAGGGTTTACAACTGCAGAAACAGCAAAGGTTGGAAAGGTTTTTATAGAGTTTGGGAAAGCATATCCTGATAATAAGGTTTATGATCGCCACGGAATTAAGCATCTGCCCAACGGTTCTCTAATATATTCCTCAGGAGGTCCTAAATATTTCGGCAAGGATTTGAATATTCTTATGGATGCCGGAAGTGATATGGACGCGATGGAAAGATATTCTTTCAATTTAAGTTTAGGAATCAAACTTTTCAAGAACAACACACTCAGGATAAACCCGGGTTACTCATATCTTCAGTTTTTTGTTCCTTTTACGCCTGACATGAATCCTTTTAAGAGGTCAGACGATGTATTTCTCCAGATGTTTCTGAATGTAATAAACAAAAGAGACTACATTAACTTCTTGGACGAATGGAAAATAACTCCAAAATTAACATACAAGTTAAGGGGCGTAGTCCAGAAATCAACAGAGGGAGGTATATTTATTCCTGTGCTTGATTATGTAGATGAGCCTCTGGAACGTGAAGCCTTAGGGTTCAAAGATGGATTTGCCGGCGGAGACGGGAAATCTCCTTTTCTTCCAACTCCCGGAACAACCATTGGCAGAAGCTGGACCATGGCAAATGACTTTTCCTATGATTTTGATATCCTTGATGGGAATACATTATCAGTTGGTCATGAATATCAGTGGATGAAACTTGATGCGCCTTTGAGCAAAAACGGCGGGAGCCAGCTCTATACAAAAGATATTCTTTACCGTAAATCCTCTTCTCTGTTTTTCCAGAGTCTTCAAAAGGCTGGAAAGTTAAGTGTTTCCCTTGGTGGAAGATGGGACCAGATGACAACTTTCATTAATGACCGTGAAGATGAATTTTCACCAAGGCTCGGATTAAATTACGAGATTTCACCCGGAACAAGTTTAAGGGCATCTGTTGGAAGGGCAAGGCGTTTTATAGAATTTGCCAGAACCAATGGACTTGGCCAGAGCAACGGGGTTCTTTTTGGAAATCCTAAAATAGGTCCGGAAATAAACTGGAGCTGGGAACTCGGATTCAAGTTTCTTGCCAAATACCTGGGCGGTGATATAGCATATTTCTATAATGATTACTCTGATTTTGAAACACCGGTTCCATTGAATATAGGCGCCATTCCCGCTGAAATAGCTGGAGATTCTGCCAATGCGAGAGCAAGAAGGCAATATATGGAGATGTACAACTATGTCAGGAAATATTATCCTTTTAAAATGCCCACACCTGAAGAAGGATTAACAGCAACGAAATATATGCAGCAGTGGTTGGGAGCTTCTGTTCCGGCAGGAGTGGCTACTGAGAATGCTAATGCAGGAATGTTTGCCAATGGTACTAAAGTAGTTTATCAGGGGTTTGATACTTCTGTTGAGCTTAATCCTCTAAAAGATCTGAATATAAACTTGTCATATCTTTTTACAAGGGCAACTGTAGGCAATCAGAACCCTTTTGATTTTTCACAGGGTAAAAAACAGTCTGTTCTCCTTTCTTCTACAAGCAAAGGACTTGGTCCTGCATTTCACGGAGGAGACAGGCTGATATATATTCCAACCCATGTTTTTAAAATTTCCTCAAACTATACCTTGCCATTCGGGTTAAGAGTGATTGCATCAGGAAGGTACAAAAGTGAAGCGACTACAATTACAAGAACCGCAGTTGGAGGAACATTCAATATGCCTAAACACTGGATATTTGACCTCAAGTTTGTTCAGCCATTTTTCAATAATAAATTTAAACTTAGTTTCTCTATCGAGAATGTCTTCAGCAGAAAATATTATGCAGAGAGTGTTATTCCTTCAAATGTGGCAAGATATGATTTAGGAATTAGTTATAGTTTCTAAAAATATTTTATTTAGGTGATTGTAAAACTTTTGGCACCAAATTATAGTGGTGCTAATGAATCTAAATACATTTGAATACCTATGTAAAACAGAAAACAAAGCACGGCTTTATTTTAAGAAAAACTGCTGGAAAAACAGCCATGTTTTTTGCACAACTTGTAGAAGCTATAAAATCTATAGGATTCCAGATAAAAGATACCGTTGTAAGCGCTGTGGTTACAGATTCCATGACTTTACCGGCAGATGGATTAATAGACTGAATATATCTTTTAAAAAATGGCTTTGGATTATAAAGCTTTTTGAACTTGAGGTATCTGCAAGAAAGATAGCCCAACAAGTTCAATTGAGCTACCCTACAGTTCTTAAGGCTGTTACTTTCTTGAGAATTACTATTGTAGTCAGCACTAAAGGAGCCCAGGAACTTCTTAATGGGGAGATAGAGCTTGATGAAACATATTTTGGTGGAAGACGCAAAGGTAAACGTGGCAGAGGTGCATATAACAAAGTCCCTGTATTCGGTATTCTCGAGAGAGATGGGGTTGTTAAAGTTGAAGTGCTTAAAGATGTTACTGCCCAATCCATTCTTAACATGACTATTAAAACTGTAAGAAGAGGTTCTATTGTTTACACTGATAAGTTCAGAAGCTATGATGCCCTTATGTTTTGTGGGTATAGACATTTGAGAATTGATCATGGTAAAAGATTTGCAAGAGGAAAAGTTTACATCAATGGCCTTGAGGGGTTCTGGAGTTATGCTAAAGAAAGACTTATTAAGTTTCATGGCGTATCTCAAAAAAAGTTTCCTTTTTACTTGAAAGAAATGGAATTCCGTTACAATAATAGAAACAAAGATATATTCTCTTTACTGGTTAAAAATATGTGTAACTTCGTGCCAAATCTTTTATAATCACCTTTATTTAAACATGGGATGATATGAAAAAAATAAAAATTATTTCTGTATATTCTCCTCTCAAAGTATCTTATTCACTCTTAGGTATGGTGGTCGGTGGAATTGCTTACGGGCTGACGCTTGGTAACAATCATGTTACAATGGGAATCTTGAATCCGTCTTGCAGAGGGACATATGTTATAACTCCAAAGATTCTCACTGCTGAAGGACCTGTTTATTTTGCAGGTAAAGCTGACTGAAGATTCTTGAAAACAGATAGCCAATGCATTTCTCAGTGCTTACAGAATATTCTTTAAGGGTGGAGGATATTATATGCCTATTGCACAGTGCCGTGGATGCTGGGGCATAAAGTTAAGATTTTGCAGAAAAAATGCAGTGTCTGTGGCAGTACTTATCCTTCTTTGGATCACGGTTCTATAGTTGTGCTTTTAATTTTCTTTGTCACAATAATCATATTCGGAATTTACCTGTTTATTTACTTTTTCAGATAGAGGCATTGTTTTCAGCAGGACACAGAGTTTGTTATATAAAGGTTTTTGATGTTGCTTATTTTATAAAGGAGAAAGAGTGGAAAAAAAAGTTGATGACGAGGAGATATTTAATCTTGAGGAACTTGTGATCTCAACATCTCTTGAACTGGAGGCATTGATTGAAATACTGGTGGAGAAAAAGATAATCACAAAAGAAGAGATGATAACCAAAATGAAAAACCTTGCCAAGCTGATAGAATAAAATTTCTTTGCGCCTGTAGCTCAGTTGGATCAGAGTGGCGGACTCCGGATCCGCAGGTCGGGAGTTCGAGTCTCCCCAGGCGCATCAAGTGCGGAATTACAGCGTAGATTATAATAGTTGGGATATTATAACCCATGCTTTATGCATGGCAGTTCATTTTGCTGGTTTAATATATTGTATAAAACAGGTGAGAAGCCCGACTGGAAAATGGAAAAACTTGCAAAGATTTATAATGATATAAATTTAGTGAATATGAATTTCTCCAAAAAATTATCAGATATAAAAATCAATGATGCGATACTCAATGCCATTGCAAAGCTTGGTTTCTTTGCTGAGAATATAAACATAATGATAAGCAAGGATAGGCTTGCTGAGATAGAAGACTTATTCCAGCCTTATTTCCTTCCATAGTCCCAACGGGAGTCGAACCCGTGTTTCTGACGTGAGAGGCCAGTGTCCTAGGCCACTAGACGATGGGACCAGTTTACAAAATTTTAAATTGTAAATTGCAAAGTTTAAAATGCAAAGTGCAAAATCAAAATTGCAGAATGCAAATTTATGGATGCGATAACAGAAGGATTTTTTTTTGTCAATTTTTTTGTAAAATGATTACACAGATTTTAGGAAGATTACACAGATTTTTGCGGGCTAAATTTTAAATAGAATTAGTAGAGAGTAGTTAGTCATAAGTTATAGGTTATAAGTCAGTCTTTAAACCATGTTATTCCTCGATATCCATTCCGCGTATCCCTGTATTTAATCTTTTCCGGTTCGATGACAATTATTTTAAAATTGATATCAGGCGGGAATCTTGTCTCATCAATTCCGAGTTTCTTTACAGTTGCTTTAAATTCATCACGTTCTTTAAAGCGTGCGTAAATCTTTGCCTTTCCCCAGATTTGCAAACCTCTTGCACCGAAAAAGTTTTCCTTTGGGTTATAAGGAGAGGCAATTGACACAGCCACATTGGGGTTTTCCCTGATAAAAGCAATCTTTGCCCCACCTTCAGAAAAAACATATAGATTTAGCCCCTTATGCTTGTATTCAAGAGGAGTGCATCTTGGGATATTGTTGCGTGAAGTTGCAAGATGAAGCACATTGTTTTCAGAGATGAATTCAGTTATGGCTTTTTCTGCTGATTCCGGTGTCAGGTTTTCTTTAAGCTTAATGCCTGCATTATCAAGCGCTTTTTTTAGCCTGTCGGAAGTCCTTGTAACTGTAATTCTTGCCATACAGCGTTCTTATAAAAGTTATAAGTTGTAAGTAATAAGTTATTGGTTAGTTTGTAACTGGGGGACTAGGATTCGAACCTAGATAGACAGAGTCAGAGTCTGCCGTCCTGCCGTTAGACGATCCCCCAAGAAAAAATTATCGTGATATTTTTTTCACTTATAGCTTATGGCTTATAGCTTAAAGCTTTTGTGTTGGAGAAAATACCTGAATAAAAACATGCTGTCAAATGGAAAAAATTTTAGGCTAAAATCTTAGTTGCCATTTTAGTGTAAGATTAGTATTAGCAATAAGAAATTTTTAGATTTCTTTTTATTGTTTTGAATTTAGGTAATTTGAATTTTGAATTTGTTTACCTGCCTGACGGCAGGCAGGGGATTTAGATATTAGGATTTAGAATTTTGCCTTTTAAAATTACTAGCAGGAGATATTAAAATGAACTGTGATGTTGTAGTCGTTGGCGCTGGACCTTCCGGTCTTTCAGCAGCAAGGGCGCTTGGGCGGAAAAACCTTAATGTAATTGTGGTTGATAGAAAGGCATTTGCCAGAGACATAAACATTGGCATCATGGAGATGCTTTCACTCCAGCCAAACAAGATTGATGTTACAGATGAGAAAATAGTTTTCAAGGAGAGTGATTTTGAACTAAACCGCAAAAAAGCTGTGAGAAGCGAAATTTACGGTTTTGCAGCTTTTTCTCCCTGTCTTAATTCCCTTGCAATGGTATCAGAATTCCCGACAAATTTTTCTGTAGATTACAAGTACTGGATAGAGAAATTAGAAGAAGAAGCCCTGCAGGCAGGAGCAAAGATTTTTTGCAGGGTTGAAGTCACAGGTTTGATTTTTGATAAAGAAAGAGTAGCAGGAATAAAATGTGTTGATGAGAAGGGAAAGGAATTTGCAATCAGGGCAAATATCACGATAGGTGCTGACGGCATAAGGTCTAAGGTCTCAAGATTTTCAGGGTTTAAAAAGGAGAGATGGGGGATACACAGAATTATTGGATGCAGGATTAAAAACTTTGATATTAGGTTAACTAAAGCTGGCAGGGGGTTTAACCCTGTATATCATAATATGTACCTTGGAAGCAGGTTTGTTGGTCCAAACACTCTTGGAATCAGCGCATATCTTGGCGAGAATGAGATTTATATTATTAATGTTATCCAGACAAATGATATTTATGAGAAGCCAGAAATATCTCCAAAGGACTCATTAAACAAGTTTATCTTATTTTTAAAAAACCATCCTCACTGTTCAGAAGCTTACAGGAAGGCAACAAGGGAAAAGAAGTTCTGCTTTTTACTTCCTGTGGATTCTCCTGTTGCAAAACCTTTTGAAAAAAGCGGTGTTTTCCTGATTGGAGATGCTGCGTTTACAATTGAAACCCAGTGGACAGGAGCAATGGCTGTTGCAACTGAGGCTTCAAAATCTATTTTTAATGTATTGAACAATGAGAGAAGAACTGATGAATATTTTTCAGAATATGAAAAGTGGTGGGCAAGGTTTGTAAAAAATGCAAAAAGGCAGTTTGACTTTACAACATTTATGCATTCGCTTGATGATGAAGAGCTTGATGAATTTATGGGGCTTTTTGAGGAGGAGATAAAGCTTGAGCATCTGGCAGGCACTGATGATGAGTTCGGAACTCCAAATGAGTTTATAATACGGGTAAACGAGAAATTGTCAAGAACTAACCCTGATGAAATAAAATCTCCAAAGATAAAAATGGTTGTGAAAATGATACAGGGACAGAATGGATAAATAAATGCCAAAGCTCAAACGACTAAAACATTTGATTTTTGGATTTTGACATTCATTTGACATTTGCCTGCCTGCCGTCAGGCAGGGGTTTTGAAATTTGAACTTGTGATTATCTGCCAAAAGAAATTCATAAGGAGAGCAAAGATTGTTTTTAAAAATCCAATTAAATGAGTGCACAAGATGTTGCAGTTGTGTTGATATGTGTGATGAAAATGCCCTGAGGTTAATTAAAGACGAAATAAAGGTTGATGATTTGCTATGTACGAGGTGCGGTGTGTGTGTTGAGGTCTGCCCCTTAGAACTGATAACAATGGAATAGTATTAATTTTGATCCCCCCACTTTTTTAAAAAATGGGAGATAATTGCTAAGTCACTTGCACAGTTATATTTTTCAAAAATCTTACTTTATGATTTATATCATAGCGACATATTTTCAGAAATGCGATAATGACCTTAACGTTATGGATAGTTTTTAATTAAAATTAACCTAAAAATTGAAAAGGAGGAAAACAATGTTTTGTTATCAATGTGAACAGACCCCGACGGGAGGCTGCACAAAAATAGGGGTATGCGGCAAGAATGAAGATGTTGCGAGTCTTCAGGATACGCTGTTATTCGGACTGAAAGGCATTGCTGCCTACGGATTCCATGCAAGGGAGCTTGGTGCATCTGACCCGGAGATTGATTCTTTTATGTATGAAGCCCTTTTTTCCACAGTAACAAATGTGGACTTTGATGCAGGACGTTTTGTAAAGCTGGTTTTAAAATGTGGTGAAATGAATCTTAAGGTAATGAAACTTCTTGATGAAGCCCATACAAAACGTTTCGGCAATCCTGTCCCCACAGAGGTTACAGTGGGTACAAAGAAAGGAAAGGGAATTGTTGTAACAGGACACGATTTGCTTGACCTTTATGAGTTGCTGAAGCAGACAGAAGGGAAGGGTATTAATGTTTATACCCATAGCGAAATGCTCCCTGCGCACGGATATCCTGAACTCAAGAAGTTTAAGCATCTTGCAGGAAATTATGGAGGGACTTGGCATTCCCAGAAGGATGAATTTGAGAAATTCTCCGGTGCCATTCTTGGGACCACTAACTGTGTCATGCCGCCTAAAGAATCCTATAAAGACAGGTTCTTTACCTGCGGCATAACAGGGCTTGACGGAGTAAAGCATATTGAAGGGAGAAACTTTAAGGCTGTTATAGATAAAGCCCTTTCTCTTCCAGAGCTTCCGGAAGCGCCGGGAAAGAAGATTATGACAGGTTTCCATCACACGGCAATTCTTGGTATTGCTGATAAGGTAATAGGTGCAGTAAAAGCAGGAAAAATAAAACGCTTTTTCTTAATAGGCGGATGCGATGCTCCGGGCAAGGGTGGCGAATATTTCACTGAGTTTGCAAAGCTTGTTCCAAAGGATTGCGTTATACTGACCCTTGCATGCGGGAAGTACCGTATAAACAATATAGACTATGGAAACATTGATGGTATTCCAAGACTAATTGATATTGGTCAGTGCAACAATTCATATTCAGCCGTACAGGTTGCTGTTGCACTTGCAGGTGCTTTCAACTGCGGCGTAAATGACCTTCCGTTGTCCCTTGTGCTGTCATGGTTTGAGCAGAAGGCTGTTGCAATCCTTCTCTCTCTGCTGAATTTGGGGATAAAGAATATATATGTAGGTCCAAAGCCTCCTGCGTTTATAACACCGGGGGTATTCAAGGTGTTGCAGGATAATTTCAATCTCCAACTCGTATCATCTCCTGAAAAGGATATGAAGGCGATATTGGGGAAATAATCAAAATGAAGACCAATTCTTTAACCTTGCCCTTCCTTTATAAAACAGGGAGGGCAGGGTGATTTCTAATAAACCTGTCAAGATAGTTACTTCCTTAATTAAGTTATCCTTTCAAAGCCAATCTCGAATTTAACTGATATCATAAACTTTTAGATTTCAAAATCAAAGCCCCTGCGCCTATGAGGCTTGAGTTGTATCCGAGCTGCGGGCTTACAAGTCTTATATTGCGGTGCTGGTATTCATAGACGTAGTGTTTTAAGTTTTCTTCTATGAGTTTAAAAAGAATCTCATTATTTACCATCACGCCACCTCCTATTACCAGAAGGTCAATGTCTGCAAGGTTTACAACATAGGACAGAGCCTTGCTGATGTGTCCTGAAACTTCTTTAAGAAGAGAAAAGGCTTCTTTGTCATTATTGCTGGCAGCCCTGACAACTGTTTCCGCAGTTATCTCCTCAGGCTTTATCTCAGAATTTATTTTTAAAAATTTCCTGCCTTCAGAAATCCGTTTTCTTGCAAGGTTTGCAATAGCAGTACCTGATGCAAGGGCTTCAAGACACCCCTTTCTTCCGCAGGTGCAGTCAGGGCCATTATCATCTATAATCATATGCCCGATTTCTCCTGCAAGCCCGCGGTTACCAAGAAGAAGATTTCCGTTGACTACAAGCGCGCCTCCGATTCCTGTGCTAATGGTTATCCAGAAAAAGCTGTTCTCATTTTTTCCGTGACCAAAGTGAAGTTCTCCAATGGCAGCAGCATTAACATCATTTGCGACCTTCACAGGTATTGAAAATTTATCTTTTAATAACCTTTTAACCGGAATATTTCTGAGGTTCCAGTTTGGGGCATAAAGGAGGACGCCGTTTTTTTCATCAACTATTCCCGGTGCTGCAACACCGATTCCGCTTATCTCTTTCATGTCAACCCCTGCATCGGCAATTGCGCTGTCAATGGTTTCAAATGTAAGGTTCATTATATCGTCTATTCTTTTTGAGGCAGGTGTGCGTTTTTTCAGCGAGTGTATGATTTTTCCATCATCATTAATCAAGCCAATCAGAATTTTTGTCCCTCCTAAGTCTATCCCAATTGAAAGCATTTTTTCTCCTTTTACATTTACTTTACATTTTAGTAACAATTATTTACAGACTTTTTAAATTAATTTAAATATAACAAACCATTATATTAAAAACAATTTTTTAAGGAGGTGAAGAAAATCAGTTAATCTAATATGTCTTAGCATTTAAACTCAATTTCTAATTTTAAAGGAGGAACCTATAGTGTTCAAAAAAAATATTAAATTAATTTTAATGCTCATGGCAATCGGAGTATTTGCAACCTTTTTAATAAGTATTTTATCCTCATTTGCCGGAGAAGAAGAAACCAGCCACGACATGTCTGCTATGCAGCAAGGGACCATGGCAACCCAGGGAACAACTCAGGGTAAGACTCCTGAAGCAGTACAGGGAACAGATAACAAGCAGGCAATGCCGCCGGGTATGACTCATGATTCCGGGAGCCATGCAAAACACTCAGGGCATTCATGGGAAGATATGAAGAAGTGGCCCGGTATGGAGAACAGGACAAAAGAAGAACTTGATGCAATGATGATGATGATGGCTCCTGACCACGAAGTTTATGTAAGCAGCAAGGATCTCAAGAAAGATGTTGGAGTTATTGTAATTGCTCATGGCGGAACCAAAGTATGGAATGATTCGCTTGCAAAATCTTTAGCGAAGATTTCCAACACATTTCCAACAACCGTTGCATTTGGAATGGCAATGGGAAATTCTTCACACATTCAGGAAGGAATTAATCATTTAGAAGAGGCAGGTGCAAAGACAATTGTAGTTGTAATGGCATTTTTCAACGAGTACAATGAAGTTGCAGACCAGATAAAATATATTTTCGGGCTTTCAGATAAACCGGAGTGGCCTCCTGTTGAAAGGGTGAAATCAAAGGCAAAAATAGTATTTGCTCACTATATGGATGACAATCCTCTTCTTGCAGAGATTTTAACAGACCATGCAAAGGCAATAAGCTCTAACCCTAAAAAAGAGACAGTCATAATAGTTGGTCATGGCCCTGTTAACCCTGATTACAACAAAAGAAATATTGGAGTAATGAAAAAAATAGCTAAAGAGGTGAAGGCTTCAGGCGGGTTTAATGATGTGAAGGCATGGAACCTTCAGGATGATGCTCCAAAAAATATAAGAGATGCAAATGTTGAAAAAATCAGAGGAATGATAGGAGAAGCAACCAAAGCTGGTAACAAGGTTCTCATTGTAGGAATGCTGATTTCAAGCAGAGGAATCCAGCATAAACTGAAAACTGACTTCAAGGATCTTGAATATAAATTTAACGAAGAAGGCGTTGTTAAGCATGAGAATTTTGGACTGTGGGTTGGAGAAGCAGTAAGAAAAGTGATTATAAAAGAAGAGTAGGGATAACAAGTTAGGATTCAAGGATTCGAGTGGTCAAGGGTTCAGGTGAGAAATTTGTATTGTTGTTTTGTTTTTATATTTTCACTAGAACCCTTGAATCCTTTAACCCTTTTCTAAAATAAGTGGATATTTATTATGGCAAATATCAAGGTACTCATAATAGATGATGACAAGAAGCTGGTAGGAATGATTAAAAACTATCTTGAAAAAGATGGTTATGAAATAATTGCTGCTTTTGATGGAGCAGAAGGAATAGAGAAAACCGAGAGTCATCGCCCGGACCTTGTCATTCTTGATTTAATGCTTCCGAAACTTGACGGACTCGAGGTTTGCAAACTTATAAGGAAAGAATCCTCAATGCCTATTCTGATGCTTTCGGCTAAGGGAGAAGAAGCAGATATTGTTGTAGGTCTTGAGCTTGGCGCAGATGATTATTTGAGCAAGCCATTCAGCCTAAGAGAACTTTCTGCGCGTGTAAAAGCAATCCTGAGAAGGGTTTCAAAACTTAAAGAAGACGAAAAGAGTAAAAAGAAAATTCTGAAATATAAGATTTTACAGATAGATTTTCAAAAACACGAAGTTACAATAAATGGTGAAAAAACTGAGTTGACTGCTACTGAGTTTGCTCTTCTGGAAATGCTTGCAACCAACCCCGGAAGGGTTTTTACGAGAGACCAGTTGCTTGACGGAGTAAGGGGCAGAGAGCTTACTCCCTTTGACAGGTCAATTGACATTCATATCAGCCACCTCAGACAGAAGATTGAACCTGATCCCAAAGAACCAACATATATAAAAACAGTCTGGGGTGTGGGGTATAAATTTGAAGATGAAGAATAATGATTAAGATTTCAATTTTCTGGAAAACCATACTACTTTTTTTAGCCTACCTTTTTCTTGCAAATGGAGTGATGCTTCTTTTCTATTTTCTGACAGAATCTCCGGAAACAATAACCTCTGACATAACAAAAGCCGTAATCACTGATGCGTCAGTAATTACAAAAAATATAGAGGATGAAATAAAAAACAGAAAAGATACTCAGGAGGTAAAAAGCCTTGAAGAGCTTAAAATGTTAAAAGGGATAGTTGAGAAGGAAAACAGGTATGTAAGAGTTTTAAATCTATCAGGGGATATAGTTTTTGAGACGCCGATTGAAGCAGGGCGCAGAAGTGAAAGGCTTACAGAAAAGGAGATAATTGAAGTTCAGAAGAGAGGGTTTTTAATCGGCAAGGGGCATGCGACATTTTTCAGAAGCACAATAGAAATTACCCTGCCATTAAAAGCTGAAGGAAAGACTTTAGGTTTAATTCAGGTATCTTACCCGAAAACAAACCCGTCAAGACTTAAGAAAATTATCAGCTTTGCAATAGTGATTGAGGCGATTATCATTGCTTTTCTGGCAATGCTTTTTTCCAAATGGTTTTCAATACCCATAAGAGAATTAATCAGAGCAGCTGAACAGATAGCCAAGGGGAATCTTGGTTATCATGCAGAGGTAAAATCCTCTGATGAAATAGGAGACCTCACCAATACATTCAATTATATGTCAAAAACTCTTGCAGATATGACAAAACTGAGAAGGGAGCTGACTGCGGATATCTCGCATGAACTGAGGTCCCCTCTCACAAGAATCCGGGTTTCTGCTGAAAGTCTGGTTGATAAAGTGGTAGATGACGAGAATGAAAAAGAGATGCATTTGCAGGCTATATGCAAAGAGGTTGACGATTTGAACTCGTTGATTGGAGACCTTCTTGAATTATCCAAGTTAGAACTTGACAGAGTTAAGATGGAATATTCCCCTACCAGCTTAAAAGAGGTTATTAACAGTGTAGTGACAAAGATGACCCCAGTGATAAAAAGGGGGAAAGTCTCTGTAGAGGTTTACATAGAAGAGCAAATTCCTGACATTCTTCTTGATGGCAAGGGGATTAGCCGAGTGTTGGCTAATTTATTGGATAATTCTTTAAAATATACAAACAGTAACGGTAAAATAAAAATCAGTGTTACTGAGAAGGATAGCTTCATTAATGTGAGCATTGAAGACAACGGTAAAGGTATTCCTCAGGAGGAATTGCCATTTATTTTTGAACGGTTTTACCGTATAGATAAGTCGAGAGCAAGAGAAACAGGAGGAACAGGGCTTGGTCTTGCAATTGCCAAACAGATTGTAAAAGCCCACGGGGGAGAAATTTTTGCACAGAGCAAAGCGGGTGAGGGTACCATAATGACATTTTCTCTTCCCAAGAGGAGAAGATGAGATTTAGCTAAAATGCTTGACCTGTTCAATCAAAAGAGAGATGATTTATTTTAAAGTATAGAAAAAATGTGGAGGGATTGATTATGAGGGAAGCTGTAATTGCAAGCGGTGTGAGAACCGCCATAGGAAACTTCGGAGGAGGCTTAAAGGATTTTTCTGCTGTTGACCTTGGGGTTGCAGTAGCAAGAGAGGCGTTAAAGAGGGCAGGGATTAAACCTGAGCAGGTAGATGATGTAATCTTTGGTGTTATCCTTTCAGCCAATCTCGGACAGAATGCTGCAAGACAGATAGGTGTTAAATCAGGAATTCCAGTTGAAGTACCGGCGATTGCAATAAACCAGATGTGCGGCTCAGGGCTCAGGGCAGTGATGATGGCTGCTCAGGAGGTTTTAATTGGTGACGCTGATATAGTGGTTGCAGGAGGAGTTGAAAGCATGACACAGTCTCCATTTATTCTTCCGGCAGCGCGATGGGGTGCAAGGATTGGAGACATAAAGGTAATAGATTCTATGATAAAAGATGGACTGACATGTGCTTTTTCCAATCTCCATATGGGAATTACTGTTGAGAATATTGCTGCAAAATACAATATCTCAAGAAAGGAACAGGATGAGTTTTCCTGTGAAAGCCAGAACAAGGCAGAGAGGGCAATAAAGGAAGGGAGGTTCAAGGAAGAGATTGTTCCGTTTGAGATTCCTCAGAAAAAAGGTGCCAATGTTATTTTTGCTCAGGATGAGTTTCCCAGATTCGGAACAACTGTGGAACAGCTTAGCAAACTAAAACCTGCTTTTAAGCCTGATGGAACAGTAACTGCAGGCAATGCATCAGGTATAAATGATGGTGCTGCAGCAGTTGTTGTTATGTCTGCTGAGAAGGCAAAAGAACTTGGATTAACTCCTCTTGCAAAAATCAGATCCTATGCAACTGTAGGAGTCACTCCTGAAATAATGGGCATAGGACCTGTGGATTCGACAAAAAAGGCTCTTGAGAAAGCAGGTCTTAAAATCAATGATGTTGAGCTTATAGAATTCAACGAGGCATTCGCAGCCCAGTCTCTTGGGGTCCTGAAAGAGCTCAAACCAAAACCTGAAATAGTGAATGTCAATGGCGGGGCAATTGCTTTAGGGCATCCAATTGGTGCAAGCGGTGCAAGAATTCTCGTGACATTAATCCATGAAATGAAAAAAAGAGGCTTGAACATAGGTCTTGCAGGGCTCTGCATTGGCGGCGGTATGGGAATCAGCATGGTTGTGGAAATGTAGGGTAATGTTAAAGAATATCATCAGATATTACATTGTTTGTTTCTCGTCATTCCCGCAAAAGAGGAAGTCGTTATGAACCTCAGATTTGCACAGATAGGAATGAAAATAATCAGGCGAGACGCCTGATCTACTGTTTAATTGTTGTTTGTTCATTTGTAGGACAGGCATCCCGCCTGTACGAGGGTATTATTTGTTCAAGGAAAAGACTATGAATGAAGGAGTAAAAACTATGAGCGAAGAAAGAAGAGTGCAGAAATGAAGTTATTAATTATTTTCTTTTTATTAATTGCAGTCATTATTCCTCTTTTTGGGAATGCCATCATTCTTACCACAGACTGGCTCTGGTTTAAGGAAATAAATTTTGAAAATATATTTATTACATCACTGCTTGCAAAGGTAAAGGTCGGCTCCCTTGTAACAATTCTTTTCATCACAGTAGTTTTCATAAATATTTATATTGCCATGAATCTTGGCAAAAGAAAAACACCGCTTGTTTACTATGACATCATAGAAATCCCGCAGGTTGAGGCTTACAGGTCAACAGTTGATACTGCAGTTTTGACGCTGACTGCCATTGTGGGCTATATTCTCAGCGGGTGGGGTTCTTCCCAATGGGAAAATTATTTAAAATTTTTTAATTCGACTGCATTCTCCGTCAATGACCCGCTCTTTTCAATGGATATTGGTTTTTATGTTTTCAAACTTCCTTTTTACAGGTTTCTTTATCAGTTCTCTTTTCTTACCCTTATCTTTTCACTCATTGCCATTACAGTTATCTATATTTTTCATAAGAAAATGTGGTTTGTTCCAAAGGGTATAAAATTTTCAGATTCTGCAAGGATTCATTGCCTTGTACTTGGTGCCCTGATTTTTCTTTTAATGGCCTTCAAATACAGAATCAATGCGTATGACCTCCTTTATTCTGGAAGAGGGATTGTTTTTGGAGCAAGTTATACTGACATCAAGGCAGAGCTTCCGGTTCTTTATCTGATGATGGGTTTGTCTATAATTGTTGCAGCAACATTTCTTTTAAATATTTTTGTTAATTCTTACAAGATGATAATTGGTGTGATTGTCTTAATGCTTGCTGTCGGGTTTATAGGAGGGAAAGTATACCCTGCGCTTATTCAGAAATTTGAGGTTGCACCAAATGAAATTTCTAAAGAAAAACCATACATCAATTTCGGAGTAGAATTCACAAGAAAGGCTTATAAGATTGACCATGTTGAAGAAAAGAATTTTCCTGCCTCTGACAGATTAACTATTGAAGATATAAATAATAATGATTTGACCATAAGGAATATAAGGCTCTGGGATGGAGCGCCTCTGCTTTCAACATATGCACAGCTTCAGGAAATAAGGACATATTATGATTTTGTGGGTCTTGACAATGACAGGTACTCTGTCAATGGCGAGTACAGGCAGGTTATGCTTTCTCCAAGAGAGCTTTCATATCAGAATCTTCCAAGCAGAAGCTGGATAAACGAACATCTCACTTACACTCATGGATACGGGCTTTGCATGGGTCCTGTAAACCAGATAACAAAAGAGGGGCTGCCGGAGTTTATGATAAAAGATATTCCGCCAGTATCAACTGCAAATATCAAAGTTACCAGACCTGAAATCTATTATGGAGAGATTGGAAACAAATATTGTTTTGTTAATACAGGCTCGAAAGAATTTGATTATCCGTCAGGAGATAAAAATATTTATACCGTTTATAAGGGAAGCGGTGGAGTAAGAATTGATGGATTTCTGAAAAAAGTTCTTTTTGCAGTGAGATTCGGAGAAATCAAAATGCTTTTTTCAGGTGATATTTCAGAGAACAGCAGGATTATGTATTACCGGAGTGTCCTTGATAGGGTTAATAACGCGGCTCCATTTATAAGATGGAGTTCTGACCCCTATCTTGTAATTTCAGAAGAGGGAAGGCTTTTCTGGATAATAGACGGGTATACTACAACTTCTGAATACCCTTATTCAGAGAAAACTCTGGGGATTGGAAACTATATTAGGAATTCTGTCAAAGCAGTTATTAATGCTTATGACGGAAAAATAGATTTTTATATAAGCGATGAAGAGGACCCGCTGATTAAAACCTACGGAAAAATCTTTCCCGGAGTTTTTAAAAAACTGGAACAGATGCCTGAAGACTTGAAAAGCCATATAAGGTATCCGCAGGAATTCTTTTCAATTCAGGCTGAGAAATATGCGACCTTCCATATGACTGACCCTCAGGTTTTTTATAATAAAGAGGATGTCTGGAAAATTCCGAGAAACACAAAAAGCGGTTCTGACCAGGAAATGGAGCCCTACTATACAATTATGAAGTTGGCTTCTGAGGGGACTGAGGAAGAATTTATTCTGATGGTGCCATTTACTCCAAGCAAAAAAAATAACATGATTTCATGGATGGCTGCAAGGTGCGACCAGCCAAACTATGGGAAACTCATAGTTTACAATTTCCCGAAACAGAAGCTTGTTTATGGACCTCAGCAGATAGAATCAAGGATTGACCAGGACCCTGAAATCTCAAAACAGCTTACTCTGTGGAACCAAGGGGGGTCAACTGTTATCAGGGGAAGTCTCCTTGTAATTCCAATTGAGCAGTCCCTCATTTATGTCCAGCCCCTTTACCTTTCAGCAACTCAGAGTGGTGGTCTTCCAGAATTGAAAAGAGTAATTATTGCTTTTGGAAACCAGATTGTAATGGAGGAAAACCTCGAGAATGGAATTGAGAGAATATTTGGGGAGGGTGTTAAAAAGGGAGAGGTCAGAGAAGAAATTAAGCCCGAAGTAAAGGTTAAAGAATTATCAAGTAATACTTTGATTAATAATGCTATCTCTCATTACGAAAAAGCAGTAAAATTCCAGCGCGATGGTAATTGGACAGGTTATGGAGAAGAGCTTAAAGAACTCGAGAAGGCATTGAAGGAGATGAGGGGGAAGTAAGGTTTATTGTAACTGTCGCTGTTGTATGGGGGACAAAAAGATAGCAGATGCCGTTTTTGATTTTGCTCTCATCAACTACTTTTTGAACCTCGTCTGTAATGTCTATCAGTTCTGTTCTTCTTGTGATTTTGATGGGGATTTGTTTTAGCGTTTGTATGGGTCTTGAGATTTAATCTTGAATGAAGGCTCTTTTTCCTTTTTCTCATCTTTCTTATCACTAATCTCATCCATTTTTATTCTCAGCCTGAGGTCATTTGCGCTGTCAGCATAGGCAATGGCATTATCATAGGTTATTCTTTCTGCTTTATATAAATTATAAAGAGCCTGGTCAAAAGTCTGCATTCCTTCCTGAGTTCCTTCAGCCATTACTTCCTTTAAAATACCAACCTCGCCTTTAAGAATAAGGTCTTTAACTCTTGATGTATCAAGAAGGACTTCAATTGCTGCTGCTCTTTTCCCGTCAACTGTTGGGATAAGGCGCTGTGAAATTATTGCCTTCAGGTTCAATGAAAGAAGGAGATATATCTGAGAATGGCGCTCGGTAGGGAAAAAGTTCAGTACCCTTTCAATTGACTGGTTTGCATTGTTGGCGTGAAGTGTTCCTAAGCAGAGATGGCCTGTTTCAGCAAAGGTTATTGCTGATTCCATTGTTTCAGTATCCCTTATCTCACCTATGAGAATCACATCAGGCGCCTGTCTCAATGTGTTTTTCAGTGCATTTGCAAATGAATGGGTGTCAAATCCAACCTCACGCTGGGTAATAACAGATTTCTTATGGTGATGAACGAATTCAATAGGGTCTTCAATTGAGATGATGTGCCCGGAAGAATTACTGTTTCTGTGGTCAATCATTGCTGCAAGCGAGGTTGATTTTCCTGAACCTGTACCACCTACAACCAAAACCATTCCCCTTTTTGCCATTATTATGTCTTTTAGAATAGGAGGAAGTCCAAGCTGGTCTACGGTTTTTATATCAAGTTTTATCTGCCTTATTACAATCCCGACATTTCCCCTCTGAACAAATATATTCACCCTGAACCTTCCAAGTTCAGGAAAAAAGAGGGCAAGGTTCATCTCTTTTGTCTCTTCAAATTCTTTTTTCTGCCAGTCATTCATTGTGGAATAAGCAAGTTCTTTGGTCTGTTCCGGAGTAAATTTATCATTTCCAAATGGTTCAGTTACCCCTTCTGTGCGGTACATAGAAGGAAGCTCTGCAGTTATATAAATATCTGATGAATCTCTTTTAACCATTTCTCTGACAAGGTCTTGTATAGTCATTTTCGAACCTCCTTTTTAACTTGTAAGTGAACAGTAGTTAGTGAATAGTAATCAGTGAAGAGTCTTGAAAAAATATTTTTTCTTACTAAATACTATTCACTGTTAACTATTCTCTTCTTTCTCTTATCCCAGGACTGACGGGCTTGAAACCAACTGCAGAACTTCATTCTTTGCAACTATGTTTTTCTGAACAAGGTCCTTGATTGCCTGGTCCATTGTCTGCATACCGAATTTCTGGCTTGTCTGGATGATTGACGGAATCTGCGATATCTTCGCTTCCCTGATAAGATTTCTTATTGCAGGAGTACCCATCATTATTTCAATAGCAGCAACCCTTCCCTTGCCATCCCTTCTTTTAATGAGTGTCTGGGTAACAACAGCCTGGATAGATTCTGAGAACATTGCCCTTATTTGTTCCTGCTGTTCAGGCGGGAAAACATCAATGACCCTGTCAACAGTCTTTGGTGCGCTTGATGTATGAAGCGTTCCGAAAACAAGATGCCCTGTTTCTGCTGCTGTAAGGGCTAACTGAATGGTTTCAAGGTCTCTCATTTCTCCAACAAGAATTATATCAGGGTCCTCCCTGAGTGAGGCTCTCAAGGCATTGGAAAAACTGTGGGTATGGGGTCCGAGTTCTCTCTGGCTAATCAGGCACTCTTTTGATTTGTGGACAAACTCTATTGGGTCTTCAATCGTAATTATATGCCCCTTGAATTCATTGTTTATCAGGTCAATCATTGCAGCCAATGTTGTTGATTTACCGCTTCCTGTTGGACCTGTTACAAGAACCAGCCCTTTTTCAGCCCTCGCTATGTCTGCGAGGGTTTTTGGAAGCCCGAGTTCTTCAAAGGTCATAATTTTTGTCGGGATTGTCCTGAAGACTGCTGATTCACCGCGTGCCTGGACAAAGGCATTGACCCTGAACCTTGCTATCTCTTTAAGGGCGATTGAGAAATCAATCTCGTGGCTTTCTTCAAAAACCTTTCTCTGCTGGTCATTAAGTATGTCGTAGAGGAGGGAGTGGACTTCTTCTTTTGAAAGGGACGGCATATCAACTTTTTGCATATCGCCGTTAATGCGGAGCATTGGTGGTTCTCCTGAGCTTATGTGGAGGTCAGAAGCACCCTGACCGTGAGAGAACAACAGAAGTTCGGAAATATCCATCTTATTCCTCCTTGAAAAGCAAAATGGAAAAAGAAAAATTAATGGTTAACGAAAAAGATTCCAAGAAAACATTATTTTGTTACTTTTAATTAAAAGATCATTGTCTTGTCAAGGGAGAAAACTTCATTATAACTTTTTCAAACCTTTTCCTCTTGACGTCTCACAGGGCTTAAGATAGATGGAGGCAATATTTTAGTGAGGTGAGATATGGCACTTAAAGTTATACCTGAGAAATGCATTGTTTGTTGCGCATGCGAAATGGCTTGCGGATATTACCATGACCAGGCTTTTACAACCCTTTCATCAAGCATCATAATCTACAGGGCAATGGAGAAAAAAAATTACTTTGGAATGATGGTAAAAAGGCCCGAGGATATATTGATTGGAAGGCCTGAGAGTGTTGAAGCAAAAAGACCCGGTGATTTTTCAAGCGGAGGAGGAGCAGCGAGTGCTTCAGCAAAACCAATATTCATAAGACCAACCTGCGACCTATGCGCAGGTGCAGATGAATATAACTGTGTTATGGCATGCCCGACAGGGGCTTTAGTTAAGGAGTGAAGATATGCCTTTCTTATATTCAGGAAGGATTTTAATTGCTGACCTTAATTCCCAGACAACTGAAGAAAGAGCTTTTGATGAGTCATTTATTGAAGAAAACCTGGGCGGTGCATTGGCAGGGCAGACACTCTATGAAGAATTTCAGGGTGATGACCCATTGGTTATTTCAACAGGTCCTTTTACAGCTACCATGTTTCCTGCAGGCGCTTTGGGAGTAATTACAGGGAAAAGCCCGATAACAGGCAAGCTTTCCCATGCGCCGTTAGTTCTGATGAACGGGATGGATTTAAAGCTTACAGGATTTGATTTTATAGTAATAAAGGGAAAGGCAGAAAACCCCGTATATTTCTGGCTTCATGATGAGATTGCAGACATTCAGGATGCTTCAGGACTCTGGGGCAGGGATACATGGGAAACAACAGAAACCATAAGGAAAGACCTTGGGGAAGACCTCATTCAGGTTCTGACAATCGGCACTGCAGGAGAGAAGGGGAGAAACTCGGCACAGGTAATTTCAAACTACTGGGGGACAGGTGATAAATGGGGGTTTGGAAAAGTATTCGGAGACAAGAAACTTAAGGCTATTGCTTCAAGAGGACTTGGATTGATTGAGGTTGCGCACCCTGATGAGTTTGTAAAAAAGGCAAACAGTTTAAAGTCAAAAATAAAAAATGGCAACATAGCAGGTAAAAACGGAATAATGGATTTCTGCGCTTCAATCGGCGCTGAACCTGCAAAGAACTGGATTGCTCCGGTACTGCACAGATACAAGGCTTGTTTTGCATGCCCTTACAACTGCAACACTTTTTTAAAATACAATGAGAACCCAAAAATAATTGCAATGGATGGTGTTGAGGAGCCGGGTTTTCTGATGACAGATATTGCATCGGCAATTGCTTTAAAAAAGGCAGGGTTGTCGGCTGATGACGCAGGAAAAGTTCTTGAGCTATGCGCAAGGCTTGGAATTGAACCGACCTGTGCTTCAGGTGAAGTTGTAAAATCAGGAGCAAAAGATTTCTCTTCAGCGAAAAAAGCAGTAGAGGCGTTGCTTGATAAAGATATTGAAAATACCTCACCTTACAAAATGAACTGGGGTGATGATGCCGGAAGTTTTGAATCTTCATTCAGCCCATGGCCACCTTTAAAACCGCTTTTTTCTGATTTTGGCATTGGAAGCGACAAGGAAAAAAATTCATCATGGTGGAAGAGGAGGAATTCCCTTTCCTATATACTTGGAATATGCCCGATATTTTCCCTTATGAGTCCTGAAATGGGAGAAAATGATATGCTTGAATTTATAAAATCAGGGCTTGATATTGACAGGGGAGAAGGCTTCTTAGATGAAACAGTAGGGAAGCTGAAGATTTAATTTCCATTCTGATTTCCTTCAGAGAGTCATAGCGCCATCCTGATTATTTCTGTAATGTCCCTCATCTTGAGCTTTGAACCGCTTGAAGTGATTGCTGTGAGAAGTCCGGAATAGCAGAACGGGCAGGTTGAAACCAATTCTGATGCACCTGTTTCTTCAGCATCTTTTACCCGTTTGACAGAGATTTTATTCTGGATATCAGGATAGGCAATGCGGAATCCCCCTCCAGCACCGCAGCATTTTGCATTTTCACGGTTTTTTTCCATTTCAATCAGCTCAACTCCGGGTATTGCCTTTAAGATTTTGCGCGGTGTTTCGTAAACTCCTGCATGCCTTCCGAGATGGCAGGGGTCATGGTATGTGACTTTGAGGTTTACTTCTTTTGTGAATTTAAGTTTTCCTTCCTCAATGAGCTTTTCAAGAAACTCGACTATATGCATTGGCTTGAAGTTTATCTTTGCGAGCAGCGGGTAGTCTTTTTTAAATGTTTTAAAACACCCTGAGCAGGATGTTACAACTGTTTCAACACCAAGGCTGTTGTATAAATCAAGTGTTTTCCTTGCGACATTTTCAAATTCAGGGTCTCCGACTCTTTTAAGAGTACTGGCACAGCACAATTCCTTTTTTCCCAAGATTCCAAAATCGACCCCTGCCTGCTGCAGTATATAAGATGTATTGTAGGCGACTTCTTTGACATTTGCATCAAAAGAAGCAATGCAGCCAACGTGGTAAAGTATAGGGGCTTTTTCAATACTTATGTCTTTTATCTTCTTAACCCCTGCCTCCCTCTGGGCATTTCTTACCCATCTGTCTCTGCTCGTTCTTGGCTGCTGAAGGGGATTGTCATAGCTTTTAATGCTCTTTATCAGGGTTTCATGCTGAGGCAAGGGGCCTATTCCCATTTTGCCAAACATCTTTCTGCAATTTTCCCAAAGCTCAACAGTATCTATATCAGTCTGGCATACCTCGCGGCAGGCACCGCATGTGGTACACTGATAGGCTCTTGATATATACTCCGGTGGAATTTCTTTTTCCTTTCCTGAAAGCAGTTCTTTCATAAGAAAGATTTTTCCTCTCCCTGCAACAGATTCCCAACCTATTTCTTCATATACTGGGCAGACTGACACACAGAAACCACACTGAGCACATGACCAGAGTTCCGGATGTTCCTCAAGCTCCTTGATTTTTTCAATTAACTGAGAAGGGCTCGCCTCCTTTGGAAGAAATTTAAGTCCTAATTTTGCAAGCTTTCCATTTCCAAGCATTCCTATTGACTGAAGGAATGGAGGTATGCTTATTCCATAACGGGTCTGGAAGCTGAAAAACTTGCCAGGGTTTAAAATGTTTTTGGGGTCAATTTCTTTTTTAAGTTTTTTAAGGCTTGAGAGCTTCTCTTTGGGAAATCTTTTTTTTACATAAAAGGAATTCCATATTCCTGTTCCGTAAGGTTTTCCTTTTAATTTAAAGCCCGTGCGCATTATTGCATCAACAAGGAGGAGGTCATTTAAGTATTTTTCTTTGTCCCTTTCATCTGTCAGATAGGTTACCATCAGCAAAATTTCCTCTTTTCCTATCAGATGAAGTTCTGTCATCATCTTAATATTGTTGCTTTCAAAAATTGACTGAACCTTTGCGAGGCAGAGAGACAGGTTTTTTAACGGCAGGATAAGTTCTGCTGCAAGCATTGATGGACCTTCTTTTTTCAGCCTCATCGGATAGAATCTGTTTTCCCAGTGGTGAAGTGCAGTTTTTGCGTCAGCTTCTCTACCCTTGCATGAAACAGCAAGCTCTCTTGCCTTAAAGACCTGGTCAGTTATTTCATCATTTTCAAATCTGACAATAACAGAGGCGTCAACTGATGTTTCTCCGTTTTCTATTTTTGAAAGGAGAGTGTTGTAATTTTTATTTTCAAGCTTGACAAAGAATGGTTCCATGTCTGTCTTTGGCAATTCCTCCAGAAATTTGACTGCAGAGGCATCATCGCTGAAATTAAAATAAAGGGTTGCGATGGACTTTGGAAGGCTTCTGAGCCTTAACGCGATTTCAGTTATGATACCGAATAAGCCTTCAGTCCCAATGAGGGATTCAATCTGATTATCATCCTTTACGGATTTAAGTTTTTTAATCTCACCCTGCGGATAGACTACCTCAATATAATCGATATGGTCTTTTATGTGGCCGTATTTGTATGAGCCGACTCCAAAACCGCCTGTTGAAATCCATCCGCCAACTGTGCTTGATGGTGCGCTTGTTGGATAAGCTAAGACTGAGAGTTCTTTTTTTGCTAAAACCTTGTCAAACTTTTCCCAGACAATCCCCGGCTGTACTCTTGCAAGTTTTTTTTTAGAGGAAATTTCAATAATCTGATTCATCTTTGTAAGGTCAATAACAATTCCACCTCTTAAAGGTATGATACTGCCAAGGGCTGATGAGCCTGCACCCCTTACAGTTATTGGAATCTCTCTGGAGTAGGCTAATTTTAAAATTCTGCTGATTTCATCAGCGGATTCCGGCCTTAAGATTGCTTCTGCCGGCTTTTTCTGAACAATGTCTTTAAAAAGAAGCGGAATTGAAGCAATGTCGTGGCTATACTGCTTTATTTCATTGGAATCAAATGAGGCATCATCGCTGCCGACTATTTCTATAAATTCTTCATACATAATAATAATCCTTATATTAGCTATAGGCTACTAACAGGTTGCTGAAAAAGGGTTTATCTGATGTCATTACGAGGAGCATAGCGACGAAGTAATCTCAAATTTATAAGAAACTGAGATTGCTTCGCTTTGCTCGCAATGACAGTTGAAAGGGTTTTTCAGCAACCTGTTAGTTTGAGTTTTTACCTCTCAGCTTTCAGCAATCGGCAAAATTGATTGTTGCAGATTTCTTTTACTCAATAAAATTAATATATGTCAATTTTTTTGTGTTGATTTTTGAGGCTTTATAGAGAAAACTCTTTTGGGAAGAAGGATAATGACTCTGAAATAATAAGATTGCTTTCTTACTTTGCTTTTTGCAATGATACCTTGTAGAAACAGACCTTCAGGTCTGTTAAATTAACAGGTCTAAAGACCTGTTTCTACTTATCAAATAAAAATAAAATTAAAAACTCAAAATATTCTATATGAAAAAAAATATTGCTGATAAATCAAGCAACATCCAACTCTGGTCATGGATTCTTTATGATATTTCTGACACAGTCTTTTCATTATTTATTGTAACCCTGATTTATGCAGTGTATTTCAAAGAAGTGGTGTTTAATTCCTCTTCTTCAGGCGACCTTGCATGGGGGTTGTCTGTTTCAACATCAATAATAATTGTTGCATTAACATCACCTGTTTTAGGTGCTTTGGCTGATTATTCAGGAATAAAAAAAAGATTTCTCGCCATAACTTCTTTCATGTGCATATTTTTTACCTCAATGCTCTACTTTGTAGAGAGGGGAGATGTTATTTCTGGAATAGTATTCTTTATCCTTGCAGATATCTTTTATGCGTCAAGCCTTACTTTCTATAATGCCTTTCTTGTTGATGTTGCAGATAAAGACAACTTTGGGAAAATATCAGGAATCGGATGGGCAGTTGGATATGCAGGTGCTTTGATAATACTGTTTTTCCTTTATCCGCTGGTTAAAGAAGGCTTTTCTGAGGCTAATATTCAGAACATACGCTACTCTTTTGTGCTGACAGCATTTTGCTATCTTGTTTTTACTATCCCAATTCTTGTTTTTCTCAAAGAGAAAAGAATTATTGAGAAAAGAGTCAAAGAGTCATATGTGAGAATAGGGTTTAAAAGAGTCTATGAGACATTGGGCAGAATAAAAGACTTTAAAAATCTTTCTTTTTTTCTTCTTGCTTATTTTTTTTATAATGACGGAATTACAACAATAATAGTTTTTAGCTCCATATTTGCTGCAGGGACTTTAAAGTTTTCAATGAAGGAATTGTTGACATTTTTTATAATTGTTCAGATTACAGCAATGGCAGGTTCTTTGATTTTAGGTTACATTGTTGACAGGGTAGGGGCAAAACGGGTTATCATTGCGACTCTTTTTATATGGTGCGGTATTGTTGCAGGGACATATTTTGTTGCAAGCAGGACAATTTTTTATATCATAGGTCTTATCGCAGGTTTTGCAATGGGTTCATGCCAGTCAGCAAGCAGAAGCCTCATGGCAATGTTTACTCCAACAGAAAGAAGCGCTGAGTTTTTTGGGTTTTATTCTTTTTGCAGCAAGGCTTCTGCAATTCTTGGGCCAGTTGTTTTCGGGGCGATTTCATCATTAACCGGGAACCAGAGGACAGGAGTCTTGTCAGTGTTGATTTTTTTTGTAATTGGCTTGGGATTGATGTGGAGAGTGAGTGAGCCAGTTTAACAGTTTGGGAAAGGGTTCAAGGATTCAAGTGAAAAAACTAAAACCTAAAAGTGCCAAGCTCAAAACTAATTGATTTAACTTAAACCCTCGAACCCTAGACCCCTTGAACCCTTTCCTTAGTAAGGAGGATTAAATGAATAGTACAAGAAAAGAGATTATAAAAAGAATCGTTCTCATAACTCTCTTCTCCATTGCCTTTGGTAATGTAGAGGCAATGGTAGTTGTTTATTTGAGAAGGGTTCTCCCCCCATATGATGAGATGGTAGTTGGAACAGTGGATAGCCTTGTAATATTATTTAAGGATTACGGAGTCTATCGCATTGAGCAAATGAGAGAGATGTTTACAATGATAATGCTTGTGAGTTTTAGCGCTCTATGCGGTAAAAATCTTCTGGAAAGATTCGCAGCCTTCTGCCTGAGTTTTGCTGTATGGGATATCTTCTATTATATTTTTTTAAACCTTCTGATTGATTGGCCCCAGACTCTTTTTGATATTGATGTCCTTTTTCTTATCCCTATTCCCTGGATAGCTCCTGTAATACTCCCTGTCGGGATTTCTATGATGATGATAGGGACAAGCTTTTATATATATTTTATCAGACTTAAAAAAGAAGAGTAGAGATTAAAAGTTCATTCATTCATAAACTAAACTTGACAATAATAACTCTCTGAAATTAAAATTAAATATATGGAAGACATGGAAGACAAAAAACTTAAAAGCTTCTGCAAGAAAAATAATATTGAACTTCTTGTCCTCTTTGGATCTTATGTTTCAGGAAAAGTGCAACCAGAAAGTGATATTGCTATTAAACTAAAAAGAAGCTCAGAGATTTCAAAACTTGACTTGATTTATAAACTTGATGATTTATTCAACGGGAAGAATATAGACCTTGTTAACCTTACAAAAGATACTGATCCCTTACTTCTATACGAGGTTTTTTTCAGTGGGAAGCTCCTTTATGAAGAATATTCTGGTCTTTTTGGTAAGGAAAAGTTAAAAGCATGGAAACTTTACATTGACTCAGAGAAATTTCGCGCAGTGCAAAGGAAATACTTAAAAGAATTTGTGGAGAGGGTTTATAATGTCCTCTGATGTTATAAGCAAAAAGCTTGTATCAATGACAACTTATCTTAATGACCTGTTGCCTTATAAAGACACCACTCTCAAAATATTATAAGCAATTCTCCTTAGGTTTATAAAAGCCTCGTAAAGACCACGATGATTAAAATATTTAA
>Ga0155958_124_pt1 | contig 30049 bp, 27 predicted proteins | sample RifCSPlowO2_02_FD_107612 | JGI IMG/M metagenome (GOLD analysis project Ga0155958, IMG submission 107612) | Candidatus Schekmanbacteria bacterium RIFCSPLOWO2_02_FULL_38_14
AGAAAAAAGTTGACAAAAAAAAATGGGGGATTTAGTTTAAAACACAGTAAAAAAAAGAAGTAGATGTGTCAAAAATTCAAACTGCTTTTGCTTTAAAGAGTATGAATTATCGAGTGCATAAGACTACACAAATTGCTGAACCTCCAACCCGGATACTCTCCATATCAAAAGCGAAAGTAAGTAGAGACACATCAGGTAAGTATGAGTGTTTTAGCATAACTTATTGGAACTTTTAGATTTACTAATTTAACAACATGAAATATACGGATGACTGATACTGCAGAAATTGCAATATTTGTCAGATTATTTAGGCCGTATAATACATGTTATACAGCCCTCGGGAGGAGTAACCAGTCATGTTGCATCGAGCCATGAACAAGTTGAAAATGGCGCTGCCATCCACGCCCTTATTTCGTTTGATGAACCCCCACAAAGCGCATCTCTACTGCGTGGGAACTGCTAAGTCAGGGACTCACTCGATCGAGGCAATTTTTCGCGGTCAACTGCGATCCGCTCATGAAGCTGAAAGCAACAAGGTCATAGACACAATCCTAGATGTTTCAGCGGGTCGCATTGACGACGAAGAGCTTCGGCACTATGTGTTAAAGCGAGATCGAAGATTGTGGCTCGACGTAGACTCCTCCCAGTTAAACTTCTTTCTGCTTGATAAACTAGTTGAATTATTTTCTGATGCGAAATTCATTCTAACCATCCGCAATCCATACGCATGGCTCGATTCATTCATCAACCATCAACTTGCTTACAAATCCTCAGATAAATGGATTCAACTGCGTGATTTGAGATTTCGACCTGACATATATACTCATTCGCAAGGGGAACTGGCTTTAAAGGAAAAAGGCCTATACACGCTTGACGGTTACTTTTCATATTGGGCACATCATAACCGCACGGTAATCGAAACTGTCCCAGAAGATCGATTGTTGATTGTTCGAACCGACAAAATAAGCGAATGTATCGAGGAAATTGCTGCGTTTGCAGGTGTATCAAAAAGCAACCTCAATCAAGAACAATCGCACACTTTCAAGGCTAGAGCAAAGTTCCATTTGCTTGATAAAGTAGACCAAGAATACCTCGAGTACAAAGCAAAAGAACACTGTGGTGACCTCAGTGACCGATTTTTTCCAGAGATTCAATCCAAAAAAGACGCTTTGTCTTCAGCATGTAATGTAATTAAAGGGGACGGTTCTCTTTATTAAGAAAAAGAGAACCGTCCCCTTTAATTCTTAACACTTTTCTTGCGATAATAACAGCGACATTTTAAATGCTAAAAAACTACGACAATTGAAACGTTAAATAACAAATACAGAAAAAAGTTGACAAAAAAAAATGGGGGATTTAGTTTAAAACACAGTAAAAAAAAGAAGTAGATGTGTCAGAAATTCAAACTGCTTTAAATAGTATGAATTATCGAGTGCATAAGACTACACAAATTGCTGAACCTCCAACCCAGATACTCTCCATATCAAAAGTGAAAGTAAGTAGAGACACATCAGGTAAGTATGAGTGTTTTTGAATTTTGAATTAACCAAAACCTTATCCCTAACCACTTGAACCCTCATTTTTTATGATTTATTATGGAAAAAAGAAAAATTCTTATTATTGATGACGATTTTGAATTCTGCTGTCTTCTAGAAGATGTTTTGACAAACTGCGGATATTCAATTGAAAAGGTTCTTAATGGGATAGAGGCGTTGAAAAAACTCGAAGAGAGTAATTTCGCCCTTGTCATTACAGATAAGAATATGCCGGGCATAGGAGGGATTGAACTAATATCAGCGATTTTTAAAAAACATCCTTCAACCCCTGTAATTATGACAACGGCCTTTGGAGATTTTATTAGTTTAACTTCAGCCATGAACCATGGCGCATTTGAATATATAACAAAACCCCTAAAAATGTCTGCTCTGATTGAATCTATCCATAAAGCACTCGGAGAATAAGCTCTATCTTGATTTTTCCTTTCTCTTTGACAAAACTGTTTTTATGATTACACTAATTGAAGTTTTTAATAAATCTGTGCAATTCTTTTATAATCTCTGTAATTTTTTTAAAAATCTGTACAATCTTTAATATTTATGAACCACGAACCTTTTGATGTAATCGTAGTCGGTGCAGGGCATGCAGGGTGTGAGGCAGCTCTTGCCGCTGCACGCATGGGTTGTAAAACCATAGTTTTCACTATCAACCTTAACCACATTGCCCTTATGTCGTGCAATCCTGCCATAGGCGGTCTTGCAAAGGGGCATATTGTAAAAGAAATAGATGCTCTTGGTGGTGAAATGGGAAAAAACATTGATAAGACAGGCATCCAGTTCCGAATGCTAAACACCAAAAAAGGGCCTGCCGTATGGGGACCTAGGGCGCAGGCTGATAAGATTGCTTATAAAAATAGTATACGCGAGGTTCTTGAAAGATGTAAAAATTTAACTCTAAGAGAAGCAGAAATAAGCGAAATTATAACTTTTAAAGGTAAAGTATATGGTGCAAAAACTATTAATGGAGAATTTTTTGAAGGAAAAACAGTAGTTTTGACTACAGGCACATTCCTGAGAGGCTTGCTACACATAGGGCTTGAGCAATTTCCGGCAGGTAGAATGGAAGACCCGCCTGCAATGCATCTTTCAAAAAACCTTGAAGCTCTTGAATTCAAGATAGGAAGACTTAAAACCGGAACACCTCCGAGATTAAGAGGGAGTTCTATTGATTTTTCTTCTATGAAAATCCAGGAAGGAGATGAAAATCCAGAACCATTTTCCCACTTAACAAGAGTAAAACTAGAAAATAAAGCCTCTTGCTATATTGGTTATACTAATAACGAGGTTCATGAATATATTAAATCAAACTTAAACAAATCACCCCTTTATTCTGGAGTAATAGTGGGAATTGGACCAAGATATTGTCCATCAATTGAAGATAAAGTGGTAAAATTTTCTGAAAAAGACAGACATCAAATATTTTTTGAACCAGAAGGGCTTAACTGCGACCAAATTTATCCAAATGGAATCTCAACGAGTCTTCCACAAGAAGTTCAAATTAATATGCTTTATAAAATAAAAGGATTAGAGAACGTTGAAATAATAAGACCCGGTTATGCAATTGAATATGATTTTGTTTTCCCAACCCAGCTTAAACCAAGCCTTGAAACAAAACTGATTTCAGGACTTTTACACGCAGGGCAGATAAACGGAACATCAGGTTATGAAGAAGCTGCTGCACAGGGACTTATAGCAGGAATCAATGCAGCTTTAAAAGTTTTCAAAAAAGAACCATTCGTCCTAAAAAGGTCTGAATCCTATATTGGTGTGTTAATTGATGACCTTGTAACTTTGGGCACAAAAGAACCTTACAGGATGTTCACTTCACGCGCAGAATACCGGCTTTTTTTAAGGCAGGATAATGCTGATATGAGGCTTATGAAATACGGAAGAGAACTAGGGTTAATTACTGAAGAAGCATATAACTATACTGAAGAGAAAAGAAAAATAATTAATGAAAAAATTTTCTATTTAAAAAACACATCACTAAATCCATCTAAAGAAACAAACAAAGCTCTTGAAATGATTGGTGAAATTGAGATTTCTATACCACAGAGCCTTGACCAGATACTCAAAAGACCAGAGATAAGCTTTGAGCATATAAAAAAAATAAGCGATGGTTTGGATAAAATTCCTCAAGATATTGCAAGGCAGATTGAAATCCAGGTAAAATATGAGGGGTATATAAAAAGGCAGGAACATATGATTGAGAAATTCAAAAAACTTGAAAACATAAAAATTCCACAGGAAATAAAATATAGTGAAATAAAGGGGCTTTCCAGAGAAGCTATTGAAAAATTTGAAAATATAAAACCAATAAGCCTTGGCCAGGCATCAAGGATATCTGGAATAACCCCAGCTGCTATTTCAGCGCTAATGGTTTATATTAAAGTAAAATATGAAAACAGTAAACTTAAAGCAGGGCAACAGATTCTTTGAGTATTATTTTAAACTATTATTTCATCTTTAATTAACCCATGCCTTACCATTTCTTAAAAGAAATTTTTGATAGAGCGAAATTCCCTTTTATCCTTGATAAAGAGAAAGAGGAGAAATTTTGTATTTACCTTGAGGAACTTCAAAAATGGAACAAAAAAATAAACCTTACTTCAATAAAAGATAATGATGAAATAATAGAAAAACTTTTTCTTGACTCAGTTTTTTTTCTTAAATTTTTTAATATAGAGCCTGGTTCTTATTGTCTTGATATTGGTTCCGGAGCAGGATTTCCAGGAATACCTATTAAAATAATGTCTCAGGAGATAAATCTTTTTCTTCTTGAGGCTACAAAGAAGAAAGTCTCTTTTTTGAAACATATTTCAAGAATCCTTTCATTAGAAAAAATTCATATAGTTAATAAAAGGCTTGAAGAGATATCAAATGATAAGAATTTTTTTGGAAAGTTTGAATTAATAATTACTCGCGCTGTATCTCCATCTCTAAAACTCATTACAGATTCTTATAAACTCTTAAGCAAAAAGGGCGTTTTAATATATTTCGGGGGCGAGAATCCCAAAAGGAATTTCATTGTTGAAAAAAACTTTTTTGCAACTTCGGATCTGAAAACCTATCAGCTTCCGCTCAGCAAACTGAATCGAACTCTTATAATTTTTAGGAAATAAAATCTTTTTGGAGTCTTTTCCAACTAGTACTGAAAAGCATGACTGTTGTGTATCTTATAGCAAGTTTTTATAATTTTAAAAAATCCTCTTGACAAAAATAGACGGCTAGGGTATTGAAGAAAGAACTTATCACCTGTGGGTCTGGTGGCAAGTAACAATACATCTAAAAGACCCGGATTTGAATTACTTGTGAATCGGATTTTAAGCGGAGAGTCTGGAAAGAATTAACCTCGTCAGAGTATCTTCCCGTTCTACACCCCATTTAATTATCTGAGTCTCAAGAAAACCCTAACTTATTGGAGGTTATATGGGTAAAAAATTGTATGTGGGTAGTCTCCCTTATTCTTTTAGCGAGGGACAATTGGTAGAACTTTTTTCTCAGTACGGCGCTGTAGAATCAGGAAAAGTAATTTCTGATAAATATACAGGCCAGTCAAAAGGGTTTGGCTTTGTGGAAATGAAGTCTGATGAAGATGCTCAGAAAGCCATAGATGCCCTTAACGAAACTCAGATTGAAGGAAGGAAAATAGTAGTTAATGAAGCACGTCCCATGGAGAGTAAGCCCCGTAGCGATCGCGGTGGAGGCGGAGGAGGAAGAAGAGGCGGAGGAGGAGGCGGCGGCGGAGGCAACCGCAGTAGCAGATGGTAAGCTAAACTAACAAAGCACCAATTCTATAGGGGTGGAGAAAAAACTCCACCCTTTTTTTGCAAATATCAAAACTCAAAGTAATTCCCAAATAACAAATTCCAAACTTTAAATAAATTCCTATGACAGAAATATCAACCAAGCTTATTTAATTTTAGTCATTAAGTAATCTAAGGTTGCATTTTACTTGGAATCTGGTGCTTGAAATTTGTTTTTTTTATTATTGTTCCACGTGAAACATTTTTAGCAAATCTGACAATCCATTAAATTATAAAAAACCTACAGTAGAAATTCTATTCCTTGTTTTTGATGAACGAAAGACAAGCAGTCTATAAGCTATTAGTAATTAATAGCATTAACCATCTTGTTCCACGTGAAACATTTGCAATTTTTCCTTGCCTTAAAATCCTTAAATATGATAATTTATATATAATTTCATGATTACGCAGATTAATAATTTGTAATCTTTTTAATTCAATAATTAAGAGATACCTTTGAGTAAAATTATCGCTGTTGCAAATCAAAAGGGCGGGGTAGGGAAAACTACAACGTCAATAAATCTCTCTGCCTCCCTTGCAGTTTTAGGGAAACGGACTCTTGTTATTGATATGGACCCCCAGGGAAACTCTTCAAGCGGCTTAGGGATAAATAGCATACCTGATGGCATGAGTCTCTATAGGGCAATTCTTGGAGAAATCCCTTTAAGCAAAACTATTAAAAACTGTGAAATAGGAGAGTTAAAGATTATACCCTCAACTCAAGACCTTTATGGTGCTGAAATAGAGCTTATAGATACAACATCAAGAGAACTTCTTCTTAAAAACGCCATGCAAAATATTAAAGATGATTTCCACTATACCATAATTGACTGCCCTCCATCTTTGGGTCTTCTGACTATTAATGCCCTGTGTGCTGCAACATCAGTTTTAGTTCCGCTACAGTGTGAATATTATGCCCTTGAGGGTATCGCGCAATTGCTAGAAACAGTAAAAAGAATCAGAAGAAATTTTAATCCGGATTTAGAAATAGAAGGAATCCTGCTTACAATGTTTGATTCAAGGACAAATCTTTCAAATGAAGTCACTGAAAATGTTATTGAAAGATTCAGCGCAAAAGTTTTCAAAACCATAATTCCAAGAAACGTCCGTCTTTCTGAGGCTCCGAGTTTTGGCAAACCAATTATTTTATATGACAGACATTCCAAGGGAGCTTTAACATATCAACAATTAGCAGAGGAGATTATAGAAAATGAAAAGAAAATCTCTTGGCAGGGGGCTTGAGGCTTTAATACCTGAACAGAAACTCTTAAACGAAATACCGCTAATAAACGTAGATGTTGAAAAAATTTTTCCTGGAGAACACCAGCCAAGAAAAACTTTTGATGATATAAAGCTTAGCCATCTTGTAAACTCCATAAAAAGCAGAGGAATCATTCAGCCAATAATTCTTAAAGAAGAAAACGGAGGCTATAAAATAATAGCAGGTGAAAGGCGCTGGAGAGCAGCAAAAATAGCAGGAATAAAAACTGTTCCTGCAATTATTAAAGATGTATCTCAAAGAGACGCAATGGAGCTTGCTCTGATTGAAAACATTCAGAGAGAGGATTTAAATCCAATCGAAGAAGCGCAAGCATATAAAAGACTTATTGAAGAATATCAGTTAACCCACGAAGAACTCTCAGAAAAAGTAGGGAAAAACAGGGCAACCATTTCAAATTATTTAAGGCTTCTGAACCTGCCGAAAGAAGTTAAAAATTATCTCTTTGAAGAAAAGATAACAATGGGGCACGCCAAAGTAGTTGCAGGGCTTCAAAACCAAAAAGACCAGATATCTATCAGCAAAAAGGTTTATGAAACAGGATTGTCTGTAAGAACCCTTGAGAATCTTGTCCAGAACTGGGGAAAAACAAAGAAGAAAAAACTAATTCCTTCAAAAGCATCTCCTGAAGTTTTTGAAATTGAAGAAAAACTTAAAAGAACCCTTGCTACAAAAGTTAAGCTTTTTCACAACGAGAAAAAAAATTGCGGCAGAATTCAAATAGAGTATTATTCCATTGATGACTTGGAAAGAATATTAAATTTTATTAAATAAAATCAATTAGTTAATGTAAGAAATGAGTTATTTTGTGAAAAGTTTTATTCTTATTTTTTTCTTAATCCTTCTTCCTTTTTTTGCAAACGCACTGGAGGTTCAGTCCATTGAAAAGAAAATTGATGAACTCTCCCTATCAGGTAATATTGAACAGATGAGAAGCTTCGAGGCAAGCCTTAATAGCTTTATTATTAAAGAACCTACAAACTATATGGAAAATTTTTTGCTTGGAAAACTATATTTTTTAATGGCAGAGCCTTTTGAGCTAAAATTAGAAAATGAAGAAGGAAAAAAATGGAATCTTTCTGAGAATTATACTGATAAGTCTTTGATTGCATTTAATAATTCTATTAAATACAATGAAAAATATTTTGATAGCCATTTTTATAAAGCCTTGGCTCTTGTAAATAAAATCTGCCATTTTAGCGTTTGGAGCTTGCCAAAACTAATTTCTACAGGAAAGGAAAATGTAAAAGAAAAAGAAATTCTTGCTGCCTTGGATAAAGAAAATCCAAAGAAGGTATCTTGCAGAAGGAATTAGTGTGCTTTTCGTACCTGCCTCTCGGGGTGGAGGTCCTGAAAAAGCAATCCCTTTGATAGAAAAAGCAGTAAAAAATAGCACTGCTATGGATAAATTTTTTAGGATGCCTTGCTTTTGCAAGGTGTAGTTCTTTAAACTTTTTTAAAAAAGAAAAGGAGAGTAAAATGACAATTGAAGAACTTGCAAAAAGAGTCCAGGCTCTGGAAGACATAGAAGCGATAAAACAGCTTAAAGCAACTTACTCTGAAGTCTGCGATGATAACTACAATCCAAAAAGAATGCTTGAGATTTTTACAGAAGATGCTGTGTGGGATGGAGGAGAAAGATTCGGAAAACATACTGGACACAAGGAGTTGAAGGAATTTTTTACCAATGTTGGCAAGGGCTTAGTTTTTGGAGCGCATTTCTTTCTTCAGCCTCGTGTAACCCTAACAGGTCCAACAACTGCAAAGGCAAACTGGTATCTATGGCAAACATCTACAATGGCAAATGGCAAAGGTGTCTGGATTTGCGGGCTTGAAGATGATGAATACAGAAAGGGCAAGGATGGAAAATGGCGTATAAGCCATATGAAACTTACTCTCTTTTATGCCTCATCTTATGAGGATGGATGGCACAAGAGCAAGTGGAGCGGACTTGAGTAGGAGTTAATAACAGGACAGAAATATCTACATTAGCTTGGTTACTGTGAGTATATAGATAAGAATACCCACTGATTGTAATGGCGAGGAACGAACACAGAGAGTGACGAAGCAATCTCAGCATAAAGGTGATAACTAACTGATTAAACAGAGAAATTGCTTCAGGGTTACCTGTCTGCCGACAGGCAGGAAGCCCTTTGCAATGACGAGCGGGTAACCTGCTCGCAGTGACAGAAAAAAAGATTTTATAAAATTCTCAAACTGTTTTGAGTTTCTGAAGTAATTTTTTATGTATTCCGCCAAAACCACCGTTTGACATGATGAGAACAATATCATTTTTTTTTAAATTCCCTGCCAAATGGCTTACTATATCTTCAACCTTCTCAATATAAAAGGCTTCTTTGCCTTTATTCACTAAATTATCAACAACCCTCTGAGGGGAAAAGCGGATTTTATCGTCCAGCAATCCGGGGTTGTAGACTCCGGCAATTATAATTTTTTCAGCATCAAGAAAAGCCTCGCTGTATTCTTTTTCAAAAACAGATCTCCTGCTGGTGTTTGACCTTGGCTCAAAAACCGCCCATAATCTTCTTTCAGGATAACTTTCCTTAAATCCTCTTACAGTTTCCCTCACAGCAGTAGGATGGTGTGCAAAGTCATCAAAAACTGTAATTCCTTTTACTTCACCAACAATCTCCTGCCTTCTCCTTACTCCCTGAAAACTTTGGATTCCTGCAGTTATTTCTTCAGCCGACAGCCCTAAACTTCTCAACGCTGCAATTGCTCCCAGCAGATTCATTAAATTATGTTTTCCTATAAGGCTTGTAATACACCTGCCAAGAATATTTTCTTTATGTCTTATTTCAAAAAAAGCATTCCCATTCCCTCTTTCAATCCCTTCAATTCTCCAGTCAGACACTGAATTAATTCCGTAAGTTTCCACCTTGCAAGCACTTTCTTTTGAAATCCTTATTGCGTTCTCATCATCTTCGCAGGCTATAAGTTTACTTTGCAGTGGTATTTTATGAATAAATTTTTTAAATGCATTTTCAACCTGAGAAAAGTCCGCGTAAATATCAGCGTGGTCAAATTCAATGCTTGTCAGCACTGCCACATCCGGAATATAATGCAAAAACTTCGGACCCTTATCAAAAAAGGCAGTATCGTACTCATCTCCTTCAATTACAAAAAAATCTCCTTTGCCAAGTTTATAATTTTTCCCAAAATTTTTTGGAATACCTCCAATTAAAAAAGAAGGGTCTTTTCTGCTCGCTTCTAAAACCCAGGCTATAATTGATGATGTTGTTGTCTTGCCGTGAGTTCCGGCAACAACAACTATTTTTTTATCTTTAAGGAAAAATTCTGCCAGGGCCTGTGGCATTGAGAGATAAGAAATTTTCGAATCAAGCAGTGCTTCAACCTCAGGATTATTTTTTGAAACAGCATTGCCAACTATTACTAAGTCGGGCTTGTCGGCAATGTTATCTTCTTTATAACCTACCCTGATTTCTATACCCTGTTTTTTGAGTATATCACTCATAGGAGGATAAACATTCTGGTCCGAGCCGGTAACCCTGTATCCCTTTTCCTTAAACATTCCTGCAAGGGCGCTCATTGCTGTTCCGCATACAGCTATCAGGTGAACATGTTTCATCAGCAAATCCCTATCTCTTTCATTACAAGGTCATGAATTTCCGGCCTGAATTTTGCAATACTCCTGTTTTCTCTTGTTGGGTGAACTCTGTTTGTAAGAAGGATAATTTCTATCTCTCTTTCAAGGTCTATCCAGATAGAAGTTCCTGTGTAACCGAGATGCCCTGCTGACTTTTTTGAAAAATAATGCCCGGAAGTTGAAATGTCAGGAGACGGTGTATCCCATCCAAGAGCCCATGATGAGCCCCTGACAATATCTTGCCTCATTAAAAATTCCCTGACAATTCTCTGAGGGATAAAACCTCCCTCGCCACTGTAGCATTTAAGGATTTCTGTTGTGAATCTGTGAAGGTCAATCCCTGTTGAAAAGACTCCTGTATGTCCAGCAATTCCTCCCATTGCATATGCGTTATCATCATGAACCTCTCCCTCTAAAACCTTTTTTCTCCACGGGCAATTTTCAGTAGAAGCAAAAAGCCGGTTTTTCTGTTTTAAAGCTGAAGATTGTTCAAAAAGATTATTGTAAAAAGTTGCAGAAAGAGAAAGCGGGTTAAATATCTTTTCCTCGCAATATTTATCAAGACCTTTCCCGCAAATAATCTCGATAATTTCACCAAGAATTATAAAACCCATGTCACTATATTTACAATTTGTTTCCGGAACATATACCAGAGGTTCCTTATTTACTCTGCTATAAATATATTGTTTGCCGTCATATTTAGAAAATTCATTTGTGGATTTTTGCTTTTCAAGCAACCCCCTGTAAAGAGGCAACCAATCCGGCAAACCTGCACAATGGTTAAGGAGGTTACGAAAAGTGATATTTTCTTTTTCTTTACAGTTAAAGTCCGGAACAAACTCGCCTGCTTTGTTTTCAAGGCTTATTCTTTTTTCTTTTAATAAAATCATTATTGCCGTTGTTGTCGCAACAACTTTTGTCAGAGAAGCAATGTCAAAAACTGTATCTTCTGTCATGGGTTTTTTTTCAGGCATTACAGAACGAAACCCAAAAGCCTTATGAAATGCTATTTCCTTGCCTATGGAAACTAAAAGGACAGCACCAGGGAAAACACCTTTTTCTACTCCTTCTTCCATCTTTTTTTTAACATTTAAAAATTCTTTCATCTTCTTCTTACATCACTCCATTTTCTAATATTGAAATTTTTCCCTTATCTCCATCTACTTTAACATTTACTCCAAAAGGGATTGTAATGTTATCAAAGCTATGGCCTGAAGGGAAACCAAACAGAATAGGCACTTTAATATCCGCAAATACATCCAGAATCACATCCTCAAGCAAAAAGCTTTTATCATCTTTTGGCTGGCATCCTTCCATATCTCCGAATATTATTCCTTTTACCCTTTTCAGTTTTGCTGCCATTTTTAAATGCGTCAGCATTCTTTCAATTTTGTAGGGTTGTTCACCAATATCTTCAATGAATAAAATCTTATTTTTAGTATCTATCTCATAAGGTGTTCCAAGGGTTGTCACTAAAAGAGACAAACATCCTCCCATCATTTGCCCCTCTCCTGTTCCTCCTTTTAAAACTCTGATTCCATCATGCCTGATTTCCCCAACCGCTTCTTTTGACATCAGTGCCTTCATGAAAAAGTTTTCAGTCATTGTGGTTGGACCTTTTGCAAAACGGGAGCTTGCAACCATTGGTCCGTGGAATGTTATCAGTCCTGTCTCAGAGGTTATGTGATTTAAAATCACTGTAACATCACTGCATCCAAGAAATATCTTTGGATTTTTCTTGATATTTTCTAAATCTAAAAATGGCAATATCCCTATTGCACCATATCCTCCTCTTGCGCATACGATTGTTCTTATCCTTGAATCTGCAAATGCTCTGTTTATCTCATCAGCACGATTCTTGTGACTGCCTGCAAGATATCTTGTTTTTTCAAATATCCTCTCATCATAGCTCACATCAAGACCCATTTTCTTTAACCATAAAACACCTTTCTCAAGATGTTCCCTTTCAAAAGGGCTTGAAGGAGCAATAATCCTGACAGTATCTCCTGGGGTAAGCGCTTTAGGTTTTATCATATTAAGAGCTTTCATTCAGCTTTATAGAATAACATGTTATTTGTACATTTACAATACAGAAGTTTGGCGTGATTGTGGATTTTGGATTGCGGATGTAGCTGCAAAGCAATGAGTTGCTTCAAAAAAACTAGCAATGAGCGTCTAATTAGACTTCTTTTTTAAGTCTCCAGCAACCAGAAGCGCTGCAAGCCCGGCTATCAAGAGAAGGAGAGTTCCTGGTTCTGGAACAGGCGCTGAACTTCCTCCCTCATTGCCACTTGGAGTGGGGTTGGAAACTGTTCCTGAATAGCTTGCATTGATCGTAAGCCCTGACCTTATTGCATAGTCAAGGGTTCCTGAATACTGCATTGTAACAGTTAATATATCCCCTTTGCTTGACCCTGCCAGCGCAGTAAGGATAGCAGAATTAAGTGCAATGCCATCTGGAGATAGGACTACGTTAAGCAGATCTATCTTAAGCTCATTGGCATTTATATTACCTGTTCCTCCGCGGGTTCTCAGAGTAAGAGCTTTCAAATTTGCGGTTAGATAAGTTGTTGTACCTGTTGGATTCAGTATTTTAAATCCATCTGTGTAATAAGTTGGAGAAAACGGAAACACTGTGTAGTCATCAAACGTTTCAGGAGTCCCTCCATTATCTAAAAAACTCGTTCCTCCCAGATGTAAATCAGCTATTTCAACCCTGTTCTTAGCAGTATAAGGACCTGAAATTAAAAGAGGGTCAGCTGTAGGGTCTGAACTGAATATCCTTCCTGTTTTAAAGTCTAATAAATCAGAAAAGCCATCAGTTGGAAAACTATCGCTTATTCTTATAGCTCCTCCAAAAGAGAAAGAAACAGGTGCTGCAAAGGAATTCTTTGTAAGCGAAAATGTTATTAGTACTGCTATAAATACTATCAAATATTTTTTCATATACAGTGCTTTCTATCAACAACAACCCAAAAAGTTAACCCAGCAAAAACTATCCTCTCTTTATTCTCTTAACACCTGCTAATACAACCAGTCCAGCACCTAAAAGCAGAAGTGTGGCAGGTTCTGGAACTGGAACTGATGCTGTGGTTGTAGTGGCAGGTTCTGGAACTGAAACTGATGCTGTTCCTGATCCTATGGTTGTAACTGAAGTTCCAGCATTTATTGCTGTAGCTAAATTACCGTTATATTGGAGTGTGAGTGTAAGTATTCCACCTATAGAGCTTGAGTTAAACGCATCAAGCACATCAGAGCCCAATGCCAAACCTGCAGTGGTAACATTGATATTAAACAGGTTTATCAAAAGCTCGCTGTTTACAGTTCCCTCCCCTGCATTGGTAGTAAGGGTTAAAGCCTCCAAATCAGCTATAAGCAAATCCGTGCTGCTGCCATTCTGAACTCTGAAACCACTCGCATAATAGGTTGGATTAAAATCAAATAATGTCATGTTGCCAATTGTAGACCATGTACCCGCAAGCGTAAGGTTGCTGATTTCAACATTATTATACAGAATATTATCATCCTCAGGGTCGGAGTTGAATATGGTCTGGGTATCAAATGAGATTAATTCTGAAAAGCCATTTAAGTTTGGATCTGTAATATATGTTGCCCCTGCAAAGGAAAAGGAAACTGCTTCAACCTGTTTTTCAAATAGGCAAAGTGCTAGTGTAAGGAATAAAAGAGTAAAAACTATTATATTTTTTTTCATACTATAAAAACCTCCTTAAGCAATCAACTCTTTGATTTATATTGATATTTTCTCCATTCACCTGTTTTAACAATCCATTCCTAATTCTGATATAATAATGCAAGAACCATACCAAACAGTTTTTAACACAATAACTTATTGATTTTATTGTAATTTTATTTGTTGTGCTGTTTTTTTTTTAAACACTGAATATGAAAAGTGTTCAAAAACCCGACAGTTTTTCCTGTTAAATCTATATTAAGCTTATTTTTCAAAAGGTTAAAAGTGTCAAAAAAACCGACGTTTTTTAGGCTTTTTTATCATCCTAGAAAACTTTAGCACAAATTTGTTGCATTGCTAAAGAAAAAAATGGTAAAAAAATGAAAATTTTTGAGTCTCCAAAATAATGACAAAAAAACTTAAAATAATTAAAGACCCTCAAAAGCTTTACAACTATGCCTGTTACTGGTTGAACCAATATCCCTGCTCGGCTATAAAACTGAAAGAAAGGTTGTTAAAAAAATGCTGCAGCGAGGAAACTATTAACGAAGTGATTTTTCGTTTAAAAGAGCTTAATTATTTGAATGACAAAAAATTGGCTTTAAACATCATCTCCACATATCTTAAAAAAGGCTATGGCAAAAATCGAATTAACAGAAAACTTTATGAGAAGAAAATATTTGATAAGGAAATATTAGAATCAGCGTGGAAAGAATTCAACTCTGGGGAGGAAAAAGAGAAGATTTCAGAGGTTATTGAAAAGAGGGCAGGTCGTTATGATTTAAACGAAGCGAAAGGTAAAAAGGCATTAATTGGATACCTGCTTCAGAGGGGGTTTGAATATGATGATATAATGGAAGCTTTAAGGGGAAAAAAGTTATTATAACTAAAAATATAGAAAATTTCTATGTTTTTAGAAACAGAATAAAAAAAAAGAGCAGGTTTTTAACCTGCTCTTTTTGAATTTGCAGTTATACAGCTTAACTTATTAACTTACCATCTGCTGTTTCTGTTATTTCTTCCGCCCCCGTCATTGCGTTCTCTGCTCTCCATAGGACGCGCCTCATTAACTACAATTTTTCTACCATTAAGCTCAGTTCCGTTAAGAGCTGCGGTAGCTTTCTGAGCATCTTCATCAGACTTCATCTCCACAAAGCCAAATCCCTTTGACTGGCCTGTGTATTTGTCAGAAATTACCTTTCCTGACTCAACAGCACCATGCTGAGAAAAAAGTTCTACTAATTGTCCCTCACTCAATGAATAAGGAAGACTGCCCACATACAATTTTTTACCCATATAACCTCCAAAAGTTAGGGTTTTCTTGAGACTCAGATTAATTCAATGGGATTAAAGTGGTGAAGATACTCTGGTAAGGATAAATCTTTCCAAGCTTTCCGATTAAAATCCGATTCACAAGCAATTCAAATCCGGGTCTTTTAATTAAATTCTTACTTGCCACCAGACCCAAAGGTAACAAGATATTTACTTATAGCCAAATCAATTAGTTTTGTCAAGGAAATTAAAATAAATTTGTCTTTGAGAGATAATAAATTTAAATTATTAATTTTTTATTCTTCAGAATTTCTAATGGTGAAACAAGGTGTTTTTTTAGGCCTAATTCTTTGACACCCGATCCAAAAGCCAATCCAAGAAGCTGGGAAAAATAAAAGACTGGCAGGTCATATCTTGCATTATATTTTTCAAAAATATCATTCTGCCTTGTATCAAGGTTTGCATGGCACAGAGGGCAGGCAACTGATATTGCTTCTGCGCCTACATCTTTAGCATTTTGAAGAATGAGATTTGTAAGCCTTAGCACAGACTCAGTCCTTGCAAGGGCAAAGCTTGCGCCACAACAGTCAGTCTTGTAAGACCAGTCTAAAACATTTGCACCACAGGCTTTTAAAATCTCGTCCATGCTCTCAGGATATTCGCAATTATCAAATGCCATAACCTTTGGAGGTCTTGTGACAAGGCAGCCATAATAACAAACAACCTTTAAACCATTTAATGATTTTCTGACCAGAGAGTTGATTTTTTCAAGCCCGACATCATTTATAAGTATATCAAGGGGATGCCTTACCCTTACTTTCCCTCCGTATGAGTAATCAATTACTTTTTTGACTTGTTCCTCCAAAACCTTGTCATGCTCAATCTCATAGACAGCAGTCTTTAAGCTCTGAAAACAGGCAGCGCACGGCACAGCAACTTCTGAAAAATTTCCTTTCTCAACAAGAGAAAGATTTTTAATCGGGAGTGCTGCTGATAAAACCTTTGAAGTCGCATGTGCAGGCGTTGTTCCGCAACAGATCCAATCAGGAACTTCAAAAAGTTCCAAATTTAACTTTTTAAAAACAACTTTTACTGACGCATCATATTCTGATGCTGTCGAATGAAGAGAACACCCCGGGTAGTATGCATAGGTCATAGTTTTTTACCTTCAATCTCCAATGCCTTTTCAAAAATTTTTTTCACTTCCTTGGCGCTCCTTGTTCTCTCGGGCAGTATTTTAAATTTGCCTTTTAATCCCATCCTATAGCCAAGCCTTAAATCCTTAAAATACTCACCTGTTGCAAGTTTCAGCGATGTAATCATTCCGACCTCATACATTCTTCCAAATCTTCTTATGTTTTTTAATGCAATTCTGTAAAAAAGTGGTATCTCTTTAACTTCATCAGGCACTACTATTCCTTCTTTTATTGCAAGGTGCCGGACACTATCCATCAGTTTTGCTATATCAACACCCTGAGGACATCGCGTTGTGCAGGTTTCACAGGAAGCGCATACCCATATAGTTTTGCTGTTTATGACCTTATCTTTCAGTCCAAGGCGAATTGCGTGGACAATCTGGGTCGGAGAATAATCCATCTCCTCAGCCATGGGGCATCCGGCAGTGCATTTTGTGCATTGATAGCAGAGATTTACATTCTGAACTGATTCTTTTTCTATCTCTTTTCTAAACACTGAATCCGGATTAATTTTCATACAAAAATCTTAGTTTTGACAGGCGGGACGCCTATCCTGCTATTGAACAATTACATTCTAAAAAGCCTTTATATGGCTGTCCGTTTTTTTTGGCAGACCAAGGGGTCTGCTGCTACAATTTGGGCAGAGCTATGCACTGTTTTCTGTCTATTGTATCCTGTATTCTGCATTCTTTTTCCTGATTGGATTCATCCCTAACTTCCTTGCCCTTTCAGTCATCTCAGATGCAGCCTCGGCAAAAGCTGTACCCATTGAGGAAGACATATTGAACATCTCCAACCTTTCTCCACCAATTCCTATCTCATCAAGAAATTTTTTCAGGCTTAAAATTCTTTTTTTTGCCCTCATATTACCCTCAAGATAGTGGCAGTTTCCTTCAAGACATCCTGCCACAAAAACTGCATCAGCGCCTTTTTCAAAAGCCTTTAAAATATAGATTACATCAACCTTTCCTGTACACGGAATTCTTATTATTTTAACATTTGCTGGGTATTGCAGCCTCATTGAACCTGCTAAATCTGCAGCAGCAAAAGCACAGAAGTAACAGCAAAATGCCAAAACCTCAGGCTCGAAATACTCATTTGTTTCAACTTTTTCTTTATCTGCCTGTTCCATATTATTTTCTTGCCGCAAATCGATATTGTCAAAACCAATCAAAAGTTCAAATTTCAAAATCCAAATGTCAAATGAATGTCAAAATCTAAATACCAAATTTTCTTATCCATTTGAACTTGGGATTTCATTTGAACTTTGAGCTTTGGCATTTGAAATTAAACCATTCTCCTCCTCAACCTCAAAACTCTCAACCTTTGCCACTACCTGTTCATCAGTATAATGGAGAAGCTGAATGGCTTTGTTCGGACACTCTGAAGCACATATACCACACCCCTGGCACTGAGCGACCTCAATGTGTGCTGCCCTGTCAAGAATTCTTGGAACGTGATAGGGGCAAGTTCTCACACATGTAAGACAAGTTGCACACAGGTCATCATTTACAACTGCAACTGAACCGCCAACGCTTAATTCATTCTTTGACAAGATAGTGTTTGCCCTTGATGCAACAGCTTCAGCTTGTGCAATGCTTTCCTCAATAAACTTAGGATATTGTGAAATACCGCAAAGGAATATCCCTTCAGAAGCAAAATCAACAGGCCTGAGCTTCATATGCGCCTCAAGGAAAAAATTCTCTTTTGTCAAAGGAACTTTTAAAAGCGGTGCAAGTTTTTCGTTGTCAGGATGAGGAATTGTTGCCATGCTTAAAACCAAAATCTCAGAATTCAACTCAATCTCCTCCCTCATTACCGGATCAAACACCTTAACGCTAAACGCCGAATGCTTAACACTATCAACAACCGGTGGCTTCTCCTTCTCATACCTTATAAACAGAATTCCCTTTTCCCTTGCCTTGGTATAATAGCCCTCTTTAAACCCGTAAGTTCTTATATCGCGGTAAAGTATGGTAATTCTTGCATCAGGATTAATCTCTTTTATCTTTAAAGCATTCTTTATTGCTTCTGTGCAGCATACCCTGCTGCAATAGGGTCTCTCTTTATTCCTTGAACCAACGCACTGTATCATTACTATTTCTTTTGCATTCTTTATTTTATCATCACTGCTGTACAGTTTATTCTCAAGTTCTAACTGTGTAATTACTCTTTCATCTTTTCCGTATTCAAACTCGCTTCCCTTGTATTCCGCTCCTCCTGTTGCAACTACAACAACACCGCAATCAATATCTTTTTCTCCACCGTTGCCATAGGAATTAATTTTCGCTTTAAAATTCCCAATAAAGCCTGAAAAGGATTCAACCTGAGAGTTCAGGAAAATGCTGATGTTTTTATTGCCCTCTGCTTTTTTAATCAATTCGCCCAGAAACTTTTCCGGGTTTTCTCCCTCTACCGTATATTTAATATTCTTTAGATTTCCTCCAAGCTCTCCTTCCTTTTCTACAAGGGTAACCTTAAACCCCTGGTTTGCCAGACTCATTGATGTAACCATTCCCGAAACTCCGCCTCCTATAACAAGCGCCTCCTTTTTCAACTCAAGAGATAATTTATAGAGGGGATTTATAAACCTTGCACGGCTAACAGCCATTTTGGCAAGGGATTTAGCTTTTTTCAAAGCCTTATCAGTCTCATGCATATGGACCCATGCACACTGGTCCCTTATATTAGCCATTTCAAAAAGGAATGGATTTAAGCCTGCCTCTTTTAAAACCTCCTGAAAAAGAGGCTCATGGGTTCTTGGTGTACAGGAGGTCACTACAACCCTATTCAGGTTCTCTTCTTTAATCTTTTGCTTTATCCTCTCAATCGTATCTGCACCGCAGGTATAAAGGTTTTCTTCGGCATAGACTACAGACGGAAGTTTTTTAACATAGTCAACAACACTCGGAACATCTATTACTCCTCCAATATTTGTTCCGCAACGGCAGACAAAAACTCCTATCCTTGGCTCTTCTTTTGACACATCTGTTTCAGGAGGATATTCTTTTGCCTTTACTAAAGTATTTCTTTCTTCTGCTAAAAGCTCTATTGATTTGGATGCTGCACCTGAAGCCTGGATAACGGTTTCAGGAATATCCTTTGGTTCTAAAAAGGGTCCGCAGGCATAAATACCCTTGCGGTTCGTTTCAAGAGGCTGCCATTTGCTGCTGCCGCAAAAATTAAATTTATCAAGCTCAATCCCAAACTTATCAGACAGCTCCTTCACATCTTTTCTTGGAACAATTCCGCAGGAAAGGATTACCAAATCAAACTCTTTATTTAAAATCTTTCCTGTCTCCTCCTGGTACTGAACCCCAAGGTTTTTTGTTGCCGGAATCTCTTTGACTGATGAAGGCCTGCACCTTGTATAGATTACGCCGTTTTTTTCAGCCCTTTCACAGTAATCATCAAATCCCTTTCCATGAGCCCTGAGGTCAATAAAAAATATCTGGCATTCTACATCAGGAATATGTTCCTTAACAAGAATTGCCTGCTTGGTCGCATACATACAGCATACTGAAGAGCAGTAGTCCCTTTCAGAATCTCTTGAGCCTACGCACTGTATCCACGCAATCCTCTTTGGTTCCTGCTTATCAGAGGGTCTCACTATTTTACCCAGATAAGGACCGCTGGCACTCAAAATCCTCTCAAACTCAAGGCTTGATAAAACATTTGGGAAACGGTTGTGACCAAACTCACCCTTGAGGTCAGGGTCAAAAAGATCAAAGCCCGGAGCAAGAATTACTGACCCTACCTGCAGGTCAATGACCCTGTCAAAATCCTGCTCGTGGCTAATTGCCTTTGGCTCGCAGGCTGCTTCGCAAAGCCTGCAGTCAGAGCATATTGAGCAGTTTAAACACCTTAATGCCTCTTCAAGAGCCTGTTCTTCAGTGTAGGCTTTTTCAATTTCTTTGAAATTGCCTATCCTCTCATTCACAGAAAGCTGGAGTGGCTTGGCTCTTTCTTTTTTTGGAATCCTTTTTTCAAGGTCAGGCTCGCCTATAGTTTTCTCCATTGCCTGAGAAATCTCAATTCCTCTGAAAGTATTATGAATTGCCAGAGCTGCTTTTTTCCCATCAGCAATTGCTTCAATTGCTGATGCCGGACCGCGCACAGCATCACCACCGGCAAAAATTCCCTTAATGCCTGTTTCCTGTGTCAAAGGATTGACCTCAATGGTCCCCCTTCTGGATACATTTATTGCGCTGTTGCTATCAATAAATGAAAGGTCTGAAGCCTGCCCGATTGAAACAATGACTGTATCCGCTTCAATCAAAGATTCAGTTTCTGCAAAGAATGAGGGATTAAACCTTCTTTCCACATCAAATACTTCCTTGACTCTTAGTGTAACAAGCCCTTTAACCTTATTATTCTCAACCACAATTTCTTTTGGTCCAACTGAACAGAAAAATTTTATCCCCTCTTCCTCTCCCTCTTCTGTCTCCCACGGATGAGCCGGCATTTCATCTCTTGATTCAAGGCAGGCTAAAGAAACATCTTTTGCGCCAAGCCTCAATGCTGTCCTTGCAACATCCATTGCTACATTTCCACCGCCAATAACCAGTACCTTCCTGCCTATTCTGGCTTCTTTGCCAAGTCTCACATCTCTTAAAAAATCCACACCCCACAGGACACCCTCTGCATCATTGCCAGGAATATTCAGCCTTTGAGCCTTTTGCGTGCCAACTGCAAGAAATACAGCCTGGTAATCCTTCCGTAAGTCATCTAAAGTAAAATCTCTGCCAAGCATTGAGTTAAGTTTTATCTCAACCCCTGTCTTTTCTATATTTCCTATCTCCTCATCCAAAGATTTCTTTGGGACTCTGTACTCAGGTATTCCAACTGCAAGCATTCCTCCTCTTACAGGAAGGGTTTCAAATATTGTAACCCTATATCCCATTCCTCTTAAATAATAGGCGCATGAAAGACCAGCAGGTCCTGCTCCTATAACAGCAACCTTTTCCTTATATTTTATCTCTGATGCCTGGGAAGGGACAAAATCCTCTGAGCCGTAAACCTTATCAACTAAAAATCTCCTTAGGGATCTTATTGAGATAGGAGAGTCAACTTTGCTCCGCCTGCATTCTGATTCACATGGGTGGTGGCACATACGGCTGCAAACTCCTGGCAGGGGATTATCTCTCATTATCATCTCAAGGGCTTCCCTGTATTTTTTTTGAGCAATAAGGGCAATGTAGCCCTGAACGCTTATCCCTGCCGGACATGTAACTTTGCAGGCAGAAAATCCTTTTTTATCTATTACATAACCATTGGGCACTGCTTGGGGATAACTTTTGTACACTGCATTTCTGTTCCCTATCCCCATATCAAATTCACTTCCAACCTCAACAGGACAAACCTTTTTGCAGTCACCGCAAGCCGTACACTTGGCAAGGTCAACAAAACTCTGCCTTTGCCTCAAAGTTATTTTGAAGTTTCCGGCTTCTCCGTCTACTCTTACTATATCTGAACTTGGAAGTATTTCGATATTAAGATGCCTTCCTGCGCCTACGAGGCGAGGAGATATTGTGCACATGGCGCAGTCATTTGTAGGAAAGGTTTTGTCAAGCTGGGCCATTCTTCCGCCAATGAACGGGCTCTTTTCCACAAGGTAGACCTTAAATCCTGAATCTGCAAGGTCAATGGCTGCCTGCATTCCCCCAATGCCTCCGCCAAGCACCATTACAGCGCCGATTTTGTTATCTTTCTCAGCCATAGTCTTTCAATAGAGTATTGGATAAATTAAAATTTAAAAATCAAATATAAAAATTACTGATAGGCGGGACATTCCTGTCCCGCAATTTTTTTTATTTGATAAGGATTAAGTTTTTTCTTAATTCTTACTTACTACTTAATTCTTAATCCTGAATTCTCATTTTACATTTTGATTTTTGAATTTTGAACTTCCCCCAATGGGTCCAAGCTCAACAACCTTATCATTCATTCTCCTTACTAAATTAACAAATCTGTGTCCAGTATTTGAGGCTAAATTATAAATTTCCACCCGTTCCTTTTCAATTCCAATCTCTTCCAGAAGATTTTTTATGTAATCTATGCGCTTTTTTGCCCTGATGTTTCCGTGCAGATATTTGCAGTTGTCCTCATAGCAGGCAAGGACAAGCACACCATCAGCGCCTTTTTCAAATGCCTTCAGGATATGGTACACATCAACCTTCCCGCTGCAGGGCACCCTTATAATATTGATTCCTTCAGGATAAGGAATTTTCATCTTCCCTGCTAAATCCGCAGCTTCATAGGCTGAGTGATTACAGCAAAATGTTATGATTTTTGGATTAAAACTTTTTTTATCCATCAAAAAATCTTATCCATTATCAGTTTACTGAAAAAGTCTCTGTGACCGTCATTGCGAGGCAAAGCCGAAGCAATCTCCTTTTTAGCTATCAGACTTAATTGAGATTGCCACGCCCTTCGGGCTCGCAATGACAATGGAAAAACGTCTTAAAGTATTGCATGATTTTTTCACAATACAAATCCCTCAATCTCAGCTATTATTCCTTCATCAGTATAAGTTCTCAATGTTATTGCGCTGTTCGGGCATTCGCTCGCGCACACACCGCATGCCTGGCATGCAACTTCTGAAATTACTGCTGCCCGCGTATATGTTACTGCGCCGTGAGGGCAGACTCTCTGGCATGTCAGGCAGAGGGTGCATTTGTCTTTATCAATTGCCATTCTTTCCTTGTAACATTTTATTTTTCCCTTTAACAGTTCAAAAACCTTAATGCCTGCACTCTTTGCATCAGTTATTGCATCTGGAATTTCCTCTGTTCCGCGGCACGCGCCAGCAAAAAAGATTCCCTTTCTGTTTGATTCAACAGGGAAATAGTGAACATTGTTCCTCTGGAAAAATTTTAAAGAATCAAAATCAACACCTAAGACTTCCCTCAAATTTTCGCAATCTCCAGACGGAATAATCTCTTCTTCAAGCACCAGAACATCACAGGGGATTTTAATGATTGGGTTCAAAAACTCCTCAGATGCCTTCAAAGAAAGGTAGTAATCAAAAATAAGAGCAAAAAATTTATTATCTTTCAGCAAAAATTGCGGCGCTTTATTCTCAAATTTAAAAACAATAACCCCTTCATCTCTTACTCTTCTATAAAGATTCTCAAGCCCTTCTCCTGCAACAAAAGCATTTCTGCAGGCTATAAAGACTCTGTTTTTATACTGCTCTTTTAAAAGCAATGAGTTTTTAAAAACCGTTCCTGTTGAAACCTTTGAAAATCTTCCAGTCATCCCTGTAATAAAAAGAACGTTAATATCTTCACCTCTTCCAAAGATTTTCCGGGCTTTTTCTTTATCTTTTAAAATCTCCTCAAGTTCAAGCTGTGTGATTATTCTTTCATCAGGATTTAAATTGTATGCCTCCTGCGGAAAGTATGTCTGGAACCCTGTTGCAACCACAACTGAACCAAACTGCTTTTCCAGAATTCTGCCACCGGCTTTTATCCCTGCAATAAAATCCCCGCAGGAACCCTTTAAGCTTATGACTTCAGCGTTTGTTAAAATTTCAGCCTTTCCTTTAATTTCTTCTATCTTTTCTTCAATAAACCTCTCAGGAGAAATTTCTGACTGATAAAACCTGTTAAGTCTTTTTACATTGCCTCCAAGCTCTTTCTCTTTCTCAACAACTGTAACCTTAAAGCCTGATTTGCTCAGCTCAATTGCCGTCTGAATTCCTCCAATCCCTCCTCCGATTATAAGAACCTCTTCCTGCGGCAAAACCTCTGATTCATATACAGGCACTGCTTTTCTGATTCTCTTCAAAGCCCCTCTTAATAAATTTAATGCTTTATTGGTTGCTTCATCAATGTCATTTATTATCCACGCACACTGCTCTCTGATGTTGCAGACAGCAACCAGATTTCCATCTATCCCTGCCTCCACCATAAGCCTTCCCCTGAACAGCTCCTCATACAATTTGGGCGAACAACCTCCAATCAGCACCCTGTTAGCTTTTTTCTCTTTAACCTTTACGATTAGACCGCTTAAACAATCTTCAGAACAAAGAAGTTCAGATTCCATAACAAAGGAAAGATCCTCTTCTTTTCCAAGGGCTTCCATTATTTTTGAAAAACTGAGACTCTTATTTAAACTCCCTGCACAGTTGCAAAGGAATACTGCTATTCTAACTTTTTCAGACATCAACTCTGCTCCCAAAAGCAGGTCAGGAGACCTGCCTCTGCCCGGGTAGAATCGGGTCTCCTGACCCGATATATATAAAACCCCCGCTATTTGAAATTTAAAGCTCTAAATCCTAATATCTAAATTACCTGCCTGCCGGCAGGCAGGTAAACAAATTCAAATGACATAAATCAAAAACCGTTTTGAACATTTGGATTTTTGCATTTTACATTTATTAAAACATTCTCCGCAGCTGCTATTCCCTGAGCTATTGATGCAGGGATATTTTTTGGTCCCTGACAGGCTCCGGCTATAAAAACATTAGGTTTATCTGTGAGTGTAAAATCACACGGGTCGGATGTTTGAAAAAATCCGCTTTCCCCTGTTTTAAGACCAAAAATCTTTCCAATCTTTTTTATGCTTTCTGCAGGGGTAATACCTATTGACAGCACAACCAAATCAAATTCCTCCTGCCTGTCTTCTCCTTTTTCTATGTCCTCATAATTTATAACTATGGATTTATCCTCTCTTTCCCCGACATCGCCCGGCATTGCCCTGACAAAATTTATTTCCTTTAAGCATTTTTCATAAAATAAAGAGGCTTCCTTTGAGAGGTTCTGCAAATCCATGTAAAAAATTGAAACAGAAATTTCAGGACTCTCATTTTTTAAAACCTTTGCCATCCTCATTGCATAAAGGCAGCAGACCTGAGAGCAATAATCATTTCCAATATTTATATCCCTGCTTCCAACACATTGAATGAAAGCAACTTTTTTTGGTATGGCATTGTCAGACGGTCTTCTTATTCCGTCCTTGAATCTTAGCTGTTCTTCAAGGTTAATCCCTGTTATCACATTTTGAAAAACCCCATATCTGTACTGAATACGCTTTTTTGCATCAAAAGGAGAAAACCCGCAGGCAACAACAACAGAATCTGCGCCAACGCCGAATATTTCCTCCTTTTCACTATAATTAACTGCTTTTGCTGGACAGACCTTCTCGCACAAATTGCATTTTTCGCCTTTAAACCTGAGACATAAACCTTCATCTATGAAATAGGCTTTAGGAAGGGATTGCTGATGGACAATTCTTATAGCAGAACCATTAACAGGACAGACCTCCTTGCATAGTCCGCATGAAATACATTTCTCTAAGGAGACGTAGCGCGGAGTTTTTTTTATCTTTACATCAAATTTGCCCTCATTCTCAGAGGACTCAATTACTTCACATCCTGTTAAGATAATAATTCCATTCTGCATCTGCAAATCATTCATCTTAAGATTAACAATGCAGGCAGAACACTTGTTGCAGACCCCTGAAGCCTTGCAGCCATATCTTATTGCAAAGCCTCCGAGAGAATGTTCTTTCTCAACAAGATTTACCTCTGCGCCTGCTTTTGCAAGCTCGATTGCACATGCCACACCTGCAATTCCGCCACCGATTACTAAAACCTTTTTATCTATAGCTTTTATAACCATATGATTTTTGCTCTAAGATTTAAAAGTTCAAATGCCAAAATCCAAATATCAAATGAATGTCAAATTTCAAAACCAAAAACATTTAAATATTTGGACTTTGAATTTCATTTGAACTTTGAGCTTTGACATTCGACAGTTTTATATCTTCTCCAGGAGTCCTTTGGTTTTGACAACATTGAGATGGAGCCCGAGTTCTTTGCTGTCAATTCCCATGGCAAGCCCTAAGAGTTGAGGATAAAAGAGAACGGGTATTTCATATTTTGTCTGGAACTGCTCCTCTATTGACCGCTGGTTCCCATCATACATAACATTGCAGAAAGGACAGACAAGGCAAATTGCATCTGCCCCTGATTCCTTCATCCTATCCAGCTTTTCCTTTGAAAGAGAAAGAGATACCTTTTCCGCTATGGCAAGTATCCCGCCTCCACAGCACAGCATTCCATTCTGATGAGATACATAATTTGCCCCTGTAATCTTTATAAGCTCCTCAAGGGTCTGAGGGATTTCCGGGTCATCAAATTTATCATAAATTTTGGATGGCCTTACATAATGGCATCCATAATGGGCGGTAATTGATAGGTTTTTTAATTCCCTTGTTACTGTCCTTTTTATCTTCTCAATTCCTATGTCCTCATAGAGAATTCTCCCTAAATGCTTAACTTTAACTTTGCCATTATACTCTCTGTTTATCTCCTTAAGTTTTCTATTAACCTCCTCTCGTAACTCCTCGTTTTCATTAAGCTCCCTGCTCATTTCTGTAAGGTTCTCTGTACAGGCACTGCAGATTGAACATATTGTCTCAATGCCTCTCTCTTCTGCAAGGCTCAAATTTCTTGCGGCAAGAAGCAGTGCTGTCTCCTTGCTAACAGCCTTCAGGGGAAAACCGCAGCAGGAAAATTCTCCAATATCAATAAACTTAATCCCGAGTTTCTCTCCTATTTTTCTTGTTGATATCTCATACTGCCTTGCCCTTGCAGGAATCGTGCAGCCCAAAAATAAAGCTAACTCCATAATACGTTCTCCAGTTTAAATCAAAATCCTAAATTCTAATATCTAAATCCTAAACAATATCAAAATTCGAAATTTCAATTTTCAAAATTGTTTTGAATTCTTGATTTTTGTCATTTGAATTTGTTTACCCCGCTTAGAAATTTTAATTTCTAACGGGGTTTAGAATTTAGGATTTAGAATTTTCATTTTTTTATATACCTATCTAAACCTGACATCTCAAAAATCTTACTTACATCCTCAAGCTTTGTTGGAAGAAAAGGTAATCCTGCTTTTTCTCTTTTCTTGTTATCAAAATCCTCAAGCACATACACCCTTCCGCTCGCTTTTACAAAATTTGCAATCTGAACATATGAAGGGTGGATATAGCCTGCCTCTGTGGCAAGATTCTTGATTACCGCCATTAAATCAGAAATAAGCACATCCTGTGGGCAGCGCTCCTGACAATTATAGCAGGCTGTGCACAGCCACACAAAATCGCTTTTAAAAACCCTCTCCTTCATTCCAAGAATTGCCATCCTGATAATCTGCCTCGGATTAAACTTCTCGTCAATTTTTCTCACAGGACAGCTTGCAGTGCAGGTGCCGCAGGAAAAGCAGTTTTTTATCTTCTCCCCTCCATGCCTTTTTGCAATTTCATATTTAAAATTACTGTCCAGTTCGTCAATATTTATTTCCATACTGTTTTCCTCGTAAAAATTGATTAATTTTGCACTTCTTATCCTTTATAAAATAATAAAAAAAACTGCAAGCAAGAAGAAAAAGGGGACGGTTCTCTTTTTTCCATCACAAAGATAATATATCAAAAAAGAGAACCGTCCCCTTTTTCTTGACATTTAATCCTTATTTGATATTGAGTCTTTTCAATTTAAATTTTTATTTGACTCACTATGACACAAAAGAAAAGAACTGCTATTGACACAACTACGGGCAGCATCTCCCGCGTATTGCTGAGCCTTGCTGTTCCATTTATCCTTGCCATGCTCGTGGAAACCCTTTTCAACATTACCAACATGCTTTTTGTGAGCAGGCTCGGCTCAGAGGCAATTGCCGCTGTATCTTTTTGCGGCATAATGCTCATGCTCACAGCAGTTGCTGTTGAAGGGATGTCAGGTGCAGCCGTTGCGCTTATTGCAAGAAGAGTTGGCGAAAAGGACCTTACAGGTGCCGGAATAGTTTCAGTACAGATATATTTGGTCGGTATAATTTTTTCAATTGCCCTCGGGATTCTTGGATACATTTATGCAGAACCACTGATGAGGCTTATTGGTGCCAATGATTCAATTGTTAATAATGGAATCGGCTATGCCAAGGTCTACTTTCTTGGAATGACCTCAGTGTTTTTCCTTTTCATAACGCAGGCTATTCTAAGAGGTGCAGGAGAGCCTGTAATACCTGTTGTTATTCTGGCTATTTCTGCCCTATCTAATATCGCACTCGATTTCTTGCTGATATTCGGAATAGGCCCCTTCCCAAAGCTCGGAGTAACCGGTGCTGCTGTTGCAACAATAATTGCAAGAGCTATTGGTTCAATCATTGGACTGTTTTACCTTTTCTCAGGCTATTCTCTTATCAGAGTTCGCCTCTCTGATTTCCGCATAGATTTTCCAATAATTAAAAATGTTCTTAGGATTGCTTTCCCGTCAATGGGAAGAATGAGCCTACACAGCCTTTCAAGAATTGCACTTATGAAAATTGTCACTCTCTTTGGCACCTCGGCAGTAGCAGCTTACGGTATCGGGCTTCGCCTTGATATGCTGGTATTCCTTCCCGGGTTAGGTTTTGCAAGCGCAGTTTCCACAATGGTCGGGCAGAATCTCGGAGCAAATAACCATGAAAGGGCTGAAAAAAGCGCAAGCATTGCCCTGTGGTACAATGTAATTATCATGTCTTTTCTTGGATTCATCTTCTTCTTTATGGCTAAGGAGATAATTGGAATCTTTGATAAGAGCAATGAAGTGCTTCGCATGGGAGAAATCTATCTCAAGGTAGTGGCACCAACCTACTTTCTCCTTGGGGTAAGGCTTGTTATTGGGGGTGCGCTCAGGGGTGCCGGCGACAATTTTGGACCAATGATGATCTCGCTGATAACCCTATTTGTTATTCAGATACCCCTTGCCTATTATCTCTCAAAATGGGCTTTTTTAAATACCACCGGAATCTGGCTTTCAATTGCAGCTGTTAATTTTTTTGAAGCTGCCTTTCTGATTTTATGGTTTAAGAGGGGTGGCTGGAAGAAAAAAAGATTTTAATCAATTAATGCATGCTAAATATAATAAGAGGGACATCGTTTACATATGAACGATAGACTTCTTTTTCTTTTACAAGATAAATAAAACCTGAATTCTCACCAAATATTCTGTGTCCTGCACTAAACTTCAATTTTCCCGTAAGCTCATATTCTTTAATAGGTTCTTTTTTTTCAAAGTAACAACTTACTATGTAAGATATATTATTCTTCGTAACGTACTCAGAAAATTTCCCTGAGCTTAAATATTCCTGATATTCATAATTATTTATTACACCATCAAGATTAACAACCCTTCTCTGACTAAAAAAACTGAAGATTCCAGAATCTCTCATGCCAAAGATGGCATTTTTTTCCATATTATCTCTTGCCCATATAGCTGCTTTATAGCTATTTGCACCAAATTTCCAACCTTGTTTAAATTTTAAATTCTTATTCACAACAAATAAAACCATAAAGATGAGAATTACAAAAGATATCCCTCGTAAAATTCTATTTTTTTCATTGTATGTGATGAATAAGTTAAACAAAAAAGGCAGTCCAAACAAGATTACTATAAAATGAATCGAGAAATGCCAGTAACCTTTTGTTTTATCAAAAAGCAAAGTATAAACTATATGGGAAATAGCTCCTGTCCCTAACCATACCATTACTTCAATAAAGCGAAAATACTTTGTAAATTTATTTGATAACCTTACGTTTTCTTTCATATAAATATATAAAAATATATAAAATAAAG
>Ga0155958_120_pt1 | contig 29766 bp, 24 predicted proteins | sample RifCSPlowO2_02_FD_107612 | JGI IMG/M metagenome (GOLD analysis project Ga0155958, IMG submission 107612) | Candidatus Schekmanbacteria bacterium RIFCSPLOWO2_02_FULL_38_14
ATGTGGTATTTGGGCGCATCCTTTAAAGAATAAATAGAGCTTTTCTTAATAATGACATACACACCGGTGTCTGAGGTCAGATAATTGTACAACTGTTCTCTCTGATGTTCATTTAATTCCTTTACAGGATGGCGCGCATAGAAAAGTATGCTTGGTTTATTAAAACAATAGGATATTAAAACATCATCCTTTTTTATGATATTTCTTGTAAACTCTGACAAATCCCGCAAAGAATCCTGTCTGTATCTTCCAATCTCAGGACCAACATAGATTATTCCTATAAGATGAAAAAGGAATATACTTAATATAAGGGAAAAAATGCTCAGTTGCCTGAGTTTTTTAAACCATGAAATTGAAAAGAAAACAATTCCAACTATTAAAACTGCTGAGAGAATCCATGGTATGTTTTTAAGGTCAATTGTATTGTTGAAAAAACTTGAAACAGAATCACTCTTGAATTTATTAACCATTGCAGGGAAAAAGACAGAAAAGGCTGATATTAAAAAAAAGGTTATGATGAGTATAATGACCGGCAGTTTTAAGTATCTAATCACTTTTTCTTTTTCCTGCATCACATCATCAAATAATTTTCCGACTAAAATAGCCATTGGCGGGAAAAGTGGTGTTATGTATGTAGCAAGTTTTGTTTTTGAAATAGTAAAAAAGAAAAAGACTACAAAAAACCATATAAGTGCGAAAAATTTTATGCTGGCGGTTTCCTTGTTTTTTACCGGAGATTCTTTGATGCTGGTTATTGTATTTAATATGGCGGATGGAAGAAAAATAGCCCAGGGGAAAAACCCTAATAAAATTACAGGCAAGTAGAAGAAAAAAGAACCATCGTGCCCTGAAACAACACCTGCAAACCGGTTGATATTATGCCTGATGTAGAATTGCCATATAAACTCCTCCCTGTGGATCTTGAACATTGCAAGGTTCCATGGAAGAATAATAATTGCCATAACAAAAAATCCCTGAAAAAGCATCATTTTTGAGAATGTGCTGAAGAATGTTTTATTTATAAGAGTAAAGAGAATTATGATTAAAAAAGGAATTACTATCCCTACAGGACCTTTTGTCAGAGTAGCCAAAGCCATGCAGGCATAAAACAGAAGATAAAAATATTTTCTTGACCTGTCATTTCCTGTGTATCCAAGGTAGAAGAGAAAAAGACTTGTGGATATGAAAAATGTCAGGGTCATATCAGTGATTGAAGCCCTTGCCAGGAGTATTATCTGCGATGAAATAGAAAAAACAAGAGAGCTGAGTATTGCAGTGCGCAGACTAAGGAATTTTCTTCCTATGAAGAAAATTAAAAGAACCAGAGAGGTTGCAAATGTCGCTGACCAGAAGCGTGCGGCAAACTCATTGATGCCAAATATTTTGTAGGCAATTGCTATGAGCCAGTAAAAAAGAATCGGTTTGTCGTACCTTATTTTGCCATCAAACCAGGGAGTTATCCAGTCTCTGTTTTCAAGTATATTCCTTGCAGTTTCCGCATAACGCGGCTCATCAACATCAAACAGAGAAATGGCTCCAAGCTTGTAGAAAAAAAGAATATAGCAGCTGCCAAGAATAAGAAAAAGGATTGGCAGAATATTTTTATTTAATGAGTTTTTTAAGTAATTATTAAATGAATCCAATGCAAGAACTTCTACCCTGTTATTTATTAAGATGGATTCTATCTTCCATCTGCAAATATTTAAGTTAATTCTTATAGCATGAAGAAAATAATTGTGTCAATCAGTTTTGCCCTCTTTGTCAAGCCAATTCAGAAATGTCCTGTTTTTATAATACAGGATATTTTCTCAAGGGATGGTCTTTTGGAGGAATGTATTTCTCTTTTATCTTAAAGGGCTTTAAGCGTCGTCTATACTACCCATAAGCACAATCTCCGAACCTCTACCTTCAAGCCAGTCGTGATGGCTTCCGTCCACCTGAAGCATCTCGCCAAAACGCCCTTTTCGCTCTGCCGTTGCCGGCGAACCCTCTTTTTGCGCCCCTTTACCCAAGGCACCCTCCTTTATAAGCCAGTTGCGAAGCGTCTCGTCTTGCTTTAGACTGCCTTCTAAAATCTTTTGCACTACATGAAAACGTTTTAGTTCCTCCTGTGTCGCCATGATAATGTTCTTTCCTGCCATTTACCCTCCTTTTTAATCTAAAAAAAGGGTACTATAGCATCCGTAAATTAGGACATTTCTACTTTGGTGAAATAGGACATTATCATCTTGGCGTTACACAAACCTCTCTAATATATTGACATGACGGATAAAATCCTTTAAGATTTCAAAAACTTTATACCTGATGATAGTTACATATATTTTAACATTTTTCCTCTCTTTTTTTCTCTCAATCTACGGGACACCGATTGCTCGCAAGGCTGCTACTCAGTATGGAATTGTTGACAAGCCTGATGGCAATCTCAAAACCCATCAGGAACCTGTCCCGTATCTTGGGGGGTTAAGCATATATCTTGCGTTTTTGCTCTCTCTGAGTTTTACCTTTGATTTTAACAAAGAAGTTCTTGGAATAATCCTTGCAGGAACCATTATTGTTCTGCTTGGGTTAATAGATGATTTCGGGGTATTAAGTCCGCGCAACAAATTCATTGGCCAGTTTATCGCTACATTCATACTCATCAAAGCAGGAGTAATGATAACAGTCGTTGCCCTTCCACATTGGCTGGCAATTGCCTTAACATTCTTCTGGATAGTGGGGATTACAAACGGCTTTAATATAATTGATATAATGGATGGATTGTCAACAGGCATTGCCTTTTGGGTTTCAATCTTTTTTTTCATAGTTGCAGTATTGAATGAAAAAACAATGATTGCCACTCTTACAATGGCTTTGGCAGGAAGCCTTCTTGGCTTTTTATGGTATAATTTTGAGCCTGCAAAAATATACCTTGGAGATGCAGGGAGCATGTTTATAGGAATGATTCTCGGCTCTCTTGCAATGACAGGAAGCTATTCTGATGTAAACCATGTAGGTTTTATTGCACCGCTTATAATTCTCGGGCTCCCGATTTTTGATACATTTCTTGTAATGTACATAAGATTTTTGAGAGGTCAGTCTGTTTTTAAAGGAAGTTCAGACCACTTTGCCTTACGCTTGAGAAAATGGGTTTTTTCAAAAAAAGCAACAGTAATTGTCAGCTATGGTGTAACTGTATTGCTTGGAATAATGGCAATCATTATGATTCATTCATCAAACTCTGTGGCGCTTTCAATATTTTCAGGTGTAATCCTGCTTTTCCTTGTTACCGCATACTTCTTAAAGAAGGTTGATATGGGGCTTTAGTGATGAAAGCAAAGATTATCCACATAATAACAAAACTGGAACTTGGCGGCGCACAGCAGAACACCCTCTTTACTGTAAAGAACCTTGACAGGGATATCTTTGAACCTGTCCTTATATCAGGCACAGGAGGAGTTTTAGATGAAGAGGTAAAAAGGCTTGAAGGGGTAAGAGTCTTTTTTGTCCCTGAGCTTGTACGGGAAATAAATCCTTTAAAAGATATTATAGCCCTTCTCAAACTCACAAAAATCCTCTTCAGAGAAAAACGCGAGCTTTTAACCTCAGAAAAAAAAAATAACAACATAAATTACTATTCACTGTTCACTGTTTACTGTTCACTTCCTATAGTCGTCCACACCCACAGTTCAAAAGCCGGGATTTTAGGAAGATGGGCTGCAAGGCTTGCAGGAGTTCCGTTTATCATCCATACCTTTCACGGCTTTGGATTCAATGATTACCAGAACTTTTTCAAAAAAAATCTTTTCATATTTCTTGAGCGCCTTACAGAAAAAATAACCTCTCGCTTCGTCTGTGTTTCAAGGGCTAATATCAAAAAAGGGAAAAGGCTTGGTATTTTTATTGAAAAAAAAGTTTCCCTGATAAGAAGCGGAATCGAGATTGAAAAATTCATGAACGCTGGTAATAATCCCCCCAGCCCCCCTTTGACAAAGGGGGGCAATGGGGGATTTTCTGAAGAGATAAGGAAGCTGTTGAAAATAGACAAAAACGGAGCATCAAAAGTCCCGATAGTTGGAATGATTGCCTGCTTTAAACCCCAGAAAGCCCCTCTTGATTTCTTAAAGATAGCAGCAAAGGTAAAAAAAGAAGTTGAAGCTAAATTTGTCCTTGTCGGCGATGGTGAGTTGCGCAAAGAAATAGAAGCTGATATAGAAAGCTCAAATCTGAAAGATGACGTAATTCTTGCAGGATGGCAGAGGGATATCCCGCAGGTTTTGAAATGCTTTGACCTGCTTTTACTGACATCTTTATGGGAAGGCTTACCACGTGTAATCCCTGAAGCAGTAGCCTCAAATATCCCTGTGATTGCCACTGATGTGGACGGCACAGCAGAAGTCATACAGGATGGAGTCAATGGCTACCTTCTTAAGCCACACAACATTGACGGATTTTCAGAAAAAATCACCTATCTTCTGAAAAACAAAACCGTACTTGAGGATTTCAGAAAATCAGGAAAAGAAATCTTAGCTGAATTTGACATAAATGAGATGGTAAAAAAACAAGAGAAGCTTTATCTTTCATTATTAAACTCTTCTGAAAAATTAGATTAAAATCCCTGTCTTCTTAAATAATTTTCAAAGATTTGATATTCTGTTTGTATAAAAAAATTAAGCAGAGATAAGGTAAAGAAACAGCAATGGATAATTGAGCACATATTTGGGACTATGAAGAGGAATTTTAATCATGGCTATTTTCTTACCAGAGGGATTGATAAGGTTGGAGAGGAGATGGGCTTAACAGTTCTTGCCTATAATATAAGGAGAGTTCTGAATATATTAGGAATAGATGGTCTGATAGCAGCAGTAAAGTTAAAATCTAATAAAATATTTAATGTTTTAGGAAATATATGGGAAAAAACTAAAAAGTTTTTCTCCTGGTGGCTAAAAACTACCTATATAGAAGTAATATGTACCTAATTGCTTCTGGTTCTCACACAGTCTGACGTCCCCCTTTCCTCTTCTGAAAAAGTTGCAATAATCTGTATATCTCGGTAAGATAAAAAATAAGCCCTATTGGAGGAATTTCATATGTCATCGAAAATAGAAAAGATTGAGAAGGAAGTTTTCAGACTTCTTTCTCATGTAAGAGCTATATTAGCGGAGCACATCATAAGCAGTTCAGATGAGGAAGAAGATCCGGAAGCAGAAAGGTTGTGGATTGAAGAGGCTGAACATCGTTATAAGGAATACAAAGAAGGCAAGGTAAAAGCAAAATCTGCAGAGATGGTATTTAAAGAGGTTCGCTCAAAACCGGAATGAAGACTGTTGTGTTCCTCCCTTAAGCATATTTTCCGGTTACTACTGCTTTTGGAACTCCCTCAACTTTCTTTGCTTTAATTTTTATCGCATCAAGAGGGCAGTTTTTTATACACTCCATACACCCTGAACAGCTTGGCCAGTACCATGCGTCTAAATGAAAGTCTTCATCTTCAGCTTCCTTATATTTTTCAATTCTGGCTAAGTGCATCTTGAAAACTGCCTGTGGACAAACTTCAAGACATTTCCTGCATTTAGCAGGAACTTTACATTTTTCATGATCTATTGTTATTTCCATTTGAATCATTTTTATTTCCTCCTGAAAATTACCATGCCTCACTTATACCTGGGCATTTTCGTCTTTCAACCAGTTTAATAGCTGCATTTGGACAATGTTTTTCACATTGGCCACAACCAAAACACCTCTTCATATCAATCGAGATTTTATTACGAGACAGTCCCATGCTCATAGCACCGAACTGGCAATACCTGAGGCAATAACCACATCCTGTACAATTTTCAAAAACAGGCTGGGCACAATATTCACCTTTGAGTATTATGGAATCAACACCATAATCTATTCTTCCCCTTATTCCCTGACATACAGGATATTCACAATTGCAGATTCCTCCTATATAAGGAACATTAAATGTCCAGAGGGAATGAACAAATCCTTTTTTATTGAAATGCTTTAGATGTTCTTTTGCTTCCTTAACACTTAAAAATGTAAGCCCTCTGAAAGTTTCAGGCCATCTTTCCCACTTGTAAAGACCAACTCCGAGAGAGAAACAGTAATTAGCTTCACTTTTATTCATCATTCCTCTTGTCTCTCTGCGGCATATGCATTGCATAAGTCCTATAGGATAAGTTAAATCCATCATATCAAGGGCTTCTTCCAGGGTTATAACCTGACCAAAGTGATATTTACCCATAAAACTTGCTACTTTTCTTTTCATTTGAGGGAGGCTCTCAACATCAACTCCTGTAGCATCAACTACTTCTTTTAAAAGGTCAGTAAACATTATATCTAAGTCAGTAGGCACTCCTGGCGGTATTTGTACCTCTCCCTTATCATTAAGGAAATAAGAGAAGTTACTCTTTGTTACTCGCAATTCTGCATTCTCTCCTGCCTGTGCCAGTAAATCTTCTATTATAACAGGAGGCTTTGGGGAAATTGAAGATATCCTTCCTTTTTCCGGGTCAATCTTTATAGGAACTCCTCCCATATGCTGTGTAAATTTATCTTGCTTCTCAACCTTCTTTTTCCTGTTGCTATACATTCGTGCAGCAAAGTTTGACGCGTTTTCAAACCACTTACCGCCATCTGCGTGTGTTGTGCAAAAATGACACATATTTATTTTCCTCCTCCGAGAGTGTTTTTTCTGATTAACATATTCATTTTCATTGTTATTATCATAAAATCTATTTTGATTTACTTATACTTTTTTAAACTTCCATTTTTCTCTTTTTCCATGATTCATCAAAAATAAATATAAGTTATATTGCTTTAAAAAACAATCAAACGTTAGTTTGAATTCTAATGTTTTTTCATTACTTTGTCAAGGAAATTTTTCTGTGATTTTTTTAATTTTATTAATTTCTTTTAACTATTTGATTTTTAATTAAAATAGTAATCAAAATATAAGAATTTTCAAGATTAGCAATAACCTATTAAAATAAATTTGTAGCTTTGTTAGAAGTTAATACTGCTTTTAAAGTAGTATCTGTAGAGTAATTGATTTGTTAATCTGCCTTTAGCATCCCATGCTTTTTAATGTAAGGAACAAGTCCGCCTTCCAATAATATTTTGTTCATAAGCGAAGGGAAAGGGGAAAAAGTGAGCTCTATATTTTTAGATTTATCAATAACAGTTCCTTTTATTATATCTATTTCTAACTCATCTCCTTCATCTATTGATGATGTGTTACAGATAATAGCTGGCAAACCTACATTTATACTGTTTCTATAAAAAATTCGTGCAAAACTTTTTGCTAAAACTGCATCAATCCCTGACATTTTTATTATTGTTGGAGCGTGTTCACGGCTTGAGCCAAGGCCAAAATTTTCTCCGGCAACTATAAAATCTCCTTTTGAAATCATATCTGAAAACCCGGGCTTTGCGTCTTCCATAACATGTTTTGCAAGCTCCGGTAGATTCGACCTTAAGTGAAAAAGTCTCCCCGGTGCAATAAGGTCTGTGCTGATATTATCTTCAAATTTCCATACCTTGCCATTTAATAACATATAGTTACTCCTTTACAGAAATTCTCTTGGATCAGCTATTTTACCCTTAATTGCTGTTGCCGCAGCTACAGCAGGTGAGCCGATGTATATAAATGCTTTTGGATTTCCCATCCTTCCCTTAAAATTTCTTGGCTGTGTTGCAAAGCAGACCTCTCCATCTGCTAATACCCCTTCGTGAACTCCAACACATGCACCGCATCCAGGACCTGTTACAACCCCCCCTGCTTCAACAAATATCTTTAAAATTTCTTCGTTCAAAGCCTCAAGATATGTCCTTCTTGAAGCAGGTGTAACAATTAATCTTGTTCCATGCTTAACTTCTTTTCCTTTTAATATTTTTGCTGCTTCCCTTAAATCTTCAATCCTGCCATTACAGGAAGTCCCGATAAAAACCTCATCTACCTTTATATCTTCAATTTCTTCTATAGTTTTTACATTATCAACCATATGGGGACAGGCAATCGTTGGTTTAAGAGAAGAAACATTTATTTCAATAATCTTTTCAAAAACCGCATTAGGGTCTGAAGAAATTTCTCTAAATTTATTTCCTCTGCCCATTTTCTCCAGAAAAACCTTTGTCTTTTTATCAGAGGCAAAGAGCCCGACCTTAGCTCCTGCTTCAACTGACATATTAGCTATCGTCGCCCTTGCATCTACCTCCATATTATCTATTGCTTCTCCTGTAAATTCCAGGGCTTTATAAGTTGCACCACGGCTTGAAATTTTTCCAATTAAATGAACTATCAAATCTTTTGAATATGCTCCCTTTTGGAATTTACCATTGACTATAATTCTAAAAGTCTCCGGAACTCTCATCCAAGTTTTTCCAAAGGCAAAAGCAACAGCAACATCAGTTGAACCCATTCCTGTTGAAAAAGCGCATAAAGCCCCATTTGTGCATGTATGCGAATCTGCACCAATAATCACATCCCCCGGATTGGCATAAGATTCAAGTGAAACATGATGAGAAATACCTCCTCCTACTTCTGACAAAACCGCACCGGTCATATCAGCAAACTCTCTGAGCAGTTTGTGGTCATTGCTTAATTCAAGTCTTGGACTGGGAGAGGCGTGGTCAAGAAAAAGGATTGTTTTTTTGGGGTTACGAATCTTTTCTATCCCCATCTTCTCTATTTGCCCAATCGTTAAAGGTCCTGTCCCATCCTGAACATAGCATAGATCAACGTCAGCAATAACAATCTCACCTGCCTTTACTTCTCTTCCGCAATGCTGGCTTATGATTTTTTCAGATAAAGTAAGACCCATGGCTTTCTCCTGAGATTTTTTATTGGCATTCCAAGAAATTTTTATTCTTTTCTTTATTTGAGAATTATTTTAAACTATTAGCTCATTGACAACATTTTGTAAAGAAGGTAATTTTTTGTTGTAGATGAATCCAAAAATTAAAGATTTCTTATGTTTTCTGATATTAGCTTTTTTAGGCTTTATTGTCTACTCTAACTCCTTTAAAGTACCTTTCCTCTATGACGACAGGGCTCTAATCCCTTACAGCAAATGGAATATAATTCCTTTTTACTTTTACTTCAGTAAAAATGACTTTGGAAATTTTTTAAAAAGCATATTCCAGACAAACAGGCCAATCCTCGCTTTTAGTTTCTTTTTAAATTACAAGTTAGGTGACTTAAACCCTTTCTCATACCATATAGTAAACTTAACTTTTCATATTTTGACAGCTTTTCTTATATATTTAACACTTAAAAATATCATCGAGAATCCCCTCATCCCTGTGCTTTCTGCCTCTATTTTTTTAGTTCATCCAATAACTGTTGAATCAGTAACATATATCTCAAGCCGGTCATCAATCCTGAGCGCTTTCTTCTATATAGTTCCATTTTATCTTTTAAGCAAAAAAAAATTAAAAAATTCTAACTCAATTATCTATTATATTTTATCAATCTTCTCGTACCTGTTTTCTATAGGATGTAAAGAAATTGGCATTACCTTGCCTTTAATGCTTCTTATCTATGATTATTTTTTCCTCTCAGGGGAAAACAAAAAGGAATTAATGAAAAGAGCTAAAGGCTGTTATATCCCAATGGGGATTCTTACATTAGTGATGATATTTTTAAGATTTAATTTTGCATTGTCTCTTCAAAGCCCGGATCAAGCCGTAAGAGGACTCTACCCACATATACTGACTGAGATATATATCTTCGCATATTATCTTATTAAATTTTTCCTGCCAATAAATTTAAATGTTGATCCAGATTTTAATCTGGCAAGTTCTTTACTCCAATTCAATTTCCTTCTCTCTGCGATTCTTTTAGCATCACTTATCTTGATAGCATGGTATTTCAGGAAAAAATCTAAAATCCTTTCTTTTGCTATAGCATGGCTTCTTATAACAGTTTCACCTCATTTTTTAATCAGGCTAAGGGACCTTATGGCTGACAGGTGGCTTTATTTATCTCTTATAAGTTTAAGCTTTTTATCCGGGACTGTTTTTCTTAAAACTTTGATTTTTTTTAAAGAGGGGGTTCTCAAAAAAACTTCTATTAAAGTAATTTACACAGGATTAATTCTATTTATCACTTTTTTATCAATACTCACCTTTAACAGGAATTTTGTATGGGAAAGTGAAATTGCTCTCTGGTCAGATGCAGTTAAAAAATCCCCCGATAAAGAAAGACCCCATAGCAACCTGGGTAAGGCTTATACTGACAAGGGAATGATTGATGAAGCACTTGCTGAATTTAAAAAAGCGATTGAGATAGATTCCTCTTCAGGCCAGGCTCATTACAATCTCGGAAATTGCTATTACGGAATGGGGAAAGTAGATGATGCGATAACGCAATACGGACTCTCGATAAAAGCCAATCGTAATTATGTGTTAGCCTATAATAACTTAGGTATAGCTTATTTTTCCAAAGGACTTTATGAAAAGGGGGTAAGAGCCTGTAAGAAGGCAATAAAAATAAATCCTTTCTTATATCAGCCTTATTATAATCTTGGGAATTACTATCAGAAAATGGGGAAAACAGATGATGCCATAACACAGTATAAAATCGCTTTAGAAATTAATCCCGGCTACGCAACAGCCTATAATAACCTTGGAACAGTTTATTTTGCCAAAGGGCTTTATGGAGATGCAGTTAATTCATATATGAAAGCAATAGAAATCTCACCAAATTTTGCAGAAGCTTACAGCAACTTAGGAAATGCATATAGAAAAATGAATATCCCGGGAAAAGCGGTTCAGGCATACAGGAAAGCTCTGGGTATAGATTTTAATCTTTTTGAGTCCCACTATATGCTTGCTTCATCCTATATGCAGATTGGAGCTTACAAAAATGCATTTGAAGAATTCGGAATATGCCTTCGGTTTAGAACAGATATCCGCACATCAGAAGATATAAGAAAAAAAATGAAGTCTCTGCAGGAAAAGTTAAAAATGAAATAGAAAAGCAGAATGGATAAAACCTTTTCTCACTCCTTCTTTTTAAATTCATAAATTTTAATTATAGGTCCTTTTAAAGATTTATCAGGTCTGATTTCTTTAATCAGTTTTGAGTAATTCTCTGGTCTTAATTTTAAAGTAACTTCTTTCTCATTATATTTATAGACTCCTGTAACCAGATAGTCTACGGCATTTTTTTTCAAGTAATCAGACCCCATATCTTCTTCTAAAAATTTTTGCTTAAAATGCTTAAAAATTAAATAATCTCTGTCTGAAAGCGTCAAATCAGGGGCATCTCCCATTAAAACGATTTTAGATTTTTCCCTTATATTATTCTCTATCCATCTAAATCCCTCAACAAGCGTACTCCCCTCATGGAAGGGTTTAACAGCTGCAATAGAATTTCTAAAGGGAACAATCGAACAGGTTATAATTATCAATAATGCAAATATCTCTCCTAATCTTTCACTAACTATCCATCCCCCGGTTTTATTTCTTCTGATTATAAGAGAAAGTTTGTCAGCACTAAAGAATATAAATGCCGCACAATATATTGCAGCGAAAGGGAGTACCGGAAGCACAAAACGGCCCATACTTACCTTCCAGTTACTGACCATTAAAAAATATATAACTATCCAGGAAACCGGTATAAAATTTTTTCTATTCAAGCTGACTATTGCTCCCAGAATAAAAAAAATAAAAAATATTAATCCCCCTCCTCCGGTCAACATCCTGAGGTAAGATATAAAAGATGGCGGGAAGTTTTCTGATACCCATAGTTTATTTTCATAAAAGCCAAGGGCTGTGACCTTAAGGGCAAATTTAAAATCCCTGAAAAACGAGGTGAAGTCAAAAAGAATATATGGGGAAATAATAAAAAAAATAATTACAAATATAAGAGCACTGTAAATTATCTTTTTATTTAAATAAGTGATATAAATTAATTTTTTAAAGGGGGTGAAATATCTCACCAGGAAAGAAAGCAGCAGAAAAATAATTCCCACTCCACAAAAAGCAAATCTTACCTTTTCTATGAAATAATACCCCAGGTCCCCTTTCTCAATTCTATCCTTATAGCTAAAAACCTTCCCGAAAATATAAAAGGCCTGCGATGAAGCAAGAAAAAGGCTTACTCCTAAAAAGAAAATACCAAGAGTCAAAATCAAATAAAATCCTGTCTTCTCTTTCTTAAGATCATACTGAATTTTTTGGAGCCTGGAATATTGAACTACAAGAAACGATCCATAGATTACAACTATTAATAAAAGAGCTGTATACTTTGTGGAGCTGCTTAGTCCCCCCATTATACCTGCCAGAATAAAATATTTTAAACTATCTTCCTCTATGATTGCAATGCAAAAATAAATTGTTGCACAAATAAAAAGGGTCAGCGGTATATCAACTATCGCATAATGACTGCTAATAATATGGGAAGAGAAAATGGAGAAGAAAAATGCTGATGCAAGGGCAACTCTCCTGTCAAATAACTTTTTCCCAATAAAATAAATTACCAGAACATTGAGAGTACCGAAAACTGCCGACACAAATCTCCCTGTGAGATAGAATACAGATTTACTTGCTGTTATTTTAAAAAAAGCAGGGATTAAAGCATTTAGTATCTTAAATATTATGAATAAAAAATAAACTAAAAAGGACGGGTAATAAAAAACATGAGGGTTTAAATCCCAATTAAACATTTTTAGTGCTGGTTCGATTTGAGACCACTCATCAGGATGGAGGTGCAATGGAAGACCGTAATTTATTCCGGAACTTCTGAGAATAAAGGAACCGGCTAAAATTATGATTAAAATTAAAAAGGATAATTTCTTATGCACTAATTTCCTTTTTTGTTATCCTGTATTTTAAAAGCAGACTATCTTTAGAAAATCCATTATTAATAAAATCCCACGGGAATAACTCTTCTTCTTCTCTATCTCTGTAATTGTAGAAATCAGGATTAATATTAAGTTCTCTGAATGATTTATACCAGTTGCCGTTATTATCCAATGTTTTTAATAATACTTCAGACACCCGCCTGTCTCCTCTTGACAACATAGCCTGTACATAGCTCCATTTGGGGACATCAGTTGTTACTGAGATATTGCTCACACTTCTGAGAGACTTTCGCAAAAAGGTTAACTTTTCATTTAATCGTGCTACTTCCTCCATAGAATGCCATTGAAATGGAGTAAAAGGTTTTGGAATAAATGAACTTATACTTGATGTTATCTTTCCAAGGCGTGCTCTTTCCTTTGCTTCTTCAACCATTCTGTGTTTTATTTTTTTTACTAAATCCACTATTGCTTCTATGTCGTCCCATCTCTCGCCTGGTAGTCCTACTAAAAAGTAGAGCTTTAAGTTCAGGATTCCTCTTGCAACTGCATACTGAGCTTTATCAAGTATTGTTTCTTCTTTCAGAGGCTTTCCTATTAATGTTCTTATTCTTTCACTGCCGCCTTCAGGAGCTAATGTCAGCGAGTTCTGTCCCTTTTCTGTTAATAATTCTAAAAGCGGGTCTTTTAAACCTTCAAAACGTATTGATGAGATTGAAGGAATTATCTCCTTGCCAATTAAACTCTTGCAGAGAAAGTCAAATTCGGGATGGTCTGAAATTGATGAGCCAAGAAGCCCAATTTTTTTTGTAAGCCTCAACCCATTTTCTATTGAAAACAGAAGGTTGTTTGCATTTCTATACCTTCCTTCACCGCTCAAATTTCCGATTAAGCAGAATTTGCAACATCTAGAACACCCCCTTGCAACTTCTACAAGATACATATTTGAGAATTCTGTATTTGACGTCAGAATTCTTGAAACAGTTTCAGTGCTGTTTAAATCATTTACTCTTCCAATAATGACATTTTTCTTTCTTTCTTTTTTATTTCTAAATTTTTTAACGGTCCCGTCCTTATTATAGCTAACTTCAAGAAAACTTGGTATGTAAACTTCTTTGGCTGAGTCAAAGTATCCGAGAAAATCTTCCTTGTTATTAGCTTCAGTTTTTGCACTTTTATAATTTTTTAAAAATATTTCTAAAACTTCTTCTGCTTCTCCCATCACAAAAAGGTCAACAAATTCAGCGATTGGTTCAGGGTTTGAGGTTGGTGCAATACCGCCAGCGATGATTAAAGGGTCAGAGAGGTTTCTTTCTTTGGTTTTGAACTTGATTCTTGACAGATTGAGAATTTTTAAAAGGTTTAAAAAATCACTTTCAAAGGATATTGAAAAAGCAATGATGTCAAATTCCTTAATTGGTTTCTGAGATTCTAAAGAAAAGAGCGGTGTGCTGGTTCTGTTATGTTCAATTAAATCTTCTTCATTTGGGAGAAAACTTCTTTCACATACAACATCAGAAAAACTATTAAAAAGATAATATATATTTTGAAAACCAAGGTTTGACATCCCAATATAATATGTATTGGGATATATGAGAGCAACTGATGTTTTCCCTCCAAAATCCTTTCGGATAGTACCTTGTTCTTCTTTTAAAAAACTTCTAGCTTTTTCAATTAATTTCCATGACATGAAACAATGCCGGAAAAAGGTTTAAAGAATAGAATCTTTATCAGGTCAAGTGGTGTCTGTAAATTATTCCCTGTATTTCCTTTAAAATTATTTTTATAACTTCATAAACAGGGACAGCGAGAATCATTCCGATAATGCCCATCATGTGTTCTCCAACAAGGATCGCAAGCAATACAATTACCGGATGAATCTTAACAGCATTAGAAATTACAATAGGAATTATCAACAAATCATCTATAAGCCTTATGGTAATAAAGAGAATTAAAACTTGGAAAACATCTGTCAGGTTTCCTGACTCAAGCAATACTACAATAATAGCAAGAGAACTACCTATTAAAGGTCCAAGATAAGGAACAACATTTACGATTCCGGCAATTATTCCAATAAACAAAAAGTAATTGACATTAAGAAAATAGAGTCCTGTCGCAGATAGGGTACCTATTATAAAACATTCTATAATCATACCACCAAGATAGTTTCTAAGCTGGCTGTCTATCCTGTGAAGAAAATTCAATGAGACTTCAAAATATCTGTTTGGAACAAGGCTGATTAAATATTTTTTGATAGCTCTGCTTTTCAGAAGAAGAAAAAAAGTAATAAAAGGTACAAATATGAAAAGAGGCAAAATTGATATTACACTGAATACTGTTGAGATAGAAAGTAACTCATTAAACCCATTGACTGCTGTTTTAGACATAGAATCTAAAAGATTTTCAACAATATATATTTCTCCAATTATTGGGAATCTTTTTTGGAATGAAGACTGTAGGTAATAGAGTTTATCTTTTATATAAGCAATTTTATTCAGACTGAGTTCTTTGTACTCGGGAAGTTTTTTCTGAATTGTATCAATCTGACTTATAAGAAGCGGACCAAGATTGAATACACCAATTACCAGAATGGCTCCAATTACTAAAAAGGCAATTGATACAACTATTACACGTGTTATACCCAACCTCTCAATTCTATCTACTATTGGAAGGAGGAGATATGAAATGATAGCAGCAATAAAGAGGGAAATAAGGGGTTGGCGGAGAAGATAAAAAATGCTTACCGCAAGAATTAAAATTATAACAATTCCAATCAGGTCATAAATTAAATTTTTTTTCTGGTATTTGCTGGTAATTATTATTGATTCGTTCATTGAAATCAGGCTAGAGTTGATTCATGGTCGCTGAGTTTTTTATATAATTTAACGTTTGCCCGTCTGAGTTTTGATGAAAGAAGTATTGCAATATTGTAGAGCAACTTGAATCCGAGTTTCTTGTTCCTGTGGATCAAAGCGTCAAAATCATGTTTGAATATTCCGAGAATCTGGGCATCACCATCTGCAATTACATGGACCGAACGTGGTTCGTTTCCAAAAAGAGACATTTCTCCGAATACTTCTCCTTCTTCTATCTTCTCAAGAATTTCCCCTTTTCCCCCAACAGAACCTAAGACGACATATGCATTCCCCTTTTTTATTATGTATATTGCTAGTCCGGGCTCTTTGCTTTGAATAATGATTTCTCCATCTTTGTATTCTCTCAGATGGGTTATCATTTCCAGTTCATTTATTTCTTTGTTGGTGAGATTTTTTAGCAACGGATTGTGTTTTGAAAAATTTATAAGCCCCTTTAATTTTTCTTTAGAGCCAAATAATGGCATTCTCTATTTTCTCCTTGTATACAATTTAGAGTTTAACTATATAAGAAAATTCAAGTCAACAGATATTTAAGGTTACTTAGAAATAGATTTTCAGTAACACTTATAGCTGATAGCTAATAGCTAATTTATGAATCTCAAACAAAAAGATACTCTAATATATTTTAAATCTGAGAGTCTTTCCAGAGCAGGACTTGGAACCCATGCCTTCTGCAGCAGAAAAGGTGGTTTAAGCAGTCCACCTTTTAATTCACTCAATCTGAGTTATAATGTTGGAGACAGGAATGATATAGTTTCTGAAAACTACAAAATTGTCGGAGAAAAGCTTGGAATAAACCACGAGCATTTTATAACAGTTAATCAGTCTCATGGAGACGGGATACTGATAATTGATGAGTTTCCTGAAAATCTGAAAGAGTTTGCTATTAAAACAAAAAATTTGGGAAATGATGCATTAATTACAAATAAGCCTTTAATCCCTATAGGAATCCTCACTGCTGATTGCCAACCGATAATGTTTCTTGACAGGAAAAATAGAGCCATTGGAATCGCACATGCAGGATGGAGGGGGACGGTTTTACGGATTGGACAGAAGGTATTTGGAGAAATGAAGAAACTTTACGGGACAAATCCCAATGATTGCCTGATTGCTTTTGGCCCATCAATCAGGCAATGTTGCTATGAAGTAGGGGAAGAAGTTATTGAAAGTTTAAAGAAGGAATTTTCAAACTGGGAAAACTTCGTTACGCAAAAAACATTTATGCCTCAACACGACACAAAAGATAATGGGAATACCCCTTCCTCACCCCCCTTTAGTAAAGGTATAATCCCCCTTAGTCCCCCTTTATTAAAGGGGGATTTAGGGGGATTTTCTGAGAGAAGAAAATCTAAATGGAATTTTTCTTTAGATGACCTAAACCTTTTTCAGATGACTGAAATCGGAATCCCGCTTAAGAATATTTCAAAAATCAACCTATGCACAAGTTGTAATAATTATTTGTTTTTTTCTTACAGGAGAGAAAAAGGAGTCACTGGAAGATGTTTGTCTTTTATAATGCTGAACGGGGATAAGGATAATCTCTAAAAGGGTTCAAGGATTCGAGGGGTCAAGTGTAAAAAAGGTAAAAAGTAAATTACCCCATGCTTCCGCACGGGGGTTTCAGGTTTTATTTTTGCTAAATATATGGTGAACAAATAAGCAAAGGGAAAAATGGAATATAACTCTATGCAAAAATTATCATGCAAAATAATCGCTGGTGCAAAACCCTTTGAAGCGTTTAAAAATATCATTGATGATGAGTTGAAAAAAGCAGAGAGTGAGAAGAAGGGTGGATTTTGAGATTGCCACGCTCCTGTTAGTCGCTCGCAATGACAGGCGATATGACTATTATGGCCAGAATCTTGGAAGCTCAATTAATTCTTTTTCAAAAGGTTTTAGCTGGTCTCTAAATCTGTCAGTATTTAAATTCAATTCTTCAGCAAGCTTTAATATCATATTAATCAGTTCGTACTTGTCAGTATCTTTTTCCTTTAAAACAAAAGGGTCAATCAAACCCGGGAGTTTTTTTCCCAAAAATTCAAATAATAAATTTTGAGAATTTGTCATTGAAGGATTCAGAGAAATGCTTTTTAGAACTCCGAGAAATGATTTTATAGAAATACATTTATCCTTTCCATGAGTTTCCGTCAATTCAAAAATTTTATTTTCAAAAACTAAAGAAAACTTCTCACTTATCTTCCTTGTGTCAAGATTGAGATCTAATTTGCGGGCAGTTTCAGTCAACTCTTTTAACTTTTTTGGGCTATTTGTATCAGGGTTTTTTAGAAAATCATCAGTTTCTTTTAATAAATTTAACGAGAAAGTATATTCAAGAGAGGCTTTAATTGCAGGGGAAATTGTGATTTTGTTCTCTAAAAGAGTATTGAAGAGGATTAAATTATTTTCAAAAATCTCTGTGATTTCTTTTCTTAATGGGGCTACTTTTTGAGCTGCTATTTTAAGCAGAAGTTTTCCTCTTTCATCAGGCAGTATATCTTTTATTTCCAGTGGTGATATTTTAAAAAGCTTGAATATCTGTGATTCAACTTTTTCAACTGAATATTTTAAAATTTCTCCAAATATTTCTTTCAGGTTAAGAAATTCTTTTTCACTCTTAACCTCAATAAGATAATCTCTTATATCGAGTTCATCTTTCTGTATACAGATAAACAGGTATGATGTTGTTTCTTGCAACCCTATGCTTTCTGCTCTAACTCTTCCGAGAATATATTTATACTGTTCCTTCTTATGGAATATTATTTCTTCTGCTTTGAGTGTGTAACCATATAATTCATCAATACTGTTATCTCCAAAGAAAACGTGGCTGACAACAAGTTGATGAGCTATTTTTCTCAAGGTGTCAAAATAGGGATTTGTTTCTGAAAGAAATATATTTTTCCCAGATATTTTTGTCTGATTTCCGGCTGCTTTTTCTAATTCCTTCAAAAAAGGAAGAATGAAATCAGCAGGAGTAAATTCTTTTACAAGCTCACAGGCTTTAGCTGCAAATTTTAAATTCTGTATTGCTTCAATTCCCTCTATGTCATCAAAAAACCATGCGCAGCTTGTGTGCATCTGGATAGCATATCGCTGGGATTCAAGAAGCTTTAAAACCTTTGATTTTGAAGTTCTGTCATTTTTGTCTTTAAGGTGTTTTTCGAAAAAAAGAGAAATACTTGCTTCAGACCAGTTATTAACAATTATGTCTCCATAGTCATTCCTTGCTTCCCATGGGTCACGAATATATTTTGATGATTCTTTTTCATATACTTTGGCTAACTCATCAGCAAGGATATCAACAGCCTTTTTTAGCGGGGTTCTCCATTTCTGGTTCCATCCTTTTATTTTGTTTATACTACAACCACAGTCTTCCTTCCATCTTTTAACTCCATGGAAGCAACTCCAAGAAGTCCCTTCACTATCATCTCCGAAATTTAACTCAACTTCAAACTCCGGAGGAGAGATTTTAAGGAAATTGGAATAATTGGTTATAATTAAATTTTGGTTCCTGGCTTCTTTCTTGAAAAAATAGGCGATGCACATATCCCCGAATGGTTCGTGATGGCCATATGATTCTCCATCTGTGCAAATATTTATCAGACAGGAATTCTTAAAATCTTTTGGGATTGCTTCCTTTATTTTTGAGACAAGAAAGTTTGCATTTTTTAAAAGGTGTTCAAAAGCTATAGCCTTTGAGATATCTTTTTGATAGAAAATAACCGCCAGAGATTTATCAGCAGGGATAGCCCTTTTAGAATAGACTTTGTAAGTTCTGGTTGTGTCTATATTCCCGTTTCTTGCATCTGTCCATTCTCCGTCAGGAATTTTCCTTATTCTTAAAGCCTGATAAGGTGATAAAATTGAAAAATTTATTCCCTGCTCTATCAGGCACTCAACAGTTTCGCTGTTAATGGCTGCTTCAGGAAGCCAGATTCCTTCTGGTTCCCGTTTAAATCTTTTTATGAAATCTTTCTTTCCCCATAGAATCTGAGTTGTTTTGTCTCTTCTTGGTATTAACGGCATAATTACGTGATTATAGACCTGAGCAATTGCATTTCCTTTGCCATTATTTTCAACCTGACTAACCCTGTCAGCTTCAATTATTTTTTTATATGTTTCAGGATATTTCCGTTCAAGCCAGGATGCAAGAGTGGGTCCAATATTAAAGCTTAAAAATTGAAAATTATTTACTATATCAAGAACTTTACCTTTGCTATCCAGCACCCTTGAAGCAGTATTAGTTTTATAACATTCTTCGTGAATACGTTCATTCCAGTCGTGATAAGGGAATGCAGATGGTTGTACTTCGATGGTTCCAAGGAATGGATTTTCCCTTGGTGGCTGATAAAAATGACCGTGGATTACAACATAAACTTTTTTTTCTAACTGCTTTAAATCCTCTGGCACAATGTTTTCCTCAGTAATTTTTCAGTTTTATTCAGATGTTAAAGCCTTTATAAAATTCAATACAAAATAAAATCTAAATGAATAAATGAAACTTTTTGATATTTGATAATTTGACATTCATTTGTTGGGTTTGTTTCATTGATTACAGGCTAAATCCTGCGGTTGCCACTTTTTTCAAACGGGGGAAATTGCCTTACTGTATAAATCACTGACTAAGACTTTCACTTTTAATAATTTCATCAAGTGTTCCAAATTTATCACGGTTTGTAAAAAAGAAAATAGCTCCAATAATTACAGCAAACCAGAGAGTGCATGCCCTGATTATGAAAGTTGCAGCTACTGCTATTGGTCTTAATACTTTTAACAGAATAAGAATTCCAGTCATGCTGGTTTCTGTTGTTCCGATTCCTCCCGGCAACATACTCAGGGCGCCGACAATGGTGGCAAAAGAATAAATGAAGGCAGAATTGAAGCAGGAAACCTGGCTTTTTAAACCGAGGAGAACAAGATAAAAAGCAAGACATTCACAAAACCAGGATAAAATGCTTATAATAGTAGGAAAGAAGAGGTTTTTCAAAGCCAGCAGACTTGAGGCGCTTTCATAAGCCCTTTCTACTTTTACTGCATGTTTTGAAACTAAGGGCAATTTTTCAACTACAGTTATTATTTTTAAAAACAGGGGTTCAATTCCAAGAACGATAATGATTCCAAAAATTACCAGGATAGTAAAAGTTAATATCTTTATGCCAAAGTGAAGAGAGTAGGCTCCTGCAGCAGCAATAGCACATAAGCCCAAAAGGTCTGTTACCCTTTCAGCAAGGATTATTGGCGAGGATTTCGTAATAGGTGTTAAATTTATTTTTTTTAGAAGATAAGACTTCAGCACTTCTCCAAATTTCCCGGGCGTAACCGCCATAATGAGTCCTGACATAAAAATTATAAAACTGTTTTTCTTATCAACAGGGATTTTAAGAATCTTAAGGTAATGGTCCCATTTCCAGAATCTTAAAAGATAATTAAGAAAAACCAAGAAAAGTATTAAGGGGAAATAAAACCAAGAGAATTTTTTGAATGCTGATAACAGATTTGTAAAATCAGCATAAACTGTGAGAACTGCAAATACTAGGGCAGATAGAATTAGAGAAAATAAAAATTTAAATTTTAAATTATTGCTGAATCCCATAAATCTTGGCTTGACCTTCAAAAGAGCTGTTGCTATAAACTAATCTAATTTGTTTGTATAGGATTCGGAACTAAAATGCAACCCATTAAAAGATGTTTGCTTTTAAAGAAAATTTTGAAGGATATAAGGTCTAATAAGAAAAAAGCTGTTGCTTTTATCCTTTTATTTTTGTTTTTGAATTCTTCATGTGGCTCAAGCAAGTACAGATATCTTGCCCTTAGTCCTCTTGAACAGACTCAGAGAAAGGCTTATGAAGATTATGAATCTGTCAAGAATGATGACATTGAGATAAGAGTTGCGAGAAGACTTCCTGATTTAATTCTTAAATCTTTAAAGACTTTAAAAAACGAGAATGAATATCAGGAAGCAAAGAGTGTTCTGAAAAGAATCAAAAAGGCAAATTATACAATTTTTTTATTAAGTGTGGTAAACGACAAGAATAAAAAAATTGTAATTGATCCACAAAAGCTGGTTTTAAAATTCTTTGGAGAATTAACTGAGAAAGAATTTAATCCGGTGAAACAGAAAGATTTCTATGATCTTACAAAAATAAAAGCAGATGGCACAGATAATTTGAACCCTAATTTTCTTATATCTTCCAAACCAACAGAAATCAGCGGGAATAAAGAGTTTTTTTTAGTTTTTCCGTATGAGATTAATGATGAACACATGACCAGAATTACCTTGAAAGATGTTTTAATTGATGAAAAAGAATATAATTTTGAATATTTCTTTTACAGCGCTAATAAATACGAAAAGGCAAAAAGGATGGCTCAGTATACCGGAATGGTTATGGGTGGAGTCGCTCTGATTGTAGTCGGCATATCTGCATACACTAACTAAAGTCAATCAGGCTGTAATTTTAAACATAGGAAGATAGTATTTTTCAACTATTCTGTCCCAATTATACTCTATTTCAACTTTTTGTCTTGCTGCGATTCCCATCCTGTAGCACAAATCAGGTTTTTCTAAAAGCAGTTCAATTTTGGAAGCCAATTCGTCAGAATTTTCTGGAGAAAAAAGAAAACCATTACAGCCATCATCTATGATGCTCAGAAGACCTCCAACCTTTGAAGCTATTACAGGTTTTCCGCAAGCCATCGCTTCAACAGCAACAATTCCAAATGGTTCCAGCCAGATTGAAGGGACAATACAAATATCTGCTTTATGGTAGAGGTTTGGGAGTTCTTTTTGTGTTAGCCAACCTGTTGATTCTATGAATGGCTCTTCAAACTTTTTCTCTGTTGTGACAAGTAGTTTAAATATCTTGCCTTTATCGTGTAGTTTCTTGCAGGCTCTAAGCAGGACATTGAAACCTTTTTGAGGGTCATCAATTCTTCCTGACATCAGGATTATCGGTATGTCTGATGTTATTTTATTATCACTAGGCTTAAAAAGAGTGGTATCCACACCAGAAGGAATTACCATACAACTCTTGTTATACTTTGATGCAATCTCCTTTATAAACTCGTTATAAACTATAATTTTGCCAGCACTCTTTAATCCTTCTTTTATAATTCCTGAAAATCCGGGAAGAAAAGCCAGAGATGTAAGAAAAGTATGTGCAGCCATCCTTGGCTTGTACTTTAAAAGCCACATGGTGGTGCACCTGAGACAATAAAGCGGAGTGTCAAGAAAGCAGTGAAGACAAATTGAACCATCTTTAAAGAATGTTCCGTAGTCTTTTATGCAGAAGCTGTCATATGTATAAAACCTTAAAATCGGATTATATTTGCCCAATGCCCTGACAACATATGGCTTTATATGCTCACCATCAGCAATGAATACATAGTCCGGGGAGAATTTCTCTAACGCTTTTTTGATTTTTATTGGAACATGGAAGAAATTGTAATTGAAGCGATTGAATGGAATCAGTTCAATATTCAAAGGAATCGGTTCAAGGATTTCTCCTCTCGGATAGTATCTTGTAAAATGAGGGACAAAGAGTTTTACTTCATGGAATTTTGCAATTCTTGAAAAAACCTCTTTCAAATCTACTCTGGAACCTCCGTCAGGGGGCCAGTTGAAAAGTAAATCTACTACAGCTATTTTTGACATTCTGGTCAGGTGTAAAGGATGGCGGGTTCCTGTTTCTGGTTTTCTATTTCAGTTTCTTTTTCAAGGGCGATTTTAACTGCCTCATCAATTCTGGATATAAAATGGTACTGCATGTCATTTTTAATATTCTCAGGAACATCTTCTAAATCCTTTTCATTGTTTTTCGGAAGAATGATTCTTTTGATTCCTGCTCTTCTTGCAGCCAAGACCTTCTCTTTTATCCCTCCAACCGGAAGCACCATTCCACGCAGTGTTATTTCTCCTGTCATGGCAATATCACTCCTGACTCTTTTTTCTGTAAGCAAGGAAAGAAGGGCTGTGAAAATAGTGATTCCTGCTGAAGGACCATCTTTTGGAATTGCCCCTGCAGGAACATGTACATGAATATCGCTTTTTTCATAGAAATTTTCAGGTATATTAAACTCTTTTGCCTGAGATCTGACATATGTTAAGGCAGCCTGGGCTGATTCCTTCATAACATCCCCAAGCTGGCCTGTCAGTGTGAGATTTCCTTTGCCGTTCATCCTTGAAGCTTCGACAAATATTATATCTCCACCGGTTGAGGTCCATGCAAGACCAGTTGCAATACCAGCCCTTGAAAGTCTTTCTGCAATTTCTGAGAAGAATTTTTTTGGACCAAGATATTTTGATAAAATATCAACATCTATTTCAGCTTTCTCAATTTTACCTTCGGCAACGTCTGTTGCCACTTTTCTGCAGATTGTTGCAATCTCTCTTTCAAGGTTCCTCAATCCTGCTTCTCTAGTATAATCTCTGATAATTGCTCTCAGTGCATTATCGCTGAAACCAAGATTTTCTGTTTTTAAGCCGTGCTCTTCTATCTGTTTTGGAATTATATGTTTTTTTGTTATCATAAGCTTTTCTTCTTCTGTATATCCAGGAATGTCAAGAACTTCCATCCGGTCAAGAAGGACTTTCGGGATTGATTCCAGCACGTTTGCAGTGACTATGAACATTACCCTTGAAAGGTCAAAGGGAACATTCAGGTAATGGTCAGAAAATGAAAAATTTTGCTCCGGATCCAAAACCTCAAGAAGTGCTGAAGACGGGTCACCTCTGAAATCAGAGCCGAGTTTATCAATCTCATCAAGCATAAAAACAGGATTTTTTGAAGCAGCCCTCTTTATCCCCTGAATTATTCTTCCCGGCAGAGCTCCAACATAGGTTCTTCTGTGCCCTCTTATTTCTGCCTCATCTCTTACACCCCCTAAAGATATCCTTACAAATTTTCTGCCAAGAGCTTTTGCAATTGATTTTCCAAGCGAGGTCTTACCAACCCCGGGAGGACCTGCAAAGCAAAGGATAGGTCCTTTCTTATCAGGTTTCAATTTTCTTACAGCCAGATATTCAATTGTTCTTTTTTTGACTTTATCAAGATTATAATGGTCTTCATCAAGTACGTCTCTGACATTTTTTAAGTCCATATTATCTTCACTGTGAAAAATCCATGGCAATTCTACAAGCCAGTCAAGATAGGTTCTTGATACTGTATATTCTGCTGATGAAGGGTGTATTTTTGATAGCCGGTTTAGTTCCTTCATTGTCTCCTCTTCCACTTCCTTAGGCATCCCGGAGTTTTTTATCTTCTCCCTTAAATCCTTTATTTCTCCAGTGTCATCACCGTCCTCGCCTAATTCTTTTTTTATGGCTTTAAGCTGTTCTCTTAAATAAAATTCACGCTGAGCCTTTGTAACGTTTCCGACAACATCAGAATGAATTTTATCTGCCATTTCAAGCGCCTGAAGTTCTTTATTAAGAAAAACTGAAACTCTTTTTAGCCTCTGTTTTACTTCCAGAGTCTCAAGAAGTCCCTGTTTTTCTTCAATTGAAATGTTCAGATTTGAAGCTATCAAATCAGCTAATTTTCCAGCCTCGCTAATATTCTCAATAATAAGGGTCAATTCATTTGGCAAAGTTTTTGATAAACTTATGGCTTTTTTTGCCATATCTTTTAAATTTATCAAAAGGGCTTCAGTTTCAATATCCTTGCTCAGCTGGTCTTCCAAAACTTCAATTCTTGCTGAATAATAAGGTTCAATTCTCACAAATTCTTTTACTCTTATTCTTGTCAATCCCTGTACTATTACACTGAGGCTGCTGGCACTTAGATTTGAGGTTTTTATTATAGTCCCGACAGTTCCGATAGTGTACATGTTCTCTTCTTCGGGGTCTTCAATTCTGCCGTCTTTTTGAGCTACAACCACAAGCATCTTTTGTGATGCGATTGCTTCTTTTACCAATTTAACAGATTTTTCCCTGCCAACTACCAGCGGCATAACAGTGTTTGGAAACATTACTGAGTTTCTGAGAGGTAACAGTGGTAATTCTTTGGGAATAAGAGAGTTTCCTTTATTCCCATTTTTCTGTTCATTAATTTTGTTTTTGAATATAGAAAACTTTAGCTTTTTCATACTAATCTTCGTTTTCGTCAGTTTCTACACTGGCTTTTCCCTCTGCTATTTCTTCAAGCGCTATTATTGTTGGTTTACTTCTTTTGGTTTCAACTAGCGGTTCAAAGCCTGCCCCAAGCTGGCGTGCCCTTCTTGCAGCAAGGACAACAAGAAGGTATCTATTTTTGATCTTCTCTATACTTTTTTCAACTATTATATCCATATCCATTTGCCGTGCTTCCTCCTTTTTTAAAAATTGCAGGTATAATTTTAAGTCAAGTATTTAATAATAACCTTATTCCTTATAATTTCAACAAAAAATATTGTCTTAAGCATTTTGTTTTTACCATTACTATAAATATCTCTTTATGGAAAGATTACTTTTTTGTAAAATAAATTCAAGCATAAGCCTTGTCAGCTTAAGTCTTTTCTTGACCTTTTGTTTTTAAAAATCGTATAAAAGTCCATATTTTAATTCAGCCAGTTAATTGATAGCAAATGATAATCAAATATAAAGATATTGAACCTGTAATACACCCAAGCGTTTTTATTGCAGGTTCAGCTAATATCATTGGAAAGGTTAAAATAGACGAGTTTTCAAGCCTGTGGTTTCAGACAGTAACAAGAGGGGATGTGAATTTCATATCTATTGGTAAAAGCACAAATATACAGGATGGGGCAATGCTACATGTTACCACAGACAAGTATCCTTTAATTATTGGAGATTATGTGACAGTTGGGCACGGGGCAATGCTACACGGTTGTACAATCGGGGACTGCTGTCTTATAGGAATGGGTGCAATCGTCCTTGATGATGTGAGAATTGGAGATGGCTGCATTATTGGTGCAGGTTCAGTTGTTCCTGAACATTCAGTAATTGAACCTGAAACCCTTGTTCTTGGAATTCCGGCAAAGCCAAAAAGAAAGATAAGTAAAAAAGAAATAGAGGAAATAAAAGTTTCTGCTATCAACTATGTTGAGCTTGCAAAAAAGTATAAAAGATAACAGCCGGTAAAATAAAATTACAGGAGGAATAAAAATGGCGAATAAGACTCCTTTTGTAGAGAAACAAAGGGATATACTGCTTGAAAGATTTGGATTAGCACTGCCTGATCTATATGAAAATTTAAAGGTTGTCTGCGGCAAGAATGAAGGTGAAAGGATTTTTAAGGCTATTGCTGAAGAAAAATTTAAAAAGAATTTACTGCCAAAAATAAAGGGGATTGACATTAACGTTCTTATGAACAGGGAAGAGGGTTTGTCATCACCTTTTGACTGGAAACTTAAGATTGAAGAAAAAACAGAAAATGGGGAAAAGGTCTGGTATGAAACCCTTTGGAATTGCCCGCATTTAAAAGCTACACAAAAACATAATTTACCTTCTCCCTGTGAACCTGTCTGCTATACTGACTTCTGGCTCTTAGAGAAGTATGGAATCCTAAAGGCTAAACTAGTTTCTCACATTCTTGAGGGCGCAGAGGGTTGCTGTTTCAGGGTTATGAAGGTAAAATAAAATAGGCTATTATATATTTCTCAGTGTATTGGTTTATTAGCAATTTTCCTACACTATTCTTCTGCAATGAGAAAATGGTGATGATAAGATGAATGACAAAAAGAAGTGTATACTTTTACTACTTATTTTTATTTTTAGCTTCCTTGCCGTAAGGCTCCAGATATTAACATCTAGAATCTTCCTGACTCAATGGGAAGAATTATACTCTGGCACAATTACAAGAGAGATTTTAAAAGGGCTTAAGATGCCGCTTTTTGATTACCAACCTAAGCCCTTTCTCGGAGGACCTTTAATCTACGGAATAATAGGAGTCCCTTTTTTTAAACTCTTTGGAGACTCATATTTTTCTCTTAAATTAATTGGACTTACCTTCTCTCTGGGAAGCCTCATTATTTGCTTTATCTTAATAAATAAACATTTCGGGCTTAAAGCAGCAACCCTTACCTCTCTGCTTTTTATCTTTTCTCCTCCACTTTATACTGAGACAACCCTTACAAGTTGGGGTAGTCACTTAGATTCAATTTTTTTCTCTCTTCTCACAATTCTTACTTTCTTTCAGATATTTTTCAAAAGACAAGAAGATCCATCTAAAGATAAGGAATACAACTTTTTTAGCCTATTTTTCTTTGGTTTAATATCGGGGTTTTCCATATATTTTTCATATATGTGCTTTTATTCTTTTCTGACATGCCTCTTCTTCTGGTACATCTTTGATAAGAAGTTTTTCCTTAGAAAGTATTTCCTAATATATTGCTCATCCATTCTGATAGGATTTAGTCCATGGCTATATTACAACATAACTCATTCATTCAGGGGTATAGATATAATTGCAAAACAAGGGATTGAGGGAACTGTAAATAGAATAGACTTTTTTGCTAAATTAATAAGATATTTTTCATTCGATCTCTCTTACATTCTAAATTTTCCACAAATTAAAATACCTGGCATCCCCAATTTTCGTTATTTTTATTACTTGATCCTGTTAATGTCATTATTTTTTGTAACATGGGAAAGCAAAGATACCTTTAAGAAGATTTTTAAAACCTTAGTCTCTGTCCAAAAAAAACACCGAATTTCTTCTGTAGAAATATGTAAGGAAAGTTTTTTTATCGTAGCATTTATTCTTTTTACTTTGATATATCTTTTCTCTGGATTTGAAACCCTGTTAGCTGATATTGACCCATTAGTAGGCCATAGATACATAATCCCTCTTTTCCCAATCTTTTTCATAATCATAGCTCTTTTTATTTCAAAATTAACAGATAATAAAAAAACAATTAAGAAAATTTTTGGTTATGGAATACTAATTATATTACTCATCTTAGGTGCATTCAGCAATAGCAGGATTGGCTATCGCGAAGGTATGACCTATTTCGATTTAGACGGCTTTTCATATACCACCCTTGCTTTACATACCTACTACAGGTTTGGAAATGACTTCAAAAAATATGTAGAGCAAGGGGAAAAAATGGATCCGGACTACAAACATTTTTATTATCTTGGATTAGGAAAAATTGTTAATGGAAGAGGGCTTGTGTGGGAAAAAGGTTTTGAAGAATATAAGATTTTTGAAAAATGGATAAGTAAGATTGATATCATATATCAATCTTATTATTATGAAGGGATAGGTTTTGGTGTTGGAGAAGATATAGTTTACAATCAATATAAAAAACCTTTTTTTGCTTTAAATAAAATCCCTGGAAAAAAACGATATTATGCATATTTAGGGGTAGTACGTCTATTGGAGGAAAAAAAACTACCTAAAACAAATATATATGAATTAATAAAAGTAATTGATAGAAAATATAGGAAGTTTTTTTATCCTATATGGGGAAAGGAAGTTCTGGAAAAAAGTGCAGACTTTGAAAAAACTATTGCTTTTGTAGAGGGTTTGGAAAAAGAGGAAAAGGAAGGAGTTTACAAAGGGTTAGGAATTAAACTTTTTAGTAGATCAGATTTTGACATAAATAGATTTACTAAAATAATAGAGCCCTTCCCAAAGAATTCCAGAGGTTTCCTCTACGAAAGTGCAGGAGAGGAAGTTGGTTTTTTAAACAAAAACCATATTAGCAGGATTCAGGATATTATACATTCCCTTTCTGAATCTGAGAAGCAGTCAGTCTACAAGGGAATTGGAAGATTTGCTGCAGAAAGATATGGTTTCAGCTTTAAAAAATATTCTGATTATATTCAAGAAATAGCCCCTCGCTACAGAGTTTACTGTTATGAAGGAATAGGAGCTCAAATTGCTCTAAGATTTGGAGGCAATCCTGAAGCAGCTAATTTGATAATAAATGAATTGCCGGTAAATATTAGACCTTCTATTGAAAGAGGGTTTGCAGAAGAATTAACATAAACACGTTTAATGCCATTCTCTTGGACACTTGAATATTCTCTCCTTTCATATTCTATTAAAATATATTAATTTTTCTGAGGATTTTCTGCTGACGCTTTTGTGTTAAGTTGACAAAACCTCAAGATAAAATAAAATTATTGAGTTAATTAGATATTAATAATAATATAATGTTTA
>Ga0155958_101_pt2 | contig 29302 bp, 18 predicted proteins | sample RifCSPlowO2_02_FD_107612 | JGI IMG/M metagenome (GOLD analysis project Ga0155958, IMG submission 107612) | Candidatus Schekmanbacteria bacterium RIFCSPLOWO2_02_FULL_38_14
CCCCTGCGATTTTTTCAGGTGGCACGGGTCGTGGTATGTGACTCTTTGCTGATTCCCTGAGATGGGAAGCTTTCTGCTTAAATCCTGTTTGCCGAATTCAATAATGAATTCTGAAATATCAAATATTTTCTTTTTTATTTCATTCCATCGTGAAAACTTTTCATTATTCTGGTTTTTAAAGTGGTAATCATAGATTTTTTTGAATGCTGTCCCACAGGTTGCGCAGGCGACAACGATTGCATCAAACTGCGTTTTGGAGAATTCATTCAGGTTTGCTTCAGCCAATTTTTTTGAAGCTACAATATCTCCTGATGCAAAAGCAGGGAATCCGCAGCAATTTTTCTCCTTAGGAAAGATTATAGTGCAGTTCATTTTCTTTAAGATACCAACTGCAGATTCACCTATGTTTGGATAAACAAAATTAATCATACAACCGGGAAAGAAAAACACCTTTGGCTTTTTTGTATCACCCTGAAGCGGTTGCCTGTATCTATCAGAGAATGGTTTTCTGACAAGTCCGGGGATGAATCTTCCTCTTTCAAGGAAAAATGAAAAACGGTAATAGAGCCCACTGCTTTCAGTAATTTTTTTCAGAAACAAAGGGTCAAGGATTCTGAGCAGACTAAAAATAATTTTTTTTTGAGTCTCCTTTGAAGAAAGGATACTTAAGGCTATTTTCTTTTTAAAGGGGATTCCCCTGTTCTTCAAAACCTCATGGCGGGCAAATGGTATAAGTTGCTCAACCTCTATCTTGGCAGCACAGGTTTCCTTGCAGGAAAGGCAGAGAACGCACTGAGACATTACTTCTGCAAACCTTTCAGTAACTTCTATTTCTCCGTCAATCAGGGATTGGATAAGGGCAAATTTCCCTCTTGCAACCCCATGCTCTCTTTTTAGCTGCAGGAAAACAGGGCATGCTGACTGACACGCTCCGCATTTTACGCAGGATGAAAGCTCTTTTTTCAGGCTCTCTGTATTTTCCATAAAATTCTACTTTTTTTGTATAAAATAGTTATTAAAAGGTTGTTGAAAAAGTGCCTGTTCGGTGTCATTGCCTGCCTACCGCAGGCAGGCGCTTCGCTCGCAATGACAATGCTGTGAATTTTTTAACACCCTGTTAAAATTTAGTTTTTACCTAAACCCTCAAGCTTTTCCTATTTTTCAAGGCATACGATCTTTTTCCTGTCAACAATCACTTCCCTGCTGCCATCTTCATATTCGAGGGTTAATGTGGGTTCAAGCACTATGAAATCCTGGTGAAAACTTGTTCTCACCTTTCCTCCAAAGGATTTGTTGTCTCCAAAGGCGATGTGGATTGTTCCGGATATTTTTTCGGCTTCAAGAATGTTGTCGATTCTTGAAGCCATGTAATTTGTTCCGATTCCAAGCTCTGCAATGGTTTTGTTAAGAGGGTTTTCATCAAGCTTATTCCTCAGGCTCAAAGCATATTCTGAAACGCCCCGAACAAGGAATATTTTTCCATTTTTTATTTCAAAAACAATCGGACTTGAGAGTTTTTCTGTTGGTGCCCATTCAATCACAAGCATTCCGTCAGCAGTATCTTCAACAGGCGCAATAAAGGCTTCTCCTGCGGGAAGATTTCCGAAATCCCCATTGTTTTTTAAAATTCCTGTGTCAGAAAACCCGTCTCTTCCTTTTAATCCGAGCGTAATATTGGTTCCGTTTGGAGATGTAATCATAGCTTTATGCGCCTGAGTAAGCTTATATGCTATCAGTTTTGTTCTTTTAGCGACAATCTCCCAGTCAACATCCATTGAAGTGAGAAACATTGAAGGGTCAAATAGTGGAAGGCTTGCAAACCTTGCTCCTGTCAACCCTGTTAAGAAGTCCCGGAATTTTGTATGGCTTACAGAAAAATTTGCCATTGCAATTACAACATCCACTGCGTCATTTTTGTTTTCAATTATTAATTCTTCAGCTTCTTTAAGATCTTTTTCTTCCTCTCTTTTATTTATGAATTTTAACAGCAATCCGCTGTCCCGCAACTCTGCATATATCTTTTTACCAAATGCTTCTTCCCATATAAACTCGGGAGGTTCTGCGCCGTGAGACAATGTTGCATCGTAACTTATAAAAGTTGTACTGGTTATTTCTGAACCAGCTTCAAAGGTCTTTTTTGCGGTCTGCAAGAGTTCTTCCCGTCTTTTTCTTTCCCGCATTGATATTTTTTCGCTTTCTTTTATACAGTCCGAAAAAACAAGAACTCTTTCTCCTTTTCTGACTCCAAGGTTTATATGATATAAATTTTTAATAGCATTTACCAAATCTTTTTCTTTCATCAATACCCCTTGTTTCTTATTCTTTTAGAAACGATTAAATGAAAACCCAGAACTATAAATTAACAACTTGACTTGATATCACTAATCATTTCTAACTTACAACGAGATAATAAAAATTTAAAGCTTGTCTGATTCTATTATTTATTCAGGAATTATCAAGCCAAGAAATCATATTTTAGCGAGCTAATCAATTGACAGAAAAAAATATTTCTACTATATAGAGATATATCTTATGATTAAGGATAATGAGAATAATTGGCGGTATTAAGGGCAGTCAGAGGATAAAGTCTTCAAAAAGCAGAAGCCTCAGGCCAACAATGGACAGGGTGAGGGAGACTGTTTTTAATATTCTCGGCAACAGGGTTTCAAATGCTTCATTTTTAGACCTCTTTGCAGGAACAGGAAGCGTTGGCATAGAAGCCCTGAGCAGAGGGGCAAGAGAGGTTGTTTTTGTTGAAAAAGAATTCAGAACAGCTAAAATTCTCAGAGAGAATCTTGAGAGACTTGGTTTGGAAAAAGAGGGAATCATTCTGAAAATGGATTTCTCTAAAGCAATCGAAGCCATTAACAGGGATGGAAAACAATTTGACATAATTTACATTGACCCTCCATATGCTTCAGGATTGTGCGGAGAATCATTGAAGTTGCTGGCTGATTTTGATATTATCAACCAAGACGGTCTTATTCTGGCAGAACATTTTTTTAAAGATAAATTACATGAAATGTTTGGAGGGCTTAAGCTAGCCCGTATAAAGAAAATAGGAGACACCAGTATTTCAATTTTCAAGAAAGAGATGAACTGAAATGCCATCTAAAAAAATAGCTGTATATCCCGGCTCATTTGACCCCATAACAAATGGCCATAAAGACATAATTGAAAGAGGACTTGCAATATTTGATGAGGTGATAGTTGCCATTGCAAGGAATTCAGCAAAGAAAGCCCTGTTTGCTCTTAAAGAGAGAGAGAAGATGATTAAGGAAACAATGGAAGGCAGTAAAGGGATAAAGGTGGATATATTTGACGGATTGCTTGTTGATTATGTGAAAAAAGTTGGCGCGGGGGCGGTAATCAGAGGCTTGAGGGCTGTGTCTGATTTTGAATACGAGTTTCAGATGGCTATAACAAACAGGAAACTCGGGAAAAAGGTGGAAACAGTATTTCTTATGTCAACAGAGAAATATTCTTACCTGAGTTCAGGAATTGTCAAAGAGGTTGCTTCTTATGGAGGGAGCATTTCAGGAATGGTTCCTGAAGTTGTTATAAAGGCATTAAAAAAGAAATTTGCAAAAAAGAAACTGAGTCAGGAGATTAAAGATGGATTCTAATTGCATTTTTTGCAAGATAATAAAGGGTGAAATCAAGGGTGAGATTGTTTACTCGGATGACCTTGTAATAGGGATAAAAGATATTAATCCTCAGGCACCAGTTCACATACTGCTTATTCCAAAAAAACATATTCCAACTGCTCAAGAGCTTACAGAGGAGGACAGAGATATACTTAAAAACATATTTCTGGCTGCAAAAAAGATTGCCATTGATAAGAACATAGGAGAATCTGGGTATCGGGTTGTTATGAACTGCAATGCCGGTGCAGGGCAGTCAGTTTTTCATATTCATTTCCATCTTCTTGGAGGCAGAAAAATGGAATGGCCGCCGGGATAAGGAAATTTCAGCTTGCTGTCATTGCAAGCGAAGAGAAGCAATCTCGTTTATGTATACTGTATAACTATGAAACAGGAAATAGTTTTACACCACTTAGAGGAATTGGCAGAAAGGCTTTCAGTTGAAATAAGCTATGAAGACCTTAAAAAAGAGGGAATCTCTTTTAAGGGCGGTTCATGCAAGATTAAAGGGAAAGAAAGAATAATTATCAGCAGAAATCTTACAGCTGCAGAAAAGGTTGATATTCTTGCTATTGAGCTTTCAAGGTATGATATTGAAAGTGTCTATATCCCGCCTGCTGTGAAGGAATTGTTGGTTTCTAAAAAATAAGGGATGAACTGTTGCGGACCAAAATTTTAATTTTTGATTATGTTTATCAAGGATATTTTATTCCATAGAACCGTTATTAATAAAAGAAGGCTATCTGCAGTAGCGATAGTTCTGTTGCTTCTTTTCTCTCCTGTTTCGTGTTCCTTGAAAGGGGCAGTCAAGAAGTGCTCATTCAAGGCCGATAAGATAACAATCAGGGATTTAACCAATGACGGGTTCAAGGCAGTAGTAACTTTTAAAATAAAAAATCCAAACTGGATTGGCTTGACTGTTGAGCAGCTCGAATATTCCATACTCGTTAACGATAAAGAGCTTGGCTCAGGAAAGACTGAAAGCAGAATTTCAATACCCGGAAGAGGTAAGACCACTGTAGATGTTTCTGTGGATGTCAAGCTGACAGAGATATCAGGGTCATTATTTAAAATATTTCTTGCAGGAAAAATGGAATATCAGGTTAAGGGAAAAGCGGTTTTTTCAACTCTTTTGGGGAATGTTGAATACCCATTTGATTTGATAAAAAAGATTAAACCATTTAAAAAAAATGGAGTTTCTTGATTTCTTAGACATTTTATATTATGAACCTTTTTAATTATTCCGATAGGTTTAGATATGTGAAGAGTTAAAGGCTTGAAAAAAATATAAGAAAAAAAAGTGAAGCTGAAAATGTCCTTGACAAATCAATGATAATAAAATATTTTTACAAAGTACAAAGTAAAATGATTAAACCAAAAGCGAGAATATATATGCGTTTTAAATCTATCATATTCTATCTTATAATATTTTTAATCCTGTTTTTCACAGAATTTCCTTATGAATGTCAGAGTTTTACTGCCAATGTTGATATAGGGACAGGATCAATCGTTTTTAACCCTACTATTTCAGGTACTGTGATAGTCGGTGGTGCAGGTTTATCCGGTGTTACGGTTTCGGATGGGACGAGGTCCGCTATAACAGGTGCAGATGGTACTTATACGATTACAGGTGTTCCGGTTGGTACTTATACTGTAACACCATCTAAGACAGGTTATAGTTTTTCACCTTCATCAAGTTTACAAACAGTATCCGGCGCAAATGTTACCGGAGTTGACTTTACAGCAACATTAATTACCTATTCTATTTCAGGCACTGTGACAGTAGGTGGTGCAGGTTTATCCGGTGTTACGGTTTCGGATGGGACGAGGTCCGCTATGACAGGTGCAGATGGTACTTATACGATTGCAAGTGTTCCGCTAAATAGTTATACTATAATACCATCTAAAACAAGTTATAGTTTTACACCTTCATCAAGTTTACAAACAGTATCCAGCGCTAATGTTACCGGGGTTAATTTTACAGCAACGTTGATTACTGAGCCAACTTATACTATTTCAGGCACTGTGACAGTAGGTGGTGCAGGTTTATCCGGTGTTATAGTTTCGGATGGGACGAGGTCTACATTTACAGATGCAAACGGTAATTATACCATTATTAATGTTTCTGCCGGTACTTATACTGTGGCACCATCTAAGACAGGTTATACTTTTACACCTTCATCAAGTTTACAAACAGTATCCGGCGCTAATGTTACCGGGGTTAATTTTACAGCAACATTAATTACCTATTCTATTTCAGGCACTGTGATAGTAGGTGGTACAGGTTTATCCGGTGTTACGGTTTCGGATGGGACAAGGTCTGCTATGACAGGCGCAAATGGTACTTACACAATTGCAGGTGTTCCGCCTGCTAGTTATGCTGTAACGCCATCTAAGACAGGTTATACTTTTACACCTTCATCAAGTTCACAAACAGTATCCGGCGCTAATGTTACCGGGGTTAATTTTACAGCAATTTCAACAACAACAACAACAACAACAACAACAACAACAACAACAACAACAACAACAACAACAACAACAACAACAACAACAACAACAACAACAACAACAACAACAACAACAACAACAACTACTACTACTACTACTACTACTACTACTACGACTACAACTGAGGCACCGACAACAACGACCTCAACAACTTTTTCAACTACGACAACAACGACCTCAACAACAACTACTACGACTACTACTATAATATGCAGCAATACGATTCCTGAAATTTCACAAGTCAACCCAAGCAAGGGTCGTTATGGAAGCAATATAACAATTACTGGAAAAAATTTCTGCGATGCAGAAGGTCTTGTAGTTTTCGTGAAGTTTGGAACAGACGACATTGAGGCACCTGTCTTAGACTGGAAAGATGAGAGCATTGAAATCTCTGTGCCATGGGGATGTAAACCAGGAATAAATAAAATTAAGGTAATTACCGCCTTTGAAAATGAAAGTAATTTATATCCTTTCAAATTCATAAAACTGTTACCAAAAATTAATAAGATATTTCCTAAAAAAGGAAGATTTGATTCAGAAATTGAGATTAGCGGAATAAATTTTGGTGAAGAAAATGAAAATAGCTTAGTGCTGTTTAATCAGGTTGAGGCTGGTATTCTTTCCTGGGATGTTGAAAACATTGTTGTTGAAGTACCTGAGATGGTGGTTGGAAAAAACGGAAGAGTTGTTTCAGTTAAAGTAAAGACTACGTATGGGAGTAGTAATGTTAAGAAGTTTAAAGTATTGCCGACTCAAGGTAAATAGTAAAAACCCACTTGCTATTGCATTTTTAATATAGAATATTTCTAATCTCCATTTTCATCCTCTACTATTCTTGCAATTGATACAACCTTTGCACTGATTTCCATATCAATGAGACGTACGCCCTGAGTGTTTCTTCCTATTACACGGAGTCCTTTTACTTCTGTTCTTATCACCTTTCCATCTGAAGTTATCATCATTACATCATCGTTGTCATGGACCTGCATAACTCCTACTACCTTGCCATTCCTGTCACTCGTTTTAATTGTTATGATTCCTTTTCCACCTCTCCCCTGACATCGGTATTCATCAAGCTCGGTTCTTTTCCCATAGCCGTTTTCAGTGACAGTCAGAATGGTTGCCCCCTCGCTAAGCACCTCCATTCCTACAACCTCGTCCTTTTCTTCAAGCGAAACCCCTGTCACTCCCCTTGCACCTCTTCCTGTAGGCCTTACATTATCTTCCTTAAACCTTATGGAATTTCCGTCTTTCATTGCTAACAGAATATCCTTGTTCCCGTCTGTTATTCCTGCTGAGACAAGCTCATCATCTTCATCTATTGAAATTGCAATTATTCCTGTTGACCTTGGGTTGCTGAAGGCATCAAGGTTTGTCTTTTTAACAACTCCGTTTTTTGTTGCCATTATCACATATCTGTCCTCGGAAAATTCCTTAACAGGAACAAAGGAGCAGACTTTTTCTTCAGAGGATAATTTCAGAATATTCACAATTGCTCTTCCTTTTGTCGCTCTGCCAGCCTGAGGGATTTCATGGACTTTCAGCCAAAGGATTTTTCCCTTGTTTGTAAAAAAGAGGATGTAACTGTGGGTGCTTGCGACAAAGAGGGTCTCAACAAAGTCTTCCTCCTTTGTTATCATTCCAATTTTTCCCTTTCCGCCTCTTTTCTGGCTGCGGTAAAGGCTTGTCGGGTTCCTTTTTATGTATCCTGAATGCGAAATGGTAACAACCATGTCTTCTTCTTTTATGAGGTCTTCTATGTCTATTTCAGCTTCTGCCTCTATAATCTGGGTGCGCCTTTCGTCTCCGTATTTTTCCCTGATTTCCCTGAACTCATCCTTTACAATATTTTTAACAAGTTCCTCGCTTACAAGGATGGCTTTGTACTTTGATATGGTTTTAAGAAGCTCCTGATATTCTGCAACAAGTTTTTCCCTTTCAAGCCCTGTCAACCTCTGAAGTTTCATTTCAAGAATTTCCCTTGCCTGTATCTCCGAGAGAGGGAACCTTTTCATCAATTTTTCTTTTGCTTCAGCAGGATTTGCGGATTTTTTTATTATTGAGACTACTTCATCTATATTTTCAACAGCAGTCTTTAATCCCTCAAGGATATGTGCTCTTTCTTCTGCTTTTCGCAGATTATATCTTGTCCTCAGTATGACAATTTCCTTCCTGAATTCAACAAAATGGTACAGTATCTTTCTGATGTCAAGAACCTGAGGCTCGCCGTTAACCATTGAAAGCATTATAATTCCAAAGGTTGAGTGAAGCTGGGTATGCTTGTAAAGCTGGTTCAGAACTATTTCAGGGATTTCATCTCTTTTAAGCTCAATTACAATCCTCATTCCGTCTCTGTCAGATTCATCTCTCAAATCTGAAATTCCATCAATTTTTTTATCCCTCATCAGCTCTGCAATTGATTCAAGAAGCTTTGACTTGTTTACCTGGTAGGGGATTTCAGTTATGACAATGATATCCTTGCCTCCCTTTTTCGGCTTCTCAATTACGGCTTTTGCCTTGAGCATTACCTTGCCCCTGCCTGTTCTATAAGCCTCTACTATTCCTGATGTGCCGCAGATATATGCTGCTGTTGGGAAATCAGGTCCCTTGATTACCTGAAGCAGGTCATCAACACTTGCTTCGGGGTTTTCAAGAACTATGATTGCTCCGTCAATTATTTCAGTTAAATTGTGCGGAGGAATGTTTGTTGCCATTCCAACAGCGATTCCTGATGAGCCGTTTATGAGAAGGTTTGGAATCCTTGCAGGCAGGATTTCAGGTTCATTAAGGCTTTCATCAAAGTTTGGTGTGAACTTAACTGTCTCTTTATCGATGTCAAGAAGCATCTCCTGTGCAATCTTTGCCATCCTGACTTCAGTATACCTCATTGCTGCTGCAGAATCACCATCGACTGAGCCGAAGTTTCCTTGTCCGTAAATGAGGGGATAGCGCAGGGAAAATTCCTGAACCATCCTTATCATTGCATCGTAAACAGCCGTGTCGCCGTGGGGATGATACTTGCCTAAAACTTCTCCGACAATTCTTGCTGATTTTTTAAAGGGCTTGTTCCACTGAAGTCCCAATTCATCCATTGCATAGAGGATTCTTCTGTGCACAGGTTTTAACCCGTCCCTTACATCAGGAAGGGCCCGTCCAATGATAACGCTCATTGCATAATTAATGTATGAATCCCGCATTTCATCTTCAATGTTGACCGGAATCAGATTCTGCTGAACTGGGTTCATTTTTTTCCTTTCTAAATCTTTAAAAATACATTAAAAATAAGTCTTATTTGACAGGATTATAATTGATATTTTCCCTATGTGTCAAGATAAAGGTTTGAAGGGTAATTTGGTGAAAACTATTTATATCCCGAATTTCTCAACCACCTGCTTCATGATGTCAGGAATAGGGAGCTCATAGGGGCAGCGGGGAATGCATTCACCGCAGGCAGTGCATTTTGAGGCAGGCACAAGAAATCCCTTTTCTACTGCCTGAAGATAAGCGATCTTTTTCTTTTCAAAACTCAACACCCCTGCAAGGAGGATATCCAGCAATCCAAAAATCATTATACCCTGGCTGCATGGGAGACAATAACCGCATCTATGGCAGTAAATTTTTGCCATACGCTTGCCAAATTCTTCAAGCTGTTTTAATTCACTTTCAGTTACTTTCTGCAGAGTTCTTCCAAAAGCAGCGTTCATTTTAACTTCTTCAACAGTCTTTGTTCCCGGGATTACAGCAGTTATTGGTTTTTCAAGAATCCATTTAAGCTGTGCTGCTGCTACCTCTCCAAACTGCCCTCCTCCAAGGGGTTTCATTACAATTGTTCCTATATCCATCGTGTTTGCGAAAGGAATGAGGTCATCAATTACTTCTCTTTCAACTATGTTAAAGGGGAACTCAACAGCATCAAAGGCACCTGTTTTAACTGCGTCTATGAGGACTCCGCGATTATGCCCTGCAACAAGCGTATAATTTATTAAACCCTGTTTCTTTGCCTCTTTTAAACCCTCTATTGCTCCGTCAGGCGCGGTTATTTCTTTTAAATGGTAATCATAATCTACAAAGGCAAGGTGGAAAATATCTATTATCTTTCTTGATGTGCCTCTGACAAGAAGTTCATGCGCCCTTTTTATGTCCTCAAGCACTTCATCCTTTTTTTTTCTCATTGTCTTTACGCCAATATAGACCTCGTTACGGCGTGTTTTGAGAATTTTCCCGATTTTATTCTGGCTGTCAATATATGCCCTATCGTGAAACTGGGCAGGACCCTCATCAAGGTCAAAGTAGTTCATCCCTTCATCAATTGCAGCGTTTATAACTTTAATTGCTTCTTCAGGCGGAATAAAAGTAACAGGAAGCCCGCCAAAAGAGACACAGGAAATCTCCAGATTTGTTCTGCCAAGGCGACGGTGCAGCACAGTTCTCCTTTCGTTAGGTAAAAATACTTCATAATTTTCTAAAAACGATTATATTCTATTCTCATTTAAAATCAAATTCCCCCTCATCCCCCCTTTTTTATTTCTAAAAAAATGGGGGGGCAGAAGGGGCAATCTGCTATTTCATAAATGAATCGAATTCCATATTCCCCCTTTGAAAAAGGGGGACAAAGGGGGATTTTAACACAGTTTTTTGATTTTATTCAAAAGCGCAATATTATCAGAATGGCCTGAGAACCTTGCTGTTATTCTTCCTTTTACAGGCCTGCCAAGAAGGTAAAAATCTCCTATTATGTCAAGAATCTTATGTCTTACAAACTCGTTGTTAAACCGCAATTCAGTGTTGATAACTTTTTCATCATCAAGGAGTATTGCGTTGTTTATTCTTCCGCCGCTTATATATCCCTTTTTTTCCAACAGTTCAACATCCTTCAGGAAGCAAAAGGTTCTTGCAGGAGCTATTTCTTCCTTGAAATTTATCACATTCTTTAAAACAAAAGTAAATTCCTGGTGACCGATGGGCTTTGGATAGTCCATTGTGTAATGGATAGAAAATTCAGGTGCAGGCTCTATGGATATGTATTTTCCCTTAGGGTCGCCAATAAAATATGTATCATCTATGATAATTTCTTCAACATATTCATCCTGTTCCTCCAGTCCGCCGTCTTCGATTAGCTCGCAGAAGTCCTTTGCAGAACCGTCCATTATAGGGACTTCATCAGAGATTTTTATAAGAAGGTTATTTATTCCGTATATATGAAGTACAGCCATTATATGTTCTACAGTTTTAGCCTGGCTTTTGCCGCTCCTGAGAGATGTAGCGAACTCTGTTGATTCTACGTAGTCAAGAAATGCCGGAACTGTTTCTCCTGTTGAAATATTGCCAAAGGTTATGCCTGAGTTCGGAGGCTGGGGAATCAGAATCAATCCTGTCTTAAGACCTGAATGAAGTCCCTGACCGCATAGCACAACACTTGTTTTCAGAGTTTTCTGGCGTCTTTTGTTTAATGCTTTTGTTTTTCCAATGTTAATGCTAAGGGTTTTTACCTTGCGCTCAAGACTGCGTTTTCCAAGGGAAATAACCCTTGCAGTTTTTGACATGTCCCATTCATTTTTTTTAAGGTGATAGGCAATAAATTCCTTTTCCCATGCAGTCTGGGCTTCTTTTAATGATGAGTATCCTTCAAAACGATATGAAGAGCCATCTTTTTTCTCTCCTTTTATTCCTGCAGGGATATCATTAAAAGTGACTTTAGCCATTGGCACGGTTATTACGAGCCTTTCAATGATGTTTTTCAGTTCCTTCACATTACCGGGCCAGTTAAAAACGCTCAGAGCTACCATTGCCTCATCATCAATCTCTTTTATATTTTTACCATATTCCTCACAAAATTCTTTCATAAAATAGTTTGCAAGCAGTGGAATGTCATCCCTTCTGTCTCTCAGTGATGGTGAAAAAAATGAGATTTCTGTGAGGATTTTATAAAATTCCGGGTCGAAGTTGCCAAGCCTGACTTCTTCTGACATGTCTTTGTTTGAAGCAGCAATGAACCTGAAGTCGATGGGGATATTCTTTTTCCCGCCTGTTCGCTTCAATTTCTTGCTTTCAAAAACTTCTATAATCTTTTTCTGTATCCCGGGACTGATTTTATCCACTTCATCAAGGAACAAGGTGCCTCCTTCTACTATTTCAAATTTTCCTCTTTTGAAGGTTTCTGCTTTTTGTGAACTCTGATCCTCAAATCCAAAAAGCTGTGATTCAAGAGTATTTTCTGCAAGTATGGAACAATTGATTTTAATAAAAGGTTTGCTGCGGCGTCTGCTTTCAGCGTGAATTACCCTTGCAATGAGTTCCTTGCCGGTTCCGTTTTCACCTGTAATCAGGATATTCTTATTTGTTTCATATGCGTTTTTAATCTTACGGCGCATTTCTGCAATTAAAGGATTTTCTCCAATGATTTCATGCTTTCTGATTAGCTCCTTTTTAAGTTCAAGGTTTTCCCTTATAAGCCTTTGCTGTTCTATGGCGTGGGTAATGGTTGTGAGAACATTTTCAAGAGAGAGAGGCTTTTCTATGAAATCAAATGCTCCAAGTTTTGTAGCCCTCACTGCAGTATCTATGCTTCCGTGTCCTGACATTATTATGACCTCAAGGTCTGACTGGAATTCCTTTACTGTCTTGAGAACCTCAATGCCATCAAGTCCCGGCATCCAGATATCAAGAAGGATTACATCAGGAGAAATTGATTTGACAAGCTCAAGGGCCTGGGTTCCGTTTTCTGCCATTGAGACATCATACCCTTCATCAGTCAGAATCCCTTCAAGGGTTGTACTGATGCTTGGTTCATCATCTACAATCAATACATGTCCTTTTCGCATAATATTTTCCTCTTTAATCAATTTATTAAAAAAATACAACTGTATTTTTAGAAAAAATCTTATAATGAACTACCCCGCAGCAGAGCTGCGAGGTATCAAAGTCTTAGAACTAATTGCAATTACCTGTCATTCCGGGCTTGACCCGAAATCCAGTTTTTTGTCTCTAGATTCCCGCTTTCGCCTGCCTGCCGGCAGGCGGGAATGACAATAAATACTAATTGTACCCCGAAGCAAAGCTTCGAGGAATTTTTTGATTAAAAAATAACAAAGGGTAGGGGAGGCTTTAGCCTGCCCTGCCTTTCTAATAGTTATAAGTCATTAGTTATAAGTTCTCAGTTAATTCTACCTCGCAGGCAGTTCTATTACAAAGGTTGTTCCCTGAGGCTCATTATCCTTTACCCGTATATAACCGTTATGCTCTGAAATAATTGTATTTACGATTGCAAGCCCCAAACCTGTTCCCTGCTTCTTTGTCGAGAAATATGGCATAAAAAGTTTTTCTCTAAGATAAAAAGGAATCCCTATACCTGTGTCAGATACTTCTATCTTTACAATCTGGAAATCTGATACATACTTTGTTTTGATAAATATTCCTCCGTGCCCTTTCATCGCCTCTATGGCATTTTCAAGAAGGTTGATGAAAACCCGTTTTATCTGCTCCGGGTCCAGATGAAGCAGCGGAACTTTTTCTGAAAACTCTGTTTCAATAGTTATGTCCTTCAGGGTTCCCCTGTAAAGCGCTATGGCTTCGTTTATTATGTCATGAAGATTGGTCGGGAGCGGACTTGAAGTGGGCATTCTTGCAAACTGGGAAAACTCATTAACCATTTTTTTAATGTCATCAACTTCCTGTATTATTATATTTGTGCAATCCTCAAGGACTTCTCCCATATCTTCTGCTTTTGACTGGAATTTTTTCTTCAGTCTCTGTGCTGAGAGTTTTATTGGGGTTAAGGGGTTTTTTATTTCATGGGCGATTCTTCTTGCAACCTCTCTCCACGCAGCGACTCTCTGCGCCCGTATTAGTTCTGTAAGATTATCAAGCACTATAACCATGCCAAGATAATTTTCCTGACTGTCAAAGAGCATATTGATATTTGTCATGAATATAAAAACCTCTCCGTCAATGTTAAGGTTTATTTCTTTTTCAAGGCTTCTTGCGTTGTCATCAAGTATCTGAGAGATAATTTTCTTCAATGTTTCAAAATGCTTAATGCCAAATACTTCTGTGTAGTGTTTGTTCATAGTATCATTTTCATTGGCATGGAGCATGTTTTCTGCTGCCTTGTTTATGGTTGATATATTTCCATTATTATCAAGAGAGATAACACCTGTTGTTATGTTTTCAAGAACAGTTTCCATGTAAGTTCTCTTCTGTTCCAGCTCAATATTGGTATTTTTAAGGCTTATGTTTTTTTCCTCAAGGTCAGCCTTGTTTTTTTTTAGTCTGTCAGTCATCTGGTTAAATGAGCTGACAAGGACTCCTATTTCATCCTGGCTTTCAGGGTCTGGTTCAAGGTCAATATGAAAGTCAAGGTTTCCTCCGGCAATTTCTTTTGTCCCTTCAGCAAGTTGCTGAATAGGACCTGTTATGCCCTTTGCCATTTGAAGCCCGAACCACATTGCAGCAAAGATAATCAGTATAGTAACAATAGCAAACATTGCGATGTAGTTGTTGGCAATTGGTCTTTTAAGAATGTTTTTTTCCCTGTATTCCTTGTATGCGAGGTTTATTGATTTTATGTCCTCAGAGATTCCTTTTGGCAGGTAAAAGCTTGTTGCAACTGCGCCAATTATGTGGGTTTTATCTCCATGGGCTTTAATTGGAGTAATTCCAATAATTAATTCGCCTTTTCCAACAGGTTTTATTTCAGTGATTTTTTTCCCCCGAAAGGCTCTTCTCAAGAATTTTTCTCCGGGTTTTTTGAATCTGTTTTCCGGAAATTTGGGATCGAGGATTTTTACAAGCTCTTTTTTGTTTGTACTGTAGATGGAGATAGAACTTAAATTATATTCCTTGCGTTTTTCGTTTACCAGATTCTTTAAATTGTCTATTCTGCTTTTTCTTATCAGATTTTTTTCTGAGACTTCCTTGCTCATCTGCCAGCTGAAATGAAGAGCCCTGCTCTCTAAATTTTTATAGTAGCTTTCAGAAACTTCAAGCGCCACGCTCAGGGAATTCTCTATTGGAAGGCTGAACCAGTACTCTATGGTCTGGGATATAAGGACTCTTGCAAATAAAAAGAGGAGAACGGAGGGTATTATTGTAAGCAGGAAGAATGAGACAATAAGTTTTGTCCTGAATTTTGCTCCGGGAACTTTTCTCTGTCTTTCAAAATACAGCTTTACAAGGTTGCGGATTACAAGGAAAAATAAAATCAGCAGGAGGATAAAATTTATATTATAAAATGAATAAAAGATGATGTAGTTTGCAATTGGAGAAGAAGCCTTTATGTTGCGGGTATAGACCTCTACAAAAGTGATAGCAACAAGGATGAGCAGTATTGATACAACCGTTATTATTATTCTTCTTCTTCTGATATTTGTTTCTACCATGATATCCTTGCAAACAATTTTCCTGCTTCCTGTTTAATAATCCCGTTCATTTCAAGGTTTAAAAGGATAGCAGAAACTTTGTTAACCGGCAAATTGGACTCTTTGGCTATTACGTCAATGTGGACAGGGTTCTCGTTTATAAGAGAATATATTATTGTCTCTTCTTTTGATAAACTCAAACGGGTTTCTCTGCTTGCCTCATTGCCGGCTCCTGTTTTTGATTTTTGCGGTACATTCAGCTCGCTGATAATGTCAGAGATATCTTCAACAAGTTTTGCCCCTTCTTTAATAAGCGAATTGGTCCCTTTGCTGTTTCTGGCATTGATATTGCCGGGTATTGCAAATACCTCTCTTCCCTGCTCAAGCGCCTGTTTTGCTGTTATTAATGCACCGCTTTTTTCAGATGCCTCAACGACAAGGGTTCCAAGGGATAAACCGCTTATAATACGGTTTCTGACCGGAAAATTTTCACGGTGAGGCGGCATTTTCATTGGGAATTCTGATATAACAGCCCCTGATGTTGAAATCCTTTCAGCAAGCCTTGAATTTTCCTGCGGATAAATCACATTTAATCCTGAGCCAAGAACTGCAAAGGTTTTTCCTCCTTTTTCAATTGCTGTGGTATGTGCTACTGTATCAATTCCTCTTGCCATACCGCTTACTATTGCAAAGCCTCTCGCCACTAATTCTCCTGTTAATTTCTCAGTGATTGCTTTTCCATAATAGGTTGGGTTTCTTGACCCTACAATTGCAATTCCGGGTTCAAAATCTTTAATGCTTCCTTTGACATAAAGAACAGGAGGGGGATTGTGTATTGTTTTTAAAGTTGCCGGATATTCCGGGGAATCGAGGGTTAATACCTCGACGCTGTTCTCATTTATCAGCCTCAGTTCTTCTTCAATAAGCCTTCCGTCTTTAAGAGAGATTATCTCCTTTGCAAGCTTGTCTCCGATTCCCCTGACTTTAATAAGGTCATTATAGGAAACCTTGAGAACATTGCTTGCCGTGCCAAAGTGCTGCAGGAGTCTGGTAAACAGGATTTTTCCAATGCCTGATACCAAATTGAGGGCTATCCAGTCTTTTTTGTTGTTGTCCATGGGATATGACCTTAATTCTTTCCTGCCTTTTTTATCAAACGGAAGGTCTCTTCGTAAATAACTTTTCGAGGTCCTATTGCAATAATTGTACTAGCTCAATAATTCGGTAACTTTTTGGAGCTTATCAAAAGGTGTTTCATAATTCAATTCCCCATGTTTTCTTAAGTGATTATACTCAAATAAAAAGTTTCCAAGATTCATTATAAGATCCTTCTCAGAATCAAAAGAATTAGGATAAAAGAATTCATTCTTGATAATTTTCCAAAAGGCTTCTATCTTACCATTGGTTTGTGTTTTATTATTAATTATACCAAAAGAGTTACCTGATTAGTGAGCATTAACAACCTATTTTTTAAGCTTCCTGAAAGTGTTAATTATGAATCTACTTCTTTAATGAAACATTTCAAATAGAATCAATAATATAACAATAGTTTTTATGGATACCATATTGTTGAGATGGAGAGTTAGCGATCAGAAGACACCTTGACCATCTCTATAGGCTGCTCCTTGCCACAATGCTTGCAAACTATTGCATCTTCTTTAATAATCTCTGCACAGTAGGGACATATTTTGGTATATCCTTTAGATACCAGAGGTGGAAGTACAATAATAACAGCAATAAGTAACGGAACAATTGCACATAAGAAAAGCCACAATATCGGGCTGCGCCCTTTTCTTCTGGCTATAATGCCGCCTACAATGCCTGCAATAGTAAGCAGAATAACATATCTAAGCAATGGGATTCTCTACTTTGTTACCCCGTTAGAAAGCCCCCATGTATGGCGGGGAAAAAGCTTTTTCCTTTCTAACGGGGTTTATGATTATTCGTTTAGGACATAGATAGTATATCAACGTCCTTTATCTTTTCTGTACCTCACCTACGCCAATAAATGGTATTGCGCCACCACCTGTAACCTGGGGGAGTATCCCATTCCATTTATCTATTGCCTTAAGATTTGCCTCTATCTTTCTAAGCTCTATAAGATCGGTTGAAATATTTGCTCTTTGGAGCCTCAGGGACTCTGCCTCTGCTTTGGCTGCTGTAATCGTCTGCTCTGCCTCAATCTTTATCCTCTCCAGGTCTCTCTTTGCCTTTTGTGCAAGCTGGTCTGCTGTTTGCTTTGCCTCAATAGCCTCCGTAAATACTTGTGAGAAACTGAATGTGACAATAGAAAACGCATCAACTGCTATATTATACTTCAGGAGTCTTTCAGAAAGGGCTTCTTTCATTGCCGTGCTTACTGCCGGCCTCTTTGTAATAAGCTCTTCTGCTGAATACCCCGCTGACACAGCTTTCATTACCTCTTGTATTGCAGGGTCTATCATACGCTCCTTGAATTGTACCCCAAGGGTCTGATAGACAACATTTGCCTTATCAGGTATGACATGATAGTTAAGCGCAACCGATAAAGTCACATCCTGAAGATCAGCCGAGGCAGATGCGGAATCAGTCACTGCCTTCTGCACCTTGACATCCATTATGGCAATCTTCTGCATTACAGGCACTATGAAATGCAGTCCTTCTCCAAGCACATTCTGCTGAACAGCGCCAAAATTGAGGACAACCCCTCTTTCACCTGCTCCAATCTGAACCCATGGTTTCAAAAACAGAAAAAACACCAGAATTGCTCCAATAATCACTGCCACCCTCATAGGGCCTTTCTTCATTGCAGACTGCATTGTCTCCTTTGCCATGTAGATACCTTTCTCAATATCTTTCTCATCTAACATTATGCTTCCTCCTTTTGTGATTGTTTACCCCGTTTAGAAATTGAAGATTTCTAACGGGGTTTACTTCCCTGCCTGTCGGCAGACAGGAAGCCTTCTTATCCTTGGAACGTAGATTGCAAATCAACGTTCCTTTCTTTTTCCTTTCTTTGCCTCCTTTCCTGCATATCTGTTTGTCATGGTCGGTTCAATTTTTAAGGGATTAGATTCTTGTTTAGATTAGAATAATTTTGTTATAAGTATATAAGTTTAGATTTCAGTGTCAATAAGTTTTGATTAGAAACTTTTTCAGAAATCTCTTTTTGAACTTTGAGCTTTGTCACTTGACATTACTACACCAGCAAACTAAATTTAATTATATGGCTAAATTCCCTTCCTTCCTTTCCTTTGTCCTTGACAATCCTATCAGGGCTTTTTTTACGGACAGAAAAAATCTTATTGAGAAAACAGGCATAAGAGAAGGAATGACAATTCTTGAGGTTGGGTGTGGAAATGGTTTTTTCACTCCATACCTGTCAAAAGCTGTCGGTAAAGATGGAAAGATTATTGCCATTGATCTCCAGAAAGAGATGATAGAAAAATTAAGAGGCAAGATAAAAAGAGAGGGTTTGAATCATATGGAGACAATAATCGGTGACATAGGAGAAATTAACCTTTTACAAACCAGTATTGATTTTATTTTCATTTATTATTGTTACCATGAGCTTGAAGATAAAAATGGAGCAGTTAAAAAGTTTAAAGATGTTTTAAAAGAGCAGGGCTCGCTTTTTATAGCTGAACCCAAATTCGAGGTAAAACTTAAGCGGAAAGAGAAAATGAAAAAGCTTCTTCAAAGTGAGGGATTTATATTGAGTGAAGAATGGGCAAGTCTTTTTAGTTATTACTTAAGATTCAAGAAAAAGATTTAAATAAGGGGGGGGTAATGCTCACTCAAAATTTGGGCTTAAGCAAGAGAGGCTTAAATAAAATTATCATTAGTTTTCAGCTAAAATCTCGGCTATATGCTTAACTTCTATCTTATCTCCTGCCTCCCTGAGTCCGCCCTTAATCTGCATGATGCATCCCGGGCAGGCTGTCGCAACTGTTGTTGCGCCGGTTTTTCTTATAGTTTCAAGCTTCCTCTCTAAAATCGCTTCAGAAATCTCAGCGTATTCAAAGGCAAAAGAACCAGCAGCACCGCAACAGTGGCAGGGGAACTCCATTTCTATAAAGTTTAAGCCTTTAACACCTTGCAAAAGCTCGCGTGGTTCTTCAGTAATCTCAAGGCCTCTATGCAAATGGCAAGAGTCGTGGTAAGTGACTTTTTTGTTACTTATACCCTTTGGCTTATAATTTAAAAATTTAATGAGGAATTCTGAAAAATCATAGGATTTTTTTGCGAGCGATTCTGCTTCTGCCTTTTGTGTTGGATTGTTTTTTAAAAGCAATGGATATTCATTTCTTAAAGCCTCAAGGCATGTAGCGCACCCGGTTATTATAAAATCAAAACTTTTTAGAACTTCGATATTCTGAAGAGCCATCTCTTTTGCAGTCCCTGTATCCCCGCTGTAAAGGACAGGTATTCCGCAGCAGGTTTGCTCAAAGGGAAAAACCGTTTCAACATTTTCCTCTCCAAGGAGTTTTAAAATACTTTTACCAATTTCAGGATATATGAAATCTATTAAACAGCCTGAGAAAAAAGCTGCCTTGAATTTCGGGTTTTCATTTTTTTTAATAGGATTTTTTTCTAAAATTTCCCTTAGAGACTCGCGGGCTATTGCTGGCAAATAACGGGACTTTGTGTACTTTGAAAAAAATAGCGGTATATGGCGGAGGGTTGTTCCCCCTTTTATAAAGGGCTTCTGAAGTTTTGAGGCAGTCTTTATTGCCATGTGAAATAGTTCCCGGTTTTTCATTAATTTTTTAAAAATAACTTTTTTTACCCATGGCAAGCCTTCTTTTTTAACAATTCTCTCGCGGAGTTTAAGAAGGAGTCTTGGAATATCAATTTTAACAGGACATACTTCTGAGCAAGCCTTGCACCCTGTGCAGGAGAAAGCCATCTCCCTTGCATTCTCAAGACCGTTAAGAAATGCAGTGAGCACTGCGCCTATCCCTCCCATGTATACATGGCCAAAGACATGCCCTCCAATCTCTTTATATACAGGGCAGACATTCAGACATGCACCGCACCTGATGCAGTATAAAGCCTCCCTGAAATCCTCATCTTCATACATCCTGCTTCTGCCATTATCTAAAACTATGAGATACACTTCCTTGGGACCGTGGGCTCCAAGGGTTATATTAAGCTCAATATCAGCAGTCCTGCTTGGTCCGGTGATAAAGGAAACATAAGTTGAAATTTTCTGTCCTGTTGCGCTTATGGTTAAAAGTTTTAAAAGTTTAACCGTTTCCTCCAGTGAAGTGACGAATTTTTCGATTCCTGCTATTGCAACGTGTACAGGCGGAAAACCTGATACTAACCTTGCATTTCCTTCGTTTGAGACAAGGGTGATTGTCCCTGATTCAGAGATGAGGAAGTTAGCGCCTGTTATTCCCATTCCTGCATTGCAGAAAAAATTCCTCAATTCGTTGCGGGCAACTTCTACCAGTGTTGAAGGATCTGCTGGAAGCTTTTTACCTGTAACTTGAGAAAAAAGCTTTGCAATTTCCTCGCATGTCAGATGGATTGCAGGCGCCAGAAGGTGAGATGGTTTTTCGCCTTTTAACTGAACAATCCATTCTCCCAAATCTGTTTCAACAACCTTAATTCCTGCATCATTTAATCTTTCATTAAGATTAATTTCTTCAGTAGTCAGAGATTTTGACTTAACAATTAAATCTACATTCTTCTTCTTGGCTAAATCTGTTATAAAACCTGATGCCTCTGCTGATGTATTTGCTTTTATTACTCTTCCGCCTACTTTTTCAAATTCACAGGTAAATTTTTTTATATTCTCAAAAAGATTCTCAAGCCCCTTTTCCCTTATTTTTCTTGCTTCCTTTCTTAACTCCTCAAAATTTTCTATATCCTTTAATGACTTCTTCCTGTTTTCATCAAACCTTTTTGTTGTTCTCTCAATAGCAAGGCGCTGAGAATCATTTTTCACAGCTTTACTGACTTTTTTGAGATATTCTTTATGGCGTTTTCTGTGAGACATGTTTTTATCTTATTCCTTAATTTATTATTTCTTCAAGATATTTCTATTGAAAAATTTTTCAAATAGTGTCTTAAGGAAAGAAATTTTATAAGAAAGTGTTTGTTGTGCTGAAAAGAGAGCTTTGTTTTTGCGGAGGTAGTTTATGAATAACTTAAAATTAAACCAGTTACACCCCGGGAGCAAGATTATCCTGATTTCTTTTTTTGTCCTGATTCTTGTAGGACTGTTGCTGTCAATGAGTACGGCAAGCAAAACTGTCAAGATTCGCCAGGAAAAGGCAAAAACCCTTGGTGTAAAGTATGATGATTTTTTTGATGAGGATGATAAGTTTCTGCACTTCAAGGATGCTCATGTCCATCTTTTCGGACATGCTCTTGTCTACTTGTCTGTAGCTACTGTTTTCTGCTTTTCAGGGGCAAAGGAGGTTTATAAGATTTTAACCGGGGTAATTATGCTTATCACCCTTCTTGTCCATACTTATGCTTTAATAAATTTAAAAATTCCCATTGAGATAGTGGCAATGGTGGTTTATACATTACTTTTAATATATATGATGCTTAGTTCTGTTATAGCAATGTACAGAAAAGAAGGTAAGGATTAAGAAAAAACTTAATCCTTCATTTTTAATACTTAAGAGGTTGTAGAAAATCTCCAATCAAGGTTAAATTGCATATAACAACTATTTGTAGAAACAGACCTTTAGGTCTGTTAATAACTGGTCTAAAGACCAGTTTCTACATTTTCCAACAGTCTATTAATACTTGAAAAAACAGATTATGCGTTTAGGCTTCTCAACACACTACTACGTTTACGAGTCTCTTGATACAGCCCATATTGATGAAATAAAATCACTCGGGTATAAGGAAGTTGAACTGTGGGGAATGGCACCAAATATTGACCTCAGGGACAAAGAAAGAATTGAGAGGGTTAAATATTGTTTGGAAAAAAATGGAATAAGAGCAGCCTCATTCCACGGACCTCTCTACCGAAGAATATCTGACTCTCCTGCAAGAGAATGGCTTTATCTGTCATCATCTGATGAACATAAGAGAGAAGAATCTGTTAGCAGGAATCTTGAAATAATCAGTTTGATGGCTGACTTTAATTCCTCAATACTTGTAATCCATTTTGACCTTGAAGAAGGGGCGATGATTTCCAGGGCATTTGATAATTTCAGAAAAAGCATTGATGTGATTCTCTGCAAAAACCCAAAAAAAGGAATAAGAATTGCAATTGAAAATACTAACGAACATACCACTTCAGGAAAGCTTATGGATTTTATCAGGGACTATCCGTCAAAAGATGTTGGAATCTGTCTTGATTTGGGGCATGCAAACATGTACGAAAACCCCTGTGACGCAATAAAAATCTGCGGTAAAAGACTGATTCACACCCATTTATCTGACAATGATGGAAAGGGAGATTTACATCTTATTCCTGGCAAAGGGAATATTGACTGGAAAAAAGTCACAAAGACTGCCTCTGAAATCGGATACAATGGACTTCTGATGTTAGAAATCAGGAAAGAAGCAAGCCTTGAATATCTTGAAGCAGAAAAAATAAAAGCAATCCTTGGTATCTAAGAAAGTCTTATGCGTGTCATTGCGCGTGAGTGCAATTGTCAAAACAATCTCTTCATAAGAAAATTTTGATACTCATATATTCTGCTTGTTTGCTGATAGGTGAAATGGTTACCTTGAATTTCTAACGGGGTTGACAACAAAAGGATATTGATTTATAATTAAACTTTCAATGTTAGAAATGTATAAACGTTCTGAAGAGCTTTGGGAATTCTCAGAGAATAAAGAGAATAGACTTTTATCACTTTTTCTATATATCAAGAATTTTTCTAAAGGGAAAATACTATGAAAATGCTGCTTACATCTATTTTTGGCCCATTTGGCGTTGATGATCAATATGGTGAAAAAGAAAATAAAATGGAGTTATTCCATAATCAGGTAACGCGGGAACAAGGTGTTTTTTCGTATCGCTTCAACCATGCCAGTCACGGTCTGTATTTTATCGCAGAAAACATAGACGTTCCAACTACGGTGCTGGATTTTCCGACGCTGAGGCGTTTCAAAAAGGAATTGAAAAAGGGGTATGATTATATAGGCATAAGTTTTATTGTGTCGAATTTTGAAAAAGCCAAGAAGATGGCGCAACTTGTCCGGGAAATCTCGCCTGATTCAAAAATTGTATTAGGGGGACACGGCGTTAATATACCAAATATTGAAAATATGATCGAGCATGATTTTATCTGCTACGGTGAAGGTCTTGGCTTTTTGAGGAATCTTTTTAACGAAGACCAGAACAAACCAATAAAACACCCCCTGTCATACAGCTCATTCAATCGTGAAGTCATGGGAGTGCCCTGGGCAGCAAATGGCGGTATTTTAATAACAGGAGTCGGATGTTCGAATAAATGCCGTTTTTGCTCTACGTCTCATTTTTTTGGTGAATACATTCCGTACTTAAAAACAGGAAAAGAAATTTTTGATGTTTGCTGCGAATATGAAGACAAACTCGGCATAACTGATTTTGGGGTTCTTGATGAAAACTTTCTGAAATCCAAGGATCGCGCGCTTGAGTTATTAGAAATAATGGAGAAGGAAGGACGATATTTTGCATTTGCTATTTTCAGTTCAGCAGAAACCTTGGCTGATATCGGAGATCTCGACATACTTGTGCGGCTGGGTATTAATTTCATCTGGATCGGGGTTGAATCAAAAAAGGAAATATATGAAAAAAACAAGGGAACAGACTTTCATAACCTTTTCAAAGAACTTAAGAGAAGAGGCATTTCGGTTATGGCTTCTGCCATCCTTTTTCTGGAAGACCATGACAAGGAAACAATTTGGGATGATATAAAATTTGTAACGTCCTTAAATCCTGATTATCTTCAGTTTATGCAGCTGGTACCAGTTCCGGGGACGACGCTTTATAAAAATTATAAAGAGAAAGAAAAACTCCTTCCTGATGTTCCGCTTCTTACTCAACACGGGCAGAAGAATATTTGCTTTCATCATGAGCACTTCACTCCTGATGAATCAAATGAATTTCTCAAGGAAGCTTTTATTTTTGACTACCAAAAGAACGGTCCGTCTTTAATCCGGGCAATACAGACATCACTACAGGGTTATGAATATTGCATTAATCATACGGATCCAAGAATAAAGCTAAGGGTTGGTAAATTTAAATCAATGCTGGAAATGATGAGGTGTTTTCTTTTTGGTTCGAGAATATTTTGTCAAAATGATGTAACAAAAAATATGCTTGCTGAAATTAGAAAAACTTATAACAAACTCCTGGGAAAAACTAGCATTAAGACATTTGCTTTATCGCTGATATTTACCCTGTTTTCTGTTAAAGAGTATTTAAGAATTACTTTTTTTACAGATGTGAGGCAACCAAAAACATTTTATAAGAAAATAGATAAAAGCATATTGAAATCTGCAGAACAGGAAACTGCACCTGACGGCAATTACGCTTCCCTCCAATGCGAAAGATGAACCCCGCTTCACAGCTTTACCCCTCACTGTAAAAGTGCGGGGTTTACACTCGTGGCTTCCTGTGGAGCGGGGTGAACTTAAACCTGACTCAACGCTTCGCTATCGCTCGTAATGTTGTTTAAGAGGATTTTTCCAGAAATTTCTCAAAGATAGTTCTGAAAAAGTCCATAGAAAGTCATTGCCTGCCTACCGCAGGCAGGCGATGAGCGATAGCGACGTGGCAATCTCATATCATTCAGTATAATCATCATCATATTTTTATTGACAACTTATGCAGTTTTAGATTTGCTTTCTTTTGTCTTATAAAGTTTCACTGCCAAAAAATATCTCTTTCTTCATGAGGTATTAAAATGAAAGCTGCGGGATTAAAAACAGGGTTTATTATATCTATTTTTTTTATAATCCTGCTCTGTCCTTTCAGGCTTTTTGCCTCAGGTCCACCTGTGAGCGGGCTTCAGGTAACATTCAGTTCAGGGGTTGACCCCTATGGTAATTCGAGAATAGATGTTGATATTAGCTGGAGTCCATGGGTTTTAATGATTCAGTGTAGCCCAAACAGCCCGCCAAAAAACGCGCTGATGGAATATGTTGTTACAATTGCTACTTCAAGAGAGGTAAAGAACTGTATAAGTGGTGGCGTATCAGGAGGCGGATTTTTAAAAACCAATGAAACTAGTTATCATACCTCAATTTCCCCCGATGCACTTTATTTTAGTGTATCAGTTTGTGCTATTCATATTTTGGAAAACTGTCAGGGCTCTACATGCTCTCCTTCTGCAGAATGGTCACATACTTTTTCATGTGATTACGTAGACCTTCCAAATATGCCCCATGATAACTGTACCACAAAGCTCGGGACTGCCGGAGAACCAGTAAATGTTTTTAATGGGCAGATGTATGTTACCCATACGGATTTCACTCTTCCAGGGAGAGGTCTTGACCTTAGTTTTACCCGCACTTATTCAAACAGGTTTCAAATACCTTCGCAAAGCACTCTGGTAGTATCAGGGAGTAAATCGCGCGGAGAGGCAAAATATATTGAAAGGACTAGGGTAGGGTGCCTTGTAGGTGGATATCCTTTTTCTCCTTTAACTTTGGATAATCTTAGCAATGGAATTCCTGTTGGATACGGATGGACACACAGCTTAAGCCAGCATCTTGATTTCCTCCTTGATGGCAAGATGATAAAATACTTTGATGAGAACGGAACAAGTCAGTATTTTAATCAATACAAGAATGGCTCCACTGATACTTTTTATTCTCCAGCACAAAGCTGGACAACTTCAACACTTGTCAAAAACCAGGATGACACATATACAATTTCAAAAGAGGATTTACATTATAGGTTTGATTCAAGTGGCAGGCTCATAGAAATATCTGATTCTTATTCAAACCAAATATTCTTGGTATATGATGGGTCAGGCAACTTAACGACAGCTATTGATACCCTTGGCAGACAGATTACCTTTCAGTATGATGCAAACAAAAGGCTTACAAGCATCGCCGGTCCTGACGGCACGCTTGCAAGTTATGAGTATTCCCCTTTGGGGCTTCTGACAAAAGCAATCTATTCTGATAATACGAATATAACTTACCAGTACGGCGATCCTTATGATAATATGAACCTTACAAAAATAATTGACCAGAACGGGCATAGCTATAACTACACTTATGATAATCTCGACAGAGTAACAGAGGTTACACGTGACAATTCAAATGAGAAAATAACCTTTTCCGACTATAATACCATAAAGCCTTATTACTACTTCTATCCTCCTGATGCACCTGTAATGTCAGCTCCAATTCAGACTACAACAGTAACCAACTCCCGCGGATATACAACAACCTATAGCTATATAACAAAAGGTAACGGATTTGAAGGCAATGGTCTTCCTTTAATGTATCAGATTTCAGGTGTTGGATGCTCAAGCTGTTCAGAAGGGAATCAGACAAATATCTGGGCTCCTGATGGAAATATGGTTAGCTCAACAGATGCAAGCGGAATGACCACAAAATACGAAAATTACGATTCAAGAGGCAATCCTGCAATCATTAAAAAAGCCTATGGAACCTCTGATGAACAGAATGAATCCTACACATACCACCCGGTGCTGAACAGACCCATTTCTGTTACAAGGCGAAGTGTCTTAAACTCAGGCTTTAATAAGGTAACCATCTTTGACTATGACAACGACTACGACAATATTCCAAATGAAAACCCTACATTCAGAATCTCAAGATTTGTTGAAAAGGGACTTGCAAAAAACGAAAATGGCGAAACAGAAGCCTATGAATATGTTACAACTTATAATTACAACTCACTCGGACAGTTGCTTTCAGTTGATGGTCCAAGAACAGATGTGTCCGATGTTACAACATTTACATATTACCCTGATGACCCATTCTATGGTTACAACCGTTCCCGGCTTTTTCAGATAATAGACCCTTCAGGAAATATTTACGCCTATTCAAACTACGATATCTACAGCAACCCCGGACAGGTTATTGATGCGAACAATGTTGCGACCAATTATACATATGATTCAAGAGGAAGATTAAAAACCATCCTTATAGAAACCAGCCTGACACAGATTTTTTATGATCCAAAAGGAAATGTTGATTATATAATTCTACCCGAAGGCAATATCGTTGACTATACCTATGATGTTGTTGACAGATTAACAGGAATTACAAAAATCTCTTCAGGCTCTGCTCCAATTGAATCAATCACCTATACATACGACACAGAGGGAAACAAAACCTCAGAAACCATCAGGGCAGGGGATATAAATGGCACAATAAAAAGCCATTCCGATTTTGAATATGACCAGTGGAATAAACTGACAAAAATTATTCCTTCTGCTGATAGCCCTTCAAAGTTTTTTAAATTTTTCAATCTCCCAAATGGACCTGTTTCAAAAGAAAAAGATGGCAATACAACAGACGGCCTCTGGTCAGCAGAGTACATCTATGATTCCATGCTGAGATTAAAGCAGATAAAAAACCTTCCCGCTAATTTCATCACCGGCTTTCAGTACGATTCCCAGAATAATCTGACGCAGATAACGGACGCCAATGGCAACGCCACTAATTACACCTATGATGATATGGGAAGGCTTGTAAGGACCCAGTCTCCTGATACAGGAGTTACTTCCTATAGCTACGATTCAGCAGGCAACCTGATTTCAAAAACCGACGCAAAGGGTGTTACTGCAAGCTATACTTTCGATTCAGCAAACCGTTTAACAAATATTGACCTTCCGGGAACAAATGATGATATAATATTCTCCTATGATTCCATATCAGTATCAAAGGGAAAGGGGCGGCTTACAGGAATGAACGATGCTTCAGGAGAAACTCTTTACTTCTATGACTCTCTTGGAAGGATTACAAAAGAGGAAAGGGATATTGATTACCTCTCCTATGCAACAAACTACTCCTATGATAAAAATGGAAATCTGACAGGAACAATCTATCCATCAGGGATATTTGTCCATTATGCCTATGATGGCGCAGACAGAATTGCAGGGGTAACAATTACAGGAAACCAGCTAAACAGCGTGATAAATGCAGAATATATTCCATTTGGAGGATTCTCCTCCATTGCCTATGGCAACGGCGCATTAACAAATATTTCCTATGATAAGCAGTACAGAGTAGCTAATTTAGCTATAGGAAATCAGCTCTCATCACTCAGCTACCAGTATGACAACAACAGCAACATTACAGGAATCACTGACCTGTTAGCGGCTTCAAAAACAAAAACCTTCTCTTATGATTCTCTTAACCGTCTCACCGCCTCAACACAAAACACAGGACAATATTTTCGAAACTACACCTACGACCCTGTTGGCAATAGATTGTCTGAAACTAAAAACAATAACACCACAACCTACACTTACTCAGCCAACCGATTAACCTCTTTAACCCGAAACCCGCAAGTTGAAACCCGAAACTTCTCCTACGACTCAACCGGCAACATTACCTCAGATGGCGAGAAAAACTTTATCTACAACCAAAGCAACAGGCTGGCAAGAGTCACAGAGAATGGAGAAACAAAAGGTGAGTATGTTTATGATGGAAGAGGAAAGAGAATCCTGAAAGAAATAAAAGGAAACTGGTTTGTTTATCATTATGATACTAATGGAAACATCATGTCTGTTTCTGACAGGAATGGAAACACCATTGCGGATTATATCTACATTGGAAATGAACGGGTAGGAATGCTTTTGCCGGAAACTGAAACAGAGGCTTCGGGGGCGTATAAGAAAGTAGCAAGCAGCAAGGGTCATG
>Ga0155958_135_pt2 | contig 26412 bp, 20 predicted proteins | sample RifCSPlowO2_02_FD_107612 | JGI IMG/M metagenome (GOLD analysis project Ga0155958, IMG submission 107612) | Candidatus Schekmanbacteria bacterium RIFCSPLOWO2_02_FULL_38_14
CCGGTCATAAAAATTAGTAAGTTTTGAGGCGAGAGTGGGCCAGTGTGTGAATCCGTTTCATCCCTCAGAATCTTTGCTCCGATGCCGCTTCCCCCGATGAATAAATCTGCATCTCTTGAATTCAGCTCCTTTACAGATACTTCATTTTTAGATAAATTAACCCAGAGGAGTTTGCCTGTATAGCCTTTAAATTTCATAATATTAATTTATAAAGCAAATTGTTTTCTTTTCAAGAGAAATATTTATTGTGGTTTTAAGAGTTCTAATAATATAAATAAAATTTGGGGAAAATTTTTCGCAGGCTAAAGCCTGCGGCTACAATGATATAATTAATGTAGCCGCACACTTTAGTGTGCGTTTTTCATCTCAGAGCATTTTTTATGAAGGTAAGATTTTGATTGTAAAGGGTGAGTCAATAGAAAGAAATGTCAGTCTAAAAGAGATCTTCTTTTCTTTCTTAAAACTTGGTGCAACCGCTTATGGCGGACCTGCCATGGTAGCCAATATCAAAGATATGGCTGTTGGAGAAAAAAAATGGATTTCAGAGAAAGAGTTTTTGGAGGGAATAGCTCTCTGCCAGATAATACCCGGAGCTACTGCTTTTCAGGCTGCTTCGTATGTGGGATATAAGCTGAGAGGGATTAAAGGTGCTGTAGCTGCGGCTTTTGCTTTTACTTTCCCTGCTTTTCTTTTAATGCTCGTTCTCTCATCAGCTTATTTTTCATTGAGGAATATTGATATTTTCCAGACAGCTTTCATTGGCATGAGAGCTATAGTGGTAGGCATTATAGTTAATGCAACTCTTAATATTGGAAGGTCAGCCGTTGATAACTGGAAGGGGTTTTTGCTGTCGCTGCTGGCATTCTGGTTGTTTTTCTACAAGGTAAACATACTCTGGGTAATTTTCATTTCTGCCGTTATTGGGATTTTTTTTTATTATTCAAAAGAGACAACCAACAAAGAACAAAAACAGCTTATTTCTGAAAGCATTGATGGCAAGAAAAATAAATTTTTTTTATCAGCCTCCATTATTGCCGGCTTTGTAGTGGTATTGATTTTCTTCTGGTGTATAAAATATATTTCTCCTGTCACATCAAAACTGTGTTTTGTTTTAATGAAGATAAATGTTGTTGCATTTGGAGGCGCATATTCAAGCTTGCCTCTTTTTCAGGCTGAAGTTGTAGATAAATACGGATGGGTGAGTACAAAGGAGTTCATAGATGGAATTGCAATGGGTCAGATTACTCCGGGACCGATTATGATAACTGCAACCTTTATTGGATATAAGGTTTATGGATTGGCTGGAGCTGTGTTGGCTACAATTGCCATGTTTGCTCCAAGCTTTGCTCTTCTGATGTTTCTTTCCCTTCAGTATGAACGCTTTAGGAATTTTAGATTTTTTCAGCCAATGGTAAAAGGGATACTCTCATCTTTTGTTGGAATGCTTGGGCTGATGGTTTATTATTTTGGCAAGGAAGCCATAGTTGATTTGAAGACTCTTGTGATGACCATTGCTTCTGCGGTTCTTATATATTTTAATGTAGAGTTGTTTTATATAATTCCAGTGGGGATATTGATTTCCATTGTGTTGTTTTAATGTCCTTTACCACTTGGGATTACAGCCTGTTCACAGGCTGACCGAGAATTCCCTTTTGTCATTGCGAGCGACCCCTTCGACATGCTCAGGGTAAACTCCGGGAGCGTGGCAATCTCATTATTTTCAAATGGATTCTGAGATTGCGGAGCCTGTTCCGAGCCAATGAGATTGCTTCGCTATCGCTCGCAATGACAGGCGAAGGAATCTTGCTCCTCGCAATGACCATTCTCAGTCACCCTGTTCAGGTCTGTTTCTACAATGAGCAGAAACAGGCTTCTTAAACCTGTCAATATTAAACTTTAATGCTAATGCTTGCCGCAGCAGTTACTTCCTTCGGTATGCTCGTGATGTTCGTGTTCGTCATGGTCATGGTTACCATCACAGCAATCCCCTTCGTGGACGTGCTCATGCCTGGCACCTTCTTCTTCTTTTTCCCCAAACCTTAGAAGCCTCATTCCATTTGCTATGACAACAAGAGATGTTCCTGTATCTGCAATTACAGCCATCCAGAGATTGGCTAAGCCTGCGAATGTCATTCCAATAAAAACCGCTTTTACAATCAGGGAAAGAACAATATTACTTTTTATAATTCCAAGAGTCTTCCTGCTCAGCTGTATAGTATAACTCAGCTTTGACAAATCATCAGCCATAAGTGCGATATCAGCAGTTTCAAGGGCTATATCTGTTCCGGCAACTCCCATTGAAAATCCAACTGACGCTGTTGCAAGCGCCGGAGCATCATTTACTCCGTCTCCAACCATTCCAACCTTGCCATATCTGCTGATAAGACTTTTGATGACGCTCACCTTGTCCTGTGGTAGCAGTTCTGCTTCATATTCGTCTACATTCAACTCGCTGGCAATGGCTTTTGCAGTATTTTCATTGTCTCCAGTAAGCATCACTATTTTCTTAACTCCAACATTCTTAATTTCTTTCAGGGCATTTTTGCTTATATCCCTTGCTTTATCAGCAAGCGCTATTAATCCCATTACTTTGTCTTTCTTTGCGACAATTAAAGCAGTTTTTCCCTGAAACTGGAGGTCCTTGATTTTTTCAAGAGAGCCGTTAAGAGGGATGTCAAGCTCTTTTATGAATCTGAGGTTTCCAATAAAGAAAGTCTCACCTTTTATTTTTGCCTGAGCTCCTTTGCCGGGATGGGAGAGAAACTCATCGGCTTTTTCAATCCTGACAGATATTTTCTTTGCGTGTTTTACAATTGTTCTTGCAACAGGATGCTCTGACTTTTCCTCTATTGATGCTCCTGCGGAAAGGATTTCATTATTTGAATATCTGTCCAGAGGAATTATGTCTGTTACCTCTGCATGTCCCTTTGTGAGTGTTCCGGTTTTATCAAAGGCTATGACAGATAGAGCGCCTGCTTCCTCAAGGAATGCACCGCCTTTTATCAGGACACCATTTTTTGAAGCAGAGCAGATTGCAGATACAATTGCAACAGGAGTAGAGATGACCAAGGCACAGGGGCATGAAATTACAAGAAGTACCAGCGCCTTGTAAAACCACGGAGAAAAGGGTTCACCGAGAAAGAGTGGCGGTACAGCCGTTACAGCTATTGCCAGCAAAATTACAAAAGGAGTGTAATATTTTGCAAATTTATCAACAAATACCTGCGAAGGAGCCTTCTGCGCTTGTGCTTCTTCAACTAAATGGATTATTTTTGAAATAGTGTTGTCCTTGTAAAGCCTGGTAACTTTTATTTCAAGAGCTCCCCTTTCATTTATGCTTCCTGCATAAACCTCATCTCCGGTATACTTATCAACAGGCATAGATTCGCCTGTAATCGGAGATTCGTTAACTGATGATTCCCCTCTTATTACAACGCCATCCATTGATATTTTTTCCCCGGGTTTTACAACTATCACGTCATCTACTTTTATCTTTGATACAGGCAGCCTGACTAATGAGCCGTTTTGTTTCAGGGATGCTTCTTTTGGAGAAAGGTCAATTAGCGCTTTTATAGCATTTCTTGTTTTGTCCATTGTGTAGCTCTGGAGGGTATTGCCAAGAGAGAAGAGAAACACTACCATTGCGCCTTCCTCCCATTCCCCTATAGCTGCAGCGCCAACTGCGGCAAGACCCATGAGAAAATTCATATCAAGAGACAAGGCTTTCAGGGAATAGAACCCGCTGCGTGCCACATAAAAGCCTCCAACAGCAATTGAAAGGGCAAAAAACAGAATACTAAAAAAACCAAAGAACAAAGATGAGCCGTAGCCCAAAATGATCAGTATTCCTGAGATAAGAGTAAGAAGCCTTCTTTTATCTTTTTTAAGGAATGATGGTTTGTCCATCAAATCGTCTGCTACAGTTTTAAGTCTTGCCTTGTATCCTGCCTCATCAACAATTTTAATAACTTCATTTATGATATCATCTCTTGCTTCATGGCGTATAACCATTTCTGCTGAATTAAAATTGACAAGAGTTTCTTTAATCCCTCTGAGTTTGCTGATTCTCCTTTCAAGCTTTGAAGCGCAGTCAGGGCAGTCCATACCGCTTATCTGGAATATAGACCTATCCTCTCCGATTTCTTCTCCAATATCTTTTATGCTGTATCCGAGATGCTGGATAGTGGTGGAAATTTCTGAAATGGTTACAACCTCAGACTCAAACTCAACCCACATTTTTCCCGATGCATAGTTAACTGAAACCCAGGCGACTCCCTCAAGGTGCGAGATTGATTTTTCAAGCTTTGATGCGCAGTCAGGACAGTCAAGCCCTTCAAGCGTCACAGATTCATGTTTATACTGCTTTTCAAGATGTATGCCGATTTCTCTTGTTTTTTCCTCTATCTTTTCAAGAGAAATAAAATTCGGGTCATATTTTATTTCCATTTTATTGCTGTTTTTCTCAATTGCAAGTTCAACTACACCGCGCAGCGCTGACAGTTTTTCTCTGAGCCTTTCAATACATAATTCACAGCCGTTGCTCTCAGGCAAGAGAACAGGCAAATCTATAACTTTAATGTTAAGTTTCATCAGATTTTCTCCATAGAAAACTACTTATGCCTGACGTGATCCAAACCTTCTTTAAAAAGCTTTACTATATGTTCATCATCAAGGGAGTAGTAGACTATCCTTCCGTTTTTTCTCGGCTTAACCAGCCTTAGTGACCTGAGAAACCTTAGCTGGTGTGATATGGCTGATGAGCTTATATTAAGCAGCGTAGATAAATCGCACACACAGAGTTCGGTTTTTGACAGGACATATAAAATTTTTATACGTGTTGAGTCACCAAGCGCCTTGAAGGTTTCTGCAAGGTCAAGGGTCAAGGAATCTTCAAGCATCTTCTTTGACAGCTTTTCAACCTTATCCCTGTCAATAATATGAGAACCGCAAAATATGTTTTTCTTTTTGACCATAAAAAAATAATATATGAGCAATTGTTCAACTATTCATATATATTATATATTTTGTCAAGAAAATTTTTGGAGGTTGCTGAAAAAGTTCCTATTCGGTGTCATTGCGAGGAGCGACAGCGACGTGGCAATCTCATCTTTTAGCTGACAACTTTTTAATGAGATTGCTTCGCTTTGCTCGCAATGACAAAAGGGAATTCTCGGTAAGCCTGTAAAGGTCTGTTTCTACAGGTAAGAATACCCCGCCTATTGGAATTGCTGTAATGACAATACAAAAAGCTTTAAATATTCTGATAATTTATTTGTGGATTTTGTGAGGAATTCTTGTGTAAATTGAGATATGATTTATGTGCTTAATTTATGAAATAGTACCCGCATTTAAAGTCAACATCAGCAAGGTCTCTTTTATCTATTGGAAAACAGGTACAGGCTTTTGTTCTTCCGTGGTTGTATATCCTGCAAAATATTTCTCCATTTTTTCTTTTGAGAAGAGGGCATTTTATGCTTAAGTCACAGCATTTACCGCATTGAAGGCATGTTCCCCTTCTTTTAGCAAGCTGTTGGTTCACATATTTCGTATTAAAGTTGCATAAAAAATAACGCCTTGTTGTTCCTTTGAAGAGGCGTGCCTTATGAAATATATGTTTTACTCTTTCAACTGATGCCAATTCCTTCAACCTCCTTTTATTAAAGCATTAAAACCAAAATTACTTACTTATATAAAGTCATAAATAGATTTTGTCAAGATTATTACCCATTTTCCTCTAACCCACTTGACAATTTATTTCAGAAATGTACATTTATAAATTTGTCGCAAATCTTAACAGGTTTTAGCAGGCGATAGAAAAACTTGCAAGATTGTCATTGCGAGCAAAGCGAAGCAATCTCGATAATAACTGACAGCTATCAGCTAAAACTGAGATTGCCACGTCGCTGTTGCTCCTCGCAATGACATAGAATAGGCATTTTTTATATGAATGTACTGGTTCTCTATAACTATTCTGATAAGCAGGAAACTCTGGAAAAAGATTATTCAGAAGAAGCAGTTAAGGAGTGTGCTTTTTCTGTCAGAAAGGCACTTGAATGTTTTAATCATCAGGTCATAATGTTTACGCTTATGGATACTACTGATAGCCTGAAGTCTATGATTGAACTGTTGGCAAAAGGCAATATTGATATTATATTTAACCTCTGCGAGGGTTTTGGCTGGGATAGTACAATGGAGCATAATATTGCAGGAATCTTTGAACTGCTAAATATTAAATTTACAGGCTCCGGCTCATTCACTCTTGCTTCTTGTCTTAACAAGGGAAGAACCAAGGAGGTCCTGACATTTTACGGAATAAGAACCCCCAACTTCCAGACGCTTTTTTCTCCTCATAATAAGATAAAAAAGGAACTTACTCTTCCGCTGATTATTAAGCCATTGATGGAGGACGCAAGCGTTGGCATACGGAACAACTCTGTCATATATGAGGCTTCAGAAATTGAAAAAATGGTTTCTCTCTTTTTTGAAAGATACAAAAAGTCTGCATTGGTTGAAGAGTATATTGACGGGCGTGAATTCAATGTGGCTGTTATGGGCAATTCTGAGTTGGAAGTCCTTCCGGTTTCAGAGATTGATTTTTCAGGATTACCTAAGGAAATGAACAGAATCTGTACTTATGAAAGCAAATGGGATTATGAAAGCATTGCATTTCGGAGAACTCCTCCGGTATGCCCTGCAAAAATTGATTCAGGACTTGAGGAAGAGATAAAAGAGGTAGCCATTAAAACCTATAGGGCTATGGAATGCAGCGATTATGCAAGAGTTGATATGCGTTTGTCAAATGACGGGAAGTTATATGTTCTCGAGGCAAACCCGAATCCTGACCTTTCAACTGATGCCGGTTTTTCAAACATTGCAAAAGCATCCGGTATGAGTTATGAAACGCTCATATTGAAAATTTTGGAGATTGCTCTTATGAGGTATAAAAGCAAGCAATAAGGAAGCCAAAGAAAATTTTTTATGGGTTGTATAATAAGAGAAATTGAAAAGAAGGATATTCCGGATATTGAAACTATTTTAGAAACTTCAAACAGTTTCAGCTCAGAGGAAATTCAATGTGCCCTTGAAATGATATATACGACTCTTGCAAGCCAGAATGACTACAGGTTTCTTTGCTGTGAAAAAAACAACAGGGTTGTCGGATATACCTGTTATGGTCCCATACCCCTTACTCAGGGGACTTTTGATTTATACTGGATTTGCGTTAACCAGGAATTTCAGAAACACGGAGTTGGAAAAAGACTTTTGCATGAGACAGAAAATAAAATTATAAACAGCAACGGAAGGCTTGTTGTTATTGAAACATCATCAGACGAAAAATATCGGTCAGCCATTAAATTCTATAAAAAGAATAACTTTTCTGTTGCCTCAGTAATAAAAGACTTTTACCGTGACGGAGAGGATAAGATAATTTTTATAAAAAATGTTAAGGTGTGAATAAATAAGGTATTGACAGGCAATATATGCAATGGTATTAGCAGGTTATGGAAAGAAGGTTATTTATTAGTCCTCAGGGTATCCAGTCATAAAATTAGTCCAATATATTGCAATTAGAATTTGCTTTAGTAAATGAAAAAAGAAATAAGCCGTTTTTAGTGATGCAGTAGTCTTTATTTGGAAAGGAGGCATTATTTTTATGTCTCTTGAGAGAGCCGGAAAAAGCATTTATATTGGAATTGATGTAGGTTCTGTCAGCGTAGATTTTGCCATCCTTGATTCAGATAAAAATATAATTAAAACCTGTTACCAACGAACCCATGGACAGCCAGTTCAGGTCTGTATTGATATTTTTGAAGACCTGCTCAAAGAAACTTCAAGAGACAGAATAAGCGGAGTTGCAACAACAGGTTCAGGAGGCAAACTGATTGCAAGCCTTCTTAATGGTTCTTTCACAAATGAAATAATCTCGCAGGCAAAGGCTTCTGAATATTTATACCCACAGGTAAAGACCGTAATAGAAATGGGAGGAGAGGATTCAAAACTGATACTGCTTGATTTTTCTCATGAAACAGGAAGGATTCATATAAAGGATTTTGCCACAAACACAATGTGTGCTGCCGGGACCGGGTCGTTTCTGGACCAACAGGCTCACCGCCTTGGAATATCGATTGAGGAAGAATTTTCCAATCTGGCGCTGATGTCACAAAACCCTCCGCGAATTGCCGGAAGATGCAGTGTATTTGCAAAAAGCGATATGATTCATCTCCAGCAGGTTGCAACACCTGATTATGATATTGTGGCAGGCCTGTGTTATGCGGTTACAAGGAATTTTAAAAGCAACATAGCAAAAGGGAAAAAGTTTGTAAAACCGATTGCTTTCCAGGGAGGGGTTGCAGCAAACAAGGGAGTTGCCAAGGCTTTTGAGGATGTGCTCGGGCTTGAAAGGGGAGAGCTTCTTATTCATGAGTATTACGGAATAACAGGAGCTATTGGAGCCACATTAATTCTAATCGAAAATCCTCCAAAGGAATTTTCATTTACAGGGATAGAAGTTCTGAAAGGTTATATTAACAGACAGAAAAATTCAGAAAGAAAAGGACTCAAACCTTTAAAAATAACTCAAAGCTCATACTCTCATATTGAGGATAAGGATATAAAGGGAATTTTCCCAAACAACGGGAATAAGATTGATGTATTTCTTGGAATTGACATTGGCTCTGTAAGTACAAATGTTGTTGCAGTAGACAGAGATAAAAAAGTAGTTGCAAGAAGGTATCTTATGACTGCAGGCAGGCCTATTGAGGCAGTGAGAAAAGGATTGAAAGAGGTAGGAGAGGAGATTGGAAGCTATGTTAATGTCAGAGGAGTCGGAACAACGGGTTCAGGAAGATATTTAATAGGAGATTTTGTCGGAGCTGACGTTATAAGAAATGAAATTACCGCACAGGCTAAAGCAGCAGCTGATATTGACCCTCTTGTTGATACCATATTTGAAATAGGCGGACAAGATTCTAAGTATATCAGCATTTCAGAAGGAGTGGTAGTTGATTTTGAGATGAACAAGGTCTGTGCTGCCGGGACCGGCTCATTTATTGAAGAACAGGCTGAGAGGTTAGCAATAAATATAAAGGAAGAATTCGGAAAAATTGCCCTCAGTTCAAGGCATCCTGTCTGCATGGGAGAGCGGTGTACAGTTTTCATTGAATCTGATTTGATGCACCACCAGCAGAAAGGGATACCAAGAGAGGACCTGATTTCAGGATTAAGCTATTCAATTGCATATAATTATCTCAACCGTGTTGTCGGGAAAAAGAAAATAGGAGAAAGAATATTTTTTCAGGGGGGAGTTGCAGCCAACACAGGTGTGGTTGCAGCCTTTGAAACCATTCTCAATAAAAAAATAGTAGTTCCGCCCCATCACGATGTAACAGGTGCCATTGGAGTGGCACTGCTTGCTATGGAAAACAATATATCCTCTTCCGGTTTTAAAGGCTTTGATGTTGGAACCAGGAAATACCAGATTAAAAGTTTTGAATGCAAGGACTGTGTAAACCTCTGTGAAATCAGAATGGTAACTGTAGAAGGAGAGAACCCGCTTTTTTATGGAAGCAGATGCGAAAAGTTTGATGTAGATAAAAAATCACAAAGAATTTTTGATAAAAAGGATTTATTTGATGAGAGGGAAGAACTTCTTTTTGGTTCTCCACAGGTTCTGAACGGTAAAAAAATAAGAGGGAAAATCGGGATTCCAAGAACTCTCTACATCTATGAGCTTTATCCATTTTTTAAGGCTTTTTTCAATGAAATCGGTTTTGAGGTCATTCTTTCAAGCCAGACAAACAAACTTATAATCCATAATGGTCTTGAGAATGTAACCGCAGAGACCTGCTTTCCTATCAAAGTAGCCCATGGGCATATACTGGAACTCTTGGAAAAGGATATTGATTATCTTTTCTTGCCAAGCATTATCAATATGTTTGTCAGAAACTCAAAGTATGATAAGAACCAAACCTGTCCCTATATACAGGCAATTCCCTATATGGTGAATGCTGCGGTAGATTTCAGCTCAAGTGGTGTAAAGGCTTTGTCTCCGGTATTTCATTTTCAGAGGGATGAGAAGCATATAGAAGAAAGCATGGTTGAGATGGCTAAAGAAATAGGGATTGATGCTGCACAAGCAAGAAACGCAATATATTACGCCTTTAAAGCCCAGAATGAGTTTTATTGTCAGACCAACAAAAAAGGAAAGGAATTCCTCAGAGGGCTTGATAAAAATGAAAAAGCCCTTGTAATAGTGAGCAGGCCTTATAATGGTTATGACTGTGGTATAAATCTGGACATTCCAAAGAAACTCATGAATCTTGGTATCTCTGCAATCCCAATGGACTTTCTGCCTCTTGACACAGTGGATTTAACAGACGAACATCCAAATATGTACTGGAAATCAGGACAGAGGATGCTTTCTGCTGCAAGACTTATAAAATCAGACCCGAGGCTTTTTGCAGTCTATATCACAAACTTTGGGTGTGGTCCTGATTCATTCATTACACATTTTTTTCATGATATGATGGAAGGAAAGCCTTTCCTTCAGCTTGAGATAGATGAGCACAGTGCTGATGTAGGAGCAATAACACGGTGCGAGGCATTTCTTGACAGTCTGAAGAACTACAGAGAAAAGCCTTTTTCCGTGACAAAGAAAAATTCTAAAATTCTTTCTTCATTGAGCGAGAAAAACCGTATAATTTTCATTCCGAATATGGATGACCATACATATGCAATAAAGGCTGCTTTTGAGGCAAACAATGTAATGGCAGAAGTAATCCCTGAGTCTGATGAAACGACTTCTCTTCTTGGCAGAAAGTTCACTTCTGGCAAAGAGTGCTATCCGTGTATCCTTACAACAGGAGACCTGTTTAAAACAATTGAGAATTGCGGGTTGCCAAGAGAAAGAATTGCATTTTTTATGCCTTCTGCTGAAGGTCCGTGCAGGTTTGGCCAGTATCATAAATTCCAGAGACTTCTTCTTGATGAGAACGGTTATGAAGATATTCCGGTTTACTCCCTTGCTCCGAAAAACTCATACTCTGACAAGATATTCGGCAAGGGGTTTGATTTGGCTGCATGGAAGGGGGTAGTTGCTATTGATATCATGCAGAAGGCATTAAGGGAAACAAGGCCGTATGAAGTAAATAATGGAGAGACTGATGATGTTTACAGGGAGTCAATAGATATTGTATGCAAGGCAATTGCAACAAAAAGGAGTTTAATAGAAGCCATGAAAAAGGCTTTAAAGCTTTTCAAAAATATTCCAGTTGATAAGAGTGTCATTAAACTGCGGATAGGCATAGTTGGCGAAATATATATGAGAACAAACCGCTACGGCAATCAGAACATTGTTAAAAAAATAGAATCCCTTGGGGGAGAAGCCTGGGTTGCTCCTATGAGTGAATGGTTTCTTTACACAAACTGTGTTTACAAGGAGAGAAACCTTGGAATGAAAGACTATAAGGGGTATTTGAGGAATATTATAAAAGATAATATTCAGAAATATTACGAACATAAAATTTATAAGTCTGTAAAAGGGTTCATAAGAAACTGGGGTGAACCTGATACAGAAGAGATTCTGGGATACAGCAAGCCATACCTTGACCCTTCATTTGACGGAGAGGCAGTGTTGAGTATTGGGAAAAGCATTGACTTTATTAAAAACGGAATGAAGGGGATAATAAATATAATACCTTTTACCTGCCTGCCGGGTACAATTGTAACGGCTGTTTCGAAAAAACTCTCTGGCGACTATGGAAACATTCCGTGGTTAAACATAGCATATGACGGAGTAAATGATACAGGGAGTGAGACAAGGCTTGAGGCTTTTATGTACCAGGCAAGGTTATACTGATTTCGTATTTTTTGTTGTTGAGACAGTCAATCCTTTCATCTGTAACAGGAGAGCGCAGGTAAATCTCTGAAGATGGGTAGAAAAACCAGTAGCACTTGTCTCCTTTTATCCAGATTTCTCCGCCACTGATGTCTCTCACTGCATTTTCTGAGATGTAGAAGCTTATAAGGGAATTAGAGTCAGCTTTCAGGAATGCCTTATTTATCTGGGGAGCAAATTCTTCCACTTCCTTGTCAGAGAATACTTTTTTCCCGTTACACTCCATTGAGGACATCATTGAAGCAATTGTTTTATCACTTATCTTGTATGGGTGGTTAAAGGGCGGGGTTTCATTGCCGTAAAAATTTTCCCCGGTCAGGAAAATTTTGCCGTGGTTCTGGACATGGTAGATTATTGACCTGTCAATGCAACCAGTCAGAAAAAGAGATAAGCAAAAAATTGGTATGGAGAAAAACTGGCATTTATTTTTTAACATCTGCTTCAATATTTCCTTTGATTTGAATTTATTAATCCATCTGTGAGCTTATACTACCATCTACCAGATTTTTTCTGCAATGATTTTTTTGCAAAGATGATTACAACGATTAAAGATGAGATTACACAGATTAGATTTATTATGAGAAAGTCTCTGTAACCTTTTTTAAATCTGTGTCATCAGATATATTTTTAAAGCATAAAAGTATAATTTATTTAATTTGACAATTACGGAGTAATTAAATAATTTCCAAATATTATGAATGCAATAATTTGTCTTGAAGACGGAAGGCATTTTGCAGGGAAATCCTTTGGCGCAGAGGGGGAAGCCGTAGGAGAGGTGGTCTTTAATACCAGCATGATGGGATATCAGGAGATTCTAACCGACCCCTCCTATCAGGGGCAGATTGTTCTGATGACCTACCCTTTAATAGGGAATTATGGCATAAATTATGAAGATGTTGAATCCCGCAGAATCTTCCTCTCTGGTTTTATTGTAAAAGAATACTGCTTTTACCCGAGCAATTTCCGCTCTGAAACAAGCCTTGGAGAGTTTTTGAAAAAGGCAGATATAGTCGGCATTGAAGGAATAGACACAAGGGCTTTAACAAGGCATATTCGTGACAAGGGAGCGCAGCAGGGAATTATTTCAACACTGGATTTTGATGTTGAGAGCCTGATAAAAAAAATAAAGAAATCTCCCGGGCTTATAGGGAGGGATTTTGTAAAAGAGGTTACAACAAATTCTCCTTATTCCTGGAATGAAGGAGGATGGGATCTGGAGAAGGGTTACAGGAAAAATTCCACCAAAAAGCCACAAAGATATAAAGTAGTAGCCTATGATTTTGGCATAAAGCATAATATACTGCGGATGCTTGTTGATTCAGGCTGTGATGTTGAGGTTGTTCCTGCAAATACAAGAGCAGAGGATGTGCTTGCAAGAAATCCTGACGGAGTTTTCCTGTCAAACGGACCCGGAGACCCTGAGGCGGTTTCTTATGCGATAAACAGTACAAAAAGGCTTTTAGGTAAAAAACCGATTTTCGGAATCTGCCTGGGGCACCAAATTCTGGGGCTTGCCCTTGGCGGAAAGACTTATAAACTTAAATTTGGCCACCACGGAGCAAACCACCCTGTAAAGGAACTCTCATCAGGAAGGATTGAGATAACAGCGCAGAACCACGGCTTTGCAGTTGATGTTGATTCAATTTCTGATGCATATCTTACCCACGTCAATTTAAATGACCAGACTGTGGAGGGAATGGCTCATAAAAACCTGCCAGTGTTTTCTGTCCAGTACCATCCGGAAGCCTCGCCAGGACCACACGACTCAAGGTATCTTTTTAAAAGGTTTGTTGATTTGATGGAGAAATACAGAAATTCTTAGCCATCTTTCTTTGATTCCTGCTTTGATGTGTGGGTTGACTCTGTTTCCTCATCTGAAGGATTGGTTGGTGTTGGAACAAATTCTGCCTTGAATGGTCTAACAATAGAGGAGATTATGGAAATAAGAAGAATGCTTGCAATCACACCTAAAGCAATCTCAATCGGAATTTTATAGATGTTGGCAAGAAGCATTTTTACTCCTATAAAGACGAGAATGGCAGAAAGACCATAATGGAGATAGTGAAACAATCGCATAATCCCAGCAAGCGCAAAGTAGAGTGCCCTTAGTCCTAAAATAGCAAATACATTTGAGGTGTATACAATAAAGGGGTCTACTGTGATGGCAAGGATGGCAGGAATCGAGTCTATGGCAAAGATAACATCTGTCGTTTCAACAACCAACAGCACAATGAATAATGGCGTGGCAAAGTACTTTCCCGCTTTCTTAACAAAAAACTTATCTTCTTCATACCTGTCAGTAACAGGCATAAATTTTTTGAAGAGCCTTAATACTGGATTTCGTTCCGGATGGATTTCTTTATCTTTCTGCAAAGCCATTTTGATTCCGGTCAGAACCAAAAAGCCTCCAAAAATATAGATAATCCAGTGAAACTTCTGGATCAGTGTTATACCTATGGCAATGAAAATCGCCCGCATCACCAGCGCACCAAGAATACCCCAAAAAAGAACCTTGTGACTATATTGAGAAGGCACACGAAAATAGGAAAATATCAGTAAAAAAATAAAGATATTGTCCACGCTGAGAGAATACTCAATTAAATAACCGGTCAGAAATTCAAGCGCCTTCTCCGAACCTCTCCAGAAGTAAATTCCCATATTGAAGAGAAGCGCCAAAGTAATCCAGACCGTACACCACGCAAGTGCCTCTTTGAGCTTGATCTCATGAGCCTTGCGATGGAAAACTCCAAGGTCTATGACAAGCATTGCAAGTACTAAAATGTTAAATATAATCAACAACAGAACTTGATTTGGCATTAAAATTTCCTTAGTGGGAATCCAGAATAAAAAATTGTAATAACTTTTTTAGATACTCCACAGATTGCTCCTTAGAAGGTTACTTCTTAAACACACTAAAAAGCTTATCCATAACTGTCTTTTCAAGTTTTGATACAGCCTCAAGTTCTCCGGCATCAAGCCATATGCCTTCACATTCTGAACATTTATCCACTTTTATTCCTTTATAATCAATCTCTATTAACTTCATCCCACATTTAGGACACTGCATAAAATGGAGTTTTTTTAATCGTTTTTTTTCTTTATCTATCTCATTTTCAACTGAAAGATTTGTTAGAAGCAGTGGGTTTTGAAGCGCTTCTTCAGCTAACTTTTTTACCTTTTCATCTTCAATTGTTTTTCTTCTTTCATACTCCATTCTTGCAAAATATTCTTCTTCTTTTTCACTCGGTTTTACTGGCATGATTATTCCCTCCTTTGTTACTTACTTTATCTTTTATGTTATTTACTTTATCTTTTACTTTTTCCAAAACTCTTCTTGCCCAGACAAACTCTGTAGCAAGGATTCCGAGGCCAAGAGGTATTACAATGAATGCAGGTCCGGGCAGTACAATCATTGTAAGTCCAATAAGGAGTACTGTAAAACCAATTACAGCTATAATAAGTTTTTTTGCCTGTTTAATAGTTTTAAGTATAAATACTGTCATAGCTATCTATCAAAAATATCGAATATCTTTTTAAATGTAGAGTCCTCCACAATTTACTTCCTCCTTATTCTTTTCAGGTTCTCCATTTAAGAGGTTTTTTTAAAAACATTTGTGACTGGGTTGTAGGCATATATGTTTCCTGTTTTAATCTCATAATACCATCCATGCAAATGAAGAGTTCCCTCTTTTAATAATTGATCTACAAAAGGATATGTCTGAATATTTTTTATCTGGAAAAGAACATTTTCTTCTTCTGTAATTCTAAGACGGGATTTTGTGGATGAAGCAGAGTAAAAGGTATTAACTGCATTAATTACAGGCTTAGCTATTTTCAACCAATCCTTCAGATGTGGCATATTGTTGAATTCCCTTTTATCTTTATAAAGTGCCTGCATTGCCCCACAGTTGGAATGTCCACACACGATAATATCAGTTACCTTTAAATCCAACACTGCAAACTCTATCGCTGCTGCAACACTGTTTTTGTCTTTTATAGCATCATATGGAGGGATGATATTCCCAACATTTCTTACAATAAAAAGTTCCCCTGGCTTACTCTGGGTAACAAGATTTGGGTCTATTCTTGAATCAGCGCATGTTATAAAAAGAACTTCCGGTGTCTGACCTTTAGAGAGCCTGTTGAAGAAGTTCTCTTCTTTCTTAAAGTATGATTCCTGAAATTTATGAATTCCCTGATAAAGTTTTTTCATTTATCATCCAACCTTATAGCTACAAATCCTGTTGTTTTGTTTTCTTTGACCTTAGTGAAACTTCTTCTGGTTATATATTTCTTCTTCAGCATGTGCTTTTTTCCAGGTCATCAGAATAAAAACAACAACAAGCAAATCAGCAATTCCGGTAAGCACAAACGGCATTGAGTGAGCAACAAGGTCAAAGAGAAATCCCCCTGCCTGCAAGAAAAACATTATACCTATGGCGGCAGAAGTGTGATATCCTCCAAGGACTGAACCTATAATATTTCTGGGAGCTATGTTAGAAGTGAGAGTAGATGAACCAACACCTACGCCATTGACTCCAAGTGCAAAAATAAATACACATACTTTCATCCAGATTGAAAAAGGGTTTGTTATAAAAACCATTAGGGTAAGTCCTGACCCTGCTAAAAATAGTCCCAAAGCGAGAATTTTAAGCTTCCCCCAGTTCTCAACAAGATAACCCCATATAGGATAACAGAGCAGCCCTATTACGCTTGCCATGGCAACAATAATTCCTGCTTCACCCATTGCCTGCATTGGAGTACGGCCAAACTCTTTTGCAACTTTGATAGCCCACACCATTGTGAACATTCCGAATATTACAACATCAGCACGTGATGCAAAAGCTGTTGCAAAAGTTATCTTCAAGCAGGGGCTTTCCTTCAACATTCTGAAAACCTCTTTCCAATTTACTTTTTCTTTTTTCTTCTTGTCTACAAGCTCAACGAGACCTGCCCTTGAGATAACTGAAGCTACTATTGCTATTAGCATTGAGAGTAAAAAAGTATTATAGAGTCCGATTATCTTAGGGAGCCGAGCAATAAATGAAAAGCAGAATAGAGAGCCTGCTGTAAACATAAAACCCATTATAGCCATTGCTTTTCCACGCCCGGCAATAAAAGTATAATCAGTAAATAAGGACTGTATCTGAGGCCAGACGAGAAGCATAGAAAAACCTATAAAAAACCGGAATACATAGACAAGTAAAAGTGGTTTATTAACTCCTATAAAGTCTGCAATTATGTGAGATGAACCAAAACATAGAAGAGATATTCCGGTAAGAATAAAGCCAGTAACGAGTAAACCTCTTCTGCCTATCTTGTCAGATAGTATTCCTATGCCACCGACTAAGAATATAATTGTAATCTCTACAAGCACAGAAAGTGAAGCATTGATTTTTCCTATATGCTGTCTGTCTATTCCTATAACTTCCTGTAGAAAAAGGGGTTGAAGTACTACGGGAAGTATATTCATTGTCATACAAAAAAATGATATAAAAGAGAGGGTAATAAAATTTAGACGGGCAACTCCTTCACGCAAATTTATTCCTAAAAATGTTGCTCCTTTTGTAGATTCCATTTTACCTCCTTAGTTTGACTAAAAATTCAGTGAAATTATTTATCAAGGTAAAAAAAAGACCTTTACCTGTCTTCAACAGGTAAAGGTCTCGTATGTTCCAGTAGAACCGTGGGAACCGGACCAGCCTTTCGGCTGATCGTGTTGACGACTCTCCACACCTGCTTTCAGCAGATTACTACTCCCCCTTACATATTGTTTTTATTGTAAACACCCCATCATTTATATTGTCAAGGGAATTTTAATTGTTAACAGCTATATTTTTAATATTTTACTAATTCATTGACTAAGATATTGTCATAGGATATTTTTTGTTATAACTTAATTAAATGGCAAAGACAGGGTTAGAAAACCTCACCCATCCAAATAGGAATAAAGAATTTTGTTTGTGTAGAATCAGATTCTCTCTGGTATTGAAAGATATAAAGAACAGTTTCTACAATTTTTGAACGATGGAGGATTTTATTTTTTAGATGAAACTGCCATCTCTTTCGTATGATTTATTAAAAGCGATAGGAGTTCCTCTTTTTAAATTATATTTTCGCCTTGAAAGCATCAATGCAAAAAATATTCCTGCAAAAGGCGGTGTTATCATTGTTGCAAACCACTCAAGCTTCATTGACGCTCTTTTTATTGCAGCAACAGTGCCAAGAAAAATAGGTTTCATGATGCTTCAATCATTCTATAAAAAACCGGTGCTAAACTGGTTCTGCAGAGATATTACCTGTATTCCTGTTCCTGATAATGAATCAGGACATCAGGCGCTGAGGCGGGCAATAGAATATCTGAAAGAAGGGAACACCCTCAGCATTTTCCCTGAAGGAGGGAGGTCTGATGACGGGAAACTGAAAGAGGCAAAAACAGGGACTGCATTCATCGCATTAAAAACTGGAATCCCTGTGATTCCTGCCGGCATTATTGGAAATTTTAAAGCATATTCCAAACACCACTTGGTTCCAAGACCCTATAAAATCACTGTCCGCTATGGAAAGCCAATGGTATTTGAGAAAAAAAATAAGATTACCAGAAACGAATTAAACAGCACAACTCAACTTATAATGGAAAAGATAAAAGGACTGATGTGAAATTAACATGCTGAATTCAAACACTCAGAACTTCCTTGTACATTTTTTTAACTTGTTAATTCTCCGTGGTCTTACCCCGGTGTTTCGTTTGTGTCATCATTCCCACGAAAGTGGGAATCCAGAAAAAAAGGGATTTATATTGCGAAGGAATAATAACATAAAAAATTTATTTTATTTATAATTTAATCTCTTTTACCTGTTCAATAAAAAACTTTTTTATTTCTGTTCTTGATACTGGTTTCTTTAAAAAAAAGATTTCCGCTTCTTCAACATCCTCCAGATAAATAAGCTGCTCAAGAAAAAGATGGGTGAAAAAAAAGCTTTTCCTTTTTCAGTGAGTACCTCGGGATGCATAATTAAAATATTTCACCGAGAAAATAATTGATGTTAAACGTCTGGTGCGAGGCTTTATTTCAGTTGCTGGTACCTTTTCCAATATCTCTTTGATTATTTCTTTGCCATAATAATTAACTATCCATCGCCAATGTCTCAGATCGCCATAGTTTATCGCATTGATGATAATGGTCTTTTTCTGTTTTTCAGGGTCGATCTTTGTGAAATCATAGGACCATAAAATCTGAGCAAAAAAATCAGGCAAAGATTTATTTTTTTTTAGAAGATGTTTTCATACCCATTAAAAATATAATACCATAAATTTAGAAAAATACCAATTATAAATTGCACTTTTAAATACTTCCAAAGCCATCCCGACAAATAATCCCCCCAGCCCCCCTTTAATAAAGGGGGGTAAAGGGGGATTTATAATAATCAAATTCTTCGTTTTGTAGATACTTTTCTATTATCTTTCCAACCTCCTCTGAATACCAGCCAAGGTTATAGTATTTTTTATAGACAGGGAGTCTTCCTGTCAATTTGTGTCCGAGTGAATAAAGCCTTTTTGAAATTTCCTCAACGTTTTCCCACGGGCTATCAGGGTTTACATGGTCTTTTCCTTCTGAAATTCCACCAATGTCAGAGACTCCAAGTTCAATCATCTTCAAATAATCAATATTGAGATTCTGGGGTATCTGGACAGGAATATCTGAGTTGTCTCTTACAAAATCAAACAGCTCTTTGTATTCTTCTTCCTTAACCTGTTCAGAGATTCTTATTTTCGAACCTGTGTTTGGAACAAAATTCTGTATGATTATTTCCTGTATGTGGTTATATCTGCTGTGGAGGTTAATGATTTCCTTCAGTGAATTAATCCTGTCCTTCTGATTTTCCCCAATGCCAATCAATATTCCTGTTGTGAATGGTATCTGAAGCCTTCCTGCATCCTCTATTACTCTCAACCTCTCCTTTATATTTTTTTGAGGGTGTACTGCTTTTCCAAAAACAGAATTTATGTTCTCAAGCATTAATCCCATTGAGGCATTGTATTTTTTTAATATGTTTAAATCTTCAAATGGGAGAACTCCTATGTTTGTGTGTGGAAGCAGATGTTTTTTTAAAATCAGCTTGGATATGTTGGCTGCATATTCTGCAAAGCTGTTATAGCCAAGGGTTTTTAACTGTCTTGAGACTTTCGGGATTTTCTGAGGGTTTTCCCCTGACATCACCAGAATTTCCCAGTGCCCTTTTTCTTTTGCAGTTTTCAGGATTTCTTCAGCCTCGGGAAAGAGAATAATCCCTTCATCTTTCTTGCGGAACCCGCAGTAAAGACACAGATTTGCGCAGGAATGGGTTAAAATGAGTGTGTAGCTTTTTGAGTAGGTTATAATCTGTTCCATAAAAAAGCTGTAAGCTATAAGCTATAGGCTATAAGTGGTTTTAAAAAAACTAAGCTTCAAAAACCCAAGAGATTTTTCTTGACTATGGATTGTTAGCCAAATAATTACTCCATATAAACCAAAGTTTCAATAACAAAACTTATAGCTTACAACTTATAGCTTATAACTGAAATGAAGGTAATTTTTTTAGGTACAAGCGGCGCAATTCCAACCCTTTCAAGGAATCTTCCTTCAGTAGCAATTCAGAGGGATGGCGAGATTTTGCTTTTTGACTGTGGTGAATATACCCAGATTCAGCTAATAAAAGCAAATCTGAGGATTGGAAGGATTGAGAACATATTTATATCTCATCTCCACGGAGACCATGTAACAGGACTGCCGGGAATTTTGATGCTTCTTAATCATGCAGCAAGGGAGAGACCTATTAACATCTATGGTCCTCCCGGAATAAAGCAGTATATTTTTACAACAAAAAAGATTTTAAACTTCTTTGCAGGCTATGAGATAAATGTTAAGGAAATCTCGGAGAAAACTATATTGGCAGAGGTTAAGGGAGAGGATTATTCAGTTAAATTTTTTCTTCTTGAACATACTACCTTTACCCTTGGCTTTGTTTTTGAAGAAAATGACAAACCTGGAATTCTTGATGTTGAAAAAACAAGAGCATTAGGAGTACCTGAGGGACCTCTTTTGAAAAGGCTTAAAAATGGAGAGGATATAAAACTGGAAGACGGAAAAATAGTTTATTCCAAAGATGTTGTCGGGGAATCTATAAAGGGAAGAAAAATAGTTTATGCAGTTGACACAAGACCTGCAAAAAGTGTTGCAGAAATCAGTGCAGGTGCAGACCTTTTAATACACGATGGCATGTTTGCAGAAGAACTGGCAGATGAAGCAAACCTCAGAGGGCATTCCACAGTAATGCAGGCATCAGAAATAGGGAAAAACGCTGAAGTCAAGAAATTGGCTTTAACCCATATAAGTCCCAGATATGCTGACCCAAGACTGCTAATTGAGGAGGCAAAATCTGTTTTTCAGAATAGCTACATAGCTTATGATTTGATGGAGATAGAAATACCGTATAAAAAAGGGTTCGAGGGTTCAAGGGTTCAGGGGTTGAAGTGAAATTAAAAGTTCAAAAATCAAAAATTAATAAAGTGTCATTGCGAGGAGCTTTAGCGACGAAGCAATCCCCCCCCTTACCCCCCCCTTTAGCAAAGGGGGGGTAAGGGGGGATTTGAGATTGTCACGCTCCCTTTGGTCGTTCGCAATGACTAAGTGGCTATTTTCGGATTAACATGAAACATTACAACATTCCAACTTTCTAACATTTTATGGCATACAAGGATTTAAGAGAGTTTATTGAGGTTCTTGAAGGCAAAGGTTTGCTTAAGCGGATAAAAGCGTCTGTTGACTGTGAGCTTGAGATAACAGAGATTACAGACAGGGTATCAAAGTCTTTGGGACCTGCACTGCTTTTTGAAAAAGTCAGGGGATACGATATGCCTGTTCTTATAAATGCCTTTGGAACAGAAGAGATGATGAATCTCTCTCTTAAGATAAATTCAGTAGATGCGCTTGCTGAAGAGGTTGCAGACATTCTTGAGACAAAAACCCCTCAGAGTCTGCTTGAAAAAATAAAACTCATTCCAAAATTAAGAGAGCTTAATTCTTGGTTCCCAAAAACAGTCAGGAGCGGTCCGTGCAAAGAAGTTATTATAAGGGAAAATCCTTCACTTAAGATTTTTCCGGTTTTGAAATCTTGGCCTCTGGATGCCGGAAAATTCATAACCCTTGCGACTGCATTTATGAAAGACCCTGAGACAGGAGTCCGCAACTGCGGGATATACCGCATGCAGATTTATGATGATAAAACCACAGGGATGCACTGGCACATCCACAAGGTTGGGGCGTCAATAATGAGAAAATACAAGGAAAGAGGGATAAGGATGCCTGTTGCCGCCTGCATCGGGACAGACCCTGCTGTTACCTTTTCTGCAATAACACCAATGCCTGATTTAATTGATGAGATGATTCTGGCAGGATTTATCCGCAAAAAAGCTGTTGAGATGGTTAAATGCGAGACCATAGACCTTGAAGTTCCTGCAAATTCTGAAATTGTCCTTGAGGGATATGTTGACCCTGATGAGTTAAGGCTTGAAGGACCATTTGGTGACCATACAGGTTTTTATTCTTTGCCTGAAAATTTCCCGGTCTTTCACCTCACATGTATCACCCATAGAAAGAATCCGATTTATCAAACCATAATTGTTGGAAGGCCTCCGATGGAGGACTGTCATATGGGCGCAGTGATCGAAAAACTTTTTCTTCCTTTGATTAAAAAACAATTTCCGGAAGTTGTTGACATGCACATGCCGTTTGAGGGAGTTTTTCACAATCTCCTGATTGTTTCCATAAGAAAACATTATCCGGGTCATGCCCGTAAGATGATGCACGCCCTTTGGGGGATGGGACAGGCAATGTATACAAAGGCAATAATTGTGGTTGATGAAGATGTTGATATCAGGGATTTGAGTAATCTTACATGGAAGGTCCTCAACAACATTGACCCTGAAAGGGACACAGAATTTGTTATGGGACCAACAGAAACTCTTGACCACGCTTCAAGGTCTTTTACCTATGGCTCAAAGATGGGGATTGACGGCACACGGAAATGGAAGGAGGAGGGTTTTAACAGGGAATGGCCTGAAGAAAGCAGAATGACTCCTGAAATAGCAGAACTGGTTAAAAAAAGATGGAAGGAATATGGGTTCTGAAAAAAGAAAGCTGAAGTTTGGATGTCATGATTTTCTGAATTCAAAGCCACTTATTATTCCTTTTTTCAGAGAAGATTTAGGGCGTTTTTTTGATATTGTCTTTGATACACCTGCAAAGATTTCTGAGAAGCTTATTGACGGGAAACTTGACATAGCCTTTATACCATCAATTGATTTTCTTAAAGATAGCAGCTTGAAGCTTGTTCCTGATATTTCAATTTCTTCTGATGGTGAAGTAAAGAGTGTAATACTTTTATTAAAAAAAGAAATTAAGAATGTTAAAACTATTGTCCTTGACAAAAAATCAAAAACATCAGTGGTGCTACTGAAAATTCTTTTTAAAAAATTTTATAAAAAAAATGTGAAATTTCTTGATGACACAAAGGCTAACCTGAAAATTGCTGATGCAAGGCTTATAATAGGAGATGAAGCCCTTATGCATACTTATCCATTTCCTAAGAAAATAGATGGAAAAGAATCTTTTCATTATGTTGTTGACCTTGGGAAAGAGTGGAAGAGATTTACAGAACTTCCATTTGTCTTTGCTGTTATAGCTGCAAGGGAATCAGTTGATTTGGATTTTGCAATGGAGAAACTGCTCAAATCTAAGTCTATCGGGACAAAAGATATGGCAGATATTGCAATGAAAGCATCAGATTCAACAGATTTCCCTTTTAAGTATTGCTATGACTATCTTTCAAAAAGAATAAAGTATGACCTTGGGAAAGAAGAACTCAAAGGACTTTCCAAATTTCAGGATTTAGCTTTTGAGATAGGGGAGTTGAAAAGGAAAAGGAAAATTTAAGGATGGAAATACTTTTTCTTGGAACTGGCACATCCCACGGCATTCCAAAGATTGCATGCAGGTGTGATGTATGCACCTCAAAGAATCCAAAAAACAAACGAAACCGTTCCTCTGCTTACCTTTGTTTGGAAGACGGGTTTTCCATACTCATAGACACATCAATAGATTTAAGAACACAGTCATTACAATACAATATAGAAAGAGTGGATGCTGTTTTTTATACACACTATCACGCGGACCATATCTTCGGTCTTGATGAACTAAGGCGCTTTAACGAGCTTTCAGGAAAAACAATACCTATTTATGGGAGCAAAGAAACTATTGATGGGATAAAATCAATATTTTCTTATGTCTTTGAAAATAATTATATCCCCGGAGGCGGAATTCCTTCTCTTGGAACAAATGTAATAAACAGCAGGTTTGATATTAACGGCGTTCACTTTGAAAGATTAGAAGGCAAACACGGTATTTTCGAGGTCTCAGGATTCAGGACAGGTAAGTTTGCCTATTTTACAGACGTAAATTATATCAGCAGGAGAACTCTTGATAAGATGAAAGGACTTGATGTGCTGGTGCTTGGGGCTCTGCGCGATACACCGCACCCAACACATTTTACAATTGATGAAGCTGTTGAAATTATAGAAAAGGTAAAGCCGGAAAAAAGCTATTTGACGCACATCTCACACGAAATTGACCACGAAGAGATATCTTCTGTTCTTCCTAAAAATGTGTTTCTTGCTTATGACGGATTGAAGCTAACGGTTTGATTGCAGATTTAATCCCCCCTTAACCCCCCTTTGTCAAGGGGGGGCTGGGGGGATTTTCATTATTCGAATGACATTGTGAAACAGCCCGTAAAGGGAGTTTCTGGATATACTTGACTAATAAATTAATATAGTAACTTATTGAATTAAATTATTATATTATTTATAAAACTAAAACATATATATTAACTTGACAAAATCAACAGGATATTATTATGAATATAAAAGGAAAGAAATTAGGGTTATAGAGCAGAGGTGATTATGGAAGCAGTTACAGAGACAGGAGAAATAGGACAAGAAAATGAGTACTCTTTTCTTGAAAAATTTTCTGCTGAGCAGATGCTTGAATGGGCATTTAAAAATTACGGTAAAAGGGCAGCAATAGGGACAAGTCTTCAAAAAACCGGAATGGTTATCATGGACCTTGGTTTAAAAATAAGCAAGGACTACAGAATCTTTTTTGTTGATACCTTAAACCACTATAAAGAAACCTATGAGCTTCTTGATGAGGTTGAGAAATTTTATGGCATAAAAATTGAAAAATTTTCTCCTTCTGCGGAAGATATTGAAAAACTAAACAAAGGAATGGGGCAATTCCCCTACTACTCACGCTTTGGACGTGGTGAGTGCTGCAAAGTAAGAAAGATGATTCCAAATGAAAAGGCGCTTGAGACGCTTGATGTGTGGATAAGCGGATTGAGGGCTGACCAGTCTGCATTCAGGCAGATAAACGCTGGCAAGGTAGAGATTGTTTATAAGGATGAAAGAAAGATTATAAAACTTAATCCGCTATTTGACTGGTCAGAGGAACAGGTTGCAAGATATAGCAAAGAGAAGAAATTGCCCTACAATAAACTCTACGATTATAAATCTCCTTATGGTGAGGTATTCAAGGAGATAGGTTGTGTTCCGTGCCATATTCCTGTGTTTTCTTCAAGAAGCAAAAGGGCAGGGAAATTTCCATGGGAGACAGGGGAGAAGGAGTGCGGTATACACATTGACCACTCTGACGGAAGCGGAATATAAGAAAAGTTCAAATGTCAAAGTTCAAAGTTCAAAATTTTTTCCCTCACCCTTGCCCTCTCCCGCAAGGGGAGAGGGATTTAGTCTGAGTATACCCTCCATTGAGTTGGATTTCTCTTGGCAATTATCCCCTCCCTTGATGGGAGGGGAATAAGGGGAGGGTGAAATTATTACTACTTCTTCTTCACTACAAACATTTTTCCCTCGCCTGTTCTGAAGCCGTCTGCGGTTTCAACAAAAATTTTTACTTTGCCGGGTTTGGCTCCTGAGGGAACGGTTACGGTTATGCTGGTATTTTTCCATGAAACAACATCACATTCAGTTTCAACATCATTCTTTATTATTAATACTTTGCCCTGTTCATTCCCCAAATCACTTCCCCTTATAATTACTTTTTTCCCGACTGAACCACTTCCCGGATTAAGAGCTTTTACCTGAGGATATTTAGAAGGAAGCCCGATTATCTGAAGCCCTGCGCCACCAGCAGTAACATAAGCTGTGGCTCCAGAAACATAAATTCCTGCAGTCGAACCAGGCGTGTCGTATGTTGCAAGAAGCCTTGGTCTTGAGGGATTGCTGACATCAACAACTGCAAACCCCACTCCATTAACAACATAAGCTGTGGTACCTGAAACATAAGCATTAATGGAATTGCCAGGAATTTTTATTGAGCCAAGCTGCTTTGGCTTTTGAGGTTTTTTGAGAGCTATACTCAAAAAGAGTGTAAAAAGTAAATAGAGGTGGTGTATCCTTT
>Ga0155958_131_pt1 | contig 20905 bp, 20 predicted proteins | sample RifCSPlowO2_02_FD_107612 | JGI IMG/M metagenome (GOLD analysis project Ga0155958, IMG submission 107612) | Candidatus Schekmanbacteria bacterium RIFCSPLOWO2_02_FULL_38_14
CGAGCTGCACGGCACGCTTATCCGGATCTGCTGTAGGCAGCCGTACGCCGTTCATCTGTGAATTAACGTACCGGTCTGGCAGCCCTCGGACCACCGCGTATTTGTCGTCCTGTACCGTAGCGCCCGCTATCAGATTCAACGCGCTTGCCGCATCACTAACCCCCGCTTGACTTAACCATTCAGAACTGATCGAGTCCAAAAGCGCCGGGCTTTCGACACGAAGCTGCAGCAAGCCGGCTTCTGTCCCGCCGACCTGTAGGTCCTGGACAACAAACTCCTCCATCTCCGTGAACTCGCCGGACAGCGAAGCCTCCACTTCCGTCATCTTTCCCGGTGAAACCACCACATTGGCTTGCACCTGCCGGGTGTAGCCATCTTTCGAAAAAACAAGCGTGTAGCTTCTTGGCGGCACTTGACCGAAAACAAATTGGCCCTCATCCGTGGTGGTTGTTTTACCGCCCGTTTCAGCAATAGAAACCTGTGCGGCGGCAAGAGGTACGCCAAAATCCTTGTCATACACAATACCGCGAATAGAGCCTGCTTGCTGAGCCAGAGCCATCTTTGTAAAGAAAAGCATCATAACTAGAAATATACAGCTATACCACTTACGGTTATAGCCATTTACGGCTATAGCCATATGCAATAACACCGATTGTTAAAAGCACAAATATGATCATTATTGAACGCATCCCAACCCTTCTGAAAGTCAGCACACCACCCTTCTGTTGAAACCAGCAGAAGAACTGCAAGGGTGTAGAGAATAGTCAGCAGATTTTTCATATTTACCACGGGCCTCCCAATCCCTTGTTAATCTGGCGAATTCTGGTCCATAGTTCAGCGTCAGGCTCTACCCCGTGCAAGGCCATTGAGAGGCAGGTGGCGGACAAATCTTCGGCTCGCGGTCTGGAATTGGGATTTTCAACGCCTTCTTCAACGGCCCATTTATAAACCGCCAGTGCGGCCGATGTGTCGCCCATCGACTGATACGCCTCAGCAAGGGGGCGAAGCGCTCCGGCCCGGTAGATGTTCACAATCTTATCCCCTTGCGAATCAAAGAGGGCAAGGAGGGCATCCGCTTCGGTCCGCGCCTTTTGCCTATCGCTTGCCCGGAAGCGCAGTTCGACTAACTTTGATATCATAGGGATGCGGTGTTCCGGACGCCATTGGGCGCCATCCGTAAATAGCTGTGCTTCGTTAACCAGCTCAAGCGCCTTGGCTTTATCCTCATGATCCAGCGCAAACCCGGCCAGCTCCGTCAGCAGTTCAATCCGCTTAAAAATCGGTAATTTGCCCCAGGAAGTTTTCATTTTCTCTTCCACCAGCGAACGCCGCTCTGCATCGTCATAAAAACGGTTAAAGAGATTGGTGCACGCCTCCAGCGCATTCATTTGCTCGTCAAAATCATCTTCCCCGGCAATCATTGCCTTCACCTCGGCTACCTTGCCCGATTCAGAATCTATTACACCCGTTTCAAACTGATCGGCCTGCCGGGTCTGTCCCAGCAAGGTGTACGTATTGGCAATTTTCACTCTGATTTGGTCTCTGCGCCAGCCTTCGGCAGACTCGGAAATCTGAACGGCAAGATCTAAGTATTGCTGCACTTCGCCAGCGTAGCCGCGCCTGGCACAATAAAAAGCGAGGTCGGCATAACCTGCGCCACGGCGCCAGTTACCAATATTTTTAATAAGACTAAGCGCCCGCAGCGGTTGATCAAGTTCAAGAGATGCCGCAACGACCTTCTCCTGCAACAGCGACCGGTCTTTGATGTGCGGGTTAATCGGAATCGCCGAGGCCGTTTCAAAAGCGAGGTCGAGCAATTCGTTCTGATAAGCCGCAAGCGGCTTATCCGTTAGGAAGCCAACCACGCCAAACTTGTTTTGTGCAACATCATCTATTCTGTACTGCTTGCCGCAACCGGCAGTGAACAAAAACAGCATGAAACCAGCCAACAAGAGGAAAAATCTTAATTTTACTATCAGTTTATTCATTTTTTTATATTCACAATGTCCTAATTACTTTTGAACCTTCACAGGTACTTTTGTTTTTAATGTGCCTGCCTTGAAAGTAACATTTGCTTTACCTTTTTTCCCCTTGGCTGTAATCGTAAATGTGGCTTCACCATTTTCATCAGTATTAGCATTCTTTGGTGAAATCTTTATAGGACCCTGAATTATTGCCTTTACTTTTTGACCCTCAACTGGACAACCACCATTATCTGTCACTGTCACAGTTACATCACCGGCAGCCTTCCTCTTTAGTGCCAAACTGTCTGGATCCACAGCTATCAATTTAGCCTCGCCATCACAAGGAGTTCCAGTTACAGTGAATACCGCCGTGATGTTTTTGTCTGCATCCATCGTCACCTGTCCGTCTGAGGTATCCCCGCTCCATCCCTCGAAGGTTGAACCGGCGTCAGGTGTTGCTGTGAGAGTTACGGCCGTGCCTTCGTTATAAACCTCATTACAATCCTCGCCGCAGTTTATTCCAGCAGAGTCGCTGGTAACCGTGCCGCTGCCTGCACCTGTCTTGGTTACTGTAAGGGTATATGTTCCTGCGATCATGCCGTAGGCATCAGCAGCCGTCCACCCTTTCACCCAGTTTTCACTGGCGCTGAAAGCGCCGCGATACGGAGCCGGTGTGAGAAACCCGTCGGAAATAGCCGCATCGGCACTGGTAAGTGCCGCATTGGCAGGACGTGGGTCTATTTTTACAACAGGAAGGACACCCTTACCTTCTGTAGAAGTAAACAACGGGCCGCGGGTAATGCTCACAATCGGAGCGTCTGCCGAAGCAGAGCCGGGAATGACCACATTATTCTTGGCCGGATTACTGGCGCCACCAACAGTTACGCCAACCGCATCCGATTCGGTGTAGGCGGACGCGTGAAGGTTACTGAAGAACACACTGTCCGTGATTTCTGCGAGTTTGCCGGAAGTCTGAACCGTGTAGAGCGCATCAGCGTGGTTGAAGTCCCCAATCGAGCACCCGATGCAAGGATTAACATTCGAAGTAACCGTGTAATCTGTCGTCCACGTATCCGCAAACGACAGCGTGCCGTTGTAGCCGTAGCCCTGGCCGCCGTCGCCGTCGCTGTTGTCATTTTTAATAAGTCTTTCACCCAGATCCATAAAGATGCAGTTGCGATACTGAAGACGGGCGTTGTCACGCCAGGCCATTCCCTGATCCCCGTCAATCGGATTGCCAATGACGGTGGCATTATAGATCACGGACGTGGTCACTGGCTGCGCGTCAGAATCTTCCGCGCCGTCGGCTTCGAAAACGTTGTCACCCACACCGGAACCCTGTTTGGCATCGGCGCTGTAGCCCTGAACGAGAAAAATGAACTGGGCTTTGCCGCGCCAGCCTTCATCAAGGTCGAAGCTGTCGTCACCGACGTTCCAGATGCTAATATATTTCAGGTTAACCGTGCCGCCCCAGATTTCAATACCATCATCCACATTGTTCATGATCTCAACATGATCGATATCGGTTTCGCGACCGACAGCACCCAACGACAGACCGTTGAGCTCGTTGGCGAGACCGATCACTTTACCGCCGTAACGCAGCGACAGATAGCTGATCGAACCGCTGTCGTCATTGTCATCGTTACCTCCGTACAGCGCGTAATTAGCATCAGTCAAACCTTCCATTTGCTTCTCATTTAAACCCGAAGGATCCTTTGTGTTGTCACCCACCGGAAGGCCCCCGTAATGAGAAGCGGAAATTAATCCTTCACCCATAATCGTCAGATTGCCCCACTCATTGGCACCCGCATGCCACTTCCCGGTTTTAGGGTCCCCGCCGCTGGGGTGGCCAGCGTCGGCTTTCCAGGTCGCCACATCATCAGTGGAGGTCATAATTACCGGGTTGTCTTTGGTGCCGTTCACAAAGATTTTAGCGCCGCGTGCCACAGCCAAACTACCGCCGGTACCGGTAGTACTCGCGATAACCGTACCTGCCTCGATGGTCAAAGTCGCGCCTGACAGAACGTATATCTGCTTCTCCAGCCTGTACACATTGTCCGCAGTCCACGTCGTGGAAGCGGTAATATTTTTCTCTACCTTCACCGTGGCCGCACCGGCAGTGCCGGCCATGAAAAGGGCCATCATGACCCCTAATACTGTTTTTCTCATGATTTTCATCTTTAATATCCTCCTTCATTAAGTTATTGTTACTTACTACTTCTTATATAGAACTTTACAGGTTGACCATGAATCATCCTATCTTGTCGAAGGGAACCCTGTTTCTACGGTTCCTTAAGCAGCCAGACGAATTTGTCTCTCTCTACCTTTACATTCCCCTTTCACCCTTGCCTGACTTGCCTGGTAAAAAGGACAGTTCTTGTGGTTTTCCTCCACACAGTATCCATCATAACGAAACTCTAACGGATAAAGTGGTTCAGAAAAGATGGAATAGCACTCAGGAAACCCGAAGTCTTCATTCAAGAATTCACATTTCATTAAATCACCTCCTTTCGCAAATTTTTTAAGTTTAACTGGAGGTAATTTAGTAAGGCTTTATTACAGATGAATTATGGAGAGGTTAAATCCGTGTTAAATTTTTAAGCTTGTTTATTTAAACTTATACAGAAAGGTTTTGATGAGTTTGAACATGAATTCATGATTAGGATGGGTAAATCTTTCTCCTTTTTTATTTTTTCCCCACAACAAAAAGGAATAACAAGAAAGGATGATTAGCAGAAGAAGAATTAATATAAGCATCTTGGAAAGCATCATAACTATTTTATTTCTTCCTTTGCTGGAGAATGTTTTATGGCTAAAAGTCTTACAAGGGCTAAACAAAGAATTACCAATACAAGAGCAGTTATTTTTAAATAGTCTACATCCTTAAACCAGAAAATCATTACTTCTGTAAGCATTACAACTAACACGGTATCAACAATGTAGCTGACCCTAACTCGTCCTTCAGAGAAATATATCAGAGTAGTTCTCAAAACCTCTACAATTGCTAAAAGGGTAAGAACATTAATAACAATAGTTCTTGAAGCTAATTGTATGTTATTTTCAAAGAATAATTTTAAATCCAAAAAACTCCAGATAGTTCCAGCTAAAAAGGCAAGAAGTATGCTTACAATAAGGGCGCTTAAGATTACTCTGGTGACTTTTTCAAAAACATTTATTACTTCGAAATTGAAAAATCTTTTTCTTGTTAATTCCATTAATAATTCCATTAATTATGTTCCTTTTTATTAGATTTGAATCAAAGTAAAACTCTCCACTGGTAACTTACTACTAAAAAGTCTAAGCTGCCTTAAGGTCAGCAGTCAGAGCTAATCCTAAGTTTCTTATGAAGAAAGGACATACTCTGTAAGCTGCATGAATACAGAACTCTTCATAATGAAATTCTGAAAGACAGTAAGGCTCCTTCTTTGTGGACATGCTACTACATTCTGGAAGACCAAAACCCTCTTTTAAATGTGGACATTTCATTTTTAAATCACCTCCTTCCTTAAATTTTTTAAGTTTAACTGGAGGTAATTTAATATGGCTTTATTACAGGCAAATTATGGGAATGTTAAATGGATGTTAAATTTTTGCAGGTCCCTCGCTCGTCATTGCGAAGGGCTTTAGCCCTGAAGCAATCTGACCCAAAGGGTCATTACGAGAGCCGATTTATCGGCTCGTGGTAATCTCGTCTGGATTGCTTCGCTTCGCTCGCAATGACATTACTCCGCAATCTCAGTTTTATGTAAATCAATTGCTTAGAGATTGCCACGTCGCTGTCGCTCCTCGCAATGACGCTCGTTATCCCATTTTTTAACAGACCTGAAGGTCTGTTTCTACAAACTGGATTCCCGCTTTCGCGGGAATGACATTCTGATAGGAAGATTTTGAAATTTTTAGGATTTAGAATTTTTTAAACTCTTGGCAGGGTAAAAATAAACCTGCTTCCCTTATTGAGTTCACTCTCCACCCATATTTTTCCGCCGTGTGCCTCAACGATGTGCTTAACAATGGAAAGACCAAGCCCTGTTCCGCCAAGTTCCCTTGAACGGGCTTTGTCAACACGGTAGAAACGCTCAAATATCCTGTCTGTTTCGTTGGAAGGGATTCCTATTCCATCGTCTTTGACTGAAATCTCTATGAAATTACCGGAAGGCTTTGCATTGACTGAAACCTTCCCGCTTTCAGGAGTGTACTTTATTGCATTGTCAATAAGGTTATTGAAAACAAGCTCAATCTTGTTTCTGTCAACAAAAACATTCTCCGCGCCATTCTGAATGCTAACATCAACAGAGAGTTTCTTTTTTCCCATTTCCTCTCTGAAAGCAGAAATGCATCCATCAACAATCTGCTTCAATGTAACCTGAAATTTTGTAATTTGATAATCTCTTGATTCAATCTTTGCCAGCTCAAGAAGATCTGATATCAGCTTGTTCATTTTTTCAGCATTAAATTTTATTGTTTCAAGAAAATTTGCAAGAGTAACACTGTCATCTTTTGCCCCGTCAATCAGAGCCTCCGCATAACCTTTGATAGAAGTAAGAGGAGTTCTCAGCTCATGGGATACATTGGCTACGAAATCCTGCCTTACTCTTTCAAGCTTTTTTATTCCTGTTATGTCATGGAACACAAGCACAGCACCTGATAGTGAATCCTCTCCTGCTCCAAAATATGCTGACTGAACCCGAAGAATTGTCTCTTTTGAAAGGAGAGCTGTGATTTCAGCAATTCTGCCTCTTTTCTCTTTAATTGAAGATTTTATGATATCTGAAATCTCGTGGTTTCTGATTATTTCAGAATAGGACTTGCCTGTGCCTTCAGATTTTTCAATTCCCAGAATTCTTTCAAGCGCAGAATTTATGAGAATAATTTTTCCTGTCTGGTCAACAGCCATAACACCTTCAACCATGCTCGCAAGAACAGTTGAAAGCTGAGCCTTTCCCCTGCCCTCTTCTTTTATTTTAAGCTCAAGCTTTCCTGCCATCTCATTAAAAAAATCTCCTAAGTCCCCCATCTCATCCTTTGTATGGATTTTTGTCCTGTAACTTAAATCCCCTTCAGAAAATTTCTTTGAGGCTTTCATTATCTGGTCAACAGGATTTGTAATGGTTTTGGAAAAAATGAAACTTAAGGCAAGTGCAAAAAGAAATGAGCCAATAAGCGTAAAAACAATTATCCTCTGAAGATTCATAATCTGATTGTTCAGTTCAATGAATGGAAGAGCAATCCTTGCAAAACCTGTTATTTCATTTACATTCTTTATTGATGCTGCAACATAGAGCATCTCTATCTTAATAGTTTCGCTGTAACGGATACTTGAACCAACTCCTGTGTTAAGCGCATCTCTTATCTCAGGACGGTTAAGATGGTTTTCCATCTTTAAGATATCATTACCGCTCTCGTAAGAATCTCCCAGAACAACACCATTCCTGTCAATAATGGTAATTCTTGAATTGGTCTTTGCTCCAAGAGAATCAACAAGCGCATCAATCTCATTTCTCCCTTGAGTTACTAACAATTTTTCTGAAAATATCTCAGCAAGCAGATGTGCTTCTGTCTCCATTGATTTCCTGACCTGATCAGTTCCGTATTTCTTTGATGAAAGAATTATGAATGTTCCGGTTATTGAAAAAGAGACAATAAGAATAGCAAAATAAGTAAGAAAGAGTTTCCAGCGGATTTTAATTTTTATACCCATTAAAGTTTCACAGATTTTCTTTGAATTTGTAGCCAAGCTGTTTGACTGTAACTATGTGGTCTGAAATGCCAGGTAGCTTTTCCCTCAATCTCCTTATATGGACATCAATAGTTCTTGTTGTGCCGTAATAGTCATACCCCCATACGTCATTTAAAAGCTTGTCCCTTGTAAGCACTCTCTCCTTGTTTCTCAGAAGTTCTTCAAGCAGCCAGAATTCTTTTGAAGTAAGCTTAACCTGATTTTTATCAAGGAGTACCTCATGGCTTTCGAGATTCAAAGTAAGGTTTTTAAATTTATAGACCTTCTGCTTCTCTCCTCCTCTCTCAATTCTCCGTAGCAATGCCTTTACTCTTGCCACAAGCTCTTTAGGGCTGAATGGTTTTGTTATGTAATCATCAGCCCCAAGTTCAAGCCCGATAATCCTGTCAGATTCATCACCTTTTGCAGTAAGCATTATTATGGGGACGTTAGATACTTTGCTGTCACTCCTTATTCTCTTGCAAACTTCAATCCCGTCAATTTTTGGAAGCATGAGGTCAAGGATTACCACATCAGGATTCTGTTTCTTCACAAGCTCAAGCCCCTTTTCGCCATCAAAGGCTGATAGAGTCTCAAAATTATCCTTTTCAAGATAATGCTTCACAAGTTCTGCAATGTCTTTCTCGTCTTCTATTATGAGTATTTTCTTTGGCATTGATTTTTGAACTTGAGAACTCCCTGTGGTCTTGCCACAGGCTAAATTCCTTATATTTAAAAAAATACTACTAATCTAACCTTATTTTCAATGGAAAACTGATATCATTAAAAGAAATGCTCCTGCTGTTCTTTTTATTCAACTCTAAACTTGAACAGCTTCACTCCAACTAAAAGCATTATAATTCCGTAGAGGTACAAACCTCCAAGAAAGGGAAGAACATCTCCTATTTCTTTGCCCCGTATCATCAAATCAAAAAAACAGTCCATTGCCCACGCTGGCATTACAAGGTGTGAAAGTTTCTGCATCCATTTCGGTTCAATGAACAGGGGCCACCAGCACCCTCCCATTGCAGACATTATAAGAATTGTCAGAGTTCCCAAAGACCTTGCCTGCTCCCTTGATTGTGAAAGGGATGCAACAAGGACTCCTATGCTTGAAGCTGAAAATGCAACGCCAAGTATTGTAAGAAAAAGCCCTGAAAGGGAATTCCCAAGAGAGATATCAAATGCAAAATATCCGAAGGCAAAAAGAACCAGCATCTGAACCATTCCTATAACTGTTCTTGCAAGGAGTTTTCCGCCTAAGATTGAGGATTTGGATACAGGAGCTACCAAAAGTCGCTGAAAGGTGTGGTCCTCGTCTCTTTCTCTGAATATTGCCTCGGAAAACCCTACAAGCATTCCAAACATTATGAACATTATGCTGAATCCCGGCACATTCTGGTCAAAAGAACTGATATTGCCTTTAATTCCTGTAAGGTTTTCTTCCTTTATCTCAACCTGACTTAATCCAAGCTGAGGCGGAAGACTTTTGATTAAAAGCTTTATGGCAGAAGCATTTACAAAGGATTTTATTGTCATAACCTCCATCCCCTTTGCAGGGTCCGTGAGAATCCTCACTGTAAAAGGCTTGCGGTCCAAATAGCTTGTTGTAAATCCCTTTGGAATTATGATTGCGCCTGCTGCCTTGTTTTCATCCCTTACAAGCTGATAAGCCTTCTCGTACTCAACCTCTTTCAAATCAAGGGATTTATTTTCTTTCAGAACTTCTATCAAGGATTTTGAGAGGGAATCTTTGTCAAGGTCAACAAGAGGAAGAAAAATTTTTACAAAATCTCCGCTCTTTCCATAAATCCCGCCAAGAGCAAAGCCTATAACAGTAATAACTGCAATTGGAACTGCTACCATCATCAAAAGCGCAGGTCTGTCGCGGAAGAGGAGTTTAAATTCATTAAGGGAAATGAACAGAAGTTTTTTCAAACTCAATCTCTCAATTCCTTTCCTGTCAGTTTCAGAAAAAGAGCTTCAAGGTCAGTAACATCCGTACCCGAAAGCAGTTCATCCAGCGAACCCTGTGCTATGAGATTCCCTTCATCTATTATTGCAATCCTGTCGCAGAGCCTTTCAGCCTCCTCCATGTAGTGTGTGGTATAAAGAACTGTAACACCTTCATATTTTAAAAGCTCAACATTTTTAAAAATATGCTCCCTTGTCTGAGGGTCAACCCCGACTGTCGGTTCATCAAGAAAAAGGTATTTTGGGGCATTGATAATGCCGCAGGCAAGGTTAAGTCTTCTCTTCATTCCGCCTGAATAGTTTTTGACTATGTCATCCTTGCGCTCCTTGAGTCCAACAAAATCAAGAACCCCTTCGATTCTGCTTTTCAGCTCCCTGCCATTAACTCCGTACATTCTTCCAAAAAATTTTAGATTCTCCTCTCCGGTTAAAGAAGAATAAAGTGATATCTCCTGCGGTACGACACCAATTATTTTTTTTACCTCTTCCTTGCTTGCAATAACACTTCTGCCTTCAATAAAACCATCACCTGAGGTTGGTCTGATATAACCGGAAAGAATGGATATGAGAGTGGTTTTTCCTGCGCCGTTTGGACCCAAGAGCCCAAAAATCTCACCCTTGCCTATTGCAAGGTTTATCCCTTTAAGGGCTTCAATTTCACCGTATTTCTTTACGAGGTCTTTTGTTTCAATCATAATTTTTAGTGAATAGTAAGTTGTCAGCAGTCAGCTTTCAGCTATCAGTATTCAGAGGCAGAGCAAGGCTCTGCGGCTACATTTCTGAACTCATAACTGACAGGCGAGACCTGCCTACTGTCAGGCAGGCGCCTGTCCTACTATTCACTGACGACTATTCACTATAAAAAACCTTCCAATCATTTCTGCAAGAGCTTTCTCATATCCCCTGAAAAAGTGGTCCTGATTTTTGATGATGGCAATCTTTTTGGGAGGCATTACCGTCTTTGAAAAAGAATCTATTTCATCACTGCCTGCAGCAAAATCCTTTTCCCCCCAGACAAAAAGTTTTTTTAAAGGTAAGGCTGCAAGCCCTTGGAAATCATACCTGCCGAGGGGCAGGGATATGCCAGCCAAGGCTTTTATTTCTGTTTTTAAAGCAAGCTCCTCAAGGACTCTTGCCCCGAAAGAATACCCCGCCATAAATATTTTTTCCGCCTCTACAATTTTTCTTGCATTTTCAAGGACAGAAAAACTGTCCTTGAAAATCTCACTGTAATCATTGCTGCTGTCAAGCCTTTCCCAGTAATCATAAAGAGTTACTTCAGGCTCTAGCTTCTCGCTTTCCCCAACCCCCCTGTAATTGAATCTGAATACAAAAAAATTCTCCTTTGCAAGATACTCTGCAATCCCGCAAAGCACATTGTTCATCATATCACCGCCAAGCTTTGGATGGGGAGAAAAAAGGATTAGCAGGTTCTCGCTGCTTCCTTTTTCATTATAGTCAAGAATCCCTTCAAGGGTTAAACCAGAGGATGAAAATTTTATCTTTTCAGAAAACATCTAATTGTCTTTCTTATTCGCTTCTACATTTCTTAAAACATCATTTTTCATCCCCACCATATCAAACTTTATAACCATCTTGTCCTTAACCCTCAAAAAAAGAAATGAAGTTGGTTTTACCTTGAAATCTTTTAAAGAAATCTCTTTTTGTCCAATAATATGAATTCTTCCGTCAACCGTCATCACATCAACCGGAATTCCAACCTCTTTTTTTGTTCCGTGAATTTCCAAATCCCCGGTTATTTCAAGCCTTGCTTTTGATTTGTCCTTAGAAACGTAAGATGGCTTTGCGCTTTTGAGAAAAAAAGTTATAAAAAAATACTTTCCTTCCTCCATATCTCCCATCATGTACTCATCTCTTTTCTGGTGGTTTGTTGTCATGGATTTTACCTTGATTTTCAAAGAACCCTTTCCTGTCTCTGCAATATGCTCTATATCTCCCTCTGCAAAACCATCAAATTCCTTTGCAATTCCGTCAAAATCGTGGAGTGTTGATTGCATAAAAAATGTAATCCTGCTCTGTTCAGGAATAAAATCAAAACGCTGTATCTCGCAATACGTATATGGAATAGCAGGATAAAATAAAAAGAACAAAATAAGAAAATATTTTATTTTTCTCATCAGTAAAGCCCTTCCCTTAAAACCTGTTTAAGCTCTGATAAAGGCGCAGGGTCTTTAACTCCGTCAAGATAAAAGCCAAGTTGCTTCCATTCCTTCAGAGCCTCTACCCTTTTACCCTCGTCCCGTTCAATCAGATTTGGAATGAAAAAGGATTTATCAAGGCGATGAAACATCACCTGTCCTCTTTCACCGATTTCAGCATCCATAGCTATCCGTTTATTATCATTACAATTTGCTTTTTTTTCAATAATTTTTATAACAAGCCTTGGACCCGGCGGATAATAGCTTATTGTGTGGTCTTTTGAAGGAGAAAGTTCAAGTGTAAGACCAAAAAGAGTGTTGCCATAACCCGGTATAATGACAGAATATGGATAAAGTTTTTTTATTTTTTGATAATCCTCTGCTGTTAAAACCATACCGCCAAGGTGAATCCCTTTTATTTTCTCTCTTTTAAAAAAAGAAAGCCTTTCCCCGACTTCAATTGCAATAACAGGAGTTGTGAAAAGCACACCAATCTCCTGAACACTGAAAATCCTCTCAGCCTGCTCCAGAACATGCTCCTTGTATCTCTCAAAGCCTGAAGAACCCTTTTCCATTTTCTTTATCCATCTCGGGTCAAAATCAACACTGAAAGGTTCCATTGATGAAAAAGAGCGCGCCATAGCCTGAGCTGATTTGAATATTATGTGCGGTCCTGAGGGACCAATAAAAGCCCAGTTCAATTCAACAGGAAACCTTCTCTTCCCTGCAACAAACCTGAAAAACTCCACAAAGGCATGCTGAAATTCAGCCTCAAGGTAGGCAGTAGTTTTGATTTTTCCTGTTGTTCCGCCTGTTTCACAGATTACAAGATTTTTTTTCTTTTTAAGAAAAGTTTTTGGCAGGAATTCTTCAATTGGAAGGTTGACCAGATCCTCCTCTTTCATTGGACCAAGGAGTTTCAGGTCACCTATGGATCTGATTTCATCCAGTACAGAAATCCCCAGTTCTTTTTCTTTTTTTAACCAGTATGGTGTTCCTGATTTTTTGTCAAAGTGAACTTTAAGAATCTCTCTTAACCACTCATCCTGATTTTTCCTAAACCAAGGTGCTTTTAGCATATTAAGTCACTTGTTTATAGTGAACAGTAGGACAGGCGCCTGCCTGACAGTAGGCAGGTCTCGCCTGTCAGTTCGGAGTTCAGAGTAGTGAGTAGCCGCAGAGCCTTGCTCTGCCTCTGAATACTGATAGCTGAAAGCTGACTGCTGACAGCTTGCTATTCACTAAATACTATTCACTCTCTTAAAACTCAAAACTCTTAAAAAATTCATCAAACACAGGAGCAAGGGAAAGTGCCTTCCCTATATTCCCCTCTATCTCAACCCTTCTTTGAAAAAATGCCTCCTGAGGTTTTATTTTTCTCTCAATCAGCTCTTCAAGGCTTTTTGAAGTCAGTACGAATTTGAAGTCTGTCTGAAAACCATTCTCCTGTGATATCTTCTTTAATACGCCATTCTCTATCAGCAAAAAAACATTCTTGTTCAAATCAGAAAGTTTAATTGAAAACCGGCTGTTTAAGGTTTTGAGGTTAGGAATGATGCTCCCCCCAACTCTTTTTTCAAGGCTTTTGAAGAAAATTGAATAAACAGGTTCCTTGCAAGGCTCTTTTTTCTCACCAAAATCCACACCAACAGCGTAATCTATTACCCTGAGATAATATTCCTTGTCAAGCTCAGGGAAAGAAAGTCCGGATGATGCAAGAATCCCTGAAGTCTGCGAAGATTCAAATTCAGGTTCTCTTTCAAAATAAGGTCCATAGATTTTTATTGAATCATTTATTATCCTCTCAAACCTGTTTGGTTTTCCTGATTCATAGTCATCCTTTGAAACAAGAGTTATCCCTTTTACTCCTATGCCGGGATGGAGTTCACTGTTAAGCCATGAAAATGCAGGAGGAGACGGATTGGTAAGATGGAAGGTATTTATTCCTTGGCATTCCCTTTCAGCAATTACGCATATTGCCTTCCCTACAAAATCAACAGGCACAATGTTCTTTTTCGCATCAGGGTTTACTGCTATCCTGAATGGAAGGACAAGATAATTATTTTCCTCTCTTATCCCCAGTTTCTCAAGTTCTGAATCTTTTCTCCTGATTCTTTCCTCAAGTTTTTTTCTTACAGAATAAAGTACTTTGAAATATATATACAAGGCATTAAAATTTGTTGTCCTTCCGGACGCATAATCACCCATTATTATTCCCGGCCTGAAAAAATTTCCGGGAATTTTCTCTTTCTCAAGAAATTTTCTTGCAATAACCTCTGATTCATATTTTGTCTTTTCATAAATATTATTAAAGCCCTGCCCTACATCCAGATCCTTTTCACAGAACCTGCCTTTAAAGTCTCCTGCAACATATGCCGTGCTTACAAAATGGAATACTTTTGCTTTTATCCCTGATGCAAAATCCAAGATGTTTTTCGTGCCTTCTACATTTGCGCTTTCAAGAAGCTCTGAAGCTGCGGGACTGAAACTGGTGCAGGCTGCGCAGTGAAGCACCTCAATCTCCTTTCCTTTAAATAATTTTAAATCTTTCTCTTCAAGACCAAGCCCTTTAAACTCAACATCTCCTTCAAGGACTTTTAATCTTTCTTCTAAGAACTTATCAGGGTTTCCCATCCCCCAGAAACGAAGCGCCTCAAAAACCCTCTCGCTGCTTTTTACGCCATCCCTTGTCCTTGCAAGGAGATAAAGGGTGTGTCCTCTTTTGAGAAGTTCTGTCGCGACATAACTTCCTAAAAGTCCTGTAGCTCCTGTCAGAAAAATATTTTTACCCATAATTTTTTCTACTCGTTTAGATAGCAGATTTTTGCGCTTTCCATCCAAGCCGTTACCTGCTTCCTGTAATGCTCCTCTGATAAATCCTCTCTGATAATTCTGTCAAGGATTCTCTCCATGTTCTCAATATACTGGTTGAGAAGTTTTTTATCATATTTTAAAACCTCTCCTGCTTTTTTGTGACAGAAATCGCACTCCTCACACCCTTTCTCGCAAGGGAATCCTTTTTCAAAAAACTCCATAAATCCATTCAAATCTTTCTCATCAAGATATACCTCCAGCGCTTCAAGCTTCTCTATAGATGACTTTTTTCTGAAAGCAAGGTGATGGGGCCAGCCAAGAAGCGGTAAAAGGTTCCCGTCATATTTCCCTTTCAGATATGCCTCTCCGAGAGCAAGAAGTTCTTCCCTCTTTGAACCCCTTCCTGCAAGTTTTATCCAGTCAATCCCCGCATCATCAAGATATTTTATATCCCTTGGCGCAAACCACGGAGATGCCAAGAATTCACCGGGGTTTTTTAGTTTTTCAAGAGTGCACCTCAAGAGACTGTATTGGTTATATATCATTTCTTCCTTCTTATCTCCCCTCTGGCTTCCGTGCCCTGTATTGTTGTAATGATAATACTCAAGGTGGCAGGAAATTATGCAGGTATGATTTGCAATGACTTCAATCTCTCCTTTTAAAGAGTTTCTCATCCTTTTAAGCAAAGAAAGATTTCTGTTAACATCAGGGTCAATTACTATCCTTTGTACTCCCATCTCCTCAAATCTTCTTGCAGCCCTTATATCAGAAATATAACAGAGAGATGATGCAACAATTTCAATGTGCGGATGCCGTTCTCTGATAATTTCAATAAGAAGCGGTATAGTAACAACTATAGAATCAATTCCAATTTCTGCAATACCATCAAGAAAATCAAGAATCTCCTTCCTCCCTTTTGCAGAGTATTCAATGTTGCCAAGGCATGGAGCATTTGCAAGGTAGCTGAATTTTATTCCGAATGAATGGGCTTTTTTTATGTGGTCTTTGAACTGCTTTTTTGTAGGCGCAGGCAGATACTTTGAAGGTCTTGCAGAACCAAGAATTGAAGTCTGGAATGAACCGTATACTTCCCTTATCTCTCTTTTAGTGTCTGAATATTTTGTATTTAACTTATCAAGTTCCTCAAGATAGGAACTCTCAAAAGTTGTTGGAAGCGTTATTTTAATTCTCAAACTCCTGTTTTGTCTTTAATAAATTCTATTCTGTAATCATTTTATTAAGAGCCTTTAGCAGGGTATCAACATCAACTCCGTCAGCCCTTGCTGTTTTTTCAATGCTATTACCGCCACCACAGCAGGCATCAACTTTGAGCTCATTAAAGATTCTTACTGTTTTTGGATACTTCTTTATTACATCATTTATTACCATATCCTTTGAGATAAGTGGTTCTGCTTCCATTTTACTTCTCCTTATAAATAGTTTGTATTCCTTTTTTTCAAATCAAATCATTTTAAACCTTACCAAAATTTCCATGCTTTTGCCACCAATTTATCAAGCATCTGTGCAATTATTTCTAAGAATTAATTGCCGCATTTATTTCTTCAACCATTTTATTCACATCTGCATTGTGCATAGCAGCCCCAAATGTAAGAGATTCCATATTGATTCCGGGACAGGTAAAACATCCATTCCCAAAATATTTCTGAATAACCTCCTTTGCCTTGGGATAATTTTTAATAATATCCCCAATAAGGCTTTCCTTGTTTACTGTTCCAGCCATTGTTATTCCCTCCTATTTCATAAATTTTCGTTATCAGTCATAAGTTATAGGTTATTAGTTCTGTTATCTATATAGTCATTTCTTGAAAATCCCTCTATGATTTAAATCATAATAAAGTAAAATTCCAAAAGCCTATAGCCATTCTGCATATAAATTAACCCTTTTATCATAACCCTTGCACAAAGTTTATGCACCTGCGGATTCTATATAATTTTTTATTTTTTTAAAAGTTAAAAATAAAAACCTTTTTATTCAAAGAGTTAAACTGAATAAAAACATTTAGTGAATTTTTGGCATAACTATTGCTTTAAGTAAAACTAAGTTTTACTCAGGATGAAACTTTTATGAAAAAGATTTTAGTCATTACATTAATATTCAGTCTGGTTCTCTTTTTACCATTCCGCTCAGGCGCTCAGGACCAGCCTGAGAAAAGTCCTGTTACACAGGAACAGTTCTCAAAGCTTGCATCAATAGCTGCAATAATGTGGTGGGCAATATGTTTTGCCCTGATATTTTTTATGCAGTCAGGGTTCCTCCTTCTTGAAGCTGGCTCTGTAAGGGCAAAGAATGCTGCAAATGTTGCCACAAAGGTAATGGTTCACATTGGCATAGCAGTAATAACTTTTTACTCTATTGGGTTTGCGATTAAATCTTTTGGCTGGCCATGGTGTTTTATCCTTAAATGGAAAGGAAAGATCCTTTCAGACAGCACTATATGGGTTGGCACCCTTGCAGAAGTTCCGGGAGACTATATCACAGGATTTTCCGGGTGGCTCAATAATGCATACTCCTACATGCCCTGGTCATTCAATCCTGCTCCTGATGTTTATATATGGGCTTTCTTTGGCTCCCTTCTTTTTTGCATAACATCAATGGCAATTCCGGGGACTGTTTTTTCAGAAAGATTTTCTTTTAAAGGCTATATCCTTTTTGCTTTTATTTATAGTGGAATAATTTACCCTGTTTTTGGCTGGCTTATCTGGGGAGGACTTGCAGGTAGCCCGATTCTTGACCCCAATTCATCTCTGCTCAGATTAGTGGACAGGTTTTTCACTCCTTCAGTTGAATCAGAGCTTGGGAAAAAGCTTCTTGGATACGGAATGTCTGCTGATGGAAGTAGTAAGCATTTTTATGCCCCTTACACAGACTATGCAGGTTCAACAGGTGTCCATTCCCTTGGAGGTCTGATAGGGCTTATGGGCGCATTATACATTGGTCCAAGAATAGGTAAGTTTAAAAAAGATGGCGGAGCGGTTGCAATCCCTTCCCACAATGTTCCAATGGCTGTTTTTGGCGCACTCCTTTTAGCTTTTTGCTGGTTCGGGTTTAATGGCGGCTCTGTGATAGCAAACTATTTTAATAATAGCCTCTATGGAAAAGGTGCAGGCTCGCGCGGGCTTTACCTCGCTGATTACATCTACAGTGACCTATGGTGGGTAATAGTTGTAACAGTGATGGCTGGTGGTGGCGGGATTCTTGGTTCTCTTCTTTCTTCGCTAAAACTTTCAGGCAAAGCTGATCCTCTTATTATTGCCAATGGGCTTCTCGGAGCGCTTGTCGGAGTTTGTAGCGGAGTTGGATTTGTCCACCCGTTTTTTGGGTTTATCATTGGGTTTGTATGCGGCTTCCAGTTCCCTTACAGTCTTCGTTTTGTTGAAAGAACTCTCAGAATAGATGATGCTATTGGCACAATCCCCTGCCATGCTGTTTCAGGTATAATTGGAAGTATTATGGCAGGAATATGGGGGCAAGGATTCTGGTGGGGAATCATCCCTATCAGATGGGTCCATCCCGGAGGGGAAATGATAGGAGGTTCCTTTATCCCGACATTTCCAATTCAGCTAATTGGAGTCTTAATCCTATTTTTGTGGGCACTACCAGCGGGATATTTGACTTTTCTTTTAATAGATAAAGTTACAGGCTGCAGGGTTTCTGCTGAAACTGAAGAAATGGGACTTGATATATCTGAACACGGTCTTGAGGCTTATCCAAGATCTCCTGAGGGGAGCTCTGTGAGTTTTTAAAATTTTTAACTGATCTACGACTACAACATTATTCAGTTATGAAAAAAATTGAAGCGATTATAAAACCCTTTAAACTTGATGATGTAAGGGAAAAACTTGCAAGTCTTGGCGTACAGGGAATGACTGTAACTGAAGTAAAGGGATTTGGGAGGCAGAAAGGGCACGCAGAACTCTACAGAGGAGCAGAATATGTGGTTGATTTTCTCCCAAAGATAAAGATTGAAGTTGTGGTAAAAGACAATATGCTTGATGAAGTTATAGAGGCAATTCTTGAAACTGCCAGGACAGGAAAGATAGGTGATGGCAAGGTCTTTGTAGTTGATGTTGAAGAAACAGTGAGGATAAGAACAGGCGAAAGAGGAGAAGAAGCAGTCTGATTAAATAAAAACCCTCCATTCCGTATTTCAATTTTACATTGGTATCTCTGGCTCAATCACAACCCTGCTGATATTTGCTTCATTGAAGCCTTTTGGAGGGAATTCATTTTTAAAGAAAATAGTATTCCCCTTTCTGACCAGAGGGACCGGCATTGCAGGGTTTTGTAATAGAAAGGTATATCTCTGGCATTCCTTTCTGCATGGATATATACCAACCTGCTCAAGTTTTTCAGGTATATCGCAGGAGTTTGCGAGGCAGAATCTTGTGGTTGAGACATAGGCAAAGGGAAGATAGAGAGAAACCGTGATTCCATTGGACAGGAAATTGAAATTTATATCCTGCAAAACATTGTCAAATTCAACCCTTTCAATCCTGTTTTCTTTAAGAAACCCTACAAACTCCGGAACATCAAGATTTACGCTCTGGTAATACTCAACAGTATCTTTTGGAAGATGATTTATTACTGCCATCAGCCTTGGTCCCCGTTTCATCTTATTAAGCATTCTTCCCATTACAGGCACTAATTCTTTATACTCTCTCCTCAAAAGCCTTAACACTCCCCAGTCATTGAACACGACTTCAATCTTTTTTTCTCCAAGCTCAAGTTCAGACACTCTTTTAAGAAGAGGGATAAGCCTTTTGATGCCTTTATTTGTGACAAACGGAGTAACCAGAGTAAAATCTGCATTCCTTTTGATGACAAAATCAATAGCAGCATCCAGTTTATCAGTGCATGGAATAAGCTCTTCGCAAAACTCATTCCCGAAATAGAGGCGTGTAAAGGTATTATCAAAATATTTAAGATTATCTGTTTTTGATATAAAAACTGCAAATTCCATATCAGTATTTTACATTTCATTAAATATCCTGCACTAAGTTACTCATCGCACATATTTAGAGGCAGAGCAAGGCTCTGCAGCTACCTTTAACCCTTGACCCTGACTTCCTTGACCATGGAGAACTCACTACTCTGAACTCATAACTGACAGGCGAGACGCCTGTCCTACTGGTCACGAACCACGAGTAACGAGTCACGGTTCATTATTCACTTCTTCTTCAAATCCAACATCCGGATAATAACACATATGGTAGCGGCACGGACGCTTATAGGTTCTGTTATAGAGTTCCTTCATTTTCACTTTGAGCTCATTCCTTTTTGCACCGCTATTTTCAATCATCTCTTTCACGCTCTTTAAAAAGCCTATGTCCATAATCTTTTTTTCAGTCGGATTTCCCCTGCCGACAATCTTGATGCTGTCAAGTCCGATTTCTCCAAAATCAATCACAGCACACACACCGCAGGGAGAATCATCAATGTGACACTTACTCCATATATGCTGTCTTTTTATGGCTGTCTCCTGTTTAAGAACATCATCAGCCTCCATTGAACTGTTCCCGCCGGGCAGTACTGAAACCTGATATGGCAGCATACAGGCATTTCTGAAAAGCAGTTTATTTGAAGAACCCCCAAGCCCGTGCTGAAAGGTGCAGAAGCCATCAACATTCACACATCTGGAATTCAGAATAAATGCCTCAAGTTCAATATCAGGAGATTTTTTTCTCAGCTCCCTTATCTCTTCAGTTGTCAGATGCCTTGGAAGAATCACCCTTGATGCTCCAAAGTCTTTGTAAAATTCTATTGTCTCTGAATTAAATGCTGTACCCCCTGTGCTTATATGGATTTTTATTCCAAAATCATTTTTTCTCATAAAAAGAAGAAGGGCTAAATCTGCAACAATAAGAGCATCAGCACCAGAAGCAACTACCTTCCTGATAAATTCTGTGATTAATGGATATTGCTTCTCTGTATAGTAGTGTTCGTTTAATGTGAGATAGACCGGAACATTTCTCTCATGAGCAATATTGACAACCTCTCTTAACTCTTCAAAGCTTTTGAGGTGTGAGCCTTTTGGTCTTCTGTCAATTGATGCAGGGAAATATTTTTCATTCCATTCCTCTGGAATCAACCCGCAATAAAACTCATCAGCCCCTGCCTCTATAAGTTTTTCTGCTTCACCCGGGGCATCAATTGGTGAAAGAATTTTAATATTATTTAAGCGCATAATTTTTTCTTATTAAATTAGATTCCTCTTTTGTCAAGTCTTAAAAAACTCAGCATGACAGCCGAGACCTGC
>Ga0155958_127_pt3 | contig 18828 bp, 11 predicted proteins | sample RifCSPlowO2_02_FD_107612 | JGI IMG/M metagenome (GOLD analysis project Ga0155958, IMG submission 107612) | Candidatus Schekmanbacteria bacterium RIFCSPLOWO2_02_FULL_38_14
GAGTTCAGTATTCTGTTTTTGAATGTATTGTTGACCCTGCTCAATGGACAATGCTTAAACACAGGTTGATTTCAGAAATTGACCCTGAGAAAGACAGTCTCAGATTTTATTATCTTGGTTCAAACTGGCAGCGTCGAGTGGAACATATCGGGGCAAAGGTTTCTATTGACCAGCAGGGTCCATTGATTGTCTGACATATTATTGCGAACCTTAAAGACACATTGCTTCCCCATAAGGTTCGCAAAGATAGGAACATATTGTAATTCAATGAAAATTTTAAATTGTACTTTGATGACAAAATATTTTCTGAATTATTTATCCGTGGTTCTCAAAAAGAAGTCAGCAAGCAGTTGATTTGATAATAATTTTATGATGCACAGTCGCGCCCCGCGTGGGCGCGTGGATTGAAACTCAATAAGTTTTTATGTTTGACAAGGGTATTTTACTCTGTTAAAAAATCAAGCATATAGCCGCACAATATCACGAAGGTTATCTATCCCTGCCCACGCAAACAGTTACCGACAGGAAGGAAGCCTGCGGCTACCAGATGAGAGCTGTCAGCTTTATAGGAAAACCATGAAAGACAAAACCTTTTACGAATGTCAGAGTTGCGGTTATCAGTCATCAAAGTGGCTTGGGAAATGCCCTGACTGCAAAAGCTGGAATTCCTTTGTTGTACAAAAGGAAACTAATTTCCAGACCGTTCTTCCAAAATCCTTTTCAAGTTATGAGCCTGTTCCTCCCTCATCGCTTTCAGGCATTGAGGTCTTTCAGGAACGGAGGATAAAATCAGAAATTGAAGAACTTGACCAGGTCCTGGGAGGAGGGATAGTAGAAGGCTCTACAATCTTAATTGGAGGAACCCCCGGCATTGGCAAATCCACGCTTCTCCTTCAGATAATGGGCAAAGTCTGCAGCAAAGGCATTACAGGGCTCTACATATCAGGAGAAGAATCCATAACCCAGCTTAAAATGAGGGCATCAAGGCTGCACCTTACTTCCTCAAACCTTTACCTTGTTGCTGAAACCTGCTATGAATATTTTCTTGAGCATATAGAAAAAATAAATCCAAGGGTCATTGTGGTTGACTCAATTCAAACTGTGTTCACAACACAGATTCCAGGAGCACCCGGTTCCCTGTCTCAGGTAAGGGAAATAGCAGGATTCCTGATGATGCTTGCAAAAAAGAAAAATCTCCCGGTTTTCATCTCAGGCCATGTTACAAAAGAAGGAAGCATTGCAGGCCCAAAAACCCTTGAGCACATAGTAGATACTGTTCTCTATTTTGAAGGAGACGAAGGGAACTATTACAGAATTTTAAGGACAGTCAAAAACAGATACGGCTCAACAAACGAAATAGGAATTTTTGAAATGAAGGATGACGGGCTTTATGAGGTTAAAAACCCTTCAAAGATATTCCTCTCTGATTGCTCGGGAAAAGCCTCAGGTTCTGCGATTGTCTGCTCAATAGAAGGAACAAGACCTATGCTTGTTGAATTACAGGCTCTTGTAACAAGGTCGAGCTTTGCTGTCCCCCAGAGGGTGATAAAGGGAATTGACAGCAAGAGGACTTCGCTTCTAATAGCAGTTCTTGAAAAAAAGCTTGGATTAAGGCTTGCAAGCCAGGATATATTCATAAATGTTGTTGGAGGAGTTGAGATAGACGAGCCTGCGTCTGATCTTGGAACAGTAGTGGCAATCGCTTCAAGCCTGAAGGATAAGCCGCTAAACCCCTATACTGTTTTTACAGGGGAAATCGGGCTTGCAGGAGAGATAAGGTCTGTCAGCAGAATTGAGCTCAGGATAAATGAAGTTGAGAAACTTGGATATAAAAAAATGGTTCTGCCTGAAGCTAATTTGAAAAATATATCATTCAATGGTAAGCTTGACCTGATAGGTGTTAATTCTATAAAGGATGCGATTGAGATGACAATTTAAGAAGAGTTTGAGAGTTGAGTCAGGAGTTCGGAGTAATGAGTAAAATCAAATCCCCCCATTATCCCCCCCTTTTCCCTGCCTGACGGCAGACAGGTAAAGGGGGGTTGGGGGGATTTTAACGGAGATAATTTAATGAAAATGAAGCGCTTCACCAAGGGCATTATATTTTTATCAATGCTTCTGTTTTCCGGTTGCATCAGCCTGAAAGAGCTTAAGGATATAAAAACAGGCAGCATAGAGATTTATGACAATAAAGTTGATTTAAAAAAGAACTGGAAATCAAATATCGGAGGTACAAACGAATTCTACCTGATCCAGCCCTCTCCCGTTCTTGATGATGTTAACTACGACGGCATTTTAGAGGTAATTGCAGGAAATTCCAAGGGGTTTGTCTTCTGCATGAACGGAGAGGACGGAAATCCTATCTGGAGTTTTAAGGCGAGTGATGCAATTTCTTCCACTCCGACTGTAGGCGATGCAATGGGAGTTGGAGGAAAAGAAATTTTGATTGGCTCCCTTGATGAAAACCTTTACTGCCTTCTTGGAGAGAAAAGAAAACTTGTCTGGACATACCAGGCTGACGGAACAATAATTTCAAAACCTGTCCTTTTAAAAGGAGTGAGGGAAAATGATATAAGTGTAATATTTGCCGCAAGGGATAATCTCTATTGCGTTTCAGGCAAAGACGGAGAACTTGTATGGAAATTCAAAACAGAGAACAATATAACCTCAACCCCAATGACTTACGACATTGATGACGACGGGGTACTTGAGATTCTTGTTGGCTCTGAAGACCATTATATGTACTGTATCAGAGGTGAAGACGGGAAGCTTCTCTGGAAATTCAAGACCGGAGATGAAATTTCAACAACTCCTCAGGTTGCAGACCTTGCCCAAGACGGCGAAGGGAAAGTGGTTTTCGGGTCTTTTGACAACAAGGTATATTGCCTTGACGGAGTCAAGGGAGAAGTTATCTGGACATTTGAGACAGGAGACAACATCTCAGCCTCTCCTGCAATAGGAGACATTCATCCAAGCGAAGGATTGGAAGTGCTGGTAGGTTCATGGGACAACAACCTTTATTGTCTCTCAGGAATTGATGGAAAGTTGCTTTGGAAATACTCCTCAGGCAACTGGATAATTTCAAGCCCTGTCATAACAAATCTTTATTCAAAAGATAAAAAGGAGATAATTTTTGGAAGCCGGGACAATCACCTCTACTGCCTTGAGGGTGATTCAGGCAAACTCGTATGGACCTTTGATGCAAAGGACGAAATCTGGACAACTCCGGCAATCGGAGACATAGAAAACAATGGCTCTCCTGAAATTGTAGTTTTATCAAGAGGAAATAAAATGTTTTGCCTGACATCATCTCTCAGGAAAAAAGGATAAAGAAAGATAAATGGGAAAATCTTTTTATATAACCACGCCAATATATTACGTAAATGACGTGCCCCACATTGGACACGCATACACATCTGTAGCCTGCGATGTCGTTGCAAGGGCAAAAAGGCTTCAGGGGTATAATGTTGTATTTGCAACAGGAACAGACGAGCACGGGCAGAAGGTGGAAAAAGCTGCTACTGCATCAAACGAAACTCCAATCAGCCTCGCAAACAGGGTTGTTGAAAGATTTAAAAGCTTGTGGATAAAACTTGATATTTCCTATGACGATTTCATCAGAACTACTGAACCAAGGCACTCAAAGGCTGTTGCAGAGATTTTTAAAACCGTTTATCAGAAGGGAGATATTTATCTTGGCGAATACGAGGACTGGTACTGCACGCCCTGCGAAACCTTTCTCACAGAAACACAGCTTAATCAGGGGAACTGTCCTGACTGCGGAAGAAAGCCTGACAGGCTGAAGGAAGAGAGCTACTTTTTCAGAATGTCAAAATATCAGGATTCTCTTCTTGAATACTACAGAAAAAATCCTGACTTCATAAAGCCCCGTTCAAGAATGAATGAAATCGTCTCTTTTGTACAGGGAGGACTTAAGGATTTAAGCATCAGCAGAACATCTTTCAAATGGGGAATTCCTGTGCCGTTAAATGAAAAACACGTAATCTATGTCTGGTTTGACGCTCTTGCGAACTACCTTACAATAGCGGGCTATCCCGATAACAATGAGAAATTTCAAAATACATGGCCTGCTGATGTTCACGTGATAGGAAAAGATATTTTGAGGTTCCACGCTGTGTACTGGCCTGCCTTTCTGATGTCAGCAGGAATTGACCTTCCAAAAAAAGTTTTTGCCCACGGCTGGTGGACAGTTGAGGGAACAAAAATGTCCAAATCCCTTATGAATGTTGTTGAACCGAACCGTTTGATTGATGAATTCGGGGCTGACCCGCTAAGATATTTTCTCCTGAGAGAGGTTCCTTTCGGGCTTGACGGAAATTTTTCAATGGAGGCTTTTGTCCAGCGCTACAATGCAGACCTTGCAAATGATTTGGGAAATCTCTTTTCAAGGGCATTGACAATTCTCCAAAAGTACCATAACGGCGAAGTCCCGGAAATGCCTGCTGCAGGAAGATTGGTCGAAGAAGAAAAGGAAACGGAAAACTTGAAAGGAAAGGCTTTGCAAACTTTAGAAGATGCAACAAAACATATTTCAGAGCTTGCATTTAACCGGGCATTGATTTCCATATGGGATTTAATCAATGCTGCAAATAAATATATTGATTCCTCTGCGCCTTGGGCTTTGGCGAAAAAAGGAGAAAATGAAAAGCTTGCATTTGTCTCAAACACCATTGCAAGGCTTTTAAAAGCCATAACAATTCTCATTTCCCCGTTCATGCCTTCAACTGCTGAAAAAATGTGGCATCAGATGGGGTTTGACAGTAGCTTGCAGAAAATCTCAGTAATTGATGAAAAATTTTTCTGGAATATTAAACACGGATTAAAAACAATTTCTCCATCACCTCTTTTCCCCAGAATGGAAAAGAAGAACAAGAAAGAAGAAGCAGAAAAGATGATAGAACAGAAAGGAACTACACCTGAATCAGATTTAATCACAATAGAAGATTTCCAAAAAGTTAATCTCAGAGTTGGAAAAATAATCTCGGCAGAAAGAGTCCCAAAAGCTGAAAAGCTTTTAAAGATTGAAATAGATTTAGGCGCTGAAAAAAGGACAATTCTCGCAGGGATTGCAAAAAGCTATGCCCCTGAAAAACTCATTGGCAAATCAGCTGTAATTGTTGCCAATCTGAAGCCTGCAAAACTCTTTGGTATAGAATCACAGGGAATGCTTCTTGCTGCTTCAAAGGGAGATGAGCTGAGGATTGTTACCTTTGAAGATGATGCTGACATTGGAGCAAAGGTAAAATGATAATTGACTCCCACGCCCACCTTGAGATGCCGCAATTCAGGGAGGATTTAAGAGAAGTACTGGACAGGGCGTCAGAAGCAGGAGTAAGTTTTATCATAACCACAGGCTCAACCCTTCAGTCATGCTATGATGCAGTAAGCTTGTGTAATGATGAAAGGGTTTATGCAGCAGTTGGAATCCATCCCCACGACACCTCAACCATTAATCAGAACACATACAGAGAAATAGAGTCCCTGTGCAGGAACAGAAAAGTTGTGGCAATTGGGGAAATCGGGCTTGATTTTACAAAAAAATATTCTCCGGCTGATATCCAGAAAAAAGAGTTCATAAACCAGCTAAGGCTTGCAAAGAGATTAAATCTTCCTGTTATTGTGCACGACAGGGAAGCCCACGACGATATTCGCAGAATATTGGAAGATGAGACTTCAGGGCTCAATGGTGTCATTCACTGTTTTTCAGGAAATCTGGAATTTGCAAAAGAGGTTTTGAATTTTGGTTTCTACATAGGGATTGGAGGGACAATAACATATCCGAATGCAAAAGCCCTGAGAGAAGTTGCCAAAATTATTCCTGTTGAAAAAATTCTTGTTGAAACAGATTGTCCATATCTTGCGCCCCAGCTTTACAGAGGGAAAAGGAACGAGCCGTCATTCCTTCCGTTAGTTGTTAAGGAAATAGCCAGAATAAAAGGGCTCTCATTTGGAGATGTTGCAAGGATAACCTCCCTTAATGCAAACACAATTTTTAACCTGATAGAATCTCCTCCAAAACCTGAAATTGCTTACAGAATAAGAAATTCACTCTACCTGAATGTAACATCAAGATGCACAAATGAATGTATTTTCTGTGAAAGAAATAATTATCCGATAGTCAAGGGACATTACTTAAAGCTGAACACTGAGCCCTCGGAAGAGGAATTAATCTCCTCAATTGGCAACCCGGTAAAATATGATGAAATAGTTTTCTGCGGTTATGGCGAGCCTCTTCTTAAGCTTGAAACAGTAAAAAATGTCTCGAAATGGATAAAAGAAAAAGGCGGGAAAGTAAGGATTAATACAAACGGACAGGGAAACCTCATCCACAAAAGAAATATAATACCGGAGCTCAAAGGCTTGGTAGATTCAATCTCAGTAAGCCTTAATGCCGAAACAGGCGAAAAATACCACACACTCTGCCATTCAATGTTTGGACCGAAAGCCTATGAAGAAATCATAAAGTTTGTCAGAGAATGCAAAAACCATATCCCTTCAGTAACCGTGAGCATTGTTGGGATGAGAGATGTGAATGTTGATGAATGCAAAAAAATTGCTGATGAACTGGGTGTTGGTTTTCGTGTGAGAGAATATAACGAAGTAGGATAGTTTGGAGACAAAAACTATATTTTATCCTCATCCACAATCTTAACTTCACAGGGAGACTGTTTTATCAGTTCGTCAACTGCAGAACCAAAAAACATTCTTGAAATGTTTGACCTGTGGCTTCTTGTAAGAATAACAAGACTTACTCCAAGCTTATTAATCATTTTTAATACTTCTTCTGCAAAATCTCCTTCCTCAATATAGATAGAACAATGGACATTTTTTCCCTTTGCCTTCTTCTCTACCTCCTCAAGTTTTTCATAACCCCTCTGCCTGTATTCTCTCATAAGCGCCTTTGAAAGTTCCTCAGATGGCTTCTCTCCGATTAAATCCATCTCATGCAGCCTCTGAAAAACCGTCCCAGGCATGTTTGAATCAATTATAAAGAGGGCAACAAGTTCTGCATTCTCTTTTTTTGCAGTCTGCAAGGCATATTCAATTTCCTTTGGCGACTGCCTCATTGTTGATAAAACAAGCATTATTCGTTTCACTTCTATTTCTCCTGATATAATCTTTACTTGATTACAGAGATTATTCAAAAAGATTCCGGCAATTAATTGAAATAATCCATAAAAAATATTTTAAATCACTTAAACTTAACCATTAATCTTCTTACCTGACAACTTTTATTTCCAAAGTTTACCAACAGACCAACGCTCGGCAATAGGGTCCCTATCCTAAATCTCTGTAATCTTCTTCTTAATCTCTGGAATCATAATATGTTATATGTTCATCCCAAGCATAGGCCAGTAAAATTTTACCATCAATAAAAATACCAGAAGCGACACAATTCCTAAAACAGCCCCCGGCACAAGTAAATCTTTCAATTTTATATATCCTGATGAATAAGCAATCGCATTTGCCGGAGTTCCCATTGGTAGACAAAAATCTAATCCTGAAGGTACAGCAATTATAAGGGTAATAATTTTTGGGTCAATGTTATAGCTCTTTGCAATGCTAATTCCAACCGGCATCAGTATTGCAACAACGGCCGAGTTACTCACTCCTTCAGTAAGAAGTAAAGAAAGAGATGATAAAATTATTATTACAAAAAATGGAGATGTTACAAAGCTGCTTATTGTTACAGAAGCAGCCCACTGCGCAGCGCCGCTTTTTTCAATGCCAAATCCAAGAGCTATGGCGCCCCCGTACATAAGTATGATTCCCCAATTAACATATTGCTCAACATGTTTCCACTTAACAAGTTTAAAAACAAAGGTCAGGACAACTGCTGCAATAGCAATATTTGCAAGCCCTATCTTCTCTCCGAAAAATATCCAGCAAAAGATCGTAATAACCATCAGTATTGCTATGCCTTTTTCATTTTTTGAGAGATTTCCGAGCTCTTTATTTTTATGTTCAAGAACTTCTCTTGCATTTTTAATGTCATCAATCTCAGGTTTAAAAAATTTCAACAACAGAAAAAATGCTATGCAAAGCATTACCATGACTGTTGGAACCACAGCAATCATCCATTCAAAAAATCCTATTGACTTACCTGTTGTTTCCTTTAATATTCCGACAGCTAAAGGATTCCTTGCACCTCCTAAAAATGTTGCCACTCCGCCTATTATAACACCCCAGGTAGGAGCCAAAAAAATCGCCTTGCCATAGTTACTGTCATTAGTGGAAAGCTTAAGACTTTTTGCTATTTCTAAAGTAATTGGAAACATCATTGCCGCAACTGCGTGCTCTGACATCAGGAATGAAAGAAAAGCCGGAAAAAGGAACATTGCAAGAAGAAGACTCTTTGGAGTCTTATCAAAGCGGCTTAAAACAGCAAGGGCTAAACGTGTTGAAAGCCCTGAAGCCATCATTGCTGCCGCAAGGATAAATGCTCCAAGTATAAAAAAAACCGCTTCATTTCCAAAAAGTGAATATGCCTTTTTGCTATCCATTATTCCCATAAGAGGTAAAAGTATGATAGCAAGTAGGCTTGTTATCTGAAGTGGAATCAGGCTTGTAACCCATAGTATAAGGCAGACTGAAAAAACTGCTATTGCCCTCTGACCTTCCTCTGTTAAACCATCAGGGGTTGGCATTTTAATGATAAACAAAAAGAGGATAATAACAAAGGCAAAAACCGCAGGTCTGTATATTTTGGATAGAAGTATTGCCCAAAATGGCCTTGTATCAACCGGTTGACTCATGAATCAAATCCTTAAATAAATTTTCTATCGACACTCCATTAAGACTACATTAGCACTCTTATAAGAGTGTTTATCATTAAAACCGAAAAATTGTCAAGGATTTTTTAACGCCCGATTAACTTTAAAAACTCCTCCTCAGAAATTATCCTAACTCCCAACTCTTCTGCCTTTTTTACTTTTGACCCAGGCTCTTCACCCGCAACCACACAATCTGTATTCCTGCTCACAGAAGAAGAAGCCTTTCCGCCAAGCTCTTCAACTTTTCTTTCTGCTTCATCTCTTTTTATGCTATTAAGCGTGCCGGTAAAAACAAAATTTTTCCCTGATACTCCCTCTCTCACCCCCGCCCTCTTCGTAACTTCTTCTATCCTAACACCTTTGTCTAAAATCTTCCTTATTACTTCAAGGTTCCCTTTCTGCTGAAAAAAGTTTATCACACTTGCTGCAACCTCTGGACCTATCCCTTCAATCTTCAGGAGTTCTTCTTCAGTAGTATTCTTCAGTTCATCAATATTTTTAAAATTCCTTGCCAAAAGTTTTGAGACAAACTCCCCGACAAGCCTTATCCCCATGGCATAGAGGAATCTCTCAAAACTAATTCCTTTGCTCCTCTCTATGGCATCAACTATATTCTGAGCAGACTTTTCTGCCATCCTCTCAAGCCCTGCAAGCTCCTCTTTTCTTAATGAGTAAATATCAGCAATATTCTTAACAAGCCCTTTTTCAACAAGCTGGTCAACAAGTTTTTCTCCAAGCCCTTCAATATCCATTGCACCCCTTGATGCAAAATGCCTGATTAATTCCTTAATCTGTGCAGAGCAGGATATTCCTGTGCATCGGTGAACTGCTCCGTCCTTTACAACTGTTGAACTGCACACAGGACATTTATCTGGCATTTTAAATTTTTTCTCCCTGCCGTTCCTTTTTTCAACAAGAGGTTTCAGAACTTCTGGAATCACATCTCCTGCCCTCTGGATAATTACAGTATCACCCTCTCTCACATCCTTTCTCTCTATCTCATCCATATTGTGCAGTGTTGCCCTGCTTACCTCAACCCCGCCAACCCTTACAGGTTTTAAAATTGCAACAGGGGTCAATGCCCCGGTTCTTCCAACCTGAACCCTGATTTCCTCAATCTGTGTTGCAGCCTGCTGTGGTTCATACTTGAATGCCAGTGCCCATCTTGGACTTCTTGTTCTGACTCCTAACCGCTCCTGAAACTCAAGGCTGTCAACTTTGATTACTATGCCATCAATCTCATAACCAAGCTTTTCCCTCTTTTCTTTTATTCTCTCATAAAACCTGAATACCTCATCAATTGGCTTGCATCTTTTAACTTCAGGATTAATCCTGAATCCCCATTTCTTAAGAGTCTCAAGAATTTCCCATTGTGTCTTGAAATCAACTCCCCTCTTTTCTCCCACTCCATAAAAAAATACATTCAGGTTTCTTTCTGCTATTATTTTTGAATCAAGCTGCCTTGCTGAACCAGCAGCAGCATTTCGGGGATTTGCAAAAAGAGGTTCTCTTTTTTTCTCCCTCAGCTTATTAAGATTTGAAAATTCCTTAAGCGACATATAAACCTCTCCACGTATTTCAATCCTCTGGGGAAAACTCCTGTCTGATTTCATCATCTTTAAAGGTATTGCTTTTACTGTTTTAAGGTTTGCTGTAATATCTTCACCTGTAGTCCCATCCCCTCTTGTTGCTCCACATATAAAAGTTCCGTTTTCATACACTAAGTTTACTGCAAGCCCATCAATCTTTGGTTCAGCTATATAGGAAATATCATCTGAGGTTTTGAGCAATCTTTTTATTCTTTCATCAAAATCAAGAACATCTTTTTCCTCAAAAGCATCTTCAAGACTTAACATCTGTGATGAGTGGGTAAATTTTGGAAATTCTTCAAGCGGCAAAGCGCCAACTCTCTGTGTCGGAGAATCAGGAGTTACCAGTTCTGGATACCTTTCCTCAAGTTTTTTCAGCTCTCTGAAGAGTGCGTCATACTCAGCATCAGAAACCTCAGGGTCATCAAGAACATAGTAACGGTAGTTGTGGTAATTTATTTCTTCCCTAAGCTTTTCAATTTTTTCTTTTATGTTTTTTATAGCCATTAATAAAATTACTTATAATTTTTTTAGTTTGTAAATAATCTATCAGAAAATGAGCTGACCAATAATTCCATTTCTGTCATTGCGAGCGACCATCGGGAGCGCGGCAATCTCATTACAGAGCTGACAGTTAAAAGATGAGATTGCTTCGTTGCTAACGCTCCTCGCAATGACAGAAAAAAAATATCGCATAAAATATTCTATTTCATTTCTGCTATTTTCACAGCAATCTTCCTGTGCTCTTCACTTCCTAAAACCTTCAACAATTCCTTACTGTCAGGTTTTTCAATTTTTTCTGCATATTTTCTTTTGAGAACAGAAATTCTCCTGTTTGATTTTTCTATTAACTTTTTTGAAATTTCTCCGTTCTCAACCCCTTTCAAAATAGCCTCAAAAGCCTTTATCTGTTTTTCATAGGAACGGCATATCAGAAGCATATCAATACCTGCTTTTATTGAACGCACTGAAGCATCTTCAATGGTAAAATTGTTTTCAACAGCCTTCATTTCAAGGTCATCAGAAAAAACCACTCCTTTAAAACCTGATTCTTTTCTGAGAATTCCATTAATTATTTTCTCTGAAAAAGTAGCAGGTATCTTTTCAGAATCTATTTCAGGAAAATAGATATGTGCTGTCATTATTGATTCCACTCCTTCTTTTATTGCAGCATTAAAAGGAGCAAGCTCCAGCCTTTTTAGTCTCTCAATGTCATGAATAAGCGCAGGCAATTCAAGATGTGAATCAACGCTTGCATCTCCGTGTCCGGGAAAATGCTTGCCGCACGCTGCAACCCCGTTTTCCTGAAGCCCTTTTATTACTGAGCAGCCAAGGAGCGAGACTAATCCTGCATCACTGCCAAAAGCCCTGTCTCCGATTACAGGATTTTCAGTATTTGTATCAACATCAAGAACCGGAGCAAAATCAATATTAAAACCTAATGCTTTAATCTCTATTGCCTGAATCATTCCCTGCTTATATGCAAGTTCTTCTGACCTGCTCCTGCCAAGAATTCTTGCCGGCGGAAAGACAGTAAAAGGCTCTTTTATCCTTGCAACTCTTCCGCCCTCCTGGTCAACTCCAATAAGTAACGGAACACCATCAGTTTTATTACAGGCAATTTCCTGAATCTCATAAATCAAGTCTGCAAGCTGGAATACATCTTCAATGTTTCTTGTGAAAAAGATAACACCGCCAATATGGTAATCTTCTATCAGTTTCCTGAGCTCAGGTGTAACCGTAGTCCCCTGAAAGCCTGCAAAAAGCATCTGTCCGATTTTTTTCTGTAAGTTCATAGATTCTTCCAAAGGGTTCAATGGTTCTATGGGTCAAGAATTCAAAAGATAAAAACAAAAGGTCAAAATTTAAAACTTTTAATTTTGATCTTTTCGCTTTGAACCTTATACTATCTTGAACCCTCCAACCCTTGAATCCTCGAATCCTTAAACCCTACACCTTCTCCTTCGGGTCCAGCGCATCCCTCAGCCCATCTCCTAAAAAATTAAATCCCATTACCACAAGCATTATTGCCAGCCCCGGAAAAGCAGTCATATGGGTTGCGGTTAAAATATAACGGCGGCCATCATTTAACATGCTTCCCCAGCTTGGTGTTGGAGCCTGAGTGCCAAGCCCCAAGAAACTTAACGAAGCCTCGCCAACAATTGCGCCTGCAATGCCAAGGGTTGTCTGTATTAAAACAGGAGACATAATGTTGGGAATAATGTGCAGGCCTAAAATTCTGAAAGCCGGCGCGCCAAGAGCCTTTGCCACCAGCACATACTCATTTTCTTTTGCTGATAAAATCTGCCCCCTTACAAGCCTTGCATATGTAACCCATCCAACAAGGCATAGGGCTATTATGACATTATTCAGGCTTGGACCTAAAATTGAAACAACAGCGACAGCAAGAAGAATGCCGGGAAAAGCAAGGAGGATATCTATTATTCTCATTATAACTTCATCTACCCTGCCTCCAAAATATCCTGCAATTGAACCCATGAAGATTCCAACAATTGATGAAACAAATACCGTAATAATCCCGACTTTCAGAGAAACCCTTGCTCCATAGATGATTCTGCTGAAGATATCTCTCCCGAGGTCATCAGACCCCATAATATGGTTTTTGTCCGGCGGAACAAGCCTGCTTTCAAGGTCAAGAGTATAAATACTGCAGGGGGCAAGATAGGACGCAAAAACAGCTGCGAACAAAAAACCTGAAACAATTATAAGCCCCGCAACTGCAAGCCTGTTTTTAAAAAATTTATTGTATACAGCTCTATTCATAACGAATTCTTGGGTCAAGAAAACCGTAAATTAAATCTGTTGCCAGATTCACAATAACATAGCACATTGCAATCACAAATATACATCCCTGAACCATCGGGTAATCGCGTCTGTTAATTGCTTCAATAGTCAGGCTTCCTATCCCGGGCCAGGAAAAAATAGTTTCAGTTATTATTGCCCCTGAGAGAAGGGCGCCAAGCTGAAGCCCGACTATTGTTACAACAGGCATAAGGGCATTTTTCAGGGCGTGCTTTATCACCACACTGCTTTCACTTAACCCCTTTGCGCGGGCAGTTGTTATGTAGTTTTCTTTTATAACTTCAAGCAGCGATGCTCTTACCATTCTTGTTACTGTGGCAGCCATACCCATTCCGAGTGTAATAGATGGAAGAATGAGATTCTCTATGCCCCCTCTTCCCGAGACAGGAAGGATTCCAATCTTGATTGAAAATAGTATTATAAGCATTGGCCCAAGCCAGAAATTTGGAACTGAAATTCCTAAAAATGCAAAAAATCTTGAGCAGTTATCAATTATTGTATCTTTTTTTAAGGCAGAAACTATTCCAAGAGGAAGAGAGATTAAAAGAGAGATTATTACCCCTCCCATTGCCAGCTCAAAAGTTGCAGGAAACCTCTCGCCTATTGCCTGTACAACAGGTTTGTCTGTATGGATTGACCTTCCAAGGTCTCCCCTGAATAGATTTAAGAGAAAGTCCAGATACTGGATGTAAACCGGTTTATCAAGACCCAGTTTCCCCCGCAAACTCTCTATGTCTGCTTTAATGGCTAAGTCCCCAAGCATCAGGACAACAGGGTCACCCGGTATGAGATGGATAATTAAAAAGACAAGGGTGCTGACGCCAAGGACAACAGGAATGAGAAGGTATAGTCTGCGAATCAGATAATTTAGCATTGTTTAAAATAAAAATATTGTTTATAATACTACTATCTGAAACCACCTGTCAACAAAGCTGAGAAGCATGGTCAACGGTTTACAATTATTTATCAGCCAGTTGAAATCCATATATTGAAATTAAACAGTATGGAAGGAAAAATCTATGGAAAATTTTAAACAATTCAGGCACGGAAACTGCTTCTCATATTTAATAGTTTCCAGACAAGGAAAAGCTATTTTAGTGGATCCACATTTTGGACTTGTTGACACTTATCTTGACTATCTGAAAAAGAATAAGATTTCACTTGCGAATATTATTGACACCCATACTCACGCTGACCACATTTCTGCGGCAGCTATATTAAAAAATAAACTAAATATTCCTGTTCTAATGCATGAAAAATCTATTTCCAATGTTGCAACTAAACGCTTAACAGAGGGATCTCTGATACAGTTTGATGATGTTACTGTTAAAGTTCTTTATACGCCCGGACACACAGACGAAATCGTCAGCCTTCTCTATGAAAACAGACTCATTACCGCAGACACTTTGCTTATAAACAGTATTGGCAGAACTGATTTTCAGAATGGCAATCCCGGATTAGCCTTTGATAGTCTTAAAAAACTTTCCTCTCTTCCGGAAGAAACAGAGATTTACCCGGGCCATGATTACAAAGGAAACTTTAAGTCCTCAATCAAGCTGGAAAAACAGAATAATTTTTTTCTGAATTATAATGACCGTGACAAGTTTATAGCAGATATGCGCGCTATGAATATTCCCAAACCAGCTAATATGGATTATATTGTTAAAGTCAATCAGGACGGTACAGCCGGCTCACTAAAAAAAATAACCGCAGAAGATTTAATCAACAGAACAAAACGCAAAGAAATGATTGCAATACTTGATGTGCGGAGCTCTTCTGAGCTGAGCGAAGTAAAAACAGAAAACGCAATACATATTCCCCTGAATGAACTCCCTTTGCGTATTTCTGAATTAAAAAATATAGATGGTGAGATAATCACACTCTGCAGGACAGGTAACCGCGCAACAATAGCAGCGCAGGCACTATTGCAGGCAGGTTTCAGCAATGTGTCTCTGATAGAAGGCGGAATTATCGCACTTGAGAAATCAGGTTATCCTCTTATTAAAAGCAAACTGAAATGGTCCATTGAACGTCAGGTCCGTTTTCTCGCAGGAACTATTGTTTTAGTTTTCTCCCTTTTAGCCCTGTTTATCAATCAATGGTTTGCCCTCGGAAGTCTTTTTATTGGCGGCGGACTTATCTTTGCCGGCATTACAAACAAATGCGGTATGGCAGCGCTTTTATTGAAACTTCCATATAACAAACTTGACCTTCCTTCACAAACCGAAGGCGGCACCTGCGCAATGGAATAATTTCCTTTTTTCAACCTGCTTTTGCATCTGTTTTCAAGTCTCTAAAACAATCCTTGTCCTGCCTTGGTTATTATTTCAAAAAACAAAAATCCCGATTCTGATTTCTCAAAATCGGGATTTTTTAAAATTTCCCGGCAACGACCTACTCTCCCACCCGCAAAACGAGCAGTACCATGGGCGCTAGAGGGCTTAACTTCCGTGTTCGGGATGGGAACGGGTGTGGCCCCTCTGCTATAATCACCAGGAAAACTACATTAACTGATAACTCATAACTTATTGCTTATAACTAAAAAATGGACTGATAATATTCTCTTAAAAAAAAGGTGGTCAAGCCTCACGACTTATTAGTACTGGTTAGCTAAATCCCTTACAGGACTTACACATCCAGCCTATCAACCCTGTCATCTTCAGGGAGTCTACTGATCTGATGTCACCATCAGAAAGGGATATCTAATCTTGGAGTTGGCTTCCCGCTTAGATGCTTTCAGCGGTTATCCATTCCGAACATAGCTACCCAGCTATGCCACTGGCGTGACAACTGGTGAACCAGAGGTTCGTCCATCCCGGTCCTCTCGTACTAGGGACAGATCTCCTCAAATATCCTGCGCCCATGGCAGATAGGGACCGAACTGTCTCACGACGTTCTGAACCCAGCTCGCGTACCGCTTTAACGGGCGAACAGCCCGACCCTTGGAACCTGCTTCAGCTCCAGGATGCGACGAGCCGACATCGAGGTGCCAAACCGCCTCGTCGATGTGAACTCTTGGAGGCGATAAGCCTGTTATCCCCGGCGTACCTTTTATCCGTTGAGCGACGGCCCTTCCACGCAGAACCGCCGGATCACTAAGCCCTGCTTTCGCACCTGCTCGACTTGTAGGTCTCGCAGTCAAGCTCCCTTATGCCTTTACACTCCACGGCTGGTTTCCAATCAGCCTGAGGGAACCTTCGGGCGCCTCCGTTACATTTTGGGAGGCGACCGCCCCAGTCAAACTACCCACCAGACAATGTCTCCCTCCCTGATTCAAGGGATAGGATTAGAATCCCGGAAAAATAAGGGTGGTATTTCAAGGACGACTCCGCTCCGACTAGCGCCGGAACTTCATAGTCTCCCACCTATCCTACACATAGTGTTCCAAGATTCATTGTCAAGTTGTAGTAAAGGTGCACGGGGTCTTTCCGTCTTGCCACGGGTAACCGGCATTTTCACCGGTACTACAATTTCGCCGAGTCCCTAGTTGAGACAGTGCCCAGATCGTTACGCCATTCGTGCAGGTCGGAACTTACCCGACAAGGAATTTCGCTACCTTAGGACCGTTATAGTTACGGCCGCCGTTTACTGGGGCTTCGGTTAAGAGCTTCCCCCCACTTGCGTGGGGATGACCCCACCCCTTAACCTTCCAGCACCGGGCAGGCGTCAGTCCCTATACATCGTCTTACGACTTAGCAGAGACCTGTGTTTTTGATAAACAGTCGCCTGGGCCATTTCGCTGCGATCTTAAAAGGCTCCATGAGTAAATCACTTCACCCTTCAAGACACTCCTTCTTCCGAAGTTACGGAGTTAATTTGCCGAGTTCCTTAACTAGGGTTCTCTCGAGCGCCTTAGGATATTCTCCTCACCCACCTGTGTCGGTTTATGGTACGGTCACCTGAAAAGCTCGCTAGAGGTTTTTCTTGGCAGCTTGGAGTTTACTACTTACGGCCCTTGCGGGCGCCCCCACCTACCTCAGAGTTAAAGACATCCCGGATTTGCCAAAGACGTCCTCCTACATAGATGAACTTCGTATTCCATCACGAAGCAAGTATATCCTACCGCGTCCCCCCATTGCTCAAACGCTTTTCCGGTGGTACAGGAATATTAACCTGTTCTCCATCGCCTACGCTTTTCAGCCTCGGCTTAGGTACCGACTAACCCTGAGTGGATTAACCTTCCCCAGGAAACCTTAGGTTTTCGGCGTGGCGGTTTCTCACCGCCATTATCGCTACTTATGCCGGCATTATCTCTTCTATATCCCGATATCCGCTTTCGCAAACGAACGTGTGTCTGATATAGAATGCTCCCCTACCAACGCCAGATTGTGAACACAGCTCACAACTAATTTCAAATTGCAAATTTAAAAATACAAATTTTCATTTTACAATTTACAATTTTCATTAGAAAGGTTGCGAACTCTGTTCACAACCTGACGTTCCATAGCTTCGGTAACAAGCTTGAGCCCCGTTGGATTTTCGGCGCAGGCTCACTTGACCAGTGAGCTGTTACGCTTTCTTTAAAGGATGGCTGCTTCTAAGCCAACCTCCTGGCTGTCTAAGCATTCCCACAACCTTTCCCACTTAGCTTGTATTTTGGGACCTTAGCTGATGGTCTGGGCTGTTTCCCTCTCGACTATGAAGCTTATCCCCCACAGTCTGACTCTTATAATAGAAGTTGATGGCATTCGGAGTTTGGTTGGGTTTGGTAACCTGGTAGGGCCCCTAGTCCATCCAGTGCTCTACCGCCATCACTTAATTTATAAGGCTATTCCTAAAAATATTTCGGGGAGTACCAGCTATTTCCAAGTTTGATTGGCCTTTCACCCCTACCCACAGCTCATCCAGACACTTTTTAAGGTGCAAAGGTTCGGGCCTCCACCCCGTTTTATCGAGGTTTCACCCTGGCCATGGGTAGCTCACTTGGTTTCGGGTCTATTCCATGTTACTTAGATCGCCCATTTAAGACTCGCTTTCGCTTCGGCTCCTTCACCTCTGGTGAATTAACCTTGCAACAAAGAATAACTCGCCGGCTCATTATACAAAAGGTACGAGGTCATTCCGATTGCTCGGAACTCCCACTGTTTGTAAGTATATGGTTTCAGATACTATTTCACTCCCCTCACTGGGGTGCTTTTCACCTTTCCCTCGCGGTACTTGTTCACTATCGGTCGCCAATTAGTATTTAGCCTTATCCCGTGGTCGGGATAGCTTCCCACAGGGTTTCTCGTGTCCCGTGGTACTTGGGAACTCAAGCAAGAGAGCTTACATTTTTTCGCTTACAGGGCTGTCACCTTCTATGGCCTGCCATTCCAGGACAGTTCGTCTAAAATGTAAGTTTTTGACTCTCCGGAAGATTTGTGCATCCTCCCACTCAAGCCCCTCAACCCCAAACACACAACGCGCACAAACTTTAACATATGTTTGGTTTAGGCTCTTCCCCTTTCGCTCGCCGCTACTGAGGGAATCAATTTCTTTTTCTTTTCCTTAGGTTACTGAGATGTTTCAGTTCTCCTAGTTCGCTGCCTGAACCTATGTATTCAGCTCAGGATGTTCCGACATTTAATTCGGAACGGGTTGCCCCATTCGGAAATCCCTGGATCAAAGCCTGCTGACGGCTC
>Ga0155958_130_pt1 | contig 15760 bp, 11 predicted proteins | sample RifCSPlowO2_02_FD_107612 | JGI IMG/M metagenome (GOLD analysis project Ga0155958, IMG submission 107612) | Candidatus Schekmanbacteria bacterium RIFCSPLOWO2_02_FULL_38_14
TCCGCATATCCCTTCGTTGCCAATACCCGCGTCAACGCACTGGTCAATGTCGTCTTACCGTGGTCTATATGCCCTATCGTCCCTATGTTTACATGTGGCTTCTTGCGCTCAAACTTAGCCTTACTCATAATACCACCCTCCTAATTAAATTTCAAAAACTCCTTAACCCTGAAACTTCTAAACTATTATCAGGCTACTTTCTCTACCCCCTGAACCTTGGTAATAATCTCCTCAGCTATTCCCTTTGGCACCTCATCATAATAGTAGAATTGCATTGTATATGTAGCCCTTCCCTGTGTCATAGACCTTATAACAGTAGCATATCCAAACATTTCTGCAAGCGGTACTGTAGCCTTAATAATCTGCGTACCGGGTCTGACTTCCATCCCCTTAATATGGCCTCTTCTGGAATTAATGTCTCCAATTATGTCTCCAACATATTCTTCAGGAACAACAACCTCAACACTCATTATAGGCTCAATTAGTCTTGGCTGGGAATTCTTAACAGCAGACTTAAACGCCATTGAAGCTGCAATTTTGAATGCCATTTCAGATGAGTCAACCTCATGGAAAGAACCGTCAAAGACTGTTACTGTGATATCAACTATAGGATAACCTGCAAGTACCCCGTTTTCTGTCGCTTCCTTAACACCCTTTTCAACAGCAGATATATATTCTCTTGGTATAGCTCCGCCAACTATATCATTTACAAATTGAAATCCCTTCCCATGCTCAGAAGGTTCTACTTTAAGCCATACGTGACCGTATTGCCCTCTGCCTCCTGACTGTCTTATAAACTTTCCTTCTGCCTCAAAGGAATTTTTAATTGTCTCTTTGTAAGCAACCTGCGGCTTTCCAACATTTGCGGCAACCTTAAATTCCCTGAGCATCCTGTCTACAAGTATTTCAAGATGAAGTTCTCCCATCCCGGATATTATTGTCTGGCTTGTCTCTGTGTCGAATGACACTTTAAATGACGGGTCTTCCTGTGCCAGCTTGGATAAAGCAGTTCCAAGCTTCTCCTCATCTGCCTTTGTTTTTGGTTCTATTGCAACTGAAATAACCGGCTCAGGAAATGTCATCGCTTCAAGAATTATAGGGTATTCATTTGTACAGAGTGTATCTCCGGTAAAAGTGCTTTTAAGCCCTACAGCAGCCGCAATATCTCCTGCATTAACTTCCTTTATCTCTTCCCTTTTGTTTGCATGCATTTTAAGCAACCGCCCGATTCTTTCCTTTACTCCCTTGGTCGAATTATAAATATAGGACCCTGAGTTAAGAACTCCTGAATAAACCCTGAAGAATGTCAGCTGACCAACAAAGGGGTCTGCCATTATTTTAAAGGCTAAGGCTGTAAAGGGTTTATTATCATCAGCCAGAATTAAAACTTTTTCTTTTTTATTGGAGTCAATGCCTTCTGTTGGAGGGATATCTATTGGTGATGGAAGAAAATCCACCACTGCATCCAAAAGCAACTGCACCCCTTTATTTTTGAATGCCGTACCGCAAATCACTGGTGTTATCTTGTTTTTTACAGTGCCTTCTCTTATTGTCTTTAACAGAACTTCCTCTTTAACATTCTCTCCGGATAAAAAACTATGCATAATTTCTTCATTTACATCGCATAAACTTTCTATCATTTTTTCTCTGTATTCCTTTGCACTATTTAACTCCTGCTCCGGAATTTCTCTTATAGTATACTTTGATCCCAGCGTATCTTCATCATAGCAGATTGCTTTCATTTTTATTAAATCAATAACTCCGTAGAAGTCTCCCTCCTTGCCCAGCGGAAGCTGAATCAATACCGGATTGGCGCCAAGTCTGGTCTTCATCATATTAATGCAGCGGAAAAGGTCTGCTCCAACTCTGTCCATCTTATTGACAAAGGCAATTCTCGGAACCTTGTATTTATCTGCCTGTCTCCACACAGTCTCTGACTGAGGCTCTACCCCGCCTACTGCGCAAAAAACTGCAACAGCCCCGTCAAGAACCCTCAGAGATCTCTCAACCTCAATTGTAAAATCCACATGGCCTGGTGTATCTATTATGTTAACCCTTAAGTCGCGCCAGAAGCATGTTGTCGCAGCAGAAGTAATGGTAATGCCTCTTTCCTGCTCCTGCTCCATCCAGTCCATTGTAGCTGTTCCGTCATGAACCTCGCCCATTTTATGGGATATGCCGGTATAATACAGTATCCTCTCAGTAGTGGTGGTTTTGCCAGCATCTATGTGTGCCATAATTCCAATATTTCTAGTCATATTAAGGGGTATAATTCTTGGCATTCCGGAAATCCTCTCATCACCATTTATAGTGGGCAAAGGCTTTGTTTGCTTCAGCCATCTTGTGGGTATCTATCTTCTTCTTAACAGCAGACCCTGTGTTGTTAGCTGCATCAATCAGTTCATCAGCAAGCTTATGCTGCATATCACCACCTTTTCTCTTCTTGGCAAAACCAATTATCCATCTTATAGCAAGAGATACCCTGCGGTCTGAAGGAACCTCTATAGGTATCTGGTATGTTGAACCACCGACTCTTCTTGATTTTACTTCAAGAGAGGGCCTAACATTTTCTATTGCCTTCTGAAACAGGTTTATGGGTTCTTTTAATTTGGTTTTCTCTTCCATTATATCAATTGCATCATAGAAAACCTTTTCAGCCAGTCTTTTCTTTCCATTTTTCATGATTCCGTTAATGAACCTCTGTATAAGCACAGAGTTGTATTTTAAGTCTGATGAAATTACTCTCTTTTTAAAAAGCTTTTTTCTTGGCATAATTTATTTTAATGTTACTTGGCTCTTTTAGCACCATACTTGGACCTGCTCTTCTTCCTGTCAGCAACCCCGACAGAATCAAGAGACCCACGTACAATGTGATAACGCACACCCGGTAAGTCCTTTACTCTTCCACCCCTTATCAATACTATGGAATGCTCCTGAAGATTGTGACCAATACCCGGAATATAGGATGTAATCTCAAACCCGTTTGTAAGCCTTACTCTTGCAACCTTTCTTAAAGCTGAGTTTGGTTTTTTCGGGGTCGTTGTATAAACCCTGACACACACACCTCTCTTTTGAGGAGAACGGTTTAACGCAGAAGAGGATGACTTCTCCTTGAGTGCCTTGCGTCCATTTCTAACTAATTGATTTATTGTTGGCATAAAAAATTAAACTAACCATTACCTTTCCAAGCATTGAAAAGGTCGGTCTTATTACCAACATGAAGTTTATTTGTCAAGAGGAAAATTTAAAAACCAAAAACTCTTTCTATTCTCTTTCGCTAAGATTGAGTTTCAGATTCTTATATTTTTTAAGTCCTGTTCCTGCAGGTATAAGCCTTCCCATAATTACATTCTCTTTCAGACCCTTCAGGTTATCTATTTTTCCGTTTATACTTGCTTCAGTCAGGATTCTCGTTGTTTCCTGGAATGATGCAGCTGCCATGAAACTTTCTGTTGTCAGAGATGCCTTGGTTATCCCAAGAAGTATTGGTTCCCAGTCAGCAGGCTTCTTTTTGCTCTTTGTCATCTTTGCATTTTCATCTATCACTTCAAACCTGTCAACGGGCTGCCCTATGATAAAGTCTGTATCTCCGGAATCCTTTATCTTCACTTTCTTCAGCATCTGTCTCACGATTATTTCTATGTGTTTATCATTTATGTTGACTCCCTGAAGCTTGTAAACTTCCTGAACTCCAGCGACCATATACTTCTGAAGCTCTTTTGGACCCAGGACTTTCAGGATATCGTGCGGGTTGGGCGAGCCGTCCATCAGAGGTTCACCAGCTTTTACAAATTCATCCTCCTGAACACTTATGTGTTTTCCTTTAGGAATCAGATATTCCTTTGGCTCTCCCTTGTCGGGTGAGATAACAATCTTGCGCATTCCCTTTATGAAACCTTCAAACCTTACTCTTCCGTCAATCTCGCTTATTATAGCCTGATCCTTTGGTTTTCTTGACTCAAGAAGCTCTTCAACCCTTGGAAGACCTACAGTTATATCTTTTGTCTTGGTCGTTTCTCTCGGGATTTTTACTATAACCTCTCCTGCTGAGATTGCATCTCCCTCATTAACTTCAAGACGAGCTCCTGTCGGAAGAATATATCTTGCACAGGTTTTATTGTTGTCATCTTTTATTGAAATTCGCGGCTGTTTCTTTTCCTCCTTATGCTCTACTATAACCTTCTTTGAATGTCCTGTAACTTTATCAACCTCTTCCTGCATTGTTACATTTTCAATGATGTCCCCGAACTTGACCTTCCCTGTTTTCTCGCAGATTATTACTTTGCTGTGAGGATCCCATTCAAACAGGAGTTGCCCTGCCTTTACCTCCTCTTTATCCTTAACCTTCATCTTTGCGCCATATTCAACTTGGTAATTCCTGAAACGTTTTTTCCCCTCCTCAACAATCAGCAAACTCTTTCTGCTGATAACAACAAGTTCTCTGTCTTTGGTCTTCAGGGTCTTTAGATTTTCAAATCTGACCTTTCCAGGGTTTTTTGAATGGCGCATGGAAAGAGTCGCGCCGCCGCTTGCAGTACCACCAATGTGGAATGTTCTCATTGTAAGCTGTGTTCCCGGCTCACCTATTGACTGGGCAGCAATTATCCCAACCGTATCTCCTATCTCTATCATCTTGCCGTTTGCAAGGTTTCTGCCATAGCATTTCACGCATACACCGGTTCTTGATTCACATGTTAAAACTGAGCGGATCTTGACCTTGTCTATTCCCAGATCTTCTATTTTCTCAACTATTTCTTCATCTATCTCATCGTTTGCTTTTACGATCACCTCTTCTGTCACAGGGTCTAGTATGTCATCAAGTGCATTCCTTCCCAAAATTCTTTCACCGAGAGGTTCAATTATCTCTCCTCCCTCCATCAATGCATCCAGCTCAATCCCATCAAGCGTTCCGCAGTCTTCTTTAAAAATAATTAAATCCTGGGCAACATCAACAAGCCTTCTTGTCAGGTAACCTGAGTTTGCTGTTTTAAGTGCTGTATCAGCAAGTCCCTTTCTGGCTCCGTGAGTTGAAATAAAGTATTCAAGCACTGAGAGCCCTTCCTTGAAATTTGACTCAATCGGGGTTTCAATTATCTCTCCTGAAGGCTTTGCCATCAAGCCCCTCATTCCTGCCAGCTGCTGCACCTGCTGGGAAGAACCCCTGGCACCGGAATCAATCATCATATATATTGGGTTGTAGTAACTCCCTTTTGTACACTCCACATTCGTAACTCTCTCATCATCTGTCTTGAGTTCACTTAAGAGCTCTTCTGAAAGTTTCTCTGTAGCATGAGCCCAGGTATCTATTACCTTATTATACCGCTCCCCTGCAGTTATTGCTCCCTCCCTGTGCTGTTTATCGATTTTGATTATATCGTTTCTTGCACCTTCAAGAAGCAATGGTTTTTTCTTTGGAACCTTGAGATCATCTACGCATATTGAAATTCCGGCTTTAGTCGCATATTTGAATCCGAGTTCCTTTAATTTATCAAGAAATTCCACAGTCTTTCTCGGTCCCACAATCCTGTAGCAATAACCCACAATCTCTGAGATGTTCTTTTTCTTCATCTCCTTGTCAACAAGCTCAAACGGTATTTCTTTTGGAACAATATCATATAAAATTGTCCTTCCGGCTGTTGTCTTTACCCTGTGTCCGTTTATCCTCACTTCTATCCTGGAATGAATATCAAGCTCATTCATATCACATGCTATTATTACCTCTGAAACACTTGAAAAACATTTTCCCTCGCCTTTTACCCCAGCTAGAGGTTTTGTCAGGTAATAGAGCCCGAGAACTATATCCTGGCTCGGAACAGCCAGAGGTCTTCCGTCGGCAGGTGAAAGAATATTATTTATTGACATCATCAGCAGTCTTGCCTCAAGCTGGGCCTCGCTTGAAAGAGGCACGTGTACAGCCATCTGGTCACCGTCAAAATCCGCATTAAAAGCTGCGCAAACAAGGGGATGAACCCTTATGGCCTTCCCCTCAATTAGTATAGGGTCAAAAGCCTGTATTCCAAGTCTGTGAAGAGTTGGTGCGCGGTTCAGGAGCACTGGGTGGTCCTTTATGACCTCATCAAGAATATCCCATACCTCTGGTCTGAGTTTATCAACCATTTTTTTCGCGCCCTTGATGGTCGTCACAAACCCTTTTTTCTCAAGTTTGTGATAGATGAAAGGCTTGAAAAGCTCCAGAGCCATCATTTTAGGAATACCGCACTGATTAAGCTTCAGAGTTGGGCCAACAACAATAACTGACCTTCCTGAGTAATCCACCCTTTTACCCAAAAGGTTCTGCCTGAACCTTCCCTGTTTTCCCTTAAGCATATCACTGAGAGATTTCAATGGTCTCTGATTTGCTCCCTTCAAAGCCCTTCCGCGCCTTCCGTTGTCAAACAGTGCATCAACTGATTCCTGAAGCATTCTCTTTTCATTTCTGATAATAACATCAGGAGCTTCAAGCTCTCTCAGTCTTTTTAGCCTGTTATTCCTGTTAATAACCCTTCTGTAGAGGTCATTTAAATCTGATGTGGCAAACCTTCCCCCTTCAAGAGGAACAAGAGGTCTCAGCTCAGGAGGGATAACAGGTATAACACCCAAAATCATCCATTCAGGCTTATTAGCTGAACGCCTGAAAGCCTCAACTATGCGCAATCTCTTTGTTAAATTCTTTTTGCTCTGAACTGATTTTGATTTATTGATTTCCTTGCGAAGCGATTCTGAAAGGCTGTCAAGGTTAAGACTTTTTAGAAGGTACCTCAATGCCTCTGCTCCGATTCCTGCCTGGAATCCCTGTGGCGCTGAGTTGTACTGATTCCTGTATTCATCTGTTGTGAGATTGTGAGCTTTAAGATGCTCTTCAATTTTGTTGGCAGCCCCTTCCCATGCTGCGCCGCATATCTGGCATATCTCCTTGCCATCTTCTATACACCATTTTCCCTCTATGACTTTTGCATACTGGTCTTCTGTTAAAAGGTCGTTGTCCCTGTAAGGGTTATCAACTCCGTTTTTATTTTTTGGTTCTCCTTCTTCAATTACAACAAAGGCTTCAAAATAGAGAACCCTTTCAAGCACCTTTAGTGACATATTAAGCAGAGCACCGACTCTGCTGGGAAGCCCTTTTAAAAACCATACATGCGCAACCGGTGAAGCAAGCTCAATATGGCCCATCCTCTCACGTCTTACCTTTGACTGAATTACCTCAACACCGCATTTCTCGCAAGTTATACCTCTGTGCTTCATTCTCTTGTATTTACCGCAGTTACACTCCCAGTCCTTGATAGGACCAAAAATTTTAGCACAGAACAAACCATCCCTTTCAGGCTTAAATGTGCGGTAGTTTATTGTCTCAGGTTTGGTGACTTCCCCATACGACCACGATCTTATTCTTTCAGGCGAAGCCAGGGATATTTTTATTGCGTTAAATTTTATTGGGTCTTTTGCTTCGTTAAAATGAGAAATAAAATCATCCAAGATTTTTTCTCCTTATAATTTTAAATTTGCAATATTATCATAGGGACTCAAATTTTTGAGCCTCTACAGTCTAATCTCTCTGAACGAGTTCAACATCCAAAGCCAAGCTCTGCAGTTCCTTTAGCAGAACATTAAAGGATTCCGGGAGTCCAGGCTCAGGAGGATTCTCTCCTTTTACAATTGACTCATACATCGCTGTTCTTCCAGAGAGGTCATCAGATTTGACTGTAAGCATTTCCTGAAGGGTATAGGCAGCACCATAAGCCTCAAGTGCCCATACCTCCATTTCTCCAAGTCTCTGCCCTCCAAACTGAGATTTTCCTCCAAGGGGCTGCTGGGTAACAAGCGAATAGGGACCAATTGACCTTGCGTGGAGTTTATCATCAACAAGATGATGAAGTTTGCTTATATAAATATATCCCACTGTTACTTCCTGGTCAAAAGACTCACCTGTCTTGCCATCGAAAAGAACAATCTTCCCTGATTTTGGAAGGTTTGCTTCTTCCAAAAGTTTCTTTATATCATCTATTGATGCCCCGTCAAAAACGGGTGTTGACATGTATATCCCGTTTTTCAGCTCTTTCACCATATCCTTCAAATCTCCGGAACTCAATGAATCTATATGCTTTGATATTTTTGGATTGTTGTAAATATCCTTAATTTTGGCTCTGAGAGACGGATAATCTCTTACAAGGGCTTCTTTGACTCCGAGTGAGTTTGCCTGTGCTATGATATCTTTATTTACAACCTCACCCTTCTTACACAATACCAAGTCTGTTTTCCCTGCCTTGAGGTCTTCATCAAGTTCCCATCCTATGCACTCTTCAATATCTTTTTTAACTGAAGATATGCTTGTCCTGTCAATAAGTTCTTTAACCTTTTTCCCAAGCTCCATTGCTGCCCATCCAAGATGGGTTTCCAGAATCTGCCCGACATTCATTCTTGAAGGAACTCCCAGGGGATTTAGTATCATCTCTATTGGTGTGCCGTCAGGAAGAAAAGGCATATCCTCTTCCGGAACTATCTTTGATACAACACCCTTGTTGCCATGGCGTCCTGCAATCTTGTCTCCGACAGCAAGCTTTCTTTCTGTTGCAACATAAACCTTTACAAGCTTTATAACTCCCGGCGCCAGTTCATCTCCTTTTTGAAGCCTTGCAATTCTCTTACCCCTTATTGTCTCAAGTATGTGAATCTGGTCTTCTGCTTTATCAATAAGATTTTCAATTCTGTCCTGAAGCTCTGAATCCTTTATCTGGATTTTTCCGTATTCTTCAGGAGAAATGGCTTTTAACTTTGCAGCTGTTATCTTTGTGTTTTTAGGAAGAATAGATTTTCCTGTTTCATGGTGATAGTATTTCTCTTTTGTTACTGCATTGAGAAGTATACGGTATATTTTTTTATTTCTTTCCTCCATTATAATTCTTATTTCATCATCAAAATTCTTTTCTGCCTTTCCAATCTCCTCATCCTCAATGGTTTTGCTCCTCTCGTCTTTATCCACACCCTTTCTCGAAAAAACCTTTACATCTATAACAACACCCTCTGCGCCCGGAGGCATTTTAAGGGAGGTATCGCGAACATCTCTTGCCTTTTCCCCGAATATTGCCCTTAAGAGTTTCTCCTCAGGAGAAAGCTGGGACTCACCTTTTGGAGTTATTTTTCCCACCATTATATCTCCTGCCTTTATCTTTGCTCCAATATACACTATGCCGCTTTCATCCAGATTCTTTAAAGCCCCTTCTCCAATATTTGGTATATCTCTCGTAATCTCTTCCGGACCGAATTTTGTATCTCTTGCCTCCACATCATACCTTTCAATATGGAGTGATGTATAACTGTCATTCTTAACCAGTTTCTCGCTTACTACTATTGAATCCTCAAAGTTATAACCTTCCCATGGCATAAATGCCACAAGCACATTGCGGCCGAGGGCTAAATCGCCCTTATCAGTAGAGGGACCATCTGCAATGACCTGCCCCTTCACTATATTCTCACCCTTTTTTACAAGCGGCCTCTGGTTTATGCAGGTATTCTGGTTTGAACGCTGAAACTTTTTAAGGGTGTAAATATCTACATTTGTGCTTTCGCCAGCACCATCATCATTCTCTCCCCCAGCCATTATAACAATTCTTGCGGCGCTAACATTTTCTACTATTCCGCTTCTTCTTGCCACAACAACACATCCGCACTCTCGCGCCACAATTGATTCCATTCCTGTTCCTACAAGCGGAGCCTGCGGGCAGAGAAGCGGAACACTCTGGCGCTGCATGTTGGAACCCATCAGGGCGCGGTTTGCATCATCATGCTCCAAGAACGGAATAAGCGCAGTAGCAACGCTGACAAGCTGTTTTGGGGAAACGTCTATATAGTCAACTCTCTCAGGAGGAAGTATTACAAAATCGCCCCCTCTTCTTGCAGAAATTCTGTCAGACATAAGTTTCCCGCTTTTATCAACAGGTGCATTTGCCTGTGCAATATTAAACTTATCCTCCTTGTTTGCGGAAAGGAATTCAACCGCGCTGCTGACACGCCCGTTTACAACCCTGCGATAAGGGGTCTCAATAAAACCAAACTCGTTTACTCTCGCATAAGTACTGAGAGAAGCTATCAATCCGATGTTTGGTCCTTCTGGAGTTTCTATTGGACAGATTCTCCCGTAATGGCTTGGCTGCACATCCCTGACTTCAAACCCAGCCCTTTCACGCGTAAGGCCTCCGGGTCCAAGCGCCGACAACCTTCTTTTGTGCGTGAGTTCAGAGAGAGGATTTGTCTGATCCATAAACTGGGATAGCTGGCTTGACCCGAAAAATTCTTTTATTACTGCAGTAACAGGCTTTGAATTTATCAAATCAGTTGGCATTAAGGTTTCTGAATCCTGGATGTTCATTCTCATTCTTTCCTTAATTGCCCTCTCCAGCCTGACAAGCCCTATTCTGAACTGATTTTCCAGAAGCTCACCCACTGTTCTAACCCGCCTGTTTCCAAGATGGTCAATGTCATCAATCTCTCCAATTCCGTTTTTCAGCTTAATCAGACATCCTATGGTCTGGATTATATCCTCCTTGGTAAGAACTTTTAAATCCAGAGAATGTTCGAGAGCTAATTTTTCATTTAATTTTAATCTTCCAACCCTCGAAAGATCATATCGTTTTGGATCAAAAAGCAGGGCATTGAACAGGCTTGAAGCCGTTTCCTTTGTAGGAGGATCTCCCGGCCTGATTCTTCTGTAAATTTCCTCAAGTGCATTCTGTTGCGAGTTACACTTATCTATTTCAAGCGTCTTGCTTATGCAGAGGTCAAAATACTCCTCATCTCCGGCAAGAATGTCAACTTTTGTAATATTGGTCTGGAGTATTTTATCAATAAACTCATCAGTCAGTCTCTCACCGCACTCCCCAAGCACCTCTCCGGTTTTTGAATCTACCACATCAGATGCCAGAATCATTTCAGAAAGCTCATCCATGTTTACAGGAATATTCTCCACTCCGCTTGCCTTAAGGGACTGGAAAGCCTTTAGGGTAATTTTGCGGTTTTCCTTTAAAATCAGTTCCCCTGTTTTCGGGTCTTTCAAATCTACAGGAGCCTTTTGCCCTATGACTGTTTTCTGAAGTATTTTTGACAGAGTTTTTTCCTTATGGTTTAACTTGATTTTATCTGTTTTGTAGAACTGTCTGAGGATATCCTCTGTGCTGAAACCAAGTGCTTTCAGGAATACTGTTATTGGAATCTTTCTTCTTTTATCTATTTTCACATAGAGTATGTCTTTATAATCAAATTCAAAATCAAGCCACGAACCCCTGTATGGAATGACACGGCATGAATAGAGGAGTTTTCCGCTTGAGTGTCCCTTGCCTCGGTCATGGGTAAAAAATACTCCTGGTGACCTGTGCATTTGACTTACAATCACTCTCTCAGTACCGTTTATTATAAATGTTCCGTTACAGCCTACGCTTATTTTTTCATTTTCATCATCTATGACCTCTGTCATGAGAGGGAACTCTCCGAGATATACTTCCTGCTCCTTTATCTCCCTTATATTCTTCTCACCCTCCTCAGTATCTTCCCACATTATTAACTGAACCTTTACTTTCAGGGGAACTGCAAATGTCTTTCCCCTTTCCAGACATTCAGATACACTGTATTTAAGCTTTAAGCTGACCCGTGAATTGCACTCCTGACATCTCTTGTAGAAAACCCTTCCGCTGCATTCAGGGCATTTTGTACCTGAGAGTTCAGAAATCTTGGAATGACTGCACTTAGAGCAGACAATTGTATATCTCTCCTGCATACCTTTAAGTTTTCCGCATTTGCATTCCCACTGACCGAGCTCATAGCTTATAAACTCAAGAGAAATCTTTTCTGTATAGTCCTTTATTGGGAATATTTCTCTGAATACTGCCTGAAGTCCCACCTCTTCTCTGTTTTCTGGCAGCATATCCATCTGAAGGAAATCTTCAAAGGACCTTTGCTGAACCTCAATGAGTGAAGGAATTCCCATAACAATTGGGATTTTCCCAAAATCCTTCCTCAAAATACGATCATTAAACTCCAATTCTTCCATATCCTCTCCTAAAAAATAAGAGTAAAAAGTGCTATTTCAGCTCTATTGTGGCTCCAACAGCTTCAAGCTTTTTCTTCATCTCTTCTGCTTCTGCCTTTGCAATACCTTCTTTTACTGTTTTAGGAGCTCCGTCAACCAGGTCCTTGGCGTCCTTAAGGCCAAGCCCTGTAATTGCTCTCACCTCTTTTATTACCTGGATCTTGTTGCTTCCGGCACTTGTTAAGACCACTGTAAACTCTGTTTTCTCCTCCTTAGCCTCTGCAGGCTGGGCTGCAGACATCTGCATTCCAATCGGCATTGCCGAAGCAGCTGTTACCCCAAATTTTTCCTCAAGCTCTTTAACAAATTTTGAAAGCTCAAGAACTGTCATATTTTCTATAAACTTAACTACTTCTTCCTTTGTTGTTGCCGTTTCTTCCATTTTTATCTCCTTTTTGAAAAATTATCCTTATTTCTTTTTATCACTGATTGCTGAAATCACGTTTATAAAACCTCTTAAAACTCCGCCAAGCACATTGACCATACCGCTGGCTGGAGCATTAAACGAAGCCATCATCCTTGCAAGTAAAACTTCCCTGGGTGGAGTATTTGCGAGCTCTTTTATCTCAGAAATGCCAAGAGAACTCCCCTCAAAAACCCCCGCCTTGAGTTGAAGCTTTGGATTTACTTTGGAAAAATCCAGTAAAATCTTTGCAGATGCCACAGGGTCTGAAAAGCATAATGTTACAGCAGTTGGTCCTGAGAAATGTTCCTTAATCTGGCTGAAATCTGTCCCATCTGAAGCCATATCAGCCAGTGTGTTCTTTACAACTCTGAGCTCTGCTCCTGCCTTTCTGAGCTTTCTTCTGAGCTCAGTCACCTCCTTAACAGTAAGCCCTCGATAATCACTCAAAATACCTGCGCTTGCTGAATTAAAACGATCTTTCAGGTATTGAATTTTTTCTTTTTTAAGTTCTCTTTTCACTTTGCTACCTCCAGTCTCGTCACTTAACTATATTCATAACTTGCCCAGTATCTATTTTAACCCCGACTCCCATTGTAGAAGATACTGTTATCTTTTTTATATATTTCCCCTTGCTTGAAGCAGGCTTAAGCCTGATTACAGCGTTTATAAAAGCCCTGAAATTTTCCACCAGTTTAGCCACATCAAATGAGGCTTTCCCCACCGAACAGTGAACAATTCCTGCCTTTTCAACCTTAAATTCAATTTTGCCTGATTTTATTTCCTTTACAGTCCTTCCTATATCAAAGCTTATTGTTCCTGTTTTTGGATTTGGCATCAATCCTCTCGGACCAAGAATCTTGCCGAGTTTTCCTACAGAACTCATCATATCAGGAGTTGCCACAACCCTGTCAAAATCAAGCCATCCATCCTGAATTTTTTTAATGATATCCTCTCCGCCAATAAAATCAGCGCCTGCCTCTTTTGCCTCCCTCTCTTTCTCACCCTTTGCAATTGCTAAAACCCTGACCTTTTTCCCAATACCATTTGGAAGCACAACCGTCCCTCTTATCATCTGGTCTGCATGCTTCGGGTCAACTCCGAGATTTACTGCTATATCAATTGACTCATCAAACTTAGCCTTTGCAGAAGCCCTTGCCAACTCAAAAGCCTTTTCAATGTCATAAATCTTTTCCCTGTCTACTGTTTCCAGGATACTTTTGTATCTTTTACCCGCTCTTGCCATATTCAGCTTTTCCTCCTTAACTCAAATTTTGCTGTATTTATTCCTGAACCTGAATCCCCATGCTTCTGGCTGTACCTTCTACAGTCCTTATAGCTGCCTCAATATTAGTTGTATTAAGGTCAGGCAACTTCAGCTTGGCTATCTCTGCTATCTGAGCTTTTGTTACTTTTCCAACCTTTTGCTTAAGCTGATCTGAAGCACCCTTTGCTACGCCTGCAGCCTTTTTCAGAAGAATTGAAGCAGGTGGTGTTTTAACAATAAATGTAAAAGAACGGTCACTGAATACGGTTATCTCAACCGGCGTTATTATCCCTGGCTCCAAGGCTTGAGTTTTTGCATTGAAGGTTTTGCAAAACTCCATAATGTTCACCCCGTGCTGACCAAGTGCAGGTCCAACAGGAGGCGAAGGATTTGCCTGACCTGCAGGAATCTGTAATTTAATCTGAGTCAATACCTTTTTTTTAGCCATACATATCTCCTCAAGTTATTTTTTCCACCTGTAAAAACTCAAACTCAACAGGAGTTGATCTTCCAAAGATTGATACCATTACTTTTATCTTCTCCTTCTCCATATTTGCCTCTTCTACAACTCCTGAAAAACTTTCAAAAGGACCATCAACTACCCTGACTGCCTCACCTTTAGTAAATCTGTCTTTAAGCTTGGATTTGCTCGTTCCTGTAACAGACTGGTTTAAGATTTTATCTATCTCATCATTCCTTAACGGACTCGGGTTTTTTGAGCCTCCAAGAAACCCGGTAACCTTTGGTATGTTTTTAATGATATGCCATGTTTCATCATCCATCTCCATCTCTACAAGCACATATCCGGGAAAGAATTTTCTTGAAGTAGTAACTCTAACCCCTTTTCTTAAATTGGTCACATTTTCAGAAGGGACCAGCACTCTTGAAACCTTATCCAGAAGAGTCTGTTTCTTTATAAGCTCCTCAATAGCTAATTTGACCTTATTTTCATAACCTGAATAGGCATGTACCACATACCATTTTTTTGCCATTTTCTGTTACCTTTAAAAAATCAGTTTTTATAATTTACTTCACCGGATTTTCCGTAGCTGCTGCATTTACAGGTTCTTTTGCTTCAGAACCGTAATCCTTCTTAATACTGTGTCATTTGAACCAAATGAATCCTTTACATTCAGTTTAACTGTATAAACACCATGTTTTGAAAACTTATGCGTGGCACTTTTTATCTTTGCATATCCGCTGCTTGGATAATCCCATATACCATCATTATCAAAATCCCACCTCACCATAAGCAGCGAAACATCGTCTTCTTTATCATAGGAATTGGTTGCATTAAATGTAAAAGTTGTATTTATATCCCCTGAGGCAGGAGTTATTTCAAATGATGCTTTTGGAGCGGAATTAAGAATCCTTTTGACACTATTTGAAAGCACAATATCTACAATGCCAAGATAAAAAGCAACTACCAGTACAACAATAATCACAACTTTGGTAGAATCAGTTGTCTCTGGCCTGGTGGGCCAGCTTACTTTTTTTAATTCAACCTTTACTTCCTTGAAAAATTCCTTTAACTTTTTCCACATATCCAACCTACTTTAACCTGAAAGCCTTAATAAATATCCTGCAGGCTTCCATATATGTTTTTTTATTCAAACTGTCTAACAATCTTCACAGGCCAGGAGGGATTTGAACCCCCAACACCCGGATTTGGAGTCCGGTGCTCTATCCGTTAGAGCTACTGGCCTACTATAACCTGCTTCTTTACAAGAAAAGCAGACAGTAAACTCCAAATCTTAAGCTCCTGCAAACTATTTTGTCTCCTTGTGCAAGGTATGTTTTCTGCAAGAACTGCAGTACTTAGAAAATCCCAGCCTGTCAGGCGTGGTCCTCTTGTTCTTGGTAGTAGTATAATTCCTTTCTTTACATACCTCACATGCCATAGTAATTATTATTCTCTCAGCCATTAATTTTCCTTCTTAAGCAATTATTTCGCTTATTACTCCCGCGCCCACTGTTCTTCCTCCCTCTCTTATTGCAAACCTCAGTTCCTTCT
>Ga0155958_134_pt1 | contig 13878 bp, 16 predicted proteins | sample RifCSPlowO2_02_FD_107612 | JGI IMG/M metagenome (GOLD analysis project Ga0155958, IMG submission 107612) | Candidatus Schekmanbacteria bacterium RIFCSPLOWO2_02_FULL_38_14
CTGCATTTCTATGCTAACAAACAAGAGGTCGCCTGAGGATGTAAAAATTATTCTTCAAAAAATAAGAAGCAGGCTTGAAATTCCTATGTCTGTTCTGATAACACCAACAATTCTTACACAAAAAGATATTGCAGATTTCAAAATGTGCGGCGCTGATAAGGTTGGAATTGCAATTGATACAGCAAAAGAGGAAATCTTTGAGATTCACAGGGGGAAAAACGTAAAGGGACCTCACAAATGGGGCAAATACTGGGATACGGTTGATGTATCTTTGAAGATTTTCGGAGAAAAAAATGTTGGGATACATCTGGTGGTTGGGCTTGGGGAGACAGAAAAAGAGATGCTGGAGGTAATCCAGAAGATATATGACAAGGGCGCCCTTTCGCATCTGTTTTCGTTTTTTGCAGAAAACGGCTCTCCTCTTGAATCAGTCTGCCAGCCTTCACTTGGCACATATTACAGGATACAGCTTGGGAGACATTTGATTCACGAAGGGATTGTTTCATTCAAAGATTTTTCATTTGATTCAAGCGGGAAACTTGTTTCATTCAATATCCCGCCAAAGATTTTTGATGAAGCAATCAGTTCAGGTTATCCCTTTATGACAAGCGGCTGTGCGGGAGAGGACGGAGAAGTCGCCTGCAACAGGCCTTACGGCAACTGCCTTCCAGGACCTGATATAAGGAATTATCCCTTTAAACCAAATGAAAACGATGTGGTGAGAATAAGGAGTCATCTTTTTGCAGACTGAACTTGCTGCCTTTTATAGCGACTTATCATTTGAAAAACTCCTCCAGAAAGCGAGGGAAATCTCGTGGAAGAATTTTGGGAAGAAAATCACCTTCTATCTTCCAGGAATGATCAGATATGGAAATGAAACAGGGCTTTATCCTGCCATATCAGTTACAGGTAAAAACTGCGAGCTTAAATGCGAGCATTGCAGTGGCAGGGTTTTGGAGCCAATGATTTCAGCCACAACCTCTGAATCCCTGTTAGAGATTTGTCTTCGTCTTAATGAAAGGGGATACATAGGGTGCCTTTTAAGCGGTGGAAGTGACTTGAAGGGTGTTGTGCCGTGGGATAAATTTGTTGATGCAATTGCTGAAATAAAAATGAGAACAAAACTTTCAGTATCAATTCATACCGGAATAATCAGCCTTGAAACAGCAAAGAGGCTTAGAGATGCAGGGGTTGACCAGGCATTGATTGATGTGATTGGCGATGATGAGACTGTAAGAAGGGTTTACCATCTTGAGAATGGAACAAGTCTTATTTATGATTCCTTAAAAGCACTGCATACAGCAGGAATTCCCATGGTTCCGCATATTGTTGTTGGAATTTTCTATGGGGAGATTAAAGGAGAAGTAAAAGCCATTGAGATGTTGAGAGAGTTTAAACTTAGGGCTTTGGTGATTGTTGTTTTCACTCCTTTTAAGGGGACTTCAATGGAATCAATTATCCCGCCGCCTCCAAAAGAGGTTGCGAAAATAATTGCCCTTGCAAGGATTAACCTTCCTGACACTATGATTTCACTCGGGTGTGAAAGAAACCGCGGCAGGGAAGGATTTGAGACTGAGGTTTTTGCAATAGATGCAGGGATAAACAGGATTGCAGTTCAGTCTGATTATGCAATCAAGAGGGCGCAGGAGTATGGTCTTGAAATAAATTACCAGAAAACTTGTTGTTCCATAAATAATTTAGTAGAGGGATAATAAAATTTTGAGCTTTTAGCAAAAATATTTTTCTTAAGGAGTAATCAATGCCAAAGAAACAAAAGGCTGGCCCTAAGATATTAGCCAGGGTCAAAAGCAAAAAAGGTTTTTGCACTGCAGGACATGAAATCGGAGATGAATTCATTCTCTCTCTTACAACACCTGAAGGTTTATGTGTTGACGCTTGTATATGTCTGGTGCAGAATATTCATAATTTGATACGTACCAAGGATAAATTCTGGGAAGATGCGGATGCAGTTGTTTGTGTTGATTGCCCTGATAAAGTAAACTTGGTTACCTTTGAACTGAAGAAAATTAATTTTAAATTGTAGCTGCAGAGCCTTGCTCTGCCTCTTATAACAAACACTGGAGGCTGACTTGATTGCCAAATCAGATAGTAAAAAAATCGTACAGATGATTGAAGAGGGAAGCGGATTCTGGACATCAAGCATTCTCATAGCTGCTAACCAGCTTGATATTTTCGATGCCTTGTCTTTAAAAAAGACTGCTCAGGAAGTTGCAAAAAAGATAAATGGAAAACTGCGAGGCACTGAAATCCTTCTCAATGCCCTTACTGCCATGGGATATATAAAAAAGGTCAATGAATTTTATATGAACACTCCTTTTTCTGAAAAATATCTTGTTAAAGGGAAAGAGACATATATGGGGAGCGCTTTAGGGCATTATTACCAGATGTGGAAGGACTGGGGAAACCTTGTTGACATAGTAAAAAATGGTTCAGGGGATATACAGTTTGAAAAAAAGTTTTTAGAAACTGATGCAAATCAGACAGAGGTCTTTATTGATACTATGTACCAGCTTGGACAGCAGGATTCTGTAACGCTTGCATCAAAGTTAGATTTAAAAGGGGTTAAAAGAGTCCTTGATGTAGGCGGAGGACCGGGGCATTACTCTTTTGCCATGATAGAGAAGAACCCGCAGATAAGAGCAACAGTTTTAGACCTTCCTCTGACGCTGAGAGTAACAAAGAAATATATCAAGAAAAGAAATATGACAGGAAAGGTAGATACCATTGAAGGAGATTTTACAAAAGATGATTATAGAAAAGGCTATGACCTGATACTACTTTCACATGTTCTTCACAGCAATTCTCTCAAAGACTGCCAGAAAATGATAAATAAAAGCTACAGGGCATTGAACGGTGGAGGAAGGATTGTCATTCATGAATTTGTTTTAAATGATGATAAATTTACGCCTCCTGATGCAGCAATATTCTCTGTGAATATGCTGGTTAATACAAAGGAAGGCGCTTCCTATTCAATTTCAGAAATAACTTCACTTTTAAAAAGCGCAGGATTTAAAAACTTCAGGCATGGCAGAGTTACAGAGAGGTCAGGTTTTGTGGTGGGATATAAGGAGTAGAGAGTTTGCTATCATAAAGGAAAAAGTAAAGAACCCCTCAGCAAGCTGGAGGGTATTCTGGCATATTTTTATAACACTGGAGGAAAAATGAAAACCAAAAGCAATGTTAGGGATTTGACAAAAGAGGAAATTGATTCATTTTTAAAAGGGCAGAAAGTCGGGACACTTGCCCTGACAGACGGAAAGACTGCATATGCAATACCTCTTGCATATTCCTATGATGAAGGGGTTGTGTATCTGACCCTTGGCGGCGGCGGAAGAAAGGCCGGTTATATTGAGGAAAACAAAGATGTATGTTTTTCTGTACACTGGCTTCCATCAGATTACGGCAGTGGAGGTAATTCATGGAAATCTGTTATTTGTGACGGTGAGCTTGTCAGGATAACCAACCCTGAAGGAATAACAAAGGCAATCAGAGTTCTGGAAAAGCATATGGGTAGGCCTGCAAATGCTCTTGATAATATTCTTACGATGACACTAAAAAAACCCATGGAATCAAGCTTCTGGAGCGTAAAGATTAAGAAGGCTGGAGGAAGGGGAGTTGAGAATTTCAAGGAAGAGTTTTCGGAATAGAGAATAATCAGGTTTCTATTGCTTCCTTTATCCGCTGTGCAGTCATTGGCAACTGGAAGAGCCTTGCTCCTGTTGCATCAAAGATTGCGTTTGCAATAACAGCACCCATGCAGGTGATTGCAGGCTCGCCTCCTCCCTGCGGAGGAAACTCTTTGTTATCAATTAAGACTGTTTCGATTTCCGGAAGCCAGGAAAAGCGTGGTATTTCATAGGTGTCAAAATTTAAATCAATAATCCTTCCTCCCCTGAAGCGGATTTCTTCAGAGAGTGCGTAGCCAAGCCCCATTGTTATGCAGCCTTCAATCTGCATCTTTGCCCCTTCGGGATTTATTACAAGCCCCATGTCCTGAACGCAAAGAATCCGTTTTACCTTTACCTGTCCTGTCTTTTTATCAACTTTAACTTCTGCCATTGTCACAACATATGTGCCTGAGTCAATGCTGCAGGCAATTCCGTATCCTCTGCTGCTTGGTGATTTTAAAGAAGCCCATCCAAACTTTTCTGAAGCAATTTTTATTGCATTAATCATTCTCTGGTCCTTCAGGTTATCAAGGCGGAACTGAACAGGGTCATTACCCGATTTTAAAGCCATAATGTCAATGTGTGATTCCCTTGCAAAGGTGCAGGTATTGACTGCAGGTGCGCGCCAGGGACCTGTTGCAAAGGGATGGGAACCTGGAATTCCCTGTGCAGGAACTGCTGATTTTACAACACCGAAAACCGATGAGCGCTGGTTCTGAATGTCATAAAACTGCTCGCTTCCTCTTTCACCTGCAAAATATACATTGAAATCCCAGTAAGAAATTTTTCCTGCAATTGTGGTTCCGGAATTTATTTTTATAATTGCTGCGGGGCGGAAGGCATCAAAGAAAAATTCTTCTTCACGGCTCCATGCAACCATAACAGGCTTTCCGACAAGCTTTGCAAGGCGCGCTGCTTCTGTTGCCTGCTGGTTAACTGTTTTTCCGCCAAAACCGCCTCCAAGAAATGGAGTTATTATGCGGATATTTTTGGATGAAATCTTAAGAGCATCTGCGACTTCTCTCTGAACAAGAAAGGGGGTCTGTGTTGATGCCCAGACAGTAATTTTACCGCCTTCCATCCGGGCAACTGCTGTGTGGGGTTCAATTGGTGCGTGGGCAACATAGCTGTTAAGATATGTTTCTTCAAAAAGATTTGATGACAGGCTTTTCCCTTTTTCAATATCACCATCCGTTGCCATAATTTTCCCTTCAGGGGCAACACCGAGGAGATGGCTGAAGATATTTTTTTCATCAACTTTTGTTTCAGGAATTTCAAATTCAGCTTTTATTTTTGCAAGGGCTTTTTCAGCCTCATCAGGATATTTGTGGAGGACTGCAATAAGGTCGTTGTCTTCTACCACAATGACATCTTTAATCTTCTTTGTCTCTGATGTGTCAATGTTTTTTAATTTTGCTTTGTGCGCAGGGGGTCTTAAAATCTTTGCGTATAGCATTTCAGGCAGGGTTATATCTCCTGCATATCTGGCTTTTCCTGTAACCTTATCTGATGCATCAGGGCGTTTTGAAGGTTTGCCAATTATGGAAAATTCCGACTGATTTTTTAATTTAAATTTTTTATCAAGCCGTTTTTCAATATTCTGTCCTTTTGCAATCTGTGCATAGCTTACGCTGTTTTCAGGTTTTTCTTTTTCAAAAATTATTCCGTTTTTTGTCACAAGGTTTTCTGCGGGGACTTTAAGATGCTCTGAGGCAAGTTCTATCAAAACCTGTTTTGCCTGTGAGGCTGCTTCCCTTAAAGGCTGGCAGAAGAAACGTATTGACATTGAGCCAAAAGTTCCAAGGTCCCATGGCGAGAGGTCAGTATCACCGAGAATCATATCAACCAGGTCAACTGCCACATCAAGCTCTTCAGCTACTATCTGGGCAAATGAAGTGATTATGCCCTGTCCCATTTCAATTTTGCCTGTAAAGCAGGTAACCCTGCCGTTTTCTCCTATTTTTAAAAAGGCATTTGAACCTGAAGGGTTTATCTGAAGTGCTCCTGCCCTGCGGATTATCTCCTGAAATGCTGAGGAATCGCGGTAAGAGAAAAAGATTATGATTCCTCCTCCGAATAGTTTCAGGAAATCTCTTCTCATGAGAGTGAAAGGAGATTTTATCTCTTTAAAATAAAGCTCTTTATATTCTTCTTTTCTCATCTCTTTTTTCCTCCCTTCATCTCTTTGGCAGCAGATTTGATGGCTTTGATGATTCTTGTATGTGAACCGCAGCGGCATAAATTTCCGTCCATTGCCTCTATGATTTCCCTGTCAGATGGATTAAGATTTTTCAACAGAAGGCTGTAGGCTGTGAGAATCATTCCAGAGGTGCAGTATCCGCACTGAAAGGCATTGTGTTCAATAAATGATTTCTGGAGGGGGTGGAGGTTCCCATCTTTTGAAAGCCCTTCAATTGTGATTACTTCCTTTCCTCTTACATCATTTACCGGGGTGGTGCATGATTTTACAGGTTTGTTATTTACAAGCACTGTGCAGGAACCACAGTGTCCCTGACCACACCCGTATTTTGTCCCTGTAATGCTAAGGTCAGTCCTCAGCACCCATAGAAGCATTCTGTTTCCGTCAACATTGAGGCTTACAGGTTCTCCGTTTAATTTGGACTTAATGGTTTCTATCATAAATATTTTATTTAAGATAAAATTTATAATCAGTGTATGTCAAACAAAAATATTTCTAATTGATTATTTTTTATCTTCGCCATATAAATAATCAAGGTTTTTACCTATATTGAAAGCTCCCCACAGCAAGCAGGCTATCAGACAATTCCATGTTTGTCATTGCGAGCGACCAAAGGGAGCGTGGCAATCTCATTAATAACAATGACATTTCTGAGATTGCTTCGTCGCTTCGCTCCTCGCAATGACATTGTCGGACAGCCTGCAAGCTATGGGGTTAGCGAGCGCTTTGCATTTTCCAAACATCAAGGAGGCTTAAGGCAATGAGCGAGAAAAAGAGCAGTTTTTTGGGAAAGTTTCTGAAATATCCTCTATCCGGTCAAGCATTGCGTTCATTTTAAAAAAAAACTGTAGACAAAAAAATAAATTAGTATAGGATTTTTTCCGGAGGCTTTCTCCTATGCCTTTAAAGAAATTCAAAAAACTTCCAGCTAAAAAGAAAACAAATTTCATCTCGCAGAAAATTACAAACATTCTTAAAATCCTCACTATCATTGATTCAGGGGAAAGAGTAACAACCCCAAACCTTTCAAGAGATAACTTTGTCAGTTCAGCTTTTGAATTTAATGGCGAGATTCTGTACCTGACAATTTTCCCATAACGAGGCTAGATTGTAAAGATAAGCTGGTGAATAAAGAATTGCAAAATGCCAAAATCTATGAATAATAAAAAGAGCAAATTTATGTGTAATATTTGAATCGATATAACTAGCAATCACTCATCAATAACAATGGGAAGAAATATAAGGAGAATTTTATATGCCAGACAAAAAACCAAGATTTGGAAGCTAAGAAGAGTGAAGAAGGGGGACGTTGTTGAAAAAGAACACTTTGCAATTGGTGTGAGATTGCGATAAGAGACACTCATGCCACGACAAGCAAGATTAGACGCACCCGGCACTCTGCATCATGTGATGATAAGGGGAATTGAAGGTTCCCCGATATTTAAAGGTGACGAGGATCGCAGTAACTTTCTTTTCCGCCTCAGCCATCTGGTTGAGACAACCGGAACTAAAATCCTTGCCTGGGTTTTAATGGACAATCATATTCACCTTTTGATTTTCAGTGGCTACCAGGGGATTTCCAAATTTATGCGCTGCCTTTTAACCGGTTATGCAATCAGCTTTAACCGGAAATACAGAAGGAGGGGCCATTTATTTCAAAACAGGTATAAGTCCATTGTCTGTGATAAAGAGACATATTTACTGGAACTTGTCCGTTACATTCATTTAAATCCCTTGAGGGCAGGGGTAGTGAAGGGTGTGAGGGGATTGGATCGTTACATGTGGAGCGGTCATAGTGTTTTAATAGGTAAGAATAAGAATGGCTGGCAGGAGAGAGAATATGTTCTCAGCCAGTTTAGCCATAAAGAAGGGAAAGCAATTCAGGGCTATTCAAGATTTATGGAGGAAGGTAAAGGTTTTGGCAGGCGTGAGGAGTTAGCGGGAGGAGGTCTGGTAAGAAGCCTTGGAGGCTGGTCTCAGGTGTTGTCTTTGAGAAGTAATAAAGAGAAGATGGAGTATGATTCACGCATTCTTGGAGGAGGAGATTTTGTTTCTAAGATTTTAACAGAGGCGGATAAGGGTTTAAAGAGGCAACTGAGGCTTGGGGAAAGAAAAGTTTTAGCTGAGCAGATGATTAAAAAGATATGCAAGCAGGAAAGGATAAATGAAGGAGAGCTTTGCAACGGCGGTCGACGCAGAAAGGTTTCAAGAATAAGGGAAAGGATATCATATTATTTAAGCCGCGAACTGGGAATGCCTTCAGCAGAGATTGCAAGGCAGTTGGGGGTTTGTACTTCAGCAATTGTTAAGGCCATCCAAAACGCGGAGGTTAAAATTGATAAGTGATAGTATTCATCAACGTCCCCCTTTTCTTCCCGGGGGCGGAAGTGATAGCGACGTGGCAATCTCAAATCCACCCTTCTCTCCGTCCATATTTTCGCTGATTCTACTTTTGCAGACAAAGGACGGAGATGCCCGTTCAAGGGGTGAGATGACTCAGTGGATGTCAGCAGCAGGATTTAAGGATATACAGTATAAAATTCTTGAGAAGAGAAGCGGTTCTTTTAGGAATACAGGATTTCTTGCAGGAGTGAAGAGGTAAACAAAATTAAAAATTGACAAATCTTTTTAAACAGCTACATAAATTAAAAAATTCTGCGCCCATAGCTCAAATGGATAGAGCGACAGACTACGGATCTGTAGGTTGGGGGTTCGACTCCTCCTGGGCGCGTTTAAAATTTTCAGATAGAATAAGAAAAGACAACGTCAGACTGTGTAAAAAGTCGATTTTTCAAAAATGCGAGCCAGTGAAATGTACAATAGGAGAGGGTTCAAGGGTTCGAGAGGGTTAATGGACAACCATAAAGTTGTCCCTACATAATTTGTTATGAATTTAAAAAAGCGAAAGAACCCAAGGCTAAAGAATTTTGATTATTCTCTTCCTCATGCCTATTTTATAACGATTTGTTGTAGAGATAAGAAAGAAATATTCGTAGAGGATAAGCTGAATAGAGAAGCAATAAAAATGTGCTAAATCAGGATTTTGGAGACCAGGCAAGAGAGTGAATAGTAGTTGGTGAGTTAGAGGATTGAGAAATTTAAAGCCCTTGTTCCTTCATAAAAAGGATAGATGAGGGCTTTTTTGAAAATGCATAGCGAGCGCATTCCCCGCAACTTGCTGTGGAAAACTTCAATATAAATCATACAGTTGAAGTTTCAACTTTTTCAATAGGAAGATTCTCGATGGTTATGTTTACTAAGTCTTTGAGTGATAACTTTTTACTTGCATCGAGGACTTCTATACCAACAATATGTCTTTTTTCATCAAGGTCAACTGTAATACCTTCTTCTATGTCTATATTATCAGACACGTAGGCTTCTCTGAGCTGGATATACAAAGCATCTGCCTCTTTATCATATTCTATTTTCAAGCTAATTCACCTCCAGCCTTTCTTCTTTTTTACAGCAGTTATCACTAGTATTCTATCTGCCTCTTGCTTATATGTTACTCTGAGAAATTTTTCGGAAATCTTTTTCCATACATTTAATCTGTTTTCTATTGAGGACTCAATAAAATCAGGAATATTTATTGCTGACTCAACCTCAGACTCTGTAATCCTGTGCCACATCATCCTCTTTTTAGCATGCCTTGTATATTTGATAGGCTGGTTATTCCCCATTAATTTTACGGTATATAGCAAAGGAGGGATTGTCAAGGCAAAATTGGGAAGAACAAACAGTTAGGGAATGAAGGGGGAGAAAAGGGAGATTGCTTCGCCGCTATCGCTTCTCGCCTGCCTGCGGTAGGCAGGCAATGACGCTCGTTATCCTCTTTTTAACAGCCTGTAACGACCTGTTTCTACAATCTTCTGAAAGATTCAATTTTACAGGCGTAGGTTTTAATCGAACAGGTGTCCCTACAATCTTTTAACAATCCTGAAATCAAAAATCTCATCTGTTGGAACCAGAGCTTTGATATATTTTAGTTCAACAAGCGCATTGACAAACTCTTTTGTAGAATTAATAAATTCATCTGTCAGATTGACAAAATATTTCGGGGAAATTTTATAAACCTCTCTTACAAAATCCTCACCGATAACTCCTATTAATTCTGAAACAGCTTTTGCAGTATTTCCGGAATCAGATTTAATCTCATCTGTAGCATCTTTGTGAAGCGATAAAAACTTCCTGAGAAGTTCAGGGGAGTTTTCAATCAGGTCATTCCTTGCAACAATTCCGTAACTCGGGCTGTTTTTCCACATTTTATCAGAGGGGATGAGAACTTTCCCGTTACTGAACTGCATCGCAGCAACAGCAAGCGAGGGAGTCCCCACTGCTGCGCAGATCTTTCCGTCTGAAAAATCATCAAGTATCAAATCAGCCCACTTAATGTTTTTCACTTCAATACCTTCAATCTTATATCTCTGAATCAGATTTCTAATAATTATATCGTGAATTGAACCCTTTGGCGGGGATGCTATTGTCCTTCCCTTAAACTGTTTTAATACTCCGGAAACTGAACCTGTTTCCTGAAGTGATTTAAAACTTTTTTGAGCAACAAGGAGCGAGCCTTCAACATGCCCCGCAGCAATGCACTTTATTGGAACCTTGTTAGAAACCCCTATGATTACCGGCGGAAGCCCGATGTAGCCGATATCAATTTCCTCATTCTCAAATCCCTTTACCTCATCAGGACCTGAGGCATAAAGTTTCCAGTTAACTTCTATATTTAATTCCTCTTCAACCCATTTCTTTGCAATAAGAAGTAACGAAGTGTGATAGGTGGTGGAGAGAAAACCAATGTTTAGATTATCCATTAATAAAAATTCCAAATTTCAAAATTGAAACTTCCCACAGCGTACAGACTGTCGGACAATGTCATTGCGAGCGTACGCGAAGCAATCTCTTTACAAATCTGAGATTGCCACGTCGCTATCGCTCCTCGCAATGACAGGCAAGCCTTTAAACTAACAAAGTTATTTTGAGCTTTGACATTTGATATTTAATTTATAAATCCCCTGAACTTCTCATACAGCTCCTTCAGCTTTTCCTGATAATACTCAACATTTTCATCCGGCTTGCCCTTATCCCATTCTAAAATCAGTTTGCTGTTTTCAAAAACCTTTACCTTTTTCCCTTTTCCGAAGACATAATACGAAATCTGGTCTCCGGGCTGGTATTTTCTTCCTGAAGCAAGGGCAAGTTCATAGATAGCAGACTGGTTCCGTTTTTTCTCATTAACCTTTTTCTGGTAACTTTCAGGCAACTCAGACAGAGTTGCAGTCTTGCAAAGCATTGTAACGGGAAACCCGTGCTTTTCTATTTTCTCAAGATAATTTTTATAGAGCTGCTCAATTTCTTTTCCTCTTTTATTAAGAAGAAGTCTTATCATCTCCTGCAGGAATTCTCTCTGAAATTTCTCAAGTCCCCTTGATTTTAATCCTGAACCCTTGATCACAACCCTTTCATCATAATCAAGAAGGGCATAATTCTTCATCTTGTAGCTCAGCATGGCTTTATACCTTCCGTCATATTCAGCATCAATTCCCGATGGAAGGCTTTCTGAGAGTCTTTCTATCAGATTTTCTTCATCCTCAACAGACTTTATATTCTCCGGAGGAACAAAATATATACCGTCAGTATCAATCTCAATTACCTCGCAATTATTTTTCGCAAGCCAGTCAATCATGGATTTTATTATCTCTCTTCCTCTTGCAGTAATCTCTGATGCCATTGCGTAGTCACTGAAATTAGAAAAGGATGTTGCAAGATAACCGTAAAAAGAATTTATGAGAATTTTAAACGTGCCCTGCAAAGCATCAAGATAATTTTTCTCTTTTTCGGATTTAGCTGCCTTCATCGCATCCTTTGCTTTTATGCGGAATTCCCTGATGTCCTGGAGGAGCGGAAGGAAAATATCAAGCTCATCATTTGACGGCTTTAAATCAAACCGGAGCATTATGGATGGGTAAAGAGACTGGACATCGCAGTGAATAACCCTCTCAATAACCCCCTCTTTAAAGATATCCGTATACCCGCCTTCAATTTGCCTTGCTTCAGAAGGGAGCTGCGGAACAGAATGCCTCATCCTTAAGTATTCCCTCAAAAAAAGGGAGTTTATCTTGGTGGCATTGCCGCGAATAATAACATTCTGGAATGAATACGGAAAAACCTGAGCCTGTATAAAATAGCTCCCGCTCAGCATCTCAGCCAAACCCTTTGTCTCTGCCACATCATCAAAGTTGTATTCCTTTAACAGTTCAGGCTCATGGTCATAGCAGTAGGCAATCTTTTTTCCTTCGATATATACCCTGTCCTTTCTTGCAAGATTAAAATGCCTTGCAACTTCTTTAAGGCCATATCCGTCAAGATCCCTGTTGGCAATGTCATAGTACTGGACAAGTATCCACGTATCAACAATGTGCCTGCCGTAGATTTCCCATTTAGGGTAATCAATGGTTCTTTCAGCAATATTCAGTCTTGATGCGTGGGATTTTGGCTCGCTTCCATCCCTCCCCCAGTTAAGCTTGACCTTATTAATCTGCGCCCTTACCTTTATATACTCAAGGTCAAACCTGAAAATATTATGCCCCTCTATGATATCAGGGTCACGCTCAAGAATTATCTTCCCAAGCTCTTCAATCATCTCTTTCTCAGGCATTTCCCTGCCAAAAAGCAATTTCTTCCATCCTGAGTTATCTGAAAGCCCGATTGATATGATTCTGTCCTTTTCTCTGTGCGGGTTTGAAAACTCAAAACCCTCCTCGCAGTAGGTTTCAATATCAAGCTGAAGCCGTTTCAATTCATCAAACGAAAGGGATTTAAAAAATGTTTTCCCTGTCCAGAGAAGGTATTGATGGACAGGGTCATTTAAAAAAAAATAGGGCGCTCTGGGACTTGAAGGATTCTCGCCTGTTTCTTTTGCCAGAAACTTTTTGGCATTGTTTGCTGAAGACCAGGACTGAAATCCTGCAACATATTTAAAAAAATTTTTTCCCTTAAGCTCAGTTATCTCAAAGGGCTCTTTAAACTTTTTTAAAAACTCAAATCTCTCAATCCAGATAAACGGGCGAAACTCCTCAGCCTCCCTGACAAGTTCCCCTTTTATCCTTCTGAAGATTTCAACCCTGCTGTCATCCTTTTGCTCTACAGCAACAATACCCGGCGTATTGTCACTGCCAAAAAGAACTTCGTTTTCATGGATTGATAATGATTTTATGGACATTTTCCTCCGATTAAATTTAAGAATTATTTAAAAGCTCAAATACCAGAATCCAAATACCAAATCAAGTTCAAATGAGGGGTTGAGGACAAGCCTATTGTGAGGAGATTCTACATCATACTCATGAATCATAACATTGCGCATGCTTATCATATCGTTCCATTCGTTTTAAATACCCTTATTTCATAAAGTGGATTTTATGTTTCATCTTCAGATGGAACGATCTTGTCAAGTTCTGCAATTAAGGGAGGAATATCTTCAGTTACTGTTTTCCACAGAATATCGAGGTTAATATTAAAATATCCATGAATAAGGCGATTTCTCATACTGATGATATTTTGCCATGGAATACGAGGCAATTCTTCAAGGCATTCTTTTGTGGCATTAGAAGCTGCTTCTCCTATAATTTCAAGATCTTTAACAATGGAAAGGGTTAACATTCTATCAGCTTCAAGTGAGTCCCTTGTTTTATTTTTCGCAAATTTTATAGCTTCTTTTGCGGCATCAAGCATATGGCGCAGGCGAATAGAATCATCTTTCTGCATATTGTACCTCTGAGGAATCAATCACCTTCTGTCTGAAATATTGACTTAAATCTTGTGGTGTTCTTAAATCAACTTTGTGCCCTAAAATTTCTGTTAGTTCGAGTTCCATACCTGCCAGTCTGATAAGTCCTGGAACATGTTCTGGATCGAATTCAACAAGAAAATCTATATCACTATCCGGTTTAAAATCCCCTCTGAGAACGGAACCGAAAAGCGATAATT